>Ga0209475_10000589_pt1 | contig 67139 bp, 40 predicted proteins | sample tdDd471_FD_187128 | JGI IMG/M metagenome (GOLD analysis project Ga0209475, IMG submission 187128) | Marine sediment microbial communities from the Atlantic coast under amendment with organic carbon and nitrate - tdDd47.1 (SPAdes)... | ecosystem: Environmental > Aquatic > Marine > Coastal >... | reverse complement strand
TGAAACAATTCGATTAATTTGGCTTTATAGTTCAAAGGATTAATTTTATTATTATTGTCATACTAATCTATAAATTTACAAAAATAAATAACAATATCAAATAATTAAAATAAGCAACACTTATTTAGATTTTTATTTAAAATACCACACTATTTTTTTAATACAAAAAAAACCACTATCTATTAAATAGTGGCTTTTGATTTTATTATATTCCTATAATTTCTACAGTATCGTCTAACTTATTTCTTATCGTCATCTACTACTGTAAAGTCCGCTTCTTCTACGTCTGCCTCAGCATTTGGAGCTTCTTGTCCGCCAGTAGCATCTTGTGCCGCACCTTGAGCCCCAGCCGCAGCATTAGGGTCTTGGTATAAATTCTGAGAAGCTTCACTCCAGACTTTATTTAACTCGTCTATCGCAGGCTTAATATCATCTTCATTTTCCTTAACCGCTGTCTCAAGTCTCTTAACTCCCTCTTCTATCTTAGCCTTTTGGTCAGCAGGTAATTTATCTCCCAGCTCCGTAATTTGCTTATTAGTAGAGTGAATTAATGCGTCAGCCTGGTTTTTCAAGTCAATAGACTCTTTACGTTTCTTGTCCTCATCTGCATGAGAAGCCGCATCATTTTTCATTTTATCGATTTCTTCTTTCGAAATTCCAGAAGAAGACTCGATACGAATATTTTGCTCTTTATTTGTTCCTTTGTCCTTCGCACCTACCGAAAGAATACCATTCGCATCTATATCAAATGTTACTTCGATTTGTGGAACTCCCCTTTGTGCAGGTGGAATGCCATCTAAGTGAAATCGCCCGAGTGAACGGTTGTCCGAAGCCATTGGTCTTTCACCCTGCAAAATATGAATCTCAACTGATGGCTGACTATCCGAAGCAGTCGAAAATATCTCTGTTTTCTTCGTAGGAATTGTAGTATTCGCAGGTATCATCGGAGTTAATACACCTCCCATTGTTTCAATTCCCAATGTCAATGGAGTAACATCAAGCAATAATACATCTTCAACGTCCCCAGAAAGTACTCCACCTTGGATTGCAGCACCAACCGCCACAACTTCATCAGGATTTACACCCTTCGATGGGTCTTTACCAAAGAAATTTTTAACCATTTCTTGGATCTTAGGGATACGAGTAGAACCACCCACTAAGATTATTTCATCAATCTCATTAGGAGTAGTTTTAGCATCTTTGATTGCCGCCTCTACCGGCTTCAATGTTTTTTCAAACAAATCCGCACAAAGCGACTCAAATTTCGCCCTTGTAATATTTACGTTTAAGTGTTTTGGTCCTTCCTGAGTAGCAGTAATAAATGGTAAATTCACATCAGTTTGCAAAGTCCCTGACAATTCCATTTTTGCTTTCTCCGCCGCTTCTCTTAGTCTTTGAAGTGCCATCGCATCTTTTCTAAGGTCGATACCCTCTTGATTTTTAAATTCATCAGCAAGGAAATCAATAAGTTTTTGGTCAAAGTTATCGCCCCCTAAGTGAGTATCACCATTCGTAGATTTCACTTCAAAAACGCCGTCGCCAATTTCTAATACCGATATATCGAATGTACCACCACCAAGGTCATACACAGCGATAGTCATATTCTTGCCTTTTTTGTCCATTCCGTAAGCCAATGCTGCAGCAGTCGGTTCATTAATTATTCTTCTTACCTTGAGTCCCGCTATTTCGCCCGCATCTTTAGTAGCCTGTCTCTGTGCATCATTAAAATATGCCGGAACCGTAATAACAGCTTCATCTACCTTTTGGTCTAAATAAGCTTCAGCAGTTTGTTTCATTTTTGTTAAAATCATCGCAGAAATTTCTGGTGCAGAATACTCCTTCCCATCAATATCAACACGCACAGAACCACCATCAGATGACGGCACTACTTTGTACGGAACCATTGATTTTTCTTCACCGATTTCATCATCACGTCTTCCCATAAACCTTTTAATCGAATATACAGTATTGTGAGGATTTGTAACAGCTTGCCTTTTAGCAGCCTGACCCACTAACCTTTCACCATTCTTCGCAAAACCCACCATCGATGGTGTAGTTCTTCCGCCCTCACTACTTGCAATAACTTCAGGAGAAGCCCCTTCCATTACCGCAACTACCGAGTTTGTTGTCCCAAGGTCTATACCTATAATTTTTCCCATAATATACTCCTTTGTATTTTATTTTATAATATTAATTTTGATTAATTTATTTCTCATTTTTAATATGACAGCTTGTCATTTTTGACATTTTGTCATCGTATTCACGACATTAAGTCTTATATTTATCTTAATAACGTCCGTACTACATATATTGGGAATAGCGTGCCAAAAAGTTTGGAATTAACTTATAACTTTATGCAATTGTTTTTAACTTATATAATTAATAAAGTTGCATTAATTTATATTTATTATTAATTTTACATATTGTGTTGTTTAATAAATTCAAATTAAAAAAATGAGTACAAATAATTCTAAACTCCTCTATATATTCATTGCATTAGTTTTAGTTTATGCCATTTTTCTCCTCTTCAATACCGAAGACGACAGAACCTTCTCTAAAGAACTAATTAAATTCCAAAAAGATAAAGTCGATAAAATTTTATTATATCCCAAAGCTGAAAACCAAACAGAAATACAATTCACTAAAATTGATAGCAATTGGACCGTCTCCAAAGGCAATATTAAATCAGAAATTAACCCAAGCACAGCACAAAGAATAATTGATGAAATTTCCGCAATCGTGCCTACGAAAGTAGCCTCAACCAAAAAAGAGAAATGGGAACAATACCAAGTTACTGATTCTTCAGCAACCAAAATTGTTTTACTTGATAAAGAAAATAAATTGCTTGAACTCTACTTAGGAAAGTTTTCAATTAGAATGCGGAAGCCTATGCCGGGAATGCCACAACAGATGGGACAGCAACAAAATAATATGACCGGCGTAAATTATTTCAGAGTAGCCGGAGGTGATAAAACTTATTCATGCGACGGAATGATATCCATGAGTATTAATCAAAAATTTGACAACTGGAGAAACAGTACAATTGTCAAAGCAAATAAAAATGATATAACATATATCAGCTTAAACTCAGAAACAAAAAATTACTCCATTCAAAAAGCAGGTGAAAATTGGGAACAAACAGGAATTGAACTCGACTCATTAGGGATAGATAGTTTTTTAAATTCCATCTCAAATTTACGCTCTAATAAATTTGCAGATGACTTTGATGAAAACAGTACAAACACATATAAATTATCACTCAAAGGAAATAATATGAATGACATTTCCTTAGAAATCTTTGTCTTAGAACCAACTAATAATACAGACAACATTTCAGTTGATAACCCAAACGATGATAACTCAAAAGAAACAAAAAACAATACCGAATACATAATTAAATCAAGTCAAAATCAAGGAACTTATTTAAAACTTGAAAGCAACAGATTAGATTTTTTAGGATTGTAAATTGAAAAAATCAGTATAAAAAAAAATACCGGCAAGGACCTAAGTCTCTTACCGGCTAATTGGAGGTGTGCTATGAGGTTGCAATATAACAGGTTGAATTTTAATATCCAAGAAAAATATTCAAAATGTGGATAACTTTTAAATAATTTTATGGATACCCGTTAATTTGCCAAATTTTGGAGCCATTTTATTTGAAATAATACTACCCTTTTCTTGATTTGCTTCTATTCCAACATAATACCCATCATATTTTTCAAACTGATTATCACATATACTTTCTTCCGAGTTAGATAAAATTATAAAATCCTCTTTTTTGCTTTTACTTCCATTAATTATCTGATTAAATAGTTCAGTTGGAATTAAATTTCCATCAGTAAAAACCATCCCATCTATACCAAATCTTTTCCTATGATAAGCAGGCACACCAGCAAGAAATTCCCATAAGTCAGCCTGTATATTATCAATTTTTTTAAGTTCAGAATTATAATATCTAATAGTGTCAAACGATAAATAATTATAATCCGGATTATCATATAACTTATAATATGTTCTATCTTCGATTAAAATTTCAGAAGTCCCAATATTATTTAATTCAAATGCCTGAGGCAACGTACATTCATTAGTCTTCTTATTATTTGCTTTGTCCGCATTTAACATACCATATATTTTGTTCTCAACCCGAGCAGTCTTTACCGGAGTAGCCGTAAACATAGACTGATATTTTTCGTCCGGCTGTGGCAAATTATCATACTTACCCAATGCAATATTTTCCTCTATCTCATTTATCTCACGCTTTTTAAATATCGGAGAACCATACTTCGAATTAGAATCGCTATCTATAGGTCGAAGTCTCGTAGTAGATTTTATCCAATAAAACCAATCAGGGTGGTCTAAAGCAATTTCACTATCAATACTCCCGCTCCTAAATACAAATTCCTGTATAACATTCATATTCAGACAATGTACAGCCTCTACAAACGCTTCATACTGCGTTTCCAAATCTAATTCAAGAATAACTTCATCTAAGTTCTCATCAAGCTTATATGGATTACGTATTGCGTACGGAGATACCCCCTTAACCCCATTCATATCCCAATTTACCAGAGATGTAAGGTTTACCGGTTCTAAAATTATTGTTTTAATACCAATAGAATACAAATATGGTAAAACAGAAATAGCCTTTAAAAAAGAACCCCTAAAATTAAATGGATATTCATCAACCGATACCCCTCCCCCCAAACTACTATGATTAAAACTCAAATCAGATAACAATGACAAAATCAAATTTTCCGACTCAAAACCAGAAGACTTAGCTTCCAAAGACATTGAAGAAATTTTTTCAATCTCTTCTATCGAACTCATAAAATATTTAAACGGATTAACTCTAATACCATTCTTATTATCCTCATCTTTATCACCAACTTTTTCTTGCCACCCAATCCACTCTTTAGGAACAAAATAAGTATAATTTTTATTCCTAAATTTTTTATTAAGCTCTTTTAATTTCTTCTTGATTGTATTTAGATTTTCAGTCATCATATATTTATATAGTTTGTATTAAGCAAATATATTGAATAATTATTTGAAATAGAAGTATAAGAAATTAACAATTTTCTATTGAAATTCTTAGGAGGTTTTTAATTCTAATTAATTTTATGATTATATTTACATTAAATAAGGAGCAAGAAATGGAATTATATTTAAAAAAAAATAATAAAACATATAAATTCGATATAAATAAACCTATAGATTTATCAATACCAATCATATTCAATGGGCAACAACCAAACTCTTATAACGTCCCAATTGCCAAAGCAGGTGCCTACCAAGATGGCGATTTCATCGGCGATGTACGGCAAGGTGGCGGTTGCAATTTCGAAACTTATGTGCTTACCCCACATTGCAATGGCACTCACACCGAATGCGTAGGACATATAACCAAAGAAAGAATTTCCATAAACAAAGTTCTAAATGAAAACTTCGTCTGTTCTACCCTAATTACTTGCCAAATAGTTGATATAAATGACAGTGAAGAAAGCTATTACAATATCGAAGAAAAATCAGACAAAATAATAAGCAAAGAAAGTATTAAAAAAGCCCTAAAACACAATAATAAAGATTTTTTAGACGGACTCATAATAAGAACAACTCCAAACGGCAAATTCAAAAAATCCATAAACTATATGGACAACCAACCAGCATTTTTAAGCAAAGAAGCTATCGAATACATAGTTGAATTAGGCATAAAACACTTACTCTTAGACATTCCCTCACTCGATAAAACCTTCGACGGTGGCAGATTAAATAATCATCATATTTTCTGGAACTTAAAACTCGGAGAAAACACAACATCAGAAATATCCAATAAAACCATCACAGAGATGATATATGCAGCCAATGAAATAAAAGATGGCGAATACCTATTAAATATAACAGTAGCACCATTCGAATCTGATGCCTCACCAAGCAGCATCAAAATATTTAAAATAGAAAAATGATGAATCCAAATTTTTAAAGAATTTTAAATCACTTCCTAATCAAAGCAGTCATAAATGGAAATAACTCAGCAGTCATTATCTTGTTTTTCACAGCCGGGTCATCATTCATATATTGCTCCGCTTCCTTCTCATCTTTTGCCTTAAAGATAACTATCCCAAACTGTGTAGAATCACTATTCAAAGTTCTACCTGCCAAAATTACCTTCCCACTTTCCGTGTCATCTTCCAATCTTTCAAAATGCTCCCTCACTATTTCATTATCTCTCTTAGTCCACACATTTTCATCAATAAGTCTTGGTACTAATTTCAATTTATAAATATAGTCCTTTTCCTTTTCCATACTTTCTTCAGCTATCATGTCTGAACTCAATAAAATTGATAAAATAATAATTAAAGTCTTCATAATTAGCCCATTAATATTTTAAATAATCTATTTAATTACAACGTTAGATTTAATTGTCAAATTAGGAAGTTTAGTATTTTTTACCACACAATAATACTCGCCAGTCCCAGCCGTGATTTCTTCGCCAGTTTCACCAACAACTTTCTCATTATCCTTATACCATTGATAAGTATTGTTTTCACCATCAATCTTCGCAGATAATACATTATTATCCTTTTCTTCCAACATCAACTCAAATTTCTGCGACTCATAACTATAATTATAAATCAATCCAGCATTAGGCTCCAAATCTCCAAAACTATAATTATTATACCCCAAATATAAATTTTGCATAACAAGCATAGTCGTATCATTACCCTCCTCATTTTCTATCGTCTTAGTTTTTGTAAACTTAGGAACATTACCAGATAGATTATTATCCGCCAAATTCAAATGATTAAGATTTTTATCAATAAGATTTTCAATGCTACCTACCAATAAATTTTCAGATATATCTAACTTCACCAAATCAGGATTTTCTGCAAAAGAGTGAATCGTACCACCAAATTTATTCTTACTCAATACCAAAGTTTTCAACTTAGGAAAATTATAAGTCGGCAAATCTCCTTCAAAATCATTATCCCCAATATTAAGTACCTCCAAATTTGGAAGACTCAAATTATCCAAAGAACCAGAAATTTCATTAGACGAAATATCCAAAACAATTATATTCTCTTTATTCAACGGCGGCAACTCTCCACTCAAAAAATTATAGTTCAAATCAATATATTTTAACTTATCAGAACTAAAATTTGGCACCTCACCAGTATATTTATTATGACTAAAATTCACAAAAGTCAAATTTGGCATATCTATATCCGGGATATTACCCTCAAGGTCATTATTCCCCAAATTAAGCGAATCAAGATTTTCCAAATTAAAACTTGGCAACTCACCCACCAAACCATTATACGATAAATTGAGAGCAGTAATAGACAGTTCATAAATAGTCGAATCACCAGAAAAAGTAGAATCAACAACCTTAGTAGATATATGCTTAATCGTATTCAACACAGACAATTTCATCTTTAAATTACCCTCAAGTGGCCAACCAGCCACAAATACCCAGTTCTCACCATCAAGACTATCATACAGCTTATTAGCTTCCGAAGTTTCATCAGATGAAAGCCTATAATACACTCCCTCAACATCAACCGAAGTATCACTATCATCTTCAACATCATCATCACAAGAAACAATAAAGCCAATAAATAAAATACTTACAAAGAAAAATAAAAGATAATTGATTTTTTTTGACATTTGAATTAATTTTTAAAATGAAATAATAGATTATGGTTTCACGAATTATATCAAATATTGTTTTAAATTGTTTTAAGTTAATTCAAATTATAAGATAGATTTAATTATAAAAAAACCGACTATCAAAATTAATTGATAGCCGGCTACTAATTCAATTTATCTCTATTTTAAGACAAACACTAACTATTACTCTTTAGATAAATTAGTGCTTAGATAAATATTCTGCCGTACCCTCGTGAGTTGCAGCCATCGCCTCCGAACCCTTAGTCCAGTTCGCAGGACAAACTTCACCAAACTCTTCAACGTGGTGCCAAGCATCAACGATTCTTAAAGTATCATCAATATTTCTACCAAGTGGGAAGAAATTAACAACTTCATGTCTTACGATTCCCTCTTTATCAATAAAGAAAGTACCTCTGTAAGCTATTGCATCGCCTTCAAACTGTAATTCATCATCGTCATCATAATAATAATCGCCACCAAGAACACCATATCCCATAGACATAGTTTTAGCAACATCAGCGATAAGTGGATATTTAACGCCTTCGATACCACCCTTGTTTTTCGGAGTGTTCAACCACGCCCAGTGTGTCTCTGCAGTGTCAGTAGAAACACCAATAACCTTAACCCCTCTCTCCTCAAAATCACTTAATTTCTCTTGGAAAGCATATAATTCTGTAGGGCAAACGAAAGTAAAATCCTTTGGATAAAAGAAGATTACTACTTCTTGTTTTCCAATATAATCTGCTAAATTTAATTTTGATTCAACGCCGTCAACGATAGCGTCTAATTCGAATACAGGAGCTTGTCTCCCAACTAATGTGGACATTTTAATCCTTTATTTTATAATTAATAATAATGTAATTTAACTACTAAATCAGCTCTATTGAAGTATAAATCCACAAATTATTTTATAGTATTATTCCACCATTCGAAGCTCTATATTCTAACTCTTCTTTCTCTGATAGCAAAATATATATTTTGTGCCAAGTATATACACCCTATCGCCCTCCACCGTATAAGAACCCCAACATTCGGCTTTGTTCCATTTATCATTTTCCCAATATTGTTGAAGACCTAAGTTCAAGTCCCAGGTTCTTTGTTTGGTGTCAATGTTGAAGCCGACTAATTCCATTCCGTCGGTGAGTATAAATAGGGTACTAGTAGTTGGGTCGTAATGGTGAGTGAAAAATCCCAGGCTCGCTTTAGAAAGTTTTGAACTCAAGTCACCTGACCAGGTCATTATACCTGTGTTTATGTCAAATTCACCACCATAGGAGCCGTTAGAAGGAGTGTAGCAAAAATCATAAAACTTATTTCCGATTAATTCGCCACCACTTTGTGTATTTGTACCGATATTATTATTATAATAGAAAAATGATGACCATATTAAATCCCCTTCAAAGTTTATTTTACTTACTGAAAACCCGTTCCTAAAAATTATACCATCCTCTACAATTTTTGGTTCAGTATCCGCTGCAGTTGAATTGTTATAGATTATTGAAGTATTTATGCCGTTTAGAATATTTTTTGTATAATCAAGCTCAACTTTTGTTTCCCATTCTTTTTCGCCTGTACTTGCATCAACACAAATTAGAGATCCTTCGTAAGTAACTTGAGTATGTAGTTTTGTACCTAAGTACAGTTTATTGTTACTAAATGAATAAGCGGCTGGACCAAGTACTAAAACACCACCAGGATTTACTTTTCTTTCTTCTATCAAATCTTCAGTTTTCCAAAGTATTGAACCGTCAGATTTTGAAATTGCATATAGGTGAGCGGGGTCATCTACACCCCGTTCTGTTATGTATATCGCATCATCCGAATGACATAAACTTTCATGACGAGTTGCGAAACTAATTCCTTTTAGCTCAGTTTGCCATAATAACTCTCCAGAAATCATATCTAATTTATATATCATATAATCGCCAATAATAAATATACTATTTTTATCATATATTATTTCATCCGATCTAGCAAATGAAATACTATAATCGCCAATAACAGGACTTACTTCAGTTCGCCAAATTAAATTGCCATCTAATTTATTATAAGCCTCAACATAAATATCACGAGCTACAATTACTTTTTCATCTTTAATTTGGAACTTTAAAGATTGTAGATCGCCATGATTTTCAGGTTTTGGAATAAATCTTTCGGCTTTCCAAAGCAAGTCTAATGCTTCCCCATTTTTCACATCTGGATAGATATTTGGGTCATCGGGTTCTGGTTTGTAATCATGAGGTTCATCACAAGAAAAGATAAAAAATAAAAGTAAAATATAAATTATAGTTTTCATAATAGTTTCTCAATTCTCAATTTAATAGCTCTTAACAAAATAAAACATCTTTCTTCAAAATTTAAAACCTTGTCAATGTAAACATCAGATTAATACTAATTACAAATTAATTCTAATATTCAAATTTAATCCAAAAGCAAAGTTATCTTGTATGGGAGTATAAATAGGGCTAATATTATATGATAATTTTCCATTTTTCAAATCATTAATATTGATTTCCTCCCAAGAGTCAAAACTTGAACCTATTAAATAACCAATTCCACCACCTAATAAAGTTATAATCACCATATTGGGAATAGGCATTATCTCACCAGTGTATGAGTATGATTGGCTACTTGAATAAGCTATGTGATCAATTGCAAGTAAAGAACCAGTAATTAGACCAGTTATCCCATAATGTCCATCGTATCTATATATAGATTCTAAATCTTGTAATGTGTATTTTAATTCTATTCCATTAGCTAAAATCTTTTCATTTTTTATAGAAATTTTATCAGAAATTAATATCTCAGAACCATTTTTCAGTTCCAACTTACTTAAATCCGATTTATCCATCTTGCTTTCTCCTAAATTTGTCGAGTCCGAATTAGCAAAAGCAAAACTGCCATTAATTAGCAAAAGAATTAGGTATATATATCTCATAAAATAGACTTTGAAAATTTACACTCTTAAATTTGAGTAAATATAATAAAATTATTATAACTTTCATAATAATTTTTCCATAATCAACCCTAAAAATCTTTTATCACATACAAAAAAAAGCGACTTTCTTCAAAGAAGAAAGCCGCCTTTCAAAATTAAGAACTTGTCTTAATTATTTTTCGTGAACCACTTCTACAGTGTGAGTCTTGCCATCAGCAGTTATTTGTATGTAATAAACTCCTTGCGATAAATCATCGCCATTGAAATTAACTACATGGTTTCCTGCAAGAAGCAATTGTGTGCCTAAGTCATATACTTTCAGACCTGCAGCATTATATGCTTCCACCGTTACATTACTCATCTCTGGTATTGTGAATTCTATCTTAGTAAGGTTATTAAACGGATTCGGATATGGTGCTTTTACGCTAAATGATAATACATCATCTTCTACACCAGTTCCAGCACCTTTAACCTCAAAGATACCTGTTCTGTCATATTCTAAGTCCTCGTCGCCACCGTAAGTAGCTTTAAGCATTGCTTGAGTTGAGGTATAGTTTGCTATTTCCCAATCAAACGCACGCTTGATAGCATTTACGTTAGAACGAACAACTTCCCAAGTAGCACCAGCATCTTTACTATACCATAAGTCAAACTTAGCTACATTATTCATTATCCAGTTCACATTAGCAGTTGGATTGTCATCAGAATAAGTTAGTATAGCTCCGTCTTGTGGAGAAGTAAATGACATTGTACCTTTCAATACTCTAAATGGCTCAGAAGCATTTAGTTTTCTATCATTAGAATTTGCTTCAACCATCTTGATAACAGCAGAAGTAGTATTGATATTTTCAAGTGAAGTTGGAACTGTCCATTCAACCGTACCCGCAACCGATGAAACTACATCAGTAACTTTAGTCCAGTTGTCTTTACCATTCGCAGAGAACTCAAAGTAAACATCAGTTGGCTCATTTGAAATCCACTCGATATTTGATCTTTCACCAGCAGTATAGATTGGGTCATTCGAAGCAGGCTTAGTTATGAAGTATGCAGGTGGTTCGATTGAGAACACATTGTCTGATACGTCGATTTCGTCGCCGTTTTGATTAACTAATCTTACTAAACATTCTGTAGAATTAAAGTTTTCTACGAAATATTCAAATGCAGTGTTTTTAATATCAAGCATGTTTTCGTTGATTTCCATCCAAGTCGCACCGTTGTCAGTAGATAATTGGATATTAATGTTATTATCGTTACTTGGTTTTGTCCAAGATACATAATAAGATTTTCCAACTTTCCAAGACTCGCCACCGTTTGGAGAAACGATTTTAGCTGCGATTTCTGTATCAACTCCGCCACCGCCATCTTTTCTGAATTTGATGAACTCGCCATCTACATCATGAAGTGCAGTAGATTTGTACCAGTTGAAATCATAAGACTCAGCTATTTGAGCATCTTTGATAGCAAATACAAGTGTACCTACTTTTGTTACTGTATAAGGAACTTTTTCTCCAGCAAATTGGATACCTTGAGGTTTAGAGTTATTATAGTCTATCTCAATAGTTCTTATATTAGTTCTCGGATTAATTGTCGCATTAGTCGGAGCAGAATATAGTTTGAAATAACCAAGGTCTGGTCTATCATCCCATAAATTCTCTTCCGTATTCATCAAGTCTAAGTATTTTAAACTATTATTGTTATAAGTAAATGCAAATGTACAGTTACCAAGAGCAACTTCTTTGCCCGTATTTTCAATAAATACATCAAGGTAAACTAATCCTTCAGTTGCGTTAATTCTAACATCAGTTGTAAGGTCAACAAATGCTGGAGTTTCACTCAATAATTCATTAGAAGCCTTAGCAGTTTTTGATTTTGCCAATATCTTCATATATTTAGTTGGATTATTTTCAACTGAGTTATTCATTTCATTATATACCTTAGACTTCGCTACATCATTCAAGTTAATGATATTACTAGAGCCAGTTGCCTCTGGGTCATAATCAATTATTGAGCTTACGCCATAATAATTAGCTCTATTAAATATATCACCCAATGACCAGTGAATACCTCTATTATTATCAACGATAGTTCTATCAGTTGCATTAACTTCATTGTCGCCTGTCAAATCAGAACCAGAAGTTACATCAGAAGCATCCGCAGCAGCATCTGAACGTACTTGGAGTGCATCTCCACCGTCAATAATACCAGAGCGAACAACATCACCAGCTACCATAGCCGCAAGACCAGTAGTAGTCGCCGAAGAAGTTTGTCCGTTACTGAATTTAAGACCAGTAGAACCGCCTGAACCATTTACGTCATTATTATTTACTGCGTGGTCTCCCCATGCAGTATAGTCATCGCCAACTGTTGGTGGAGAAGTCTTAGAATTTGCTTCAGTAATTACTTCCGCCGAATCACCTTCCCATGATTGGAAATCCCAACCAGATTCTATCGCCCAAGTAGTTGCATCATCACCATTAAATGTGAATGGAACAGCATATCTTGACATCACTGGTAAGTGATTTTGGTGTTCAACTATTACAAAATAAGTACTATCAGCTATGTCTTCAAATACATATCTAATATCACCAAACAATGAACCATTTACCCCTCTTACAGCAGTAACAGATGATAATGGGTCTTTATCTTGATAATCAGAAGAACTAACTTGTGTAGCAACTTGAGTAGTTGGTGTTCCACCTTGGTCACTATATAACGTTACTTTCATTCCATTTGTATTAAATGTAGTACCTAAGTTTCCAGTAAATGCAGATGCACTACCTTTGTGGTATCCCTCTAATAATGCTCTAATTGTAAAGTTAGATGGAGCTGTTATTGTAAACAACGGTCCAACATCTCTCAAAGTAGAAATATTGCCATACTCAAATGGAGTTGCACTGTTTACAGTCGCTCTACCTTGTAGTCTTAGTATTGCATTAAATTTAGCTGGTTCCATATAAGTTTGTGTAGAACCGCTTACTCTTGTCTGTGATACGTCCATAGACCCAGCAAATTGATTATGTGGTGGATTAGTACCAGGGAATTTATAAGCCGTTGTCAATGGAAGTGTAAATGCGTCAGTAAATGATGCTACATCATTATCTGATGCCGTAGTATTGAATGGGTCATTAGAAGTGTTACCACCACCTTTTGATGAGAACTCTAAATCTGACTCATCAGAAGTAGTAGCGTCACCAGTGATGAACTCGCCTCTATCATAATTAAATCCTACCCATCTTACTTTCATTGCTGTTTCGTCTTGTGTGTAAGAATCTCTAAGTTTAGGCTCTACTACTTTAACCATTGGTTGAAGTCCAACGAAATCCACGCCGTTATTAACGATGATTTTAGCATTTAAGCTATCAGTTGCACCGCTTATAACTGAAAATACACTATTATATTCTTTATCGTAAGCTACAACTGCCCCGCCATCCATATCGAATGAAGCAATTAAGTTGTCTCTGTAGTCAGAAAGTAATTCAGATGCTTTAACACCACTAACACCTCTGATGAAGTTAGTTAGCTCATCACCAGTAGAAGTAACTCCACCAGGCAATCCGTTCCAGTATCTTATACCTTTTAACTCACCAATAAATGATTTATTAACTATAGTTGTTGTTGTAATCAATGGATCAATTGGATCAACTGTTACTATATCATCTCTATCTTCAAAACCTATATAAGTATCAAAGTTATTTTGATCGTTTACAGAAATTACATTAGTAGAAATAGTTTCAGTTAATGTATCACCAGTTTGAACATTACCATCTATATACATCTTAACGCTACCTACAGCCGTTCCATTACCAAGATTAAGATAAACAGCTACATGAGTCCAAGATGAATCATCAGAAACTGTTTTTGGCTCATCAATCGGTTGGAATAAAGAACTAGTTGAAGTAAACTCATTGTTTGAAGCATCCCAAACTTTAAATTGAACTTGACCAGTCTCTAATAATCTAAGAGAATAATGTCCAGTACCATTTAACGTATCAGTTTTGTTAATGATAGGGAAGAATTGCTCTTCAGCTGTTGGAAATCTATAAGGTCTAATCCATGCTTCTAATACAGCCGAACCACCTAATAAATTTAATTCCTTACTGTTTTCTACAACTACTATAGAATTTTCACCAGTATTTCTTAATGCAAAGAATGGTGCTACAGAGAAGTCAGAAGTAGTAAATGAAATATCGTCTTGGTTATTAGCAGTAGTACCAGTTATTTTAAGTCTAACTTGTTTATCAAAGTTAGAATCACCAGGAGCTACAGCTTGTAAGTCATTATATCTACCGATAACAGAAGCCGAACGGTATGGTTCCCAATTGTCTTCAGCATCTTCAACGTCAATATCATCTAAAATTAGACCATTTTCGTCGATTGCATAATCCCAATTCAAACCACCGTCTCTACTGAATTGAAGTATCAAATCAGAACCAGAACTCGCATTATCGCCCATTCCGTAAGATGCATATCTTACAGGATAAGCACTACCAGTAAGGTTAGAAACACCAGAAGCATCAGACGGAGAAGTAATTCTCACGTGAGCTTTATCAGGTCTGTATGGGTATCTTTCTTCTGACAATGCTGTCTCAGAAAGAGGCATTTGAGTTATATCTTCATAAAATTCTATGTTGTTCGCACCTTCTTGGTTACCAGTTGATGCACTCGCTAAATCAGTAGATACACCAGCCAATGACCAGTAATACTGTAATGAAGCTCTGTCATCACCCGCAGCATAACTTGCAGGAGAAGAAACGCCAGACATAAATTCTCTAATCTTTCTATGTGAAAGTGCTTTTCTCCATACTCTTACTTCTTTGATACCTGCATGCAAGTAATCTTCCGAATCAACTGTTCCGTTAGGATTAACAGCAACCCAAATTGGAGCAACAGAGATAGGCATTCTAATATCAGTTTTATTCGTATTCGTAGTTTGGATGATAAGTTCACCATCAACATATAACGATACTACATTATCCGCTACAGTAGCAGCTATGTGGTGCCAGTTATTAGAGTGTGCGTCAGTAATAGGAACAGCATCACTAGTTGCATCAATTGCGTCCGGAGATACAACAGTTGCAATGTAATCACCATCATTCTCACCACGTCCAACTCCACCAAAGAATTCTCTCGCTCTAAATGCAGGATATTTACCATCTTTTAAGTAAAGTATCCAAGCACCTTCTTCAGCTTTCCCTTCTGGACCGTTAGAGAGTGCCACTATTCCAGGTTCTCGCGTTACAGTAGAAGAAGAAATTGAGTTAAGATTAACCCATGCTTCTACAGTTAATTGTGTTGAGTTTGTATAATCATCATCAGACTTAACAAAGTCTTCAGTTCCATCAAATTGGATAAAGAACAATCTAGATAAGATAAATGCTTGGTTAGATATTGCAAAAGCAGTGTCATTATTTCTTGCACTAATTGCAGAACCTGAACCAGATTCTCTTAAATGTTGAATCATTAATCTTGCTTCTTCCGAACGAGGTGCAAAAAATGGGTCATCGTCCCACATTACTCTAAGTACTCCACCGTAACCGTCGCCAGTTCCAGTAGGAAGTTGAGAGCCATCACCTTGTGTAAGCCAATATCCAGTTGATAGACCATTTGAAGAAACTACTTCGCCTGTTCTATAATTTGCAGTGTCAGCTAATTGAGAAGCTACAGAGCCTCTTTCTTCAGATACTCTAAATACTTCTACCCAGCTCTCAGAAGTGTTACCACTCGTGTCAGTTGAGTTATCCGTTGAGTAAGAGAATTTATAAGCTAATTCGTTTGCAGTACCATATCGTTTTGTAGCAGATGGAGTAATTAATCCAGAGCGTTCAAAATAGATAGGGTAACCAGCAACATCCATTGAGCTATAAGTCTTATTTCTATTTACAGCTTCGTTTGGACCTTGCGGATTAAGGATTGATATCCCTTTAATACCAAATGCCGGTGTAGCTATTGTATCTACGTCAGCTAAAATACTAGCTCCAGTTGAATTATAAACAGATAAAGTAGAAACTGCACCGTTTACGTTAAATCCAATACCCGTCATATCATCAACGCCTAATCCAGCGTGATTAATTATATCAAATCTAAGCATCCCAACAAATGAGCCTCTGCTTATAGATTCATCTTCTATGTCAAAGCCACCTGTCCAAGGGAAACTTCCAGCAATATTAACTTGTAATTGGTTAATAAATACAGTTCCATTGTCCGCAGCTTGTCCTGTTAAAGAAGCATATTGGTTTAAATTATCAAATGAAGAAGTTATAGTTCTGTATGGTAAGTCTCCAGTAGTCTGCTCTACATTGGCATCTACCGAGTCAGTACTTCCTAAATTATAACCCGTTACCGTAGCAGGCTGTAGGAAGTCAGTGTTATATGTAACAGGAACTGTCATATTACTAACGGTCGCTGCACTAGCACTGTTCTTTTTCATCCACACTTCTACACCAATTTGGTCACCGAGTCTTCTTTGACGAAGCGATAGGGTGTAGTCTTGTGCGAATAAATCAGTTGCGAACATCGCGAACATCGCAACTAGCATCAAGAGTAGGCCTTTTCCTTGGCTGACTTGAGTTGCTATCGATACTCTTTTTAAGTTCATGGTTTATTCCTTTAAAATTTAATAAAAATTATTTCCATGTTAAAATGTAGCAGGCTTTCGTGAAAGCCTGCTATCACAATAAATTTAATTTGTAACAGACATTATTTCGTTTGCACTAGTGCTAACTCTAAGTGTATATGTCGCTGTTGTGAAGTTATCACGCTCCGCTGCATATATTCTAAGTATGTATGGACCATTCGTGAGACCATTAAGTATCAATACTTCGTCGCTTGTGCTTGATATATTAGAAGTTCTAAGAAGACTCATTGTAGCAGGATTGTTACCCGAGTTATCATATAATTCTACCTTACAGTCAGCTGACAAATCAGATATTCTGATAAGTATATTGTTTTTACTATTTGGTACTCTAAATTTGAAGAAGTCCACATCTGTTGAGTCAGAAATTGTACTTGTAACATCAACGTCTGTTGGGATGTTCGCAGCAGTAGTCGAATCGCTTATACTACTGAAACTACCTGTAGTTGTTTTCTTAGAAGTAGGGTTTTTACTAGCTTCACTAGTGAAAGCCGAACTTGTAATATAACTTGCAGTTGTTCCTGAACCATTATATTCAAATATCTTGAAATAATATCTCGTATCCGGAACTAAGCCACGTATAGTTATCGAAATTGCACCATCTGATGTACCATCATAAATTACATAAGAACCAGCTGCAGTCTGACCTGTTCCAACATCACCTGCTGAACCAATGTCTGTACTCGCTGTGTAATCTACGCCATTTACTGGGTCTGCAGGAGAGAATCCTTGTCTCAATACCACTATTCTTTTTGTACCCGGTGTCGAAGCCGCATTAATTGCAGTTATCGGGATAGTAGTTGCAGTCGCAGTTCCAAATGTGATTGTACCATCATTCGTACTTGGTGCAGCGTCATAAATTGTTATTGAACTTGAGTTATCAGATGAAGTTAATCCAGCTGCATCATCAACTATATTAAATAATAAGTTAGTTGAAGCAGTTGTGAACGAAGGTGCTATTGCTACTGTGCTTTCGCCACTTGCTATAGTCCCTGTCGTTGTTCCGCCAAGTGTTCCAGTTCCGCTTACTTTAGTCAAAGTAAGGTTTGTTGCTCCACTTACTGTAGTTGGATAACCACTCGCATCAATCGCTCTTGCAACAAATGATAGAGTTGAACCCGAAACAACTGTTGAGTCATAACCCGGTACAAATTCTAATTTAGTTGCAGTTCCATTATTTCTTATTGTATGTGTAACTGTAGTTGCTGGGAATGGACCGCCAGCATTTACTTTTGCTGGTGAACTTACATAAATGTAATTCTCATCAGGTATGTAAACACCAATTGTTCCACCAACTGAAGCAGTAGATTTTGGTTTTACTGCTAATATGTAGTTAGTCGCAGAAGTTATAGTCTCTGTAGCTATCATATTGAAAGTTAAATTCCCTTTCGTAGCAGTCGAGTCTAATGTTCCTAATGCCACTCTTTCACTTGTTACACCGTAACCGTCATTATTTGCATCATTAAACAATTCCCAGTTTGCAAAATCAACAAAGTATGCATTACTTAACGAAACGTGAGTAACTACTTTTGTGAAATCTACACTTTGTCCATCATCTGGAGTTAAAGTAAAGTTGAAAATTGGTTGTTTTGCAAAGTTTCTACCTATATTTGAAGCTGTCGGATTAAAATCTGTACTTGCAGTAACTCTTGAGTTAAAGAAGTCATAAGTATAACCAACTACCGAATCTAAAGCAGAACCATCAATATCTGTTCCTCTAATTCCAGCATTTGTTGAAGTTATATCAGAAAATACCATACGAGGAGTAATATCACTAACACTTTGGTCTATTGTTGATTTTACATCAGCAGTTACAAAATAGTATTTAGGAGAGCCAGAACCGTTAAGTTTTCTTTCTCCAAATCCAAATACGATACTTGATGAACCAATTGTTTCAGTAGTTAATGTAATTTCAGTATTATCACCTGTTGTAGAGAAATCTGCATCAGTAGATACATAAAACTTAACATTATCAAATACAGCTGATGGGTCATTATCGAATTTTAATGTAAATCCTGTATAACCTGGTAATCCTGTTGTAGATGTTAATTCAGCTTTGAAACCCCAAATTGGAACATCATTTTGTCCAACAACTAATGGCCCCTGTGAAACTCCTATAAAGTTTTCAGTAACCTCTATTGATGGTAAGAATGAATAATTTGTACCATTTAATGTAAATGGCTCTACTACACCGTTTGTAACTGTAACTTGTGCTTCAGTCATCGCAGGTGTAATCGTAGAAGTAGAAGCTGTCAATGACTCAATCGGATCTACTCTTAAGAAGTAATTCACCGGTGAACCTTGATTAACTGTTACATAAGCAGAGCTAACTGATTGACCGTCTAAGTCAAACTCAACATAAGAATCACCAGTTGAAGCACCAGAGATACCAGCAGTTGCTGCTGTTCCACTCAATAATGAAACATTATCGCCAGTAGTTGCAGGGTCAGAATCAGCAGAATAGAATAATTCAAAATCACTGAAATCAACCGTTGCACCTAATGCTCTACCTAAGTTAAATCTAACATCTGTTATTTCAACTGCACCATTTGATGTAAATTGTACACCAAAAATAGTATTACCATCACTACCAGATGCTAATGGATTGTCAGCTAAATTATCTGTTAGTTGTGTTGCAGAAACTACGTCAGGAGTACCTAAAGTCCAGAATTCATTATCACCAGTAAATTGAGTAATAGTATTAGATTCTGTAGAAAGTCTGTTTAAGCTAGTATTTAAAGTAGCAGTTTGTTTGTACCACGGACCATTTGTTTCATCTGTCGAACGTAACATAATTAAGTTACTTTCTGTTAATGCACCAAGTTCTGATTCGTCATACTCCATTACTAATTTACCAGACAATGAACCATTGGCAGAAGTGATACCATAGTATCTTGATGCTTGCACATCACCGCCGATTGTTCTTTGTGTATGGTAACGTTTTACTGTTACTAAACCAGGGTTAGCTGTAGCAGTTATTCTTGCTCCTAATCCAGCTAAGTTAGAATTAGAAGTAGCAGCTGCATAAGTACGCTTACCAACAGCATGACCAGTACTAGTAGACAATCCACTATTTTTAACTGTGTTGCCATCTGTTTCGTTTAATTTCGAAGTAGGATTAGCATCGTAATCAAATGTAATAATATTATTACCGTTTAAGTCGATGTCGCCATCTTGAAGTCTTAATATGTTTGCAACGTCAAATTGGTCTTCTGCTATATTAGTATTAGTAGAAGTCAATTTTATTCCGTTTGCATTATTTAATGTCATATCATAAACAAACATTGGAGTAGCTGCAGAACCTAAAGAAATAGTTTGCTCAGCTGCGCCGCCAAACCATATTTTAGATGTTCCACCATTTAATCCGTCAAATACACCAGTACCAGCAACAGTCAAATCACCATTGATGTAATACTGCTCTGAAGCTCCACCTTCTACGTTAAGGTGATCGCCTGTAGGAACAGTTACACTATTTAAAGTGAAATTAACAGCAGTACCCGTTTGGTTATTTATCAAACCTGGTGCTCCAGTGAATGTTACTACACCAGAAGTTGCTGTAAATGATTCCCCAGTGTTAGTTGAACCACCTACTACCATATCTCCACTAACTGTGAAGTCAGAAGTAGTAGTAACTACGTTGCTTGTCATATCGCCGATTGTTAAACCGCCGAACGTTAGTGTACCATTATTTATAATTACTTTAGTTCCTGTGCTATCCATATGAACTATATCAGTAGTTGCTCCAGTAGCAAACGTGCCACCAGAATTTACTGTAAAGTTACCTTTAACTTGAACATCATCACCCATTGTACGAGTTCCACCAGAGATAACAACATTTTCAAATTGTAAATCTAATTCATCATTATCTGCGTTATCAAGTGAACCTGTACCATCTAAAGTAATAGTATTGTCAGCATCTGCTTGGAATCTTCCTTGTGTAATAACAAAATCGCCATTAACAGTCATGTCATCACCAACTAATAAGAAGTCAGCAGCTGAGCTATTCATTTCAAAATCATGGAATTGTAATGAACCATTATTTGTTATGGTTTGAGTTCCACTATTATTTTCAACAAACTGAATTTCTCCTTCAGTCATAGAAAAATCACCAACACTTGTTACTGTAAAATCTCCAGCAACTATTGAAGTGAAATCACCTTGAACCACAACTCCACCAGCAACAGATACATCTTGCAATGTTAATCCCGAGTTTGCTTCAGTAGAAATTGTTTCTGAATTACCTGTAAATGCAACAGATGAAGAAGTTCCACCATCAACATCAGCAGCAGCATTAAGATATAATGAACCAGCAACTGTAATAGCAGAATTGAAATCAGTAGCAGTTGCACCTGCTGCAAATGCTAAATCGTGAACAGTGAATGCAGAAGCTGAACTTGCATTATTAATTATATCATTTGTTCCTGCACCATCATCATCTACAAGAGTAATTGTACCAGAAGAAGCTGTTAATGAACCACCAGATATAACTGAAAATCCACCTACACCTGTACCCCTAATATTAATATTATCAGCAGAATTGGTTGCAGCTCCAGTAACTTCTAATGCCCACAAATCAAAGTCTCCACCACCAGTGTTCGTTACATTCGCAACTCCACCGAGTGTAAATGTACCGCCTGTCGCAGAACCAAAGTTTGTAGCAGATAAGTTTTTAACGTTACCATTTACTGTTAAATCTTCATCAGCAGTAAGTACTACTGCGCCTGCATTAAAAGTAATATCTCTAAGTATATCTACTTGACCAGCAGCAGCTCCACCAGAACCACCTGTTCCTTGGAATGCTGGAGGCATAGTACCCATACCTAAATCCGTCATAGTACCTGTGAAAATCACTGATGTTGCACTATCAAGAGAAACAGTACCTGTCCCTATTAATAAGTCATCCATTCCACCAACACCTGAAGAGATATGAAGAGCCGAACCAGAATTAAACCATAAATTACCACCTGTTGTTGTAATAATTGCAGCGGCATCATCTAGTTCTAGTCGTCCGTTAATTTCAAAGTCTATTGTATTTGTATTTGCAACAGCAACTGAAACTCTTAATTCAACATCAGATGGGACAATCAAACCGTCTGGTTGGAATGTCAAACCATCTCCAGCTAAATCAACAGCACATTGTTTTTTACTGTCTGCACCTGTATCTGTGTCTGTATCTAAATCAGTTGCATCACCTAAGAAAGTAACTGTTCCTGATGTCTGGTTATATGTTCCAGCTCCTCTTAACTCTTTTCTAATTGAGTGATCACCAGTTACAGTTGTAGCAGCAGCAATTGAAAGAATATTAAAAGTTGCAGAACCATTTACCAATGCTCCTGTGCTTGCTTTTGTAAGGGTCCCTGAAGTCTGATTAAAACCTCCTGTTCCACTAAGTGTAACTATACCAGCATTATTACCGAAAGTCATATCATCATCAGTAGTAACACCACCAGATGAATTCGAAACAGTAACGATATCTAATGATAAAGCGTTTGCACCAATTTCAATAGTTTGAGCAGCAGAACCACTAAAGTTTACATCTGAAGCTGCAGCACCAGTCAAGTTACCAGTACCACTAAGTGTCAAATCACCTTCTATTTGCATATCAGTCATTGTCGCATCTAATGCAACATTACCACCGCTAAGCGTAAGGTCATGAAAATTTATAGCTCCAACAGAACCAACTTTTCCACCATCTATTGAAACTGCACCGCCTGTACCATCAAAATAGATATGAGAATCGTTTGTTGTTGCATCTAATGTCCCATGTACATCTAACGCATCTGCAAGCCTAGACGCAAAGTGAAAATCACCTGAAGTTGTAGTTGTACCTGTAACTAAAACCTTTGCAAATTTCAAGTCATGTGCGCTTGCAGCTGAATTTGTAATTGTTTTTGTACCTGCAAATTCTAATACATCCGTTGACGTTACTGTCGGTGTAAATGTACCAGATGTTAATGTGAAGTTCCCATTTACAGTAAATGTGGAAGCTGCTCCATCAAGATAATCACCTACGATAACCGCACCGTCAATTGTGATATCATCAGATGTTGTTATATCGGCTCTACCACCACCATTACCACCTGCATTTTCAAATCCTAAATCTGTTGCACCTGAATTAAAGACATAGTCAGTGGCATTATCAAGTGTAATTACTTCACCTGCACCGCCATCTGCTGTTATGTTCCCAGCAATACCAGCAGGTAAAGCTGTTTTCAATGTTGAACCAGCAGCTGTAGTGAATTCAGCGTTAGTATTTAATCTAATTAAATGGTCTTGGAAATCTAATGTTCCAGCAGCTGCTACAGATAATCCACCTGCTACGTTTGTTGGGTTGTAGAAATACAAGTTCGAAGCTAATGCTAATGTACCTGTTACATTTACTAAATTTCTATCACCTATGAAAATACTTGAAAGAGCTTCTGAAGTTCCAGATCTATCATATATTTCACCATCAGTACCATCAAATGTAATTGCAGTTGAAGCAGCAGGCGAATTTGCTACAGTAAATGTACCTGAACCAGATGTTCCTAAAAAGTCATTTACAATTATAGTAGCACTTGCTTCTAATTCAACTGTTCCAGCTATATCTAAAGCATTAAAATCACAAACTTCACCATTTGTAGTAATAGTTTTACTAGTACCACTCATAGTAATAGTACCAGAGTTAGTAGTAAAGTTATTTCCTGCACCAGCATTTGGGTCATTAATAATTATAAGACCACCAGTCATTGTAAATGATTCAGTTCCAGTTACAGTTTCATCAGCGTTATCATTATCGCCAATATATAAATCATCAATTTTCGTTATACTTAGTCCACTAAAACCTAATGAACCATTTGCTATTATATAATCAGTCGCATCATCTATCGAGTGTGAACCTGATAAGTTAAATACGCCTGCAACACCGTCGCCATCTTCAACTTCGATTCCAGATGCTGCTGCTGTCGTTAGACTACCAGTACCTGATATTTCGTAATTAGGGGCAACAGTAAATGTTTTACTCGCAGCAATATCAACTGTACCAGCAAAGCTCGGTAAATTACCAGCCAATACGCAGGCATCGTCAATATCAAGCGTTGAACCCGTAGCAAATGTTAAAGTACCAGCAGGTGTTATTGTAGAAGACGCAGCAGAAGCTCCAATTTTTAATGCAGCTCCAGTAATAACAAATGAGTTACCACTTGCAACGTTTAAATCTCCCAAAACATTAATTTCTTCGTTTGTTTCCAATGAAGAAGTTGTACCTGTCAAATACAAATCATCAAATGTGAAATTTGCACCGTTAGGAGTAATCGTTTGAGAAGTGCTTGAGGCATCTTCATTAAAATATATGATACCATCTCCATCTGCTGCAGTAAAATTACCGCCAGTAGATGTGAAACTACCATAAATATAGAAAGAGCCTTTTGTTGCAGTTGTTATCATATCACCATCTAAGGTAACATTGTAAAACTGCAAGTCCGAAGATGCACCACCGGTATTGTTGATGAAGTTTGTCCCTCCATCTACACCGTTGAACACCCACGACATTCTCCCAGTGCTCGAACCTAAATCGCTGTCTGTGTAGTGTATTTCACCACCAGCGCTAACTGTTAAGTCTCTCTCTATTGTCATTACTCGAGAGCTACTACCGTTAGGTTCTAAAACGCCTGCAACCGTTAAGTTGTTTACATTGGCGTCTTCATCTACCTTAACAGTAAATCCAACTGGGATTACTGCATCATCTGTAGATGTAGGCTTTGTATCGCTAGACCAATTGGCAGCGGTCTTCCATTCCGTTCCTGTTCCGCCTGGTCCACCGTCGAAAGTTCGCGTTGCCGCAAAAATGCTCATGTCCGAGAGACTCATCAGTACGATGAGAAAGATCCCAAACAGCGACATTCTGTGTTTTGCTTTCATAATTAATTCCTTTTAAAAATTAAGACAAATTTTGAATCCATTCTTAAGTTATTTATTTTTCTTATTCAACTTCCTTTAACGCAGAGAATCTTTTAAGTGATTTTGATTCTAAGATATTGCCGATTTTCCCTTTTTCTTCGGTCTTCAGCCCCGTATTCGTTTGCCATTGCATTGTCGAATACTGCATTCAAACCTGGGGAACGGATATCTGGTATCCTATAATCTCTCATAAATCCTCCATAATCTGTGTGTAAATCCACATCCTGTGATTGAATAAATATTTTTCCATTTTCTGGTTTTTTTCTTTATTTCGTATATGTTTGCTCATACTCATTCTTTGTTTTTCTGTGTTTTCAGCATTCTATTACTTTATTTGGGGGGCAATAAAATCCTGAATTCATTTACTATTATCGACACCTATCTCTATAACTTTAGTTTACATTTCAAAAAAATGCAATTAAAGTAACAGACAGCTTCCTTATCTCAATAATACTTATAATTATAATATTAATCCTTAATATTATGGATAATATTAACCACTTATAGCCAGATATTTATTTAATATTTGACTAACTCTTTATTTGGTCAATACCAATGCCATTCTTATATTCTTTTAATCTCATAATTCTATATCTTCTTTTATATCATTTATTTAACTAATTCTAAATAAAATATCGTAAAATGTACTCAAACAATAATTATGTTCAATATTATCATTTTTACTCTTTTACTACTTTTATCTTTAATTTATCTGATTTTATCTTTATTTCTAAGATATATGTCCCGCTAACGAGACTACCCATATTGAGTATTTGATTATTCATACCCCTTTGGATATACATTGTTTCAGATAAAACTTTTATCCCATTAATAGTATATAGATTGTATTGACCTATTCCACTATTTTCCGAGACGAATTTTAGACTACCATTCTCTATTATCGGCAATGGATATATTTTCTGTAATTTTAAATTACTTTTTTCTGTTTCTTCTACGCTTTTTGACGATTTGATTTTAAATGGTGTTGTCCTGCCGTATTCCATCTCTTCATTTTTTTGCCATATTGCCCTTATTATTGCCTTATCTGCTACTATATCCCCTACTTCCCAATCCTTAATTTCTTTTTTGGCTACTATATTGTAAAATAATGGTGCCCAACTATCTCCATTGTCCAAACTAAGCTGCAAATCAAAACGTAATACATCAGCTGAACTCCACTTTATCCTCGTTAATTCTCTATTTTTTATATCAACCTCTGTTCTCGGCAATACAAATGTCAATTCTCCAGTCAATATTCTAAATTTCTCTGTCTGTGCTAATACCTGCTCCCCAGTTGGGTCATATATCCTAATCTTTGCAACATCACTCGTTACTTTCGGCACGTCCCATTCAACTATTTCCAAACTGCCAGGCACATTTTTTCTAACCTTTTCCCAATATATACCATTATCAGTTGATAACTCAATATCAACATTAGAATACCCAGTCAAAAGCATATATAATGTATCCCTAGTCCCTCCTTTAACTAACTCATAATCCTCTTCAGGATATATTAACACTGCCGAACGGTCCTCTATGAAAAAGTACTCACTTTCAGATAAAGACTCACCATTTGCAACCATTCTTAAACGAATTAGACATTGGCTAGAAAGTCTATTCGGAACTTCCCACTCCAATTGCTTGATTTCTTTCGTCAAAGGCTCTGTATTTAATTTCTCCCATTCCACTCCAGCATTAGACGAAAACTCAACGTTTATTTCCGGTCCATTATTTAACCATTCTATCACAAGATTATCTCCAGGCGAATAAGACTCTCCACCAATCGGATTCAGCAAAGCAATATCAAATAGTTTCAAATCTTCTATCTTTTCTTTATCCCCATTTGCCGTTATATTCCCACCAGATATCGAATTTACAGTAATCAAAAAATTATCCCAGTCAAATTGCAGAAAAGAATTCTCTTCTAATTTCTTAAATACCAACTTCCCTAAACTCGTTTCAACATCAGGAACAACTATCCCAGCATTCTCATCATATATCTTTTTCTCATCAAATACTATGTCAATAGTCCTTATCGATTTTATTATATTCTCAGCACTATCCATCGGCCCCGAAAACGAATTCATATAGCCCTTCTCTCCATTATTACTAAATATCACACTATCATTCAGATAATTAATATATTCCAACTTAGTCGTATCATACTTTATCGCAAAAGTCGAATTCGCAATCTTGAATGTATTTGAAGTGCTCCTAATAAATAGTTCCAACTCCACATTACCACCAACTTCTGTAATTGTTGTCGATAAATTAAATTTTTGATTTTCATCTAAAAATTGAATTTGTTTTTTATCAGATTTATACTGCCTTTTTGGTATGTCAAAACTCGGCTTTATCTCCAATAAAGGAGATACCCTTCCTATATTCCTAATCACAAATTTCCTGTCAATTCCATTTACAACCCCATCTCCATTTATATCCGAATTCAAATTTCTCGTTCCAGATTGCTCCTTTACTATCCTCAAATCCAATGAGTCTATCTTTAAGTCATTATTTATATCACCAGCTATCATAGCAGGAAATTCCGAACCCTTACGGTCTAATATCCCATTATTATAAGAAAGTGCAGTATTATTATAATCCGTTTGCCCCCTCTGACTCGATGCCGGTCCAAAAGCTGTAAAATATCCGTCGTCCCAAGGATTAACCACAGGCTCTGTTTCCGGATTTGGCAAATAATTATCTTTCGCCCCATCCCAACTCAGAAAATCCCAACCAGATTCTATCTCCCAAGTAGCCTTATTATCACCCTCATACAAAAAATTGACAGGATATCGAGACATTACAGGCAAATGATTCTGATGCTCTACCAATACCCAATACTTCCCATCTTTAAGCTCAGGAAATAGCAAACCAATATTCCCAAAATTATTCTCTTGCTCATTTATATTAAATACATCTAATGAACTATAAGCTTTCTGAGATTCCGACATCCCTGCATATTCTCCAATTTCTCCATCATTATCCCTATATACTTTTACCCTAATTCCACCTTCATCATAACTTTTTCCTATATCAGTTAATTTACCGCCAGAAAATCCCTTATGGTGCGACTCCAACAATACCCTTATCGTCATATTAGTATTAGGCGTAACCGTAAACAATCTACTTTCGCTTCTAAGCTGATTTATAGTAGTCTGTATCGTATATTTCGCCGAAAGTCTTAGTCTTGCATTCAACAACGCTATAGGCATTGGTCCCTGCTTATTCGTTCCATCATTTCTCGTATCAGGGTCAATAATTGATAAATTCAAATTACCAGCATAATAAACCTTTTTATCTGCACCCTTAAATGTAAATCTCTTGTCTAATTCCGGAAATGTAAATGCCCATTTCGTATTTCCAAGCCAATAACTCGAACCCACATATTGATAAGGCTCTTTATTCACTCCGCCACCACCCTTCGCAGAAAATTCTAAAGCAGGTGCTATACCATTCCCAGAACCACTCGAAAACCCAGATAAATCATAATTAAATCCAACCCATCTTACTCGAACGCTATCATACTCCTCTTCATAACTATCAGCAAACTGTGGTTCTACTAATTTTATATAAGGATATTCAGCCTTATATTTAATCCCATTATTCCTATATGACAAAGTATGCTTATTATCTATATTAGAAATTAACTCTCTTTGTTCTCCATTATTTGCCAACAAACCACCATTAAAACTAAACGCCGTTATCAAATTTACCTTAGAACTATCATGTAGTTCACTACTAAGCAAACACTGAGATGCCTGTATAAAATTCAACAACTCTTCACTTTCATAATTATTTGGGTACGAATCCCAAAACCGATATTCCCTTATTTCTCCATTCAACCCATAAGAATTAGCATCAACTATATTCGAAGGTAAATATGCAAAATATGTATCCAAGTCCTCCCGATATTCCTTCGCTAACGGAAACAGCGAATCTTTTATTCCACCAACATCAAAACCATCAATATAAAAATTAACTTCATCATTAAAAGGATTAAAATAAAATGCCACATGTGTCCAATTCGTATCTTTCGAAACAGAATTCGGCTTAAGCATTATATAAGTACTATCCGATACCGCTCTCGCAACCGTCCCTGAAGTATCCTTAGTAATCAATTCCAGCCTGCCAAATTCATTAATCCCAAATAAATAATTCAAATCAGAACTTACACTATCTGCTTGAGACAAAATAGGTACTAAATTCCCAGCACTCGGAAATTTATAAGGCCTAATCCAAGCCTCAAAAAACATTCCATCATCATCTATCTTAAAATCATTCTTATCATCAGAAACAATAACCAACTTCTCATCTCTTTTTAAGCTATAATAAGGTGCAACTGAAACCGAATCACTTATATGATAAAAACTATGATAATTCGTACCATTCGTAGCCGTACCCCTCGCTCGCAAAAATAACTTCCTTTCAAACAGCTTCCCAGTTCTCAAATCTAACTGAGAATTTGCATTTTCAAAAGGCTCCCAAATCACCGAACCATTTTCTATATCCGCCGCATTAGTCCTGTCTATATCCCTCCCACTTTTGTCTTTCAGCGGATACCAATTAACCTTATCAAAACCATACTCCAAAGCTACATCATCTGAAAATACATAAGGGTCCCCTATCCCATATCCAACCCATCTAATTTCAAAATCATCTCCATTCTTATTTGTAAATCCACTCCCCTTCCGAATATTACTCATCTTAATATGAGGCAAATCCGGTACAAATGAAATGATATTAGATTTATTATTCTCACCATCAAAAAACTCTATTTGGTCCTCATAATTCTGCTGCATATCAGATGCCAAGTCTAATACATCTCCTTGAAGTGGAAAATACATCTGCAACGAATTTTTTATATCAGTAACATCACCTATAATAGACGGATTTTTTATCCCATATACAAATTTCCTAATCTCATCTTGAACCAATGTAGTTCGCCAGATTTTAACCTCTTTTATCCCACCCGAAAACGAATTATTACTCGATATTTTATTATTCGGATTTGTCCCAATCCATAACGGATGAGAAGTTGTCCATAATCTCAAATCATCATCTAAATCATTATTTTGATAAGCTACTAATTCTCCATTTACATATAACCAAGCTTCACTATTTTTTAATACAGCAGCAACATGCGTCCAATTCCTCGGGAAATTATCAGATTTGTCCGAATATGGCACCCCTATCAACGGGTCCTCCGAAACTATATCTATCAAATATCCTCCAACGCCTCTACCTTGCAACTCCCTCGCTCTAAACGCAGGATACTTACCTTCTTTTAAATACAACATCCAAGCACCTTCCTTAGAACCCTTATACTCTTCCGTATCCGGTCCTCCACTCGAAACCACAATCCCACTCTCTCCATTGCCCACCTTAGTCGGATTCACCCATGCCTCAATAGTGAAATTCGTAGGATTACTATAATTCTCCTTGGTTTTAAAATATTGATTTGCTCCGTTCAATAACGAAGTAAATTTTATTCCCATCGGAAAAGCATTATCTGTCTGATTATTAACCTTAGAAATACCCCTATCCTTTATATCAGAATATTTACCAGTATCTAATATCGACATCCTAATCTTCGTATCTGTTCCCCTTTCAGTTAAAATATTCCCTCTACCCCACATAAATCTCAAAGGGTCTCTCTTAGTCAATGAAGTTATTTTTCCTCCCTTATGATTCGTCATCAGATACGTAGATTCAACCCCTACAGTTCCTACATTCCCCCAATTCAATCTCGAATTTGCACCCTGACTCAAAACATCAGTTTCTGCTACCCTCGCAGTTTCCTCCCAAGTAGAACCATTATCTGTAGAAAATTCCAATAAATATGCTAAATTTGGGTCAGCCGGAAAATCTAAATACTTAGGATTAACAGAACGCTCAAAATAAATTGGAAATCCCCTGCCCCTATAACTCGAATTTAAAAAGTCATAACTCTTACCCCTATTGATTATTTGCTCCAAACTTGTAGGTGCAAGTATAGTTATACCAATAATACTAATATTACTCGGATTTGCAAAAGATAATTTATCCATTATATCTAAACCACTCGCATCCCTCGCCGTTATCACCCCATTACTCGTTCCTGTACTCCATTTTATTCCAGTTTTTGCACCAGTACCAGGCTCATTTACAATCCTAAATATTAATTTCCCAACGAAAGAACCCCTTCCCTTTTGCGAAGGTTGTATTCCACCCTGTCCCCACTGAATCAAACCAACATTTAAACCAAAATATTGACCATCTTCATATTTCTCAGTCAAAGGTCGATATGTACCTACATTAAAAGGCGAAGAAATAGACTTAACAACTATATCTTCAGTATAATCATTAGAAATCGTATCAGTTAAATTTTTACCCTGATTAAGATGCGGAACTAAAAAATCACCATTATAAGTCAAAAATAAATCGCAATTCCCTATTATAGGAGGATTATTAACAAGCGATTTTGCCCATATTTCAACATGAATTTGGTCATAATGCCTTCTTTCTATTAATGAAAATTCTATATCAGCCCCATTTGTAGAGTATAAACCAAATGTGGTCATTAAAAACATTATCGAAAGCAAATATTTACAAATAATCATAAGAATTGACTAATATTATCAAACAAAGCATGAAGAATGTATTCGACAAACTAAATGCCAACAGATAAATATGAAATGTAACATATCCATATTACAAATATAAATATACTCCTAACTATAAGTAAATACGTAAAATTACTTAATTTTATAAAATGTTTATAAACTTTAAATTATCCCCATTTTATGAATTTATTTTAATCAATGTTGATAAATATTAGCCAGATAATCATATTGTTCAATATAATTATTTTTTTTATTGAAATATTTGTTTTAAATTGTGTCCAATTAGCTATATTCAAGTTCAAATTATAGCATTTCAACGTAATATTAATAAATCCTTCTGGGGTCAAAATGGCAATTAGTGAATTAAGAGGCACTTATACAGCTTTAGTTACACCTTTCGATGACGAACAATCCATCGATTACAATGCGTTCGAAAAATTAATTAATTTCCAAATTGATAATGGCATTGATGGAATAGTTGTCTGTGGCTCTACAGGCGAATCCGCAACCCTATCCGCAAAAGAAAAACTCGCTCTTATCATTAAAGCAGTCGAATATGCTGCCGGTCGAGTTCCTATTATCGCAGGCACAGGCTCTAACGATACAAGAGAATCAATAGATATGACCGTCCTCGCAAAAGAACACGGTGCCGACGCTGTCCTCTTAGTAAGCCCTCCATACAACAAACCTACCCAAGAAGGCATCTACTTCCACTATAAAGCTATCGCAGATGCAGTAGATATCCCACAAATTTTGTATAATGTCCCCTCAAGATCAGCAAATAATATTACGGCTACTACCCAATTACTATTAGCTAAAAATTGCCCCAATATCATCGGTACAAAAGAAGCATCAGGCGATTGGACACAAGTTATGGAAATAATCCAAAAACGTCCAAAAGGGTTTGCAGTTATCTCAGGTGAAGATAATTTAGCAGTCCCATTTGTCGCAATGGGTGCCGACGGAGTAATTGGCGTTATCCCTAATTACGCCCCAGCACAATTCAAAGAAGCAATAGACCAAGCACTAAAAGGAAATATCAAAACAGCTCGCCGTCTGCACTATAAACTTAACGAGCTTATGAACCTAAACTTTATGGAAACAAACCCAACTCCAGTAAAAGCTGCCTTAGGTCTAATGGGTATGTTAAAACCAAATTACAGATTACCATTATTACCAATGCACGAGAAAAATCTGAAAATTTATGCAAAAGCACTAAAAAGAGCAAAAATTATTTAAATATAATATAAATCAAATTTAAAAAAGGATTATTTATTTTATAGATAATCTTTTTTTTTGAAACATCAAAAAGGAATTTCATGATAAAGCACATAGTAATGTTCAAATTTCTACCCCAAGCAAACGGCAAATCAGCACAAGAAAATCTATTAATCGGCAAATCCATGCTCGAAAAACTCCCAAATGAAATCCCTGAAATTAAAAGTTTCGAAGTAGGATTAAACAACAACCCAGGTGAAAAAGCATTCGACTTAGTCCTAAACTCCAGCTTCAACAATATGGAGGACCTAAACCAATATAAAATTCACCCAAAACACATAGAAGTCCTGAACTTCTTCAACCAAGTCAGAGACATTTCCCGATACGTAGATTACCAAATCTAATTAATAAGCATAATAAAACAAATCATACATCTTATCCACAGCAAATGAAAGCATAATAACCATAAATAATGCTACTATCAAATTCTTATTGTCAGCCCATTTTGGAATTATAACCTTATCATTATAAAGAAGTAATAATAAAAACGGAATAGAAGGAATTAGATACCTACCCTGAAATCCAAATATCATCTCCGCACCAATCGGCGACATCGCATAAAACCCAACAATCACCAAGAAAAATGTCGCTATACCAACCGCACCAATACCAATTTTAGTCTTCATATTGATTACAACATCCTTCTTACCATCTAAAAACGCAATTAATATCAATCCAACCCCCTGAGCTATATAAAACCCCTGAGGCAACTCAGAATAAGAATAACCAAATTTCCCTAAAATACCAGCAGCCCAAACCTGTTTAAAATGCATTAAGTTAGCCCACAAATTCCCTATAAAAGTAAAAGGGTCAGCAAATATATTAGACAACCTAATTCCCCTATCCTTCAAAAAATCATTCTGAAACCCTGCCCCACTTCCTATCAATCCTTCACGAGCACTCAAATACCAATCACGCCACACAAACGGAATATTAAAATATAGCAAAAGAAAAATCAAAGCCAATCCCAATTGAACAAATAAAGGATTAAACTTAACATCAATCTTATTCTTTGGTATAAATACAATTATCAACGGCAAAAGAAAATAACCCGCCTTTGTCTGATTATACAAAATAGCAAGCAATACAATCAATATTATCGACTTCAAATTCAATTTCGCTTTCGGAGTAAAAGTATAATACAAATACAAAGCAACAAAGTAAAACGAAATTATATAATTAAATACATCATAAGTAACCGATGTCATCTGATAAAGTACCATCGGTGTCAATGCAAATGCCATCATAGTTGTTTTGAATACAGGCATAAGCCTAATTATAAAAAACATACATACCAAATACAAAAAAAGCGACCCATAACGAGCAGCATATCCAAGCGATACCGGATTAGAATTAAAAGACTTCCCTATTTTTATTGCCATAGCATTATGTAAATAAGGCACAGGAAAATTCTTTGACATCTGATTAGATTCAAACTGCTTTTTGTCCTCAAGCAAAGGTACATTCTTCCTAAACTCAACATCAGAACGCTTCATCTTCTGACCAATATGATAAGGAACACCCTGAAATGATTGAACTACCTTCGTCAGATTAGTCGGCACCTCTCCGCCAAATTTCGTCTTGTCAGCACTAAGCTCAGGTATCAAACCATTCTCAGCAATATGATAAGCATAAAGAAAATGCCTATCCTCATCATTCGAATGAAAAGGAGGATTTACATTAATGAAAATTGAACCGAATATGAGACCCAGAACTACAAAATATAGCTCCGCTGTTAAATACTTATTTAGTTTGTTCATCTACAAGTTTGACTAATTATTAATAAAATTAACATCAATGGACTGACAAATATAATACTATCGAAGCGGTCTAACAAGCCACCATGTCCAGGTATCAAATTTGAACTGTCTTTAACCCCCATTTCACGCTTAAATTGAGACTCTGTCAAATCCCCTATCTGCCCAGCTATTCCTATTATTACACCAGATAAAATAGCAAACAAATCTGAAAAACCAAGCCCTACAAAATAATTAATAAGATAAAATGTCGCTACAGAACCAATAAATCCACCAACAGCACCCTCCCATGATTTCTTAGGACTATGTCGCGGAAATAACTTATGCTTCCCAATAGCCGAACCAACAAAATAAGCCAAAGAATCACAAACCCAAATACTCACAAATATACTCACCACAAGCCAAGCCCCAATATTTTCAATCAAATTAGGGTCCAAACACTTATCCGAAATTATATCAAAATTTCTAATTGCTAAAAGAGATAAAAATGAAAAACCTATATAAAACACACTCAATAAACTTCCACCAATTGAAGCCACAGGATTCTTATTATTCCTCCATAACTCCAACCCAGGCAACAAAACTCCCATCAAACAAACAATCAATATTACAGCAATAGTCAAACTAAATATATTACTATCCGCAAAATATTGAAAAATTATAACTAATAATGATAACGTTAAATATACAGCAGTTTCATTAATAAAAATATCTTTGTTCTTAAGCATAATTGCAAATTCACGTGCAGACATAACCGATATAATCAATATCAACCCCGCAAAATACCAACCACCCAAAAATATGATTAGAAACGCCAAAGGTATTCCCACTATCGCAACAAGAACTCTTTTTGTTAATTCGTTCAAATACTTTCTCGATTATTTTTAATTATCATTTATTCTATATTGAAAACATACAATCACCCAATTTAAGTTTTATTAACCATTAAAACAATAATTTATAAAAATCTAAATAAAATTATTTTAAAACTATTTCTTTAACTATTTCATTTTTATTAATTAAATTTGAATTATTAACCTTATTCATTCAGCATTGCCATCTAGAGCAAAGCCGAAAGAAAACCACCGCAAACCCAAAAACTAAAACAAAGTAAAAATATGAAACCAAGTGTAACCTTTCCTCCAAAAACTCCAAAAATCAACGATGAAATATAAAATATATCTGAAATATGACACCTAATGTAACCTCCGTTTGCCGACAAGAATACACCGTCATTCAAAGCAAAACGAAAAATAAAAAACTACGTAGCAGTAAAACATCAATAGAAATCAAAATAAATAAAAACAAACTGCTCCGTAGGAGTAGAATTAAATAATATTAATCAAAGAAAAAAAAGCACAATAAAGATAACCAAGTGTAACCTAAAAAAACATCATTGCGAGCGATAGCGCTGCAATCTCAAAACCACCACAAACCCCGTCATTGCGAGCGATAGCGCGGCAATCCCAAAACCACTCACAAACCCAAAAACTAAAACAAAGTAAAAATATGCAACCAAGTGTAACCTTTCCTCCAAAAACTCCAAAAATCAACGATGAAATATAAAATATATCTGAAATATGATACCTAATGTAACCTCCGATTGCCGGCAAAGCACCCCAGTCATTCACAGCAAAGCGAAGAATAAAAAACTACGTAGCAGTAAAACATCAATAGAAAACCAAATAATAGTAACCAAGTGTAACCTCAAAAAATAACGTCATTGCGAGCGATAGCGTGGCAATCTCCAAACCACCCCCAAACCCCGTCATTGCGAGCGATAGCGCGGCAATCCCAAAACCACTCACAAACCCAAAAACTAAAACAAAGTAAAATATGAAACCAAGTATAACCTAAAAAAAACGGTCATCCAAAACAAAGAATGACTAGATTGGTGTTGTCTTTCGACTATGCTAAGATGAAGCGCTGGAGTTTTGGTAAGGTTCGAATTAGTTTTTTAGTTGGCAATTTATGAATATTTCTACTTCATCGCCTATAATTGCGGATTTTTGGGCATTTTCACCTAAGTGGAAGTCTGTTCTGTCTATGGTGAGTTTGCCTTGGAATTGATTGTTTGAAAAATCAAATATAATTTTTACTTCTTTGGTTGTTCCTATCATGGTTAGATTGCCGGTGGCAATAAATTTTCCGTTTTCAGATGAGATTTTATCTGAGATGAAACAAATTTTGGGGTGTTTTTCGATGTCAAAGAATTCATCTGATTTGAGGTGTAGGTCTCTTTCTTCGTCTTCTGTATTTATTGTCGTGGCATCAATACATACTTCAAATTTAGATTTTGGTAAATTATTTTCGTCAAAAGTAATTGTTCCTGTCATATTTGTAAAAATGCCTTCCACAGTTAGGAAGGCAAATTTACTAATTTCGAAACGAACTGATGATTCTTCTTTATTGATTTCATTAGAAAATGAAATATTAGGACTTAAAATAAAGATAATAATTATGAAGAAATTTTTCATCTGGTTGGTTGCTTTTTTATATGATTAGATATTTTGTGCGACTAAATTGATTTCTATACCAATCTCATCTTTTATAAGATAATCTCCTAAGTTTTCGAAGAAGTTACCAGAATTATAAGTAATATCAAATTTGGTTCTATCAAATGATAGTTTTGATTTTAGAATAACCTTATCATTTTCTTTGATAATTTCCATTGGGAATGTTATTTCATTTGTGATATTTTTTATAGTCAAGTTTGCTTTAACATTGTTTATATCATCAGCGTTAACTATTTCTAATTTTGCAGTATTAAATTCGGAAGTATTGAAGAAATCTTCTGAATTTAAGTGTTTTGTTAGTTTTGCATTGTCTGTTTCGTCTTCTAAGTCTTCGACAAGTATTGAAGTCATATCGAGTGTAATTTGACCTGAAGGAACTTTTTGTCCATTCAATTCAAACTCGCCTGATTGGATAGCAATCTTACCAAAGTGTCCGTGTGTTACCCCTTCGCCAGTCCATTTTAGAACGCTTTCTGTTGGGTTGATTTGATATTTGGCTGTTTCACCAGATTCTTGAGAAGTGGTTTGCTCTGCTGTTTCGTTAGAGACTTTTTTTGTTTCTTCTGCTTTGTTGCAAGAGAACAGTGTTAATGTAGCAAATAAGCTAACATATAAGAGAATTTTGTACATAATATTTATAAGTTTATTAATGTAAAAGAGTAAAAAAAAATACATTATCTGTGATAATATATTTTAATTATATAATTGTATGTGTAGGGACGGTTAATATATTTTTATGTTTTAAAATTCTAATTTAATTATAAATACGGGCAGGAGACCTGTTTGAAATTCTTCATAAACTTTGTCATGTGGAGCGTAATAATAGCTATTTCTAACATTTGATTCGTTAGTAACATTTTGGATATCTATGGCAAAATGCCATGAATAGCCGTTATAGTTTAATTTGTATGAAGCACCAAAGTCAGTTCTAAAATAATCTCTGAATCTATTTTCATATGCTCTTGAAAAATCAGGATAACCAGCTTTGTCACTATCACCATCAGATTTGGTGTAATAAGGAATAAATCTAAGTCCACCTGCATAAGCAAGTCTAAGTTTCAATTCAAATATATCAATATCATTAATTTCAAACTCTTTCCCAATTAAAAAGTTAACTAGATAATTATTAGAATATTTTGAATTTCTGGTGATATATTTCTCTTGATTATTTTCATTAATTAAGTGTTTTGATTTTGATTCGAAAATTGAAGTAGTAAACATCATAAACCAAGAATCGTTAAAATACTTTTCAATTGTTAGTTCAATACCATAATTTTCACCTAATCCATTGTTATCTAAACTATCGGTTATTATTCCAGCACCTGCATTAATATACGTTTCATAAGGGTCATTGCTAAGCTCTGGTATGTCATACAAATATTGGTAGTATGTAGAAAATTTTAATTTCCAATCATTGTTGAAATAGTTTGAATAAGAAATAACTGTATGAACAGCTTTTGGAGATTTTAAATTTGAATTAATATTATTCCCATTTGAGTCTTTATAGATATAAATTGAGGCTGGTGCTACACGGCTGTGTAAACCACTTCCAATTGATATTATTTGTCTATCATTTGTTGAATAATCAAAAGATAGCCTTGGTTCAAAAGTTATTTCATCTGCCAAAGGGAAAAATAAGGAATTAAATCCTCCGTTAATTTTTAAGTCTTGATTTAATTTATAATTGAATTGCATAAAAGATTGAAGGTAATTAGTATTCCCACTTTGTTTTAATTCATCTTTATAGCTATCACTATCTGGTTGATAAACAACATGTTTGGTATTATAAAACTCTTTGCTAAAATTAATACCTTCGCTTAATGTAAATTTATTTGATAGTTTTGAGGTGAAATTTGTTTGAAATCTTAGATAGCTATGTTGATAAACACCATCTAATCCTGTTTTATAAATTGGATTTGGATTGTCTTGAATTTTATAAGCATCGTAATCTATAAAATTTGATTCGTCGTGGGTTACTGCGATTGTAGTTTCGAGTATATTATTTTCTCCAATATTTACTAAATGTTTAAATCCTAATATACCTACATAATGAGTTTCTTCACCTTCTACTTTTTTATTGAAGTTATAATTTGGAAAATCAGGGTGAGTTTCAAATATATCGCCTGCATAGGATTGCCCTCCGATACCAAAAACTGAGAATATGCCTGAGTTTTCAGTTGGCAGGTTTAATTTGAAAGATAAGTCTTGGAATTGAGGGGCAATTTCACCTGCAATTTTAATTCCCATTTTTTGAAGAAGTGAGACTGTTGAGTATCTATAATTAATCAGGTAGGAACCATTATAGTCATTGCTAAATGGACCTTCAAATGAAGTTTCTAATCCTAAGAATCCAAGAGAAACCGTATTTTCAAAATTTTTATAGTTTCCGTTTCTAAGTTTGATATCGAATACGCCAGAGAGTGCGTTACCGTATTTTGCTGGGAAAGCACCCGTAAAGAATTCAGATGTAGCCATCATATTAGAAGTGAGCATACTGATAGCTCCGCCTGTTGAGCCTTCACCATTTCTAAAGTGGTTTGGGTCTGGCACTTCAATTCCTTCGACTTTCCAAAGTAACCCTCTTGGCGAATTTCCTCTGATAACTATTTCATTTCCTTCATCATCACCTATATTTACTCCGGCATAATTTTGAGCCATTCTTCCAGGGTCATAAAAACCTCCTGCATAACGCTCTGTTTCTTCTAAAGAAAATTCATGTACGCTGATTTCTGAAGTCATTATATCGATTGATTCACCTTTTTTCGAAGCTTTAACTATTACTTTTTCTGTACTAATAATTTTTTCGTCTAAGGATATTTCTAAGATAGTTTCTTTCCCAGATTTTAATAATACATTAGAATAAAATCTTGGATTGTGGGTTATGGCCGATATTTTTAGGTTCACTCTTCCAATAGGAATGCATTCTATTAAGAAATATCCATCTTTATCTGTGTATGCTCCTTTTTGAATTTCAGGATTTATTATTACAACACTTGCACCGGGTATTCCTCTTTGAGTTACATTGTCTGTAACTCTACCTCTGATATTTTGGTAATAATTTTTTGTAAATAGAAAATTTGAAGTTAATGGAATTAAAAATATTAAACAAATGGCTAAAGTTAGATATTTATAGTTCATATTTAGAAAAGTATTTTTTAACATAATTATTATAAAAGTTAAATTAGGCGGCCGTCACTCATTTCTAAAATTCGGTCAGAACCTTTTGCAAAGTCATCGTCGTGAGTAACGGAGATTATTGTTTGTCCATTTTTTTTTGCTAAGTCTTTGAATACACCTTGTACAATCTCTGAATTTTTTCTGTCGAGGTTACCTGTTGGTTCGTCGCATAGTATTACGGAAGGTTCGTTAATTAACGCTCTTGCAATAGCAATTCTTTGCTGTTCGCCACCGGATAATTTATTTGCTCTTTTATTGGCGTGGCTTTCCATTCCCATTATTTTTAATTTTTCGTAGGCTCTGTCTTCTACTTCTGATTCTGGAAATTTGTTTAGTTTTAATGCTGGTAGCATTACATTTTTTAGTGCTGAGAATTCTTCGAGTAGGTAATGAAATTGGAAAACGAATCCTATGTGGCTATTTCGGAAGCTGGCGAGTTGTTTTTTTGATTTGTTTGTAAGGTCTGCGCCGTTGATGTAGAGTTCGCCTTCGAAATTTGTATCCATAGTAGAAATGGTATAGAGTAGGGTTGATTTTCCACAACCGGATTTGCCGATTAGGGTCATAAATTCGCCTTTGTAAATCTCGAAGGAGATGTCTTTTAGGACATGGAATTTGACTGAAGTGAGAAAATATTTGTTAATATTAATGGCTTTGAGGGCGATTTTATTGTAGTTGTCGTTCATGGTTTATTGCCCTCTGATTATTTCTATTGGGTCAAGTTTTGCGGCTTTTCTGGCGGGCATATATCCTGCTAAAATGGTAGTGAGTACGCCGAATAATAGTCCGTAAACGTAGAACATTGGGTCGTTGTTTACGGGCATATAGGTCATGCTAATATAATCGCTATTGTCGATTTTATAGAGTGATATAAGGTGGGATAGGAATCTGCCGAGTATTAAGCCGGTTATAGCTCCGACGAAGCCAATGAAGAATGACTGTAAAAGGAATATGGCTTTGATGTCATTTCCATTTAGTCCTATTGCGTTTAGAATAGCGATTTCTTTCATTTTTTCGTAGATGGTCATATTCATAATATTGTATATGCCGAAGCCTGCTACTACTAAGATTGTGCAAACTATTACGAAAGTCATGAAGTTTCTCATTACGAAAGATTCTAATATAGATTTATTTGCTGTTTCCCAGTCTTCAGCTCTATAGCCGTATCTTTTTTCTAATATAGGGGCGAGTGCATTTGCTTTGTAAACGTCGTTTAATTTGATGTTTATTTCTGTTATGTATGTTTTGTCTTCGCCGAGAATTTTTTGGGTGGTCTGGAGTGTTGAGTAAGAGCGAGTGTTATCGATTTGTGCTATACCGGATTGGAATATTGAGACAATTTTTAGTAAGAATGTACTTCCTTTGATTGATTTTACTTGTATGTTATCTCCTACATTTAGGTCGAATTTTTTGGCTAAGCCGTTTCCCATGATTATTGCGTTTTGTATGGAGTTTACATGGTTCATGTTTCCGGCGATTATTTTTTCGCTAAGTGTAAATAATTTGTCTTCTTCTGCTATATCTACTCCAGCTATGATACCATTGATAAGGTGTGGTCCATAATTATAGAATACTTGGGCGTGGAGCTGGGGGGAAGTGCCATAAACTTCTGGGTTTGCTTTTAGTTGTTTTACTATGTTAAATCCATTTTTTAGGTTGCTTTGTTCTTTTTTTGGTTTTTTATGCCATACTTTTATAAAAGTATCATTTTCATTTTTAATTTCGTTTAGGATACTTGAAGTGGGGTTTGTGATTTCGTTATAAATTTTGATGTGTGAAGAGGAGGCGAGCATTGTGTCTTCGAGCAGGTTATTTACACCTGTCATAAAAGCAATCATTGTGATGAACATTGAGATGCCGAATGTAACTCCTAAGGTTGCAACAATTGATTGTTTTGGTCGGGAGAAAATGTGGGTTAGTGCTATATCTAAAATAAGTTTATAGTTCACTTTTATTCGCTTTTGAGTATGATAGAAGTATTTTCGTTTATTCCAGAGATAATTTCTGATTCGGAGTTATTTTGGAGGCCAATTTTTATTGGGATTAGTTTTTCTTGGTCATTTTCTAATATCCATACTTTGTTATTGCCGATTATAAATTGATTTTCGAGTACTAAAACGTTTTGTTTTTTGTTGATTATGATATTTGCTTCGGTTGTCATGCCTGGGCTAATCTCGTTGGATAGTTTAGGGTTTTCTAAGCTTGCTTCGATTAGGAATGTTTGGTCAGCTTGGTTTATGTTGGGGTAAATCTTTGTTATGATTGCATCGTAGTATTTATTTTTACTTGCGTCTATGCTTAATTTAATTTTTTGATTTAGGTTGATTTTGGTTTTGTCTAATTCATCTACTTTTAGGTCGAATAGGATATTGGATAGATCGCCGATTTGTGCAATAAATTCTCCTACTCTGATGAATTCGCCAATATTTTTATTTTTTTGGATGAAGTATCCGTCGATTTCAGATTTTATTTGATATTCTTTTGCTGATTTTAAGATGATGTCATAGTTTTGTTTTGCGTTTACTAAATTTGACTTTAGTTTGTTGATTAGGTCTTGTTTGTTTAAAATTAGTGATTCCAAATTGGTTTGGCTATTTTTATATTTAAGTTTGATTTTTTCGAGTTGGTCTTTAGAGATAGCTTTGTTGTCGTAAAGGCGGTTATTTCTTTGGAAGTCTAATGAGTCTTTATGGACAATGTTTATTAAGTTTTGGATTTTGTTATTGACATCATTTATTAGTGGGGAGTTATTGCTCAAATTTTCTTTTGCTAATGTTAATGCTTCATTAGCTTTATTTAGTTCTTGGTCTTCGCGAAGTTTTCTTATAGTAAATAATGCTTCGCCGACTTTTATGGAATCGCCTTCTTGTTTATGAATATTTTCGATTACGCCGTTTACGTTAGCAATAACTTTGTAGGTATTTTCAGCTTTGGAAACACCGGAGGCATATACTGCTTCTATTAATTCTTTCTTTTTTGCGTTATATACTTCAGCTTTTTCTGAGCAAGAAAGCAATATGAATGATAGCGAAAGGGCTATGACAAATAAACGATATATTCTTAGGCACGACATTGTATTATCTCAAAATTAATTCACTTTACTATTCTAATTTATCAAATTTACAAAATTTGAAATTGAAATACTGAAAAAATAGAATTTTTGTAATTATTTGTGTTTTATAAGTGCTTATATTATATTGTGGTATTGATTTTTTTAGAATTTTGAAAAAAAATTAATAAATAATGTAACTCATAGTAATTATGTGGGTTAATTAGAACTAAGATGTTTTACAATAAAAAAAGAGCTTTTATATGAAGGTTATGTACTTACTTTTGATTTTTTGCATCACGACTTATTCTTCGGTTGCAACAAAGTTTGTAGAGAATAAAGGGCAGTGGAATGATGATATAAAATTCGTTTACCACGATGGTAGTTTCAATATGATAATCAAGGCTGATGGTGTATATTATGATTTATTTGATATTAAGGAGAATAGTATAGAAGGGAATGTTATCAGGCAAAGTTTTGATAATAGTAATATTATTTATAGCAGTTTGGAAGAGAATACGGAGAGAATTAATATATATAGGGGTTCGGATTCTGAAAAATGGATAAAGGAAATTAAGACATATAAGAGTTTGAAATTGGAAAATGTGTTTGAAGATATAGATATGAGGATATATTTTGATAATAATCGACCTCGTTATGATTATGTAGTGAAAGAGCATGCAAATGTTGAAGATATTGAAATAAAATATGAAGGTATTAATTCGGTTGAGGTTTTTGAAAAGAATTTCATATTAAAGTCAGATATTGCGAATTTGGACAATACGAATTTATTTGTATATCAAATAGTAGATAATAAGCGGGTTGAAATTTCGGCAAAATTTGTTCAGCGAGATGATGTTATTAAGGTAGAAGTTGGTGAGTATGACCGTTCGAAAGAGTTGATAATTGACCCGGTGGTGTTTTCTTCTTTTGCAGGTGGGAGTGGAGATGATGAATATAATAATATTACATTGTTAGATGAGAATCATTTTGTTGCAATCGGAACGACAAATTCGACTGATTTACATACGGAAGTTGGCGCTTACTCTGGTACATTTAATGGCGAGAAAGATGTGTTTGTTCAGGAATATAAGATGAATGGTGTATATGTAGATATTCTTTATACTACTTATATTGGTGGCAGTGGAGAGGATTTGGGTGTGGATATTGATGTAACGAATGATGATGAAATAATAATAACTGGGAATACAAATTCGACAGATTTTCCATTGATGAGTGCGATGCAGAATATGAATAACGGCGGATATGATATGTTTTTCACTAAGTTTAATTCGGATTATACTGATATTTATTATTCTTCATATTTTGGCGGTTCGGAAGATGAGTTTGTTCGAGATATGGCGATGTCTAATGATGATGTTTCTTATTATACCGGAGTTACTCATTCGAAAGACTTTCCAAATTCGCAGCAGGCATTTCAGAAGTCATCTAATGGTGGGTCTGATGGATTTATAGTAGGAATTAAGAAAAGTGGTTTGACTTCGTTATTTGCTACTTATTGTGGTGGGAATGCTGAAGATGAGTTAAATAGTATTACTCTTGATGTTCAATCAAATATTTATGTAGCTGGGTCTTCGCGTTCGTCTGATTATCCATTGGAGCCATCTGGATTTGGAGATAAGCCTTATGACCAGACTCATAATGGGGGTTGGGATATGGTATTTACGAAGCTATCTTCGCAAGGAGCAAAGTTGATGTTATCTACTTTTTATGGTGGTTCGAGTGATGATTTTGGACGGGGCATTATAGTGGATAATAATAGTTTTGAATATTGGTTTATAGGTGAGTCTATGAAAGAAACTGGTACTCCGACTATAGATATATCGGAAACAGCTGATGACGCAACTCATAACGGCGGTTATGACTTAGTATATGGAAAGTTTACTGATTTGGAAAAGATGGGTTGGTGGGAAAGACAAAGGTTGATATTTGCATCGTTTTTTGGCGGAAAAAATGATGATGCTGTAAAATCATTTGTAGAGAATCCATTGACCGGGAATTTAACAGTGATAGGGAATTCTAATTCGAAAGATTTAATAGTAAAGGGTAATAATACGATTACTTATAAGAGTAAGAATGATTATTATATAGCTGAGTTAGCTAAGTCAGGCGGAGTTGAATTTATGTCTTATTTTGGTTCGAAGGCAGAAGACATAATGAATGGTAGTATATTAGATGAGCATGGGAATGTATATTATGTGGGTCAATCTGATGATGAAGATAATTATTATTTTTCTGATAATGCTTTAGACACTTCTTTAGAAGGAGAATTTGATGCGACGATAGGTAAGTTAACTTTTGGCGTACTTACGATAGGGACATTGCCGAGTAAAGTTTGTATGAATAGTACATATAATATTACTTGGGACAAAAGAGATTTTGATGATGTAGATGGTCTGACTGTGGAATTATTAGATGCGGATAATATGCCTACTGTGTTAGCGGAAGGTGTAAAGGAAGATAAGTGGCAATGGAAGATTAGCGAGGAGATGGAAGCCAGTGCAAATAATAAAATACGTATTTTTCATAAGAATGGATTGTATTCTGTTACTCAATCTGAATTTGAGATAGTTGGTACGCCGGAGATAGATTCTGTAGTTAGTGATATAGATGAAGAGGTAATTTGTGAAGGTCAGACAGTGAGTTTAGAAGTATTTTCTGACGATGAGAATGAAGATTATATTTATTCTTGGTATAAAGATGATGTGGTTTTAGCTGATGAGAAATCAACTATATTGCTTCTTGAAAATGTTATGTTTGAGGATTCGGGAGATTATTATTCGAGTGTTCAGGGTTTTTGTAATCCGGCTACGAATTCGGAGAAAATTACTATAGATGTAGCAAAAAATACGAATATTACAGACCAGACTACATCTTCTACGTTTAAGGAAGATAAGCCAATGACTTTGTCAGTAATAGCTGAGGGAAGTATAAATAATTATATTTGGTATAAAAATGATGAGTTGATAGAGGGCGAAAATGATTTTCAATATCAGGTTGATAATCTGATGCTTACAGATGAAGGGGCTTACAAATGCGTAGTCCAAGGAAGTTGTGGAGAGGACCAAGAGAGCCAGGTAATGAATATAACAGTAGTTCCGAATAAGAGCGTACTGGCTAACAATCAAAGTGAAACTTCTATATTTAATTTCCATTATTTGAATGGTGGATTGAGGTTTAGCACTTTGACTAAAAGACAATCTATTTATCAATTAAAATTGATTGACAATTTGGGCAATGTAGTTTATAGCGATATTGAGTTTGAATTAAAACAGGGAGTTAGAGTTCATAATTTATCTGGACTTAATCTGAATAATGGATTGTACATTTTGAATTTGACAGATGGTCAGAAATCAATTTCGAGTAAGGTATTAATTAGTAATTAATACTTTAGAATTTATATAGTTATAATAAGCTGGATTAAGAGATGGCATGGAAATAGGTTTTCTGTGCCATTTTTTATGGTATTTTTAGATAAACTTAATTGTATCGATTTAAGAAGTATTAAAACAATATGAGTTTTGAAACGTAATAAGCTTGTTCAATTTTCAATAAATAAAATATATAAATTTTAGTTATGCGAAGAATATCATTTGAATTATCGATTTTGTTATTTTTGTTTCCGTTAATAGGATTTTCGGAGAATAATGAGGTAGATGTAAAGGCAACTATTGAGACGCGAGAGGCGTTGATAGGTGATCAGATTTACTATAATTTAGAAGTAAAGTCATCGAATAATAAGATAAATATTATATTTCCTTCATTGTTGGATACTCTTGGGGAGTTTTCTATTGCCAAATCTGAGCCAATGGATACTTTAAGTAATAATGGTGATGTGGTAGTTAGTAAGAAATATTATATTACTGTTTTTGATAGTGGTGATTATACTATTCCTCCATTATCGTTTGCTTATTCTAATCCAGATGACCCCGATAATTTTAGATTTAAGAAAACAAATCCTATATCGGTGAGAATAAATACTATGCCGATAGATACGGCGAAGGGATTTGTTGATATAAAAGGGAATTATGATGCGGAGTTTTCTATTTATGAGATATTAGACTATATATTATATTCGATAGGTATTATTTTATTAATTGCAATAGCTTATTATATTTATAAAAAATATTTCTATAAGGAGAAAGTTGAAGAGGAGAATATAATATATGACCCAAAAATTCCTCCACATATATTAGCAGAGCAATCATTGAAGGCGTTGCAAGAAAAAAGGCTTTGGCAGCAAAACCAAATAAAGCAGTATCACACTGAGCTAACTGATATAATAAGGATTTATTTGGAGCGAGTTACGGATATTCAATCTTTGGAATTAACGAGTGATGAAACGTTGGCTGAGTTTGAAAGGGTATGTAGTAATGAAGAATTGAATGAAGGATTGAGATTTATGTTGAGTACGGCGGATTTGGCAAAATTTGCTAAGCAGCAGCCTTTGCCAGATGAGAATACGAGGTCTATGGAAGAGGCATTAAAATTTATAAGTATTGCTAAAACTATTTTCCAGACATTAAATGTGGAGGAGGAAAATGGAAGAGATTAAATTTGCAAATCCGGAATATTTGTATTTGCTTTTGATTGTGCCGCTTTTAATATTTTGGCAGATATTTAAGAGAAATAAGTTAAAACCAGAGATAAATGTTTCGTCGTTAGAGGCTTATTCACAGGGTAGAACAACTATTAAGCAGAGGCTAAAACATACGCCAAAGGTGTTAAGGATATTGAGTATTATATTTTTGATATTAGCTATTGCTCGTCCTCAATCGACTTCGAGTAGGAAATCGGTAAATACGGAAGGGATAGATATTGTGATATCGCTTGATATATCTGGTTCGATGAAGGCTATGGACTTTAAGCCAAATAGATTGGAAGCGGCGAAGAAGAATGCAATTAAGTTTATAGAAAATAGACTAAATGATAGAATAGGTTTAGTCGTCTTTGCAGGAGAATCTTATACACAGTGTCCAGTAACTATAGACCATTCGGTATTAACAAACCTTATGCACTCGATAAAGACTGGTGTAATCAAAGATGGTACTGCAATAGGAATGGGTTTGGGAACGGCGATTTCGAGGTTGCAGGAAAGTAAGGCAAAATCGAAGGTTATAATATTGCTTACAGATGGTGAAAATAATGCTGGATCGATACCGCCGGAAACTGCTTCGGAAATGGCTAAATCTTTTGGAATAAAGGTTTATACGATAGGAATAGGCAGCAAGGGCAAAGCACCATTTCCTTATGAGACACCGTTTGGCACGAGGACACAGAATTTAGATGTGAATATAGATGAAGATTTGCTTAGAACAATAGCGAGTAATACAGGTGGCGAGTATTTCAGAGCGACAGGGAATAAGACTTTAGAGCAGATTTATGAAAAAATTGATAAATTAGAAAAAACAAAAATTGATGTGGCTTATTACAATCAATTTACTGAAGAATTTTTACCTTTGGCATTAATGGCGGGGCTTTTTCTCTTATTAGAAATAATACTTTCTTTAACATATTTCAGAAGTTTACCTTAGTGAAAAACAATAATAAAAATAAAAAAAATAGTAGCGACAGACGACAAGAAGTTGGATTTACGAGTGGTTCGCCAATGAAAAAAGGTGCATTCAAACGAAAGCCGACGAGATTAAGAGATGGCGAGAGTTCTGGTAAATCAAATTTGGGTAAAAGACCACTTATAGAAGTTAGCACTAAGAAGACTCAAAAGCTTAGTTATGATGAGTTGCCAACGGAAATACGGATTAATAAATATATTGCAGAATCTGGGTTTTGTTCACGTAGGAAAGCAGATGATTTGATTAAGCAGGGGGTTGTAAAAGTTAATAAGAAGACGATAACTGAGATGGGTTATAAGGTGCAGCCAGATGATTTGGTAACTATCAATGGCGACCCTGTTTCATATTTTAAGCATAATATTTATATACTTCTTAATAAGCCGAAAGATGTAATCACAACAACGAGTGATGAGATGGGAAGACGGACTGTGCTTGATATAGTTAGGAAGCATGAGAGGGTTTACCCTGTTGGTAGGTTGGATAGAAATACAACTGGGGCATTGCTGATAACTAATGATGGGGACTTGACAAATAGGTTAATGCATCCGAGGTATGAAGTAGAGCGGACTTATAATGTGAAGTTGGATAAGCCGGTCAAGGATAAAGATGCGATGGCAATTGCAAAGGGAGTTGAGTTAGAAGATGGGAAAACTCAACCTTGTGAGGTATTGCTATATCCGACAGACGAATACAAGGCTACGATTACGCTTAAGGAAGGCAAAAACCACGAAGTAAAAAGGTTGTTTGCGAAGTTTGGATATGATGTACGTGCATTGGATAGGAAATATTTTGCGGGGCTATCGACTTCTGGGCTTAAAAGACATCAGTATAGGCATTTGACTAAAAAAGAAGTGTTGGAGTTAAAAAAACTTGTTGGATTGATATAAAAATGATAAATTGTGATTAATATTAATTAATTTTTAATTATAATGAAAAAAATAATTTTATTGTGTCTTATATTCTTCTTTGGGATAGGGGTAGTATATTCTCAGGGCAACGAATTGCCGTCTAGCGGGATAGGTACAAGCACACAATCGTATAAGAAACTGCCACCGGTATTAAAGAAAAAAACTTCTGATTTTTTCAATTCATTGCTTGACAGTAATGTCAATGAAGCATATAATATATTGATGAATGGCAGTCCGTTAGCGAGGAAAACTAATGAGCTAACTGGGTTAATCAATCAAACACATAGGGCATTTGAGATATATGGTTTGATAAAGGGTTATGAGCCTGTAAATAATGAGTTTATTACTCCGTCATTTATCAGAGTGAGATATCTTGGTTTGCATACCAGATTTCCGATGAGGTGGATATTTACTTTTTATAAATCTCCGGACAAGGGTTGGATTATAACTAATGTGAAGTTTGATGACTTGACTGAGTTTTATTTTTCCGATGAATAAGGTTCGGGTTTTTTGAATTTTTATAATGAATGACTTATTTCATCAGATTTCATCTTTAGATACTGAGCAGATTAATAGTAATTCTGTTGATATAGATGTATCTACTACTGAAGAAATATTGAGGATTATTAATGAAGAGGATAAGAAGGTAGCTTTAGCGGTTGAGAAGGAGATACCGAATATAAGAAGTGCTGTTGATGTAATTGTAAATTCGTTTAATAATAATGGCAGATTAGTTTACATTGGTGCGGGTACGAGTGGTAGGTTGGGCATATTAGATGCTTCGGAATGTCCACCGACTTTTGGCACTGATGCGGATATGGTTTTGGGGTTGATAGCAGGGGGGAATGATGCCGTGTTTAAGGCAAAGGAGGGTGCGGAAGATTTCCAAGAAAATGGTATAGAAGATGTGAAGGGGATAAATTTTAATAAAAATGATGTGCTTTGTGGGTTGGCAGCTTCGGGGCGAACACCTTATGTATTGGGTGGGATAAAGGAGGCGAAAACGAGAGGCGGAAAAACAATATTAGTTACGACAGTAAATCGGGAACAAGTTTTAAAAAATGGGGCGAATGCTGATATATTGATATGTCCGAATGTGGGTCCGGAAGTAGTTATGGGTTCAACTCGGATGAAGTCTGGTACTGCACAGAAATTGGTATTGAATATGATTACTACAACTGCGATGGTTAAGTTGGGCAAGACTTATGAGAATGTGATGATTGATTTGCAGATGACTAATGAGAAGTTGATACAGCGAGCTATAAAAATATTGATGATGATATGTGGGATTGAGTATAAAGAGGCGGAAGAGTTATTAAAAAATAGTGATGGGCATGTGAAGACTGCGATTGTGATGAAGGAGCTTAATTGTGGTAAATTGGAGGCGGTTCGGGCGTTGGAAAATAGTGATAATTTTGTTCGCAGGGCAATTTCTGGTTAGGAATTTCTTTGTATTTTTAATAAATTGAACTAGTTAATTATAAAAAAGTGTATTAATTTTTGTTAGTTTTCATCTTATTTAGTATCTTTGTATAATAGTTGCATTTGTAACTATTAATTTTGTTTAACAAATTAATAATGGTCGTAGAATGAAAAAGGTAGTATGTATTTCTTTGCTTTCGGTTTTCTTACTTTTAATGTCATGTTCTGAATCGAAAAGAGCTGATAATGAGAAATTAAAAATAAGTGGAACATTATTGGGTTATGATGGGCAACCTATGGAAAATGCGGATATTTCTTTGATAGTTTATAGGGGAAAAGAAAATACTCAGGCGAGTACTAAAGCTAAGAAAGATGGGCGTTTTGAGCTTATGGCAGAATATGACGGCAAGGTTAGAATGACTTTTTCTGGGGTTAATCATTTTATGGAGACTATTAATTTTAATACTGATGCAAACACTAACCATATTGAAATGCAGGTAAATCTTCAGGGTTTGAAAATAAAAGATGAGCCGGAGGGGGTTAAGGTAATTGGTTCTTTTAATGATTATGATTTTGCGAGTGCTTTGCCTATGACTGAGGAAGGAGATGGGGTGTATTCTGTTACTGTTAAAAAAGATAGCGATACGTTATATTATCAAATTTTAGGGCATTTGCAATTGGCGGAACAAAGAAGTACGAATGGCACTATGCAGGATTTTTATGTTTATGATGGAGGTGGAGATTATCGTTCTGCAATTGTGAATAATGAATCGGAGGTGAAGATTGTTTTTGATATGAAAAAAATGAATTTTGAGAATAAATTATTTTCATTTACTTCTAACAATGAAGAAGTTACTGAGATGGTTAAGGGGTTTGCGGAGATTGATAGATTGATGTCGGAGTTAATTTCTGAAGTTAGGAAACATTTTCCGGCTGATTCGAAGATGAAACAGAAGTTAATAAATAGGGCAATGGAAAGAAAATTTGATGCTTTGAAGGGTTTGGAGGAGGAATTTAAAAGTGAAGCTGTAAGGAATAAAATTAAATCGACTTATTTGGGCAATATGAGTTATTTATCAGTTTTAGATGCGAAAGACTTTATAGATAAGGATTATGTTAAAGCTATTTTGGATGGGTGCAAAACTGATTCTTCGTTATTTATTAGTAATATCGATAATATTATGTATGCTTATGAATCAATTGGTGAAGTTAGGTTGGATAATGAGCTATTTTCTACTTATTTGAGAAAAGATAATGATGAGATAAATCCGAGGATATTGATTGAAAAGATTTCTTATTCTAAAAATAGTAATGACACTGCGAATTGGAATAAATATTATATGGAATTTATGGAGAAGTATTCGGAAACAGACTATGCTAATTCGGTAAAAAGGGAGTATAAGCCTAATCCGAATATTTCAATAGGAAATAATGTTCCGGAGTTTACGGTTTTAAATCTTAGTGATGGGAAGACGAAATTTGATAATTCGCAGTTGGAAGGGAAGTATGTTTTGATAGATGTATGGGCTACTTGGTGTGGTCCGTGTCGTGGGGAAATGCCACATTTGCATGAAGCTTATGAAAAATATAAGGATAAGAACTTTACAATATTGAGTATTTCGGTTGATGAGAAAGCTGAAACTGCTTTGAAATATCAGGAAGGGGAGTGGAAAATGCCTTGGCTCAATGCGATTGGTGAAAATGCTTGGGCGAGTTCGGTTATGGATAAATTTGAAGTAACTGGTATTCCGAGTTGTTTTTTGATAAATCCGAAGGGTGAGATAATTGCGTTGTCGGATAAGTTGAGGGGAGAGGCGTTGGGTAAGACTTTGGAGGGGGTTTTGTGAGATGGTTAGGTAGTTTAATATGATATTAAAAATTGCTTGAATTTTTTTGGGTTTCATTTTTTAAAATACTTGGCTTAGTTAAGAGTTAATACTTATTATTAGAGTATAGTTATAAATAAGTATTAGATTAGTATATATTATAGGAAAATAACCCTTTGATAAGTAATTATGGAACTATTAAAAGCAAGATTCTGAATGATGTAAGTTCTGAGGCTGGTTGCTAAAAATAGTAATTCGGAGAGTAGTAAAATTGATATTATTAATATTACTCGATGTTCATTTATTTATGAAAAATCTAACCACAACGGTTTATAGTTGAGGGAAACACGGTTGTAGTTTTAGGTCAAGAACATCAAAAAGTGAAACGCTCTGGAAGAGAATTAAAACAAAAATGGGTTCAAATATATACTGTTGAAAACGACTTAATCACAAAAATGGAAGAATTTGTAAGTTCTGAAGAAGCAAATTAGATATCGATATGTTAAATAAAATCAATCTCTTAATATTATTAATTTCTTTGTTAGGTATCACAGCTTATCAAGGGCAATCAAAGACTAAAAAAATGAATAAAGAAACATCAAATAACCCATTATTATGCGACCCTGAAACGGGTATGTGTGAAATAACAAGTAATACTGCTAAAAAATCAACAAATAAGGCTGTGCAAATTGAGAGTAAAAAAATAAAACTTATTTATTTTACTGACCCAATTTGTTCTTCTTGTTGGGGAATTGAACCTCAATTACGTAAGCTTAAATTAGAGTATGGAAATTCTATTGATATTGAGTATAGAATGGGTGGCTTATTGCCTGATTGGAATTACAATAGTGGTGGAATTAGTAAACCGTCAGATGTAGCACATCATTGGGACGAAGTTAGTTCTTATTATGATATGCCAATTGATGGTGATTTATGGTTGGAAGACCCTTTGGATTCGTCTTATCCTCCTTCGATTGCTTATAAGTCTGCACAGTTGCAAGATGAGTATAAGGCTTTTTTGTTTATGAGGGAAATAAGAGAGATGGTTTTTTTGAAGAAAAAAAATATTGCAAAATGGGAGCATTTGGCGGCAGCGGCAGAATATGTTGGGCTTGATGTCGCTAAGCTAAAAATTGATTTTGAAGGTAGGGCAAAAACATTATTTGATAATGATTTGAAAGTGGCTAGGGAATATGGCGTTAGAGGATTCCCTACTATATTCTTTTTAGATGGTTCTGGTAATCAAGAAATAGTTTATGGTTCAAAACCTTATGCTTTTTATGAAACTGCTATTTTGAAGTTGAATTCAGATATTATTAAACGTGAATATAGTAAAAACTGGGAGACACTATTTTCAAAATATAATTCGCTTACAGCAAAAGAATACTCTGTATTATCTGGCACTCCGAGAAGCGAAAGTGAAGATTTATTAAATCAGCTGTCGGACAATGGTACATTGGTCAAATTGGAAACTAAAAATGGTTCAATTTGGATAAATAAAACAAAATAATAAGTCTTATAAATTTATAGATATTATGATAAAAAAAATCTTTAGTACTGCGGTGAATTCTAATAATATTGATTATATATTATTGCTTCTTCGCGTATGTGTGGGTATATTTATGCTTACTCATGGCGTGGGGAAATTTGATAAATTGTTTAGTGGGGCTGAGATTCAGTTTCCAGACCCTCTTGGGGTTGGAGCGAGTGCTTCGTTAGCACTTGCTGTATTTTCGGAGGTATTTTGTTCTATTTTTTTAATTATTGGTTTTGCTACGAGGTTGTCTGCTTTGCCTTTGATTATAACGATGTTTGTAGCTGTGTTTATTATTCATTGGGGTGATGATTTTGGTAGGAAGGAGTTGCCTTTGATTTATTTAGCTGTTTATCTGGTATTGGCGATTATGGGTGGGGGTAGATTTTCTATTGATAATTGGATTTATAAAAAATTGTGATTAGAAAGGTTAATTATAAATAGTTTATGCTGACACTGTTTCGGCAAAATTAGTTGAAAAACTTAATAAACGAGAATTTTAAATACCAATAGGGTTAGAAATATGTCAAATATTGATTTGGTAATAGATGAAAGAATCGCCAAAATTGGTAAATTCTCTGTAGGGAGATTGTTACCTTTTAGGCAAAAGCGAATGGTTGGACCTTTTATTTATATAGATCATATTGGTCCTGTTGAGCTTAGTGAAAATGAAAATTTTGATGTTTTGCCACATCCGCACATTGGGCTTTCTACTCTAACTTATTTGTTTGAAGGGAGCATTATGCACCGCGATACATTGGGTAATGAAATAGAAATTAAGCCGGGCGAGGTGAATCTAATGACAGCGGGAAAATGGATTGTTCATTCGGAACGTACACCAGAACACCTTAGGGATTCAAACTTAGCTATGCATGGATTGCAAATTTGGATAGCTTTGCCGAAAGAGCTGGAGCATAAGAACCCTGAGTTTTCTCATATAGAAGAAGAACAAATTCCAACTTGGGCAAGCGGAGACTTGCAATTTAAGCTGATAGCTGGTGAAGCTTTTGGTAGGAAATCACCTGTTCCGTTTTATAGTAAACTTTTCATGATTGAAATAAAAAGCAGTGCAAGGCAATTAGTTGAAATTGGTGAGCATTTGTATGGCGAATTGGGACTGTATATTTTAGAGGGTAGTGTTGAATGCGAAGGGAATATTTACCGATCTAAAAAATTATTGATTTCAAACGATAGTAGCTCGTTTAGGTTTACTATTGCCAAAAACAGCATTGTTTATATTTTTGGTGGTGAGAGTTTTCCAGAGGAAAGATTGATAGATTGGAACTTTGTTTCATCAAGCAAAGAGTTAATAGAGGAAGCCAAGGAGAAATGGAAAAATCAATCATTCCCTAAAATTAAAGGTGATGAAACGGAGTTTATACCATATCGATAATAAATAATTAGTTTTTAATACTTAGTTATAAATTAATAGTTGATTAATCTTATCTGTCATCTGGCATGCCTTCTTTCATATCAAAGAATCCATCTGTAATTTCTAACTCTTTACCGGTTTCATAATCAGTAAATATCCCACTAAATGTTCCTGAAGCTATGCCAAGAGCTGTATCTAATGATACTTTTAATTTATAAGGTTTGTCATAATTCATATGATAATATCTTAGAGAATCCATGTTAGACAAATCTACAAATTTAATGAACGGCCACTCATTATTAAATGGTTGTACCCCATTAGAATTCAAAGACAAGTAAAAATTTCTCAAAGAAAATTTATAATTATTGATTCTAATACAGTCATAAATATATGAGCTGAAAAAAGACAACTGATAAATGGAATCTAATTTATAGTTACCATTCCCATCTTTAAAATAATTCTCCAATATGTGAAAACTTGGTTGGCTTTTTACACCAGACCATGGCTCTATATATATACCTTGGTCCCCTATCCATACTTCACCATCTATTTTACAAGCAACAATATTTTCGCCTGTATTTGTTTGTGGAGGTAGTTTTATGTTTTCTGGGCAGTTGTATTTGTCTTCTTCATCGCAGGAGGTAATGATTAGTAATGTGATGAAAATTGTTGTTAGGATTTTTATGTTTTTCATTTTGAATCTCTTATTAATTATTTATTTTACTAATTTTATCTTTGTAAACTTTATTTCCTATTGAAAGTCTATAAAAATATACTCCACTTTTTTATACGCATTATATAAATTAAAGTTGTCCTAATGGAAAATATCTGAATTAAGATTATTTGTAAAGAATATTATTATGGGTAAAATGCTTATTATTAGTTTGGTTTTGGTGATTGAAATATTGTGGTATTTCATTTTTTTTGCCTCAATAACGTTAATTGTCAAATAAAATCCATGTTTAGATGTTCCAATATACAAAAATATTTATAAATGTGCATTTTAATAATGATGAAAATAGTAAAAAAGGGATTTGAAATTAATCAAAACCCTTAAATTTTGGAGTAAGTTATTTTTTTGAGGTGGGGTTAATACCGACCAAAGTCATCGTCGTCTAATGAAATCATGCTCTCTGGGGAGACATCTAAATCTACGTCTATGTTGTTTTCTTCTTCGTTGTAATCGGCACTTGGGAGACCTTTTGCTTGGTTTCTGGAGCTTAGTGTTTTTGTGTCTGAGTCGCTTGTTCCTATTCGGTCATAGGCTGATTTTAATAAGAATTTGTCTATTAATGATTGCAGGTTGTTGGATTGTCCTTGTAGTTCTTCGGCAGCTGAGGCGGCTTCTTCTGATGATGCTGTGTTTTGTTGGGTAACGGAATCTATTTGGTGCAGTCCTTCGTTGATTTGGGAAACACCGCTTGCTTGTTCGCCAGAGGAGTTTGCAATTTCTTCTACGATTTCAGCAGCAGAGATTGAGCCTTTTTCGATTTCTTCGAGTGCTTCGCCAGTTCTTGCGGCTAAATTTGCACCGTTATTAACTGATGAAATTGAGTTTTCGATTAAATCTGATGTTTCTTTGGCGGCAGTGGCAGAGCGAGCGGCTAGGTTTCTTACTTCTTCGGCTACTACTGCAAAACCTTTTCCGTGTTTGCCTGCTCTTGCTGCTTCGACGGCTGCATTTAGTGCTAATAGATTAGTTTGGAAAGCGATTTCGTCGATTACTTTTATAATTTTGGAAATTTCGTTGCTAGATTTGGTAATGTCTGCCATGGCTTTGTTTAGCTCTTCCATTTCTTTGTTGCCTTTTTGAGCAGCGGTTTTTGCCATATTTGTAAGATCGCTGGCTTTATTTGCATTTTCTGCATTCATTCGAGTTTGGGAGCCTATTTCGTTCATAGATGAAGTAATTTCTTCGAGTGAGGCGGCTTGTTCTGTTGCTCCTTGAGATAGGGATTGCGATGTATCTGCGACTTGTAATGAGCCTTTTTGAACTTCTCGGACTGTAGTTGTAACTTGGCCTAATACGTCGTTCATTGAGCTGATAGTTTGATTTAATGCTACAGAAAGTTTTTTTGCATCTCCTTCGTAGTTTGTACTCATTTCTTTGGTGAAATCGCCGCCTGCCATTGATTCTAATATATAAACTGCTTCGAGTAATGGCATTTGTTCTATTGTGGCATTAATTGCATTTTTGAGTTTTGCATGGTCGCCTTTGAAATCTGAAGTTATTTTGGTTGTTAGGTCTCCTTTTGCCATTCTTTCAAGGGCAAGTATGGTTTCATCAATTGGAGTGAGTATGCCATCAACTAAATTATTAACATCATTTACTAAAACTGCCCAATCACCCATGAATGAAGAGGAGTCAGCTCTTTTTGAGAGGTCTCCTTCTCTTGCAGATAAAACCATGTCTGAGACTTCACTGGTTAGAGAAGTTAAATTATTTCTTAGTTCGTCTAAAATATCGTTTATGAATGCTTTTTGACCTGGGAGTCTATCTATATTTGCAGTGAAGTTTCCTTGTCCATATTCTTTTACAACGGCTAAAGCATTTTTCTTTACGGTAATATGACCGTTTACCATATCATTTACGCCAGTAGCCATTTCTTTGTAAATGCCTTGGAATTTATTTTCGTTCATAACAACATCTATCATTCCTTTGTCGTGTTGGATAGACATTTCGTTCATTTCATTTGTAAAATTGTTTAGATTATCAATTAATTGGTTGATATTTTCTTTTGAATCTTTAAAATCGCCTTTGTAATTATCTGTAATTTTCTCTGGCAATGTTCCGTCGGAAATTTGTTTTATGTAAGTTTGTGTAACTTTGACTGGTTTGACAAAAGTATCAATTAGTTTATTTAAACTTTCGGCTATGGTTCTAAAATCGGTGTATTCATTTTGTATATCTGCTCTTTTGTTAAGAATTCCATTTTCGACATCGTTTTTCATTTGAGTCATAGTATTTACGATGCTTCTAATCATTTTCTTTGTAATAAAAATCATAATCAATGCAACAATAATGATAGCAATAGCTATTGTGATAGCAATCATCATTATTTCTGAGGTTTCTTCTTCGATTTGTGCATAGTAAGGTTTCATATCTACTTTGACTTCGAAGGCACCGTGCATTGAGCCTACTTTCCAGCCTTCCATTTTAGCACCAGTAGGGTCTTTGCCTTCGTCGTTGCCCCATAGTTCCATTGAGTTTTCTGGGTTACCATGGCAAGCCATACATTCTTGGGTTAAAATCACTGGTCTGAAATATCTATAATAGTCGTTTCCACTTGCATCAGTAAAGATTTCTCCAAATTCTTCGTATTTTTTATTTCTCAATGTATCGAGTATTCTTAGTTCGTATTCATCTGGAGTGTTGTCTTGAGCATTTCTCGGAGATACTTTAGGAACTTTAAATTCAAAATTTAGTTCTTTTGATTTTTTTCTGGCAACTTCCATAGCGGAGAATATAGGTACTGTGTATAATATCTGGTCTAAGGTCATACTGTCTAATGATTTATATACATCACTATTAAATGCATCTTTTGCATATTCTCTTGCACCTTCGGCAGTCATCAATATTGATTTTGCTTTTTCTCGTATGCCTTCTAGTTTTGTTTCATGGTTAAAATCAATGAAATAGTAATAAAGCGAAGTGGATAGAGCGATACCTACAATTATAAATAATGTTATTGTTTTTGTTGCTATGCTGATATTTTTCATATTAATTTTCTTAAGTGAATTTTCATATTTTGATAAATATAATTAAAATATTTTAACTTGACAAAGTTTTAATTATAATTTATTTTTGGATTATCCGTCGGTCTTGGTTAGTCAAAAAAATAATTATAAGTGTTAATTTTATTGGCATAGTTTATGTATTTATTATATTTTGACAAATATTAATATCGAAGCAAATATTATGAAAATTATTATTTTTTTTATAGCGATTACATTGATTTTTTCTTGTGAAGACGATAGGAAACATAAAAATTTCTTTAAGAAAAATAGTGCAAAATCGGAGTATTATTTTGTAGATAATCCTGATGGGTATTCTTATCCTGGGGAATTAATAATTGTTCAGTTGGAGCGACAAAACCAAGTTAATAATGATACGATATACTATAAGGACTATGTTCCGGAGAGAGCTGGCGACCCTGAGTTTCCTGATTATAAAGATACTGAAACGAGAGGAACAGATAAGATTCCTTTGAAGATTAATGAGACAACAATTTTTAATTATAGAATAGAAAAGAATGAGCCTTATTCGGTTAAGCTTTTTAATGCTTCTAATAATCAAGTATTTGCATTGAGTGATGCAAAGTCTGAGGTTAATATTCAATTAGATGTAGGGGAATATTATTGGCTATTTGAACATAATGAGGAGTATGGGCAACCTGAGGATTCGCTAAGGGTAACTCCTATTTATATACAGCCTGATTTGAATAAAATTCCTGCTGGGCTTGACCCATTTGAGACTGGGACTGATTATTTATTGAAAGATTTATATACTTTAATAAGTAGTAAGAGTTGCATTGAATGTGATATTTCCACAGAATTTGACAATATTCCTGATTATATGGATTCACTTTATCTTGGGTTTACGGATTTTAGGGGTACGACGTTTGAATTTAATGATTTGAGTTGGAGTAATTTCGAGAGTTGTAATTTTTCAAATTCAGATGGATATGTATTAAATATTTCATCAGCGAGGTTTGAGTATTGTCATTTTGATAATTCTAATTTAGCAAATGTGAACGATTATTCAAATTCGGTATTTTTTCACTCAATTTTTAAACGTGTAAATATGCAGAATGCTTATGGGCGTAGAGTATCTTTTGAGAGAGCTGACCTTGATTCGTCTGATTTGCAGGGGATAGAGTTTGAAAGTTCTAATTTTAATGGAACATTGTTTATTGGCTCTGATTTGACTGGGGCGAATTTGCGGAAGGGTGATTTTAACTTTGCTTATTTTAGATATTGTAATTTGAATGAAGCAAATTTTTTTGGTTCGCAACTTGATAATATAACGATACGGAATTGTTCTTGTATAGATGCTGCATTTTGTGGTGTGTTGAGAGTGGGTGGATTTATAAGAGACAATGAAATGAATTCTGATTCGACGGAGTACAATGAGTATTGTCAGTATAATGTGCCAACTCGTTTAGCTGGAGATGATGAAGAAGATGATGACCAGAACAATAATTAGTAATAGATAAAGAAAAATATTCTATTTGCTTGACTTTTTAATATTTTGATTAAATTTGCATTAACGAAATAGGGATTAATGAAATTTAATTACGAAATACCAAAACTTGACAAGGATATATATAGATATTCAATCTATATAGGGGTAGCTATACTTATTTCAATTTTAGAATTTACGACGATTAATCTAATAGAAATAGAGGGTATAAAGCCTGATATTTTACTTATTTTTTGTGTATGGATTTCTCTGAAAGAGGGTAGGTTTAAGGGTACTATTTTTGGTTTTGCGAATGGTCTGATACTTGATTTTATTTCGATGACAGTGATGGGAACGAATGCTTTTGCTAAAACGGTAGCTTCATTTTTTGCAGGTACATTTCACCAAGAGGGAAAAGAGAATATATTACTTAAGTCGATTAATTTTTTGGTGATATTGTTTATTACATCTGTTATTCATAATACTATTTATTACTTTTTTTATATCAATGTAATAGAAGAAGAATTTATTGATTTTCTTACAACTTATGGTATAGCATCTTCAATTTATACTACGGTTTTGGGAACAATTCCTATGCTTTGGGTTAATAAGAAATTTGGCTATTTAAAGGATTAATTTGATGATGTTTTATTATAGATTATTTAGGAATAGGTAATGAAAAAAATTATACTGTGTATAGGAGTATTATTATCTCTAGGTTGTACTGATAAATCTGATGATAAAAAGTTTTATGACATATTAGATACTTATAAAAATATATTGATAACAAGAGAGCAGTTTCAGGATACAGCAGTTGCTAACCCTAAGATACTTAAAATATTGGAAAGCAAGGGTTATACTGAACCATCATTCAGAAAAGAATTATTTGAATTGATTTCTAAAGATAAAGAAAAGTATACTTTGTTACTAGATTCTTTGAAAAAATCTTTGAAGAATGAATATATAATTGAGAAAGCAAAATATGATAGCCTGAAGTCATATAGTGATAGTTTATCAAAAGCTGAGGATTCGCTTAAGTTAGGTGATTAAATTGCTATAAAATTAATTAATTTATTTGGAACAAAAATTACTTTTTTAATAGATTTTCCTTCTAAATATTCAGCTACTTTATTATCTGCTTTTGCAATGCTTTCTATTTCTTCTTGGTTCAAATCTGGCGCTACGTTTATTCTTGCTCTTATTTTAGATTTTACTTGAACAACGAATTCGATTGACTGTTTTTCGGTTTTTGATTGGTCGTATTCGGGAAATTCTTCAAAACTAATTGATTTATTGTGTCCTAAGGCTTTCCAAATTTCTTCGGCAATGTGTGGGGCGAAAGGAGCTAAACATAAAATAAATTTTTCTATTGCTTTTCTTGGTTTTACTTTAGCAGAATAAAATTCATTTACGAATATCATCATTTGCGAGATAGCGGTATTGAAACTGAGGTTTTCAATATCTTCAGCTACTTTTTTAATTGTAGAGTTCAGAACGTATTCTTGATTTTCGTCTAATTCTATGTCTTGGATAGAATGAGAGAGAGTTGAATCTTCGTTCATTGTCATACGCCAAACTCTATCTAAAAACCTTTTTACTCCGCCGATACCGTTTGTATTCCATGGTTTACTTTGTTCGAGTGGTCCAAGGAACATTTCGTATAATCTAAGAGAGTCTGCTCCGTATTTTTCTACTATATCATCTGGGTTAATCACATTTTTTAGTGATTTGGACATTTTTGCGGTAATTTCTTCTAATTCTTCGCCATTTGCTGTGTTATAAAATTTGCCGTCTTTTTCTTCTACTTTATCATTAGGGATTAATACATTATCTTTATTTTTATAACTTAATCCCATAATTAAACCTTGATGAAAGAGTTTATGGAATGGTTCTTTGCTGTTGACATATCCATAATCGTAGAGGACTTTGTGCCAAAATCTTGCATATAATAAGTGGAGTACGGCGTGCTCTGCTCCGCCAATATATAAATCAACTCCATCTTTTCCCATCCAATATTTTTCTTTTTCGGTGTCTGCGAAAATGTCGTTGTTATGGGGGTCGATGTAACGGAGGTAGTACCAACATGAGCCTGACCATTGGGGCATAGTATTGGTTTCAAACCTAGCTTTTTTGCCTGTTTTTTTGTCTGTAAAATTAATCCAACTATCAACGTTTGCTAAGGGTGATTCGCCGGTACCAGCTGGTTTATAGTTTTCTACTTCGGGGAGTTTTAATGGGAGTTCGTCTAAGTCTAATGCTCTTTTTGTGCCGTCTTCGAAGTACATAATTGGGATAGGTTCACCCCAGTATCTTTGGCGTGAGAACAACCAATCGCGTAGTCTAAATTGGATTTTTTTCTCACCAAATCCATTTTCTACGGCATGTTTAATCATTTTTGATTTAGCTTCTGCTGTGTTTAATCCATTCAATGAAAAATTTCCATATTCGGAGTTGATTGATTTTCCTTCGTCGGTAAAGGCAGCAATTTTAATATCAAAATCAACATCATTGCCAACTACTTGAATTATTTCTAAGTCAAAAACTTTTGCGAAGGCATGGTCTCTTTCGTCGTGGCCGGGTACAGCCATAATAGCACCTGTGCCGTAAGTATTTAGGACGTAGTCGGCGATTAGGATTGGGATTTCTTTTTTGTTAATCGGATTAATAGCATAAGAACCTGTAAATACTCCAGTTTTTTCTTTAGCTTCTTGGCGTTCAACATCAGATTTGAATGAACATTCAGTAATATATCTTTCTATTTTATTTGATTGGGCTGGTGTGGTAATTTTTTTTACTAAATCATTTTCTGGGGCTAAAACCATAAATGTAGCACCGAAGATTGTATCTGGGCGAGTAGTGAAAACTTTAATTTTTTCATTGCTGTTAGCAACATTAAAATCAATTTCTGCACCTTCGGATTTGCCAATCCAATGTTTTTGCATATCCATTGTTGAGCGAGGCCAATCTAATCCTTCTAAGTCGTCGAGTAGTCTTTGTGCGTATTCGGTAATTTTAATCATCCATTGTCTCATAGGTTTTCGTTCTACGGTATAACCTTTTGAACGCCACTCTTCTACTTCTTCGTTTGCTAATACGGTGCCTAATTCTTCGCACCAGTTTACTGGTTTATTGTCGATATATGCGAGTCTATGGCTATCTTTGTAATCTTCAATTTCTTTGGGATTAGTCAGATTGCTTGGGATTTCTAAATCATCAATGTGTTTGGCTTTATTTTCTTTTTTGTCATAATAAGAATTATAAATAAGCAGGAACATCCATTGAGTCCATTTGAAATAATCGGACTGTGTTGTATTTACTATATTGTCCCAGTCATAATTGAGACCGAGCATTTTTAATTGTTTGGTAAAGTTTCCAATATTAGCTTTGGTTTGTAATGATGGGTGTTCACCGGTTTGCATTGCATGACGTTCGGCAGGGAGACCGAAGGCATCAAAACCCATTGGATGAAGGACATTAAATCCTTTCATTTTTTTGTAGCGTGCGATGATATCAGTTGCTGTGTATCCTTCTGGGTGTCCGATATGAAGACCAGCACCACTTGGATAGGGGAACATATCTAAAATATAGTATTTTGGTTTGTCTCTACTATCGATTTGTTTATTAGTTTTATTTTCTTCCCAAAATTGTTGCCATTTTGGTTCTATGGTGCTAAACGGATAACTCATATTGATTTTAAATTTATTCTATATTTAATAATAAATGCTTACAAAAATATGAAATTTTTTCTCGTCCTTTGTTAGATAAATTATAATCTAAATAGTAAAATAAGTTATTCGTTATTTTCTTCGTCTTTTTTAAATTGGATTTTCAAATCGGGGGCTCTGTCTTCGGGTTTGTCATCCATTAAATCGTCGAATTCGCTGTATGAACCAATTGATTCGACATTAGCATGGTCGGAAGATGGACCTAATCCAAAATCTACTATTGTTAATTGCTCAATATCTTTTGCATCTTTTGTAAATAATAATGCAAACATCATAATTAATCCGGTTGCTAAAATTACGAAGAACAATACGCCAATGCCTAAATCTTTTAGTTGGTTATCTATAGGAATTGAATAAAATAGGAGAATAGTTATAAGTCCTCTTGGAGCAAGGAATATCTCGGGGAACACATCTGTTTTCAAAAAGGTCTTAAAATTTAGATATCTAACAAAATAGAGTACTACTACGATAGCGGAGCCGATACCTATCACTCTGATATCTATTAGTTGAGTTAGGTCTATGCTCATACCAAAGGCTATGAAAAAGAAAGTTCTGACAATAAATGCTGTTTCGGAGGTGATGATTCTAAAATCTTTGATTATGGCTTTTACTGCATAAGGATGAATAAGTCTTTTCATTTTGCCGAAGAAAAAAACATTTGAATTATTTAGGACTAAACCAAAAATAAAAATCATTAGAAGTGATGACAGATGAAAGTTTTTGCCAAGGGAATATAGTATAGCTAAAATAGAAATCATCAGAAATATTTTTATTTCAGTTCTAATTCTGCTGAAGAGATAGACTAATAAATAGGATAATACAATGGAGTATGCGATGGTATTTAAAATCATCCAAATCCCATCGAAGGAGAAAATATCGGCTTCTTGCAGAACTACGAAGTTGAAAAACATAATACCGATTATATCGGAAAATGATGATTCGTAGATTAGAAATTCTTTTTTATTTTGTGTTAATGTATGGACAGATGGAATAAGGACAGCACTGCTTACAACGGAGAGTGGGATAGCATAAACGAGTGAGTTGAAGAATAGCTCTCCGGTGAAATACACGATAATCCCAGTGATAGCAAAGGAGGAAATGAGTAGAACCATTATAGCTAGAAATATAGATTGCCTAATCATAGGGATTTTTGATTTGCTTATTTTCAAATCAATTGCAGCTTCGAGAACAATCATTATCAGACCGATGGTGCCGAGTAGTGGCAAGAATCTTTCTATATTTATTGGTTCAGAGTTATAATAAGAATAGGTTAATTGCAAACCAATCCCGGTACCGAGTAAAAATAATACAGAAGGTACTTTTAATTTTTTTGATAGCAAATCAAAAACATAAGATAATGCTACCAGAATTCCGATGATAATCAAATAAATATTTGGATTGAATGCTTCCAAATTTATAACCCGTAACTTAATAATTTATTAATATAAGTATATTTCAGTTAATAATACAAAGATTATTTTTGAAATAAATATAAATCTTTGTTAATAACTTCTACATCCTTATATTTGTAGTCCTTAAAAAATAATATTTCGGAGACAATATCATGGCAAAAAAAGGTCATAGAATACAAGTAATATTAGAATGTACAGAAGCTAAAGCAGAAGGAAGACCGGCTTCTAGATATGCTACAACTAAAAATAAGCAAAATACTCCAAGCAGAATGGAAGTAAAAAAATATAATCCTTTTTTGAGAAGACATACTCTTCACAAAGAGATTAAGTAATTTTTTACTGCATATCTTTTAAAGTTTAAATAAAAACTTATCAGCTGTTATATAAAATATATAACAGCTTTTTTTGTTTTTTATATTGTATCGTCCTAAATTTAGTTGTCAAAGAAAGGCAACACCAATGGAAAACAAAGCGGAACAGTTAAAAAGGAAGCGGACTCAAAAAGATTATAGTTTTGCATTCAAATTACAGGTTGTAGATGAAGTAGAAAAAGGCTATCTTAGCTACAAGCAAGCACAACGTAAATACGGGATACAAGGCAGATCAA
>Ga0209475_10000588_pt1 | contig 67186 bp, 68 predicted proteins | sample tdDd471_FD_187128 | JGI IMG/M metagenome (GOLD analysis project Ga0209475, IMG submission 187128) | Marine sediment microbial communities from the Atlantic coast under amendment with organic carbon and nitrate - tdDd47.1 (SPAdes)... | ecosystem: Environmental > Aquatic > Marine > Coastal >... | reverse complement strand
CTGCAGATTTTGAAAGAAAATATTAAAAGGGGTGAGTAGGGCAATGCAGATCAAAGCAGAAGAAATCAGCAAAATCATTCAGGACCAGATTCAGAATTATGAGTCTCGTGTTGAAATGAGCGAGACCGGTACCGTCCTCTACGTTGGTGACGGTATTGCTCGTGTTCACGGCGTTGAGAACGTCATGGCCATGGAGCTGCTGGAATTCCCCGGCGGCCTGATGGGCATGGTGCTCAACCTGGAAGAAGATAACGTTGGTGTCGCCCTCTTGGGTTCTGATACCGGTGTTAAAGAAGGCGACCCGGTCAAGCGTACCGGCAAGATTTACTCCGTTCCCGTTGGCGATGGCGTCATGGGCCGCGTTGTTAACCCCCTTGGTGAGCCCCTTGATGGTCTCGGACCGATCGAATGCTCCGAAACCCGTCCGGTCGAAATGAAGGCCCCCGGTATCATCGCTCGTAAGTCCGTTCACGAGCCCTGTTACACCGGCCTCAAAGCCGTTGACGCCATGGTGCCTGTTGGTCGCGGTCAGCGCGAACTCGTTATTGGTGACCGTCAGACCGGTAAGACCGCTGTCTGTGTCGACGCCATCATCGCTCAGAAGACCACCGATGTTCACTGCTTCTACGTAGCCATCGGTCAGAAGAAAGCATCTGTTGCTCTGGTTGCAGACATTCTGCGTCAGCACGGTGCAATGGAATACACCACCATCGTCTCCGCCACCGCTTCCGAGCCCGCACCGCTGCAGTTCATTGCTGCTTACACCGGCGCAACCATGGCTGAGTTCTACCGCGATAACGGCAAGCATGCCCTTATCTGCTACGATGACCTTTCCAAGCAGGCTACTGCTTATCGTGAAATGTCCCTCCTGCTTCGTCGTCCTCCGGGCCGTGAAGCATTCCCGGGTGACGTCTTCTACCTTCACTCCAGACTGCTGGAACGTTCCTGTAAGGTTAACGACTCCCTCGGCGCTGGTTCCCTGACAGCTCTGCCCGTCATTGAAACCCAGGCTGGTGACGTCTCCGCATTTATTCCGACCAACGTTATCTCCATTACCGATGGTCAGATCTACCTCGAGCCTAACCTGTTCTTGTCCGGTGTTCGTCCGGCCATTAACGTCGGTCTCTCCGTCTCCCGAGTCGGTGGTTCCGCACAGATCAAGGCTATGAAGCAGGTTGCCGGTACTCTGCGTCTCGACCTCGCTACTTATCGTGAGCTCGCAGCATTCGCATCCTTCGGTTCCGACCTTGATGCCGCTACCCAGCAGAAGCTTGCTCGTGGCGCTCGCATGGTTGAAGTCCTGAAGCAGGGCCAGTACAAGCCGCAGACCGTCCAGCAGCAGGTTTCTATCTTGTTCGCCGCTACCCGCGGTTTCCTGGATGAAATCGCAGTTGATGCTGTCCAGAAGTTCGAGAGTGAGTTCCACGAATTCATGGCGAACTCCAAGTCCGCAGTTCTCGACTCTATCGTTGAGAAGCAGCAGATTGACGATGCCGTCGAAGCTGACCTCAAGGCCGCTATCGAAGAGTTCAAGAAAGGCTTCAGCGCTTAACTAAGGGGTAACGAATGGCATCGTTAAGAGACGTCCAAAATCAGATTGTTGGCGTCAAGAAAACCAAGCAGATCACCAAGGCCATGAATATGGTGGCCTCGGCAAAACTGCGCAAGGCACAGGAGCGAATTGAACGCTTCCGTCCCTATGCGGACAAGTTTTATGAGATGCTCGGAGACTTGGCAGCTGGCGCTGATGAATCGGTACATCCGCTGCTGGAAGTCCGGGAAGAAGTGAAGACCGTGGCTATCATGGTTACCACTTCCGATCGTGGCCTCTGTGGCGCATTCAATATCAATATTATTAATAAGGCCATGAAACTGGCCCAGCAAAAGGCCTCTGAAGGCAAGGCTATCAAGATGTACTGCATCGGTAAGAAAGCCCGTGATACCTTCAAGAAGACCGAGTTCGAAATGGTACGCGCCGAAGGCGAAGCCATGGGTAACTTTGACTTCTCCCTGGCTGCTGGCATTGGTAACGAGCTTATCGCTGGTTACGTCAATGGCGACTTGGACGAAGTTCATGTCGTGTACGGTGAGTTCCAGTCCATGGCTAAACAGCCTCCCGTCGACCTCACAGTTCTGCCCATGGCAGCGAATGAGGAAGCCGAAGCCGTAGAAGGCGGAGCTGGTGACTATTTGTACGAACCGTCTGTTGAGGGCCTGCTCGCTGAGCTGCTGCCCCGCTTCATCAAAGTCCAGGTTTACCGCGGCTTGCTCGACACTGCTTGTTCCGAACACGCAGCTCGTATGGCAGCAATGGATAACGCCACCAAGGCGTGTGATGAATTGTCGGACTCCCTGACCTTGCTCTTTAACAAGACAAGGCAGGCCGCCATTACTGGCGATCTTATGGACATTGTCGGCGGCGTGGAAGCGCTTAAAGGATAAAAGGGGGCTATGAAAATGGCTAATACTGGTAAAATTGTTCAGGTAATTGGCGCCGTTGTCGACGTCGAATTTGCCGAAGGGAATCTTCCCAATATTCTGTCTGCGATGGAGATCAAGAATCCCAACAACGTTGATGCACCCAACCTCGTTTGTGAAGTTGCACAGCACTTGGGTAACAACGTTGTTCGCACCATTGCTATGGACGCTACCGAAGGTCTCGTTCGTGGCATGGAAGCAACCGACCTCGGATCTCCGATCATGGTTCCGGTTGGTTCTGGCTCCTTGGGCCGCATTATGAACGTTGTTGGTGAGCCTTCTGACGAAATGGGTGAAATCCCCTGTGAGAAGCGTCTCCCCATTCACCGTGATGCACCCGCATTCACCGAGCAGTCCACCACTGTTGAACTGCTTGAAACCGGCATCAAGGTCGTTGACCTGCTTATCCCCTTCCCGAAGGGTGGTAAGATGGGCCTCTTCGGCGGCGCAGGTGTTGGCAAGACCGTTATTCTGATGGAAATGATCAACAACATCGCTAAGCAGCACGGTGGTATCTCCGTCTTCGCTGGTGTTGGTGAGCGTACCCGTGAAGGTAACGATCTGTACTACGAAATGAAAGAAGCTGGCGTTCTCGAGAAAGCCGCCTTGGTTTACGGCCAGATGAACGAGCCTCCGGGAGCCCGCGCACGTGTTGCTCTGACCGCATTGACTTGCGCAGAGTACTTCCGTGACGAAGAAGGCCAGGACGTGCTGCTCTTCATTGATAACATCTTCCGCTTCACTCAGGCTGGCGCAGAGGTCTCCGCACTTCTCGGCCGCATGCCTTCCGCTGTTGGTTACCAGCCTACTCTGGGTACTGACCTTGGTGGCCTCCAGGAACGTATTACTTCCACCAACAAGGGTTCCATTACCTCTGTTCAGGCTGTTTACGTCCCTGCTGATGACTTGACTGACCCCGCACCTGCAACCACCTTTGCTCACCTTGATGGTACTCTGGTTCTGTCTCGTGCGATCTCCGAGCTCGGTATTTACCCCGCTGTTGATCCGCTTGACTCTGCCTCCCGTATCCTCTCTCCCGAAGTTATCGGTGAAGAGCACTACTTCACAGCTCGTGAAGTTCAGTCCGTGCTGCAGAAGTACAAGGATCTTCAGGACATCATCGCCATTCTTGGTATGGATGAACTGTCTGATGAAGATAAGCAGACCGTTGCCCGCGCTCGTCGTGTTCAGCGTTTCTTGTCTCAGCCGTTCCACGTTGCTGAGGTCTTCACCGGCGTCTCCGGTAAGTACGTCAAGACTGAGGACACCGTTAAGGCCTTCCGCGACATTCTCGACGGCAAGTACGATGACCTGCCCGAGCAGGCATTCTACATGTGCGGCGGAATCGAGGAAGCCATCGAAAAAGCCAAGCAGTAAGCGAGGTAATTCATGGCCACTTTGAAACTTGAAATTGTCACTCCCGATCGGAAAGTTCTTTCCGAGGACGTGGAATACGTGGGCGCACCCGGTATCATGGGTGAATTCGGTGTACTGCCGAACCACGTTCCCTTCCTGTCCGCTTTGGGTGTAGGCAATCTCCACTACAAGCAAGACGGCAAGACGCACTACGTGTTCGTGGCCGGTGGCTTTGCTGAAGTAAGCAACAATCAGGTGACTATCCTGGCTGAAGTTGCTGAAATGGCCACCGAAATCGACGTAGATCGCGCCCAGAAGGCCAAGGATCGCGCAGAACAGCGTTCCGCACAGGCCAAGGAGAAAGTTGATGCCGCTCGTAACCAGATTGCTCTGAAGCGTGCTATTAGCCGCATTAGCTGCAAATCCTCTGGTCAGGGCGCAGGCACCTGCTAGCACTCCGTACTCATAACAATAAAAAGGCTCACCCTCAGGGGTGGGCCTTTTTTATTGCTTTAGTTTTGGCGCGATTGTTCTAAGGCGTGAGTTGCTTGTCTTGGCTGGTGTTTTATTGAATTTCCGGTGGGTTGGTAGAAGAGCAAAACAGCCATATTATACTGTCGTAGCAATTCATTATGGGCTGCTTGTGGAGCTTATTAGCTTGGTTTACCAGAGCTAATTCTGAGATACTTTGCATAATCCCAAAAAAAAGGGCCGTCCATATGGACGGCCCTTTGAAGTGCTATGGTGTGTCTGCTAGCCGCACTTGGTATAAGCGCAGGATTTACAGATGTGGCAACCTTCTTCGAAAACAAGGGCCTGACCACAGTCGGGGCAGAGTTCCTTGTTGAGGGAACTTACAGGGTGGTCAACTTTGTCTCCCTGCATGTAGCGGGATTCAAAAACGTGTGCGATGGCATCCGGGATGGATTTGACCAAGTGCTTTTTCATGAACTTCGGATTCTCGCCGCCAATGCCTTTGAGCTGTTGAACAATCTCGCGGACTTCTACACCGGAGCGCAGGGCGAGTGAGACGAGGCGGCCGATGGCTTCAGCCTTGGCTGTGATGGAACCGCCGGATTTGCCGATGGTGGCAAAAACTTCAAACGGCTTGCCGTCCATCTCGTTGACAGTCAGGAACAACTCTCCAAGACCTGTGGAGATCTTCTGGGTGAAGCCGTAGATGACGTCAGGACGCTTTTGAACCACAGATTGGTCATCTATGCTCTCTTCTTCTTTCTTCTTGTCATCACCGGTACAGAGAACCTGAGAGATCTTGGATCCATCACGGTATACTGTTACGCCTTTACAGCCGTATTCGTAGGCCTTCCAGTATATATCCCAGATGTCTTCTTTGGTGGCGTCGCTGGGCAGGTTGACTGTCTTGGATACAGCGTTGTCGGTGAACTTCTGGAAAGCTGCCTGCATCTTGAGATGCCAGATAGGCTCAATGTCCATGGAAGTAACGAAGATTTCACGCAGTTCTTCGGGTAGATGCTCCATTTTTTTGATGGTACCGATCTTGGCGATCTCCTCCATGAGATTGGGGGAGTAAGCGTTGGCAGCTTTGACAGCTTGCTCGAAGTACGGGTTGGTTTCCACTAATTTGTCGTTGTCCATCACGTTGCGGACAAAGCTGAGGGCGAAGAGCGGTTCCACGCCGGAAGAGCAACCTGCAAGGATCGACAGTGTGCCAGTGGGAGCAATAGTGGTGACCGTCGCATTGCGATAGGGGCCGAGGTTTGCTTCGCCGAAAATGGAATCGACATACGTGGGGAACTGGCCTCGTTCTGCTGCCAGCGCCTTGGATGCACTTCGACCTTCGTCACGAACGAATTTCATGATGCGTTCGCCCAGATCGACGGCGGTCTGGGAGTTGTAGGAAATCTTGAGCTGGTAAAGCAGGTCAGCCCAACCCATGACGCCAAGACCGATCTTGCGGTTCTTTTCAACCGTCTCAGTAATTTGCGGCAGGGGGTAAATAGATGCATCGATGACATTGTCCAGGAAGCGGACAGCCAGGTGTACGATGCGTTTGAGCTCATCCCAGTTTACTTCGCTGTCGTGGCCGTTCTGGCCTTTGGCGAAGCACTTGCTCAGGTTGATGGAGCCGAGGTTGCAGGCTTCGTAAGGAAGCAAAGGCTGCTCGCCACACGGGTTGGTGGATTCCATGTCGCCCATCTTGGGAGTGGGGTTGTCGCGGTTGATGCGATCAAGAAATACGATACCCGGATCGCCGGATTCCCAGGCCTTGTTTACCAGAATGTTGAAGACGTCTCTGGCATTGAGCTGACCAACGGGGTCGCCGGAGTTGGGGGCGATGAGATCGAAGTCTTCCTTCTTCTCGACTGCCTGCATGAATTTTTCGGTCAGGCCGATAGAGAGATTGAAGTTGTTCAGCTCTCCGTCACGTTCCTTGGCCTTGATGAAATCCATGATATCAGGATGGTCGACGCGCAGGATGCCCATGTTGGCACCACGACGAGTGCCGCCCTGTTTGATTTGCTCTGTGGCGCAGTTAAAAATCTTCAGGAAAGAAAGGGGACCGGATGCCACGCCGCCAGTGGAGCCGACAACAGAGTCTTTAGCGCGAAGGCGTGAGAAAGAAAAACCGGTGCCACCGCCAGATTTATGAATCATGGCCGCGTGTTTCACAGCATCGAAGATACCTTCGATGTCATCCTCGATGGGAAGGACGAAGCAGGCTGCAAGCTGGCCGATCTCGGTACCTGCGTTCATCAGGGTCGGAGAATTGGGCAGGAAGCAGTAGTCAGTCATGAGGTCGTAGAACTCACGAGCGAGTTTGGCGGGCTTCACTGTAGAATTTTTATATTTGCCTTCTTCTTCGGCAATAGCAGATGCCACGCGCCAGAAAAGTTCTTTGGTGGTCTCGTAAACGATGCCTTCTGTGTCCTTTCTCTGGTACCGCCTTTTTAATACTATCTTGGCGTTTTCGTTGATGATCGGATCGGGGAGGTTGGCGGGCATTTTGAGTTTAGACATAAAGAAGGACGCTCCTAACAGGGTGGAATGTTGAGGTTAAATTAGTATGTGCCTTGAAAAAAGGCGGCAGCCTTAGAGTTTGTCTAGACTACAGAAAGAGTCTTTAAAATGCCAGTCAAAAGTGGTTTTAAAGCTAAATAAAAGTAGTTGTTTTCTACCTCATAGGAATCATTGTCGAAATTGCTGTTTGTGAAAAAAGGAGCCTGCGAAGGGCCTTATTTTAAGGTCCTTCGCAGGCTCGGTGTTAGATATATCGAAGTATTTTTTATTTTTGGAGGATGTGCATTTCGTATCCGTAAGTTCCGGGGTGAGCTCTGAAGAGGGCAATCTCTTTTTTTGTCATGTCGATAATGGCACGCCCATCAGGGTCATCTCCATAAATTGATGTAACTTCTTTAATTCGGCGCTCCACATCGTCATAGAAATCGACCCAGCACTGATGGTCGATGGTGAAGTGTCCTAGCGAGGTGTAGCCAAAGGACTCCGCAGCAGCCACATTTTCTTCCGCTGTTCGCATGACAGGGTATCCTTCAGCCCAAAAGGCTTTCAGGTCATCGGGCGCATTGTCGCGGATTTCCTGAGAAAGCCAAACAGCGTCGCTGATTACCAAACAGCCGCCCGGCTTGAGGAATTGTTTCCAATATGGCAGCGCCTTGTCGACACCCATAATGTAGGCAGCACCTTCGCACCAGATGAGGTCAAAGCAATCCGGCTCGGCCTCTACATGGGCCATGTCCATGACGGCCGCGATGATTCGGTCTTCCACTTTGGCGGCCTTGGCGCGTTCTATAAGTACGTCCAGGAAAGGCTGATATATTTCTGTTGCTGTAACAATGCCACCGGATATTTGTGCCAGTGGGATTGAGGCGCCACCTGATCCGCACCCAAGTTCTAGTATTTCTGGTTTGTCAGGAAGTCCTGAGCACAATTCGTATGCTCGTTTGGTCATCTCGAAATTGCCTGGCCCTTCTCGGGTGAGTTCTTCGTATATTTTGAAAAAGAGTTCCATGAAATGTCCTGATTCCTTGTTGATTTTAAGTATTTCGTGGGGTGCTGCCGCCATTGCTCGAATAGCGGAAATCTCACCTTCCGGTATAGCGAGGTTGCGCAGGAACACCTCATGTTTGTCGGGAGCACTGCGTTCAAACTTGACGTGCCAATTTCGCATTTCGTTTTCACTGAAGCCTGCTGAGGCGAGGAGAGATACCCAAGTGGCCTTATTCATGGGTGCGTGGTCAGCCAGTAAGTCAGTGCGACCGAGTAGGCTGGCTACCAGAGTCTGTTGTTCCTTCAGCGCCGCCATTTCTTCATTGAGTTGATTTAACCGAACTTCGAGCGCTCCGGCAATAGTGGTATCTGGAGCGTCGAGCATGTGTCCTATATCATTGAGGGATATGCCCGCCTTGCGATACTCGCATATCTTTGCCAGCCGTGTATCGTCCATGTTGGAATATTGCCGATACTCGCCCTTGGAGTGACCAGAAGGGCAGAGGAGGCCGATGCGGTCATAGTAAAGGAGCGTGGAGCGTGACAGTCCGTGTCTCTTAGCCAGTCTTCCTATTGTGTGCATTGTCATCGACACCCTTTGTTAATCCCAATTTTGCGATGGGGATCATTTCGCCTTTGTCCAGAAAGTGGTTCAGCATGGCTTCCAGCGATTTTATCTGCTTGGTAAAGTCCGCTGGTTTGGCTTTGGCGTATTCCTCACCGTTCTTGTTGAGTGGTGTAACATATTGCGACCATGTCAGAGTGGTTCCCTGAACCTGCGATTCCAACACGATGACTAAACGGATAATTCGCCATTCATTGCTGCGGATGAATTCTATCCGTTCGTGGTGGTCGTATCGGCTGGTTATCCAGGTTTCCACGCCTCCTTCAGTTGGTGAACTGGTTTTGAATACACACCCTAATTCGTTGAAACCGGAATGGGTGTGAACAAGCTCGCACTCCCAAACTTCTATCCAGTCGTATTCCCTCATAGGGCAGAGCAGGGGCCATATGGCTTCCACTGCATGATCGCTGTGCATGGTCTCGGACACAATGATTTGGGTCTTACTGATTTCAGGCATGGCGTTCTCCTTTTTGATTGGTGTACGTCCTCATGTCTGAGCTATGAACCTATAGACAGGTCAACGTAGTTGACAACTTTTTTTCTCGGATACGAAAAAGCGGATTTACGGCAGAATTGTTTTCGTCTATTGCCCTTTAAAGCGGTCCTTTACTTTTAAAGATTGAGAAGAGAGAAAACTGATGCGAATTTCCGATAGACTGGCACGAATCAAGCCGTCTGCAACTCTGGCGGTTAATGCCAAGGCCATGGAGCTGCGCGCGCAGGGGCGTGAGGTCATCAGCTTGGCTGTAGGGCAGCCTGATTTCGGCACACCCGAACATGTTTGTGAAGCGGCCAAAGCGGCCCTCGACGAAGGCTTCACCCGATACACCCCGGTGCCGGGCGTGATTGAACTTCGTGAGGCTGTAGCCGGTTACTACACAAAATTTTATGGCGCACAGGCTTCGGCCGAAAACACCATGGTTTCCAACGGCGGCAAGCAGGTGCTGTATAATCTGCTTATGGCCACGGTGAACCCCGGTGACGAAGTGCTTATCCCGGCTCCTTACTGGGTTTCCTACCCGGCCATGGTGCAGCTTGCGGAAGGTGAGTCCGTGTTCGTGCCCACCACTGCCGAGGAAGATTACCTTGTCACTCTGGATGGCCTGGAGGCAGCTCGCACTGACAAGACCAAGGTGCTGATTCTCAACTCGCCGTCCAACCCAACCGGGTGTTGTTACACGCAGGCACAGCTCGAAGAAATTGCTGCCTGGGCACGTAAGAACAATATTTTTATTATCTCCGACGAAGTGTATGACCGCCTCGTCTATGATCCGTTTGAGCCCGTTTCTTTGGCCAAAACCTGGGAAGCCTACCCTGAGACCATCGCTATTGTGGGTGCTCTCTCCAAGTCCTTCTGTATGACTGGCTGGCGCGTAGGCTATGTGTTGGCTCACGAAGAGCTGATCAAGGCCATGTCCAAGATTCAGGGACAGTCCACGTCCAACATTAATTCCATCACCCAGAAGGCGGCTCTGGCCGGTTTGACTGGTTCCTGGGATATTGTGGATGAGATGAAAGAGTCATTCGTGCGGCGCCGTGATCTCGCTTATGACATCATCACGGGATGGGGCGCCCCCTGTCCCAAGCCCGATGGTGCGTTCTATCTCTTCCCGGTGCTGGATCAGTTCTATACCGATGACGCTCCGGATTCCGCAGCCATGTGCACCAAGATTCTCGAAGAAGTCGGTGTGGCGCTGGTTCCCGGTTCCGCCTTTGGAGATGACAAATGTATTCGCTTCTCCTACGCCTTGGACGACGAGACGTTGGTCGACGCACTCACCCGCGTGGGGAAGGTGTTGACTGGTAAGTAGTGTTTGCTTGATAAATAGAAAGAATTGGGCCTGTCGTATTATGCGGCAGGCCCTTTTTTATGAAGGGGAGAACTTGCGGGATGTATGGAGGCAAGGGATGCTAAGCTACGCCTATGCCGCAAGCCGCTTCTGAACTGTCTTCATCCGTTTTTGCGCGATCATGTTTTCGGGGTCCAGGGACAATACATGTTGGAAAAATGGCTCGGCGTCCCGGTAGTGTCGGAGATCGAAGTAGAGCAGGCCTATGTTGAGGGTGGCCCCTATTGATCCGGAAAAGAAGAGCGGATCTACTTTCAAGGCGTGTTCGAAAGCGTTGAGCGCCTTGGTTCGCTCACTGCCTTCCCAGTAAGCCAAGCCCATGTTGTAGTGAATGGCTGGATCTTCGCTGGTGATAGTGAGGGCCATTTCATAGACGGCGATCGCCTCTCGCCACTTGCCCTCGCCGCGCAGGATCATGCCGAGGCGGTTGAAGTGGATCAGATCGTCCAGGCCCAGAAAACGCTTGGACTCGATGACGCGGTATAAATACTTGATGGCCAGTTGTGGTGCCACGGAAAAGACTGCGTCCACGATACGCATGGTCAGGTCGCCCACTCTGGAGCTGATCTCTCGCTCTGCCACGGCCATGCTCTTATCGAGATAGACTTCGGCCTCTTCGGCCTCGTTGCGGAGCAGGTATTGTTCTGCAATCTCTACTTTTCGCTCTGGGTTGAGCGGAGAGATCTGATCCAGAATTTGTAGGTATTCCAGTGCTCGCTCATCTTCCATGTCGCGGAAGGTGGTGGCCAGCTTGATAAGTGGGGCCATGTATATGGGGCGTGCTTCGTGTGCAGTCAGGTAACACCGTATGGCCTTGTCCACCTCGCCGATACCCAGGAGAGCATCTCCGCGCATGGTGAGCGCCTTCCCTGAATTGGGTTTGACGAGCAGGAGCCGGTCTGACAATTCCAGGGCTTCGTCATAATCTCCGTTTTTAAGGAGTTCTTTGCACCGGGCCGTCTGCTTTTTGAGGGAACCGGGGGGATTCAAGGCGTGCGCCATATCCTGAATGAGCTTGTTCGCGGAGACTGGCTTCACCAAGACTCGGCTGACACCCAGTTCAAAGAAATAGGCTACGGTCTCTTTGGTCGCCTCCCAGGTGAGCAGGATTATTTTGACCTCCGGCATTTGGTTTTTCATGCTCAGCAGAGTGTCTGTGGTGGGGCGTTCGTTCAGCAATCGTTCGATGAAAAATATGCAGGGGACGGAGGCTTCGGTGAGCTTGCCACACTGCTTCATGGCTTCCACTGGGGAAGTGAATTGGTAGATGACGTCTCGCTTCACGCCGACGTCACGACTGAATATATTGCGAAGCACGCGTGTGAAGCTCGCGTCGTCGGAGAGGTACACGACCGCGCCGTGTTCCTCGTCGAGAAAACGTCTCACTATTGTATCGTACTTCGCCTGTTTCATGGTGCCTCCAGCATGGGCGGGATTGCGCAATTCTGACTCTACAATAGGCGATGGCTGCGGATAGGGTCAAGGAGGTGTAAAAAAAGGCCGGAATGTCCGGCCTTGTGTGATTATGTTTCCAGTGCTTCTTTGAGCGTTTCGTATCGTGTGCGCGAAGTTTGATTGTCGGGGTTGAGCTTGTGGGCGGTCTTGAAGAACTCCAGAGCTCGCTCCATCTGCCGCAGGTCGGAATAGACCTTGCCTAGATTGATTGAAACGACCTCGCTCTGTTTGTAGAAATCCGGATTGATTTTTAGGGCTTTTTCAAAGCAATTGGCGGCTTCGCGGTGTTTGCGTCCATCATAGTATGCCATGCCCATGTTGTAGAGCAATCCTTCGTCTTGTGCGGATATGGTCAGTGCATGGCTGTAGTTTTCGATAGCCTTCTGCCATTTCCCCTGACCGCGCAGGGCGATGCCGCGCTTGTTGAACAGAGTGATATCATCCTTGGTCAGATTGGATTTGCGGGACTCGATCACCTTGGTGAGATATTTTTCTGCCATTTCCGGGGAGGCGTTGCCTACAGCTTCGGAAATCTGTTCGGCCACAGAGCCTATGAGGGACATGGCTTCCTTGGTTGCGATGTCCATGGCCTGATCAAAGAATTTTTCGGCCTTTTCCATGCGATCGTGTTTGACGTGAATTCTGCCCATGTCGGTCTTTCGTTCAATGTTGAGTGGGCTGAGTCGGTCGAGCTTGCCGAGGTAAAAGAGGTGCTGCTCATCGTCTACTCCGTTGAAAGCGGCGGCTAGTTTTTTGAGTGGCTCAAGGTAAAGGTGCGAGCTTTCATGGGCTTCCAGGTAGCTGGCTACAGCTTTGTCATGGTCACCTTTGTCCAGGTGGACATCGCCCTGAAGCATGAGGCCCGCAGGGGAGCCGGGCTTGATCTCGAGGATTTTACTGCTGACTTGCAGTGCTTCGCTGTGCTTGCCCACCGCCAGGAATCGTTTTCCGATGCTCATGTATTCACTGAGCTTGCCCTGGGGCTTGATGGTGAACGCCATCTTCTCGATGATGTTGTTCATGGACGCGGGTTTGGAAATGACGTTGTTAACGCCGATCTCATAGAAGTATGCGATGTTCTCGCGCTTGGTTTCGCTGACCAAAACGATAATGCGAAGATCGGGCAGGAGATTCTTCAGGGTTATGATGGTGTCCGTGCTGGGGCGGTCGTTGATCAGTCGCTCGATGAAGACAACAGTTTCAATTTTGTTGGCGTCGCAATCCTTGAGGCGTTTGAGGGCGGGTTGGACGCCTTCGTATGTCCAGAGGCAGTCCCGCTTGGTGCCGATGATCTTGAAGATAGTGGAGGAGAGGGTTCGCTTAAAGTTCTGGTCATTACTCAAGAGGACCACGGCGCCGTTTTTCTGCTCGAAGTATTCGTAGAGTATGTGATCGTAACGTTTATCAGCCATGGGGTCTCCATTCTATTCGTGTGTTGCAAAGGTCTTATATGATGAGCCCACATCTGTAGGTATTATAAAATTCTTTCTAGGTATTGGGATGGGTAACATGAAAAGAGCGTGTTGTGCGAATTAGAAATAGTTCATAAATGATTATGATTATTAATATTTTAACATGTCGCACAATTGGCACAGGGGCTTTACGGTGAGGGGTTATCTGAACCAGGGGGGAACGATGCGGTTGCCACGTTGGAGTTCGTATTCCAACCGTTCGAAATCTGGCTCATGAGAAGCCACCAGGGTCCAGTATGTCTTGGAATGGTTGAGATGGTGTGTATGGCAGAGCTCATGGAGGAGCAAGTGATCCACTAGTTCCAGAGGAAGGAAGAGGAGTTTTGCATTGACTGAAATGGTGCCGCGAGCCGAGCAACTTCCCCAACGGGTTTTTTGGCAGCGCACGCGCAAGGCTTCATATGGCATGGACAACTCTCGGCTCATACGGTCGAGTCGAGGGAGCAGGAACTCCCGTGCCTTGCGTGTCGTGAACCTCTTTAAAGCTTTTATCTTGCCATCCGTGTCACCCGCCGGGCCGGAAACCATGAGGCGGGCTCCATTCTCGGTGACGGAAATTCGCCCTGGTCGGTTTACGTAGCCCACGTCGTAGTGTCGGTCCGAGGCCAGGAATTGGATGGAGTCCGGGAGGGGTGCCGGTGCGCCGCTGAGGTCAATGCCATCGGCTCTGAGCTTTGTGCTCATGCGCTCGATCCAGTTCCGCTTTTCTGCGAGAATGGCTGGAACCTGCTTCTTGGGAAACCGCTTGGGGGTCACCACTTCAAGCCCTTTGCCGGGAACGAGTTTGACCAGGACCCGCTTGGCTCGTGGGTGTTCCTTGACGGTCAGTGGCAGGCCGCAATACTCGGTCATAGGCTAGTCGAGTTCCTCTTCAGTGCGCACGGTGAAGCCGTTCTTGAGAAGGATGTCCGCAAATACGCCGTTGCCTGGGATGCGAGTGGAAGTGAATGTGCCATCATAGATGATGTCTTTGCCACAGGATGGGGAGCGTGCTTTGAGGATCGCTTCGGTGCATCCTGCGAGGCGGGCCAGCTTGAGGCCTTCTTCTGCACCGCGCCGGAATTCTGTGGTGCGGTCAACGCCGTCGCAATCCATGACTTTATCGCCTTGGATCTCACAGGGTTGGCGCGGCGTGGGCAGACCACCGTAAGCCTCGGGGCAGAACGGGATGGCCCGTCCCTCTTCAATGAGTTTCATGATCGCAGGGTCTCCGTCGACTTCGCCGTTATATCGGCAGTAGATGCCTGCAAGGCAGGCGCTCACTATGATGGGGTTGTTCATGGCGGGACTCTATACTTGATTTTCCGCAAGGCAAAGCTCATTGTGCGCCCCTCAAGAGGAGAATCATGACTGATCAATATAAAATGCGCCGTATGTATATCTTTTTGCTCGTGCTTGTTGTGGGCGTGGGTGTGGCTTTTCAGGGATGGCGAACCCTGCTCAATAACTATGCTGTGGAAGTGGGCGGCCTGTCGGGCCTGGATATAGGTATTGTCCAGTCTGTACGAGAGGTTCCCGGCTTTCTCGCATTGTTGGCCCTTTATGTGATTCTCATCATGCGCGAGCATCGGCTGGCAGCCCTGTCCGTTGTTGTCACGGGAGTGGGTGTGGCCCTGACCGGGTTATTTCCTTCTACCCTTGGGCTGGTCGTCACCACTTTGATCATGAGCTTCGGGTTTCACTATTTCGAGACAATGAATCAATCCCTGACGCTTCAATATTTTGATCACAGCGAAGCGCCGTTGGTTATGGGTCGGCTGCGGTCTGTGGGTGCTTTGACCAATATATCTGTGGGCGCCACTATTTATGTCTGTGCCAAATTCCTCGACTTTAGCGAGTTGTTCGCCATCTTCGGCGGGGTGGCGGTAGCTGCCGGTCTTTGGGCGTTTACTCGTGATCCATCCCAGACTGACATCCCTGTACAGCATAAGAAAATGGTCTTTCGCGCTCGGTATTGGCTCTACTATCTGCTCACCTTCTTGAGTGGTGCTCGTCGTCAGATATTCGTGGCTTTTGCCGTGTTTCTGCTGGTGCAGAAATTCGACTACACCATTCAGGATATCACCGTGCTATTCGTGATCAATAATGTGCTCAATTATTTTGCAAATCCGCTTATTGGCAAGGCGGTGAACAAATACGGCGAGCGTGCTGTGCTTAGTGTGGAGTACTTTACACTGATCTTGGTATTCACTGGCTATGCTTTCACCGAGTCCGCATGGCTGGCTGGGGCGCTTTACGTGGTGGACAACATAGTTTTTAATTTCTCCATGGCGATCAAGACGTTCTACCAGAAGATTGCTGATCCCAAGGATATTGCTTCGGGGATGGCTGTGGGTTTTACCGTCAACCACGTTGCGGCCGTTTTTATCCCTGCCTTGGGAGGCCTTGCCTGGATGGTGGATTACCGAACGGTTTTTCTCGGTGCGGTGGCCATGTCGCTGGTCTCACTGGCGTTGAGTCAGCTTGTCCCTGCTCAGTTGGCCAAGAAGCAACACAGAGGTTGACACAATTGTCAGCGGAAGTATTATTGAATTCTGCGAATGGTTCTTTTTTTGCGAGCTGAACAGACGGAATTAAAATAGATGATCAACGAACTCGGCAAAGGATTGCCTAAAGTTTTTCTCCAGACTGGTGACTGTTTTTTCGGTGTGCAACCTACAATGGTGACCACGGTTCTTGGCTCTTGCCTAGCCGTTACCATTCATGCACCCGGATTAGGCATCGGCACTGTCTGTCATGCCTTTTTGCCTGACTCTTCCGACACCAAGCGTGGTGCTCCGGATCCGCAGATATGTCGTTATGTGGATACCGCTCTTCAGAATATGCTGGAAACCATGGATAAAATGGGTGTTCCTCGTAAGGAGTTGATCATCAAGATGTTTGGCGGCGCGTCAGGCATCGCAGTGAATTCTCCGGAAACATCTTCCTACAATATTGGTCGTCGTAATGTGGAGATGGCACGTAAACTCCTTCGGTTTGCCCGACTCGAAGTCAAAGGTGAGGATGTGGGCGGCTCTCAAGGACGTAAGTTGATGTTTAACACTCAGACCGGTGAAATATGGGTCAAAAAACTCCGTAAAGCGGATGCACAGGCCATTGCCAGGGGACGATAATGATATATAGGGGCAATGCTTTCCGTTCTGGTTTCGTTTTTTGGGCCACCACGTTACTAATTGTTCTTTTGTGTCGGCCGGTTTTGGCGGGCAACACTCTCTACCAATATTCCACTATCGACGCTTTGCTTGGCTCCCTTTTTGATGGCAATCTAACCATTCGGGAGCTGAAGTACAAAGGCGATTTTGGGTTGGGCACGGTCAACGGTCTTGATGGTGAGCTTGTGGTGTTGGATGGTGAGGCATACCACATCCGGGCCGGGGGCGAGGCTGCCGTACCTCCAGCCGAGGTAATGGTGCCGTTCGCTTCGGTCACTTTCTTTAATGAGGAATTGACTCTTGCGTTGGGAGAAATCACTTCTCTCGATGAATTGAATGCTGCGATCCTGAAAGAGGTGCCTTCCCTCAATCTGTTTTACGGAATCCGCATTGACGGAGAATTTTCCAAGGTCAAGGCTCGGGCTATTCCCAAGCAAAAACCGCCGTATGCATCGCTTGCCTCGCTGGTAAAACAGCAGGTTGTGGTGGAACTGTCCGGGCCGGGAACTCTGGTCGGTTTTTACTCACCCATCTTTGTGAAGGGTGTAAACGTGCCCGGGTTTCATTGGCATTTTCTGACTGCGGATCGCCTGCAGGGCGGCCATGTGCTGGATTGCTCTCTTGCTCCCTCTTCTGCCCAATTGGATATCCTTCGTGAATTCTCCATGCAGCTCCCGGTAAGCAAGGCGTTTGACGAACTTGATCTGAGCGGAGATAAGAGTGGAGAGCTTCACCGGGTGGAAAAAGATCCTGCAAAGAAAAAGTAGAGGCGGCATGGAACGATTTCAGGTCACAGTTGACGCCATGTTGGAGTCGATCATGGATCGATACATGGAGTTGCGCATTGAAGAGTTGGAGCAGACTGAAGCTGCTATCAAGTCTGGTGACGGAGACACTGTCCGTATGCTCGGTCACCGACTCAAGGGAACCGGCACATCCTATGGTTTTCCGCGTCTCACCGAGTTGGGCGTTGAACTGGAGGCCGCAGGCCTGGAAGGGCGGCTGGATGATGCTGCAGTTCTGGCCGTCGAGGTCCGAGCCTATATTGAGCATGTGGATGTCGTTTTTCAGGAGACGGACGACTGATGCTCATCCTCATGTTGGCCGTCAATGATCCTGCTGGAACCGCCATTCAATTTGCCAAAGCGGTCAATCTTCATTCTGATCATACGGTCCGGGTTGTCACTCTCGAAACGCGTTACACTCATTCCTGGGAAAAGGATCTCCATATCCCGGACCTTGGCCCTGATGGGATTGAGGAAGTTCGTCTTCTTATGGAAGAAGCGGATGTGTTTCATTTTCACATGATCTGTGATGAGAACCAGCTTTTTGGGCCGCATCTGCCTGCTGATTATCTTAAGGGTAAAGCTGTGGTGCATCATCATCACGGCCATCATGATTTTCGCTCCAATCCGGGGTCTTTTCAGAAAAAATACAGGAAATTGGGTCGTACCAATTTGCTGGTCTCCACTCCTGACCTCATGCACTTCCTGCCTGGAGCTCTTTGGCAGCCCAATCTTGTGCCAGTGAATGAGCCGCTTTTCATGCCTCAACTTGGTCGTTTCGATGATTATGGCAAGCTCAAGGTATGCCATTCCCCCACTCGTAAGGACCTTAAGAATACCGACGAATTTCTTGCAGCCATAAAGACCCTGAAAAAGGAAAAGATCCACCTGGAAGTGGATATGATCGACGATGTGCCTAACGATGAATGCCTTGCCAGAAAGCGACGGTGTCATGTGTTGTTCGATCATATGCAGGGATATTACGGCGTCAGTTCTTTGGAAGGCCTTTCGCAGGGCGTGGCGGTTATCGCCGGGCTCAATAAATGGAACCGGGAACGGGTGGCCGAATTCTCAGGGACCGACGATTTGCCGTGGGTTATGGCCCACGACCAAGTTTCTTTGGAGGATCGGTTGCGTGAATTTGATGCGGATCGCGATTTGTGCAGGTACGCGGGTATGAAAGGGCGTGTTTTTATGGAAGAGAGGTGGTCCGACGAGCGGGTGGGTAATCATCTTACAGCATTCTACGAAACCCTGGATTAGCCTTCCCCTTTCCTTTGGGGTCTGATTCCAGTATATACCTCCTGAGTCGGTTCACGGAATTCATCATGCAGAAATACAATACATCATACTGGGCGTTGCCCCTCCTGACATTCCTGACTCTTCTGGGTTGTTTGATCGTGTTTACAATCCCCGGCCCGGAGGCCGGAGCCGCCAAAGGCGTTCCTTCCTATGAGCTTCGTATGGCTGTGGATTCCACGGTATTGCCGCCGGTTGAAAGTCCTAACGTACCTCTGGAAGAGGAAAATGTGTCGGTTGAACCGCTTTCTTCCCAGTCCAAGGAAGAGGGTGCCCCTGTGACTGTCATTCCGCACCAATCCGAAAAGGAAAGTACCTCTCCGGCTGTCGTGGTCACTCCCAAGCCCACCCCCATGGCTGCGCCCAAAGTGGAAGCTAAGCCTGCGCCCAAGTCCAAGCCAGTTGCTTCGGGCAAGGGCGAAGTTCGCAAGGTGACCTTGGAGTCTACCAACAAGCGGTTTGTGATTACAGTCTATTGTGATCGGCCTGTTGGCGACACTTCCTATTTTAATTTGAGCGACCCCAAGCGGTTTGTTCTTGATCTTCGCCAGCCGTGGATTCACAACGCCCGTAATGTGATCCGCTCCTCAAAAGGCGTGGTTAAGCATGTTATTACGGGCAACCATTCTGACCGTTTCCGGTTGGTGGTCCATTTTCGTACGCCTCCCAAGGGCCGCCTTGTTCCTCGCATCTTCCGTGATGGCAACAAGCTGGTGGTCGTAGTCCCCACCAAGTAGCGCCTGTTACTCAATCGTAACAAACGAGTCATTTCCCCGTAACCAAGGCGGGGTAAATAGCCTGAGTCCGACCCTGGTTTACACAGGGACGGTCAACTATTTCCAATCGGGAGAAAAACAGGCATGACTCAAGCCATTAAAGCAGCTTCCAAGAATCTTGATTTCTACTACGGTGATTTCAAAGCTTTGGAAGATATCAGTATCGATTTTGAGGTTAACCGTGTCACAGCCCTCATCGGTCCTTCGGGCTGTGGTAAATCCACTTATATACGGTGCATCAACCGTATGAACGACCTTATCGATGGTACTCGCGTTGCGGGTGAACTCACTTTGGACGGCGAAAATATATACGCCTCCGGAATTGATGTGGTGTCACTTCGCCGTCGTATCGGCATGGTGTTTCAGAAACCCAATCCCTTTCCCAAGACCATATTTGAGAACGTAGCGTATGGGCTTCGTGTCAATGGCATCAGTGACAAGCAGTTCATTGAGCAGCGTGTGGAGGAGTCCTTGCGGGGTGCAGCTCTGTGGGACGAGGTTAAAGATCGCATGCACACTTCTGCTCTCGGTTTGTCCGGTGGACAGCAGCAGCGTCTCTGTATTGCTCGCGCATTGGCTATCGAGCCGGAAGTGTTGCTAATGGATGAACCTGCTTCCGCCTTGGATCCCATTGCCACGCAGAAGATCGAAGATCTTATTCATGAGCTGAAAAAGGACTTCACCATCATTATTGTTACCCACTCCATGCAGCAGGCTGCCCGCGTGTCTGACCGCACCGCCTTTTTCTATATGGGCAAGCTCATCGAAGTGGGGGATACCAAAACCATGTTCACCAACCCGGCCAATAAACAGACCGAGGACTATATCACTGGCCGCTTCGGCTAGACCTCGCTTGCAACTGGTTGGTGTATGGCTTGTATATAAAGTAGAAATGTAAGGCCCAGCGTGGGCCGGCCCAGGAGGAATACATGGAACAACGCGCTCATTTTTCCAAGAAGCTTGAAGACTTGAAGGTCAAGGTTTTGCGTATGGCGGCTTTGTCAGAGTCTGCCGTTCACAAGTCGATCAAAGCCTATCTCGAGAACGATGCGGACCTGGCGGAAGAGGTCATCGTTGGAGATGACATCATTAATGACATGGAAGACGAGATCGACAATTTTTCCCTAGAGCTGCTCGCATTGGACCAGCCTATGGCTGTCGACCTTCGCACCATCGTGGGAGCTCAGCGTATTACTGTAAATTTGGAACGTCTCGGTGACGAAGCGGTTAATCTGGCACACCGCGCCATGTTTTTGTCCACTCGGCCTCCCTTGCCGCATAATCCTAGGATGGAATCTCTGGCTTCAATCTCTAAGTCTATGCTCTCCGATGCTCTTAAGGCATACGTGGATAACGATGTGCAGATAGCTGGCTCTGTTTGCCGTGCAGATGACAAAGCAGATGATTTGAATATTGCCATTTTGCGACAGTTCGTTGCTGAAATGGTTTCCGAGTCCCGCATTGTGGAGCGAGGCGTTCACGCGATCATTGGGGCTCGTCATCTGGAGCGGGTTGCGGACCTTGCTACAAACGTGGCCGAATCGGTTGTCTTTATTGTGGAAGGGACTTCCATGAAGCATTCTTGCAAAGAGTAGCCGTTACAGACCAATTTGACGCGGAGAGTCGGAGGGATCATATCCTTCCGGCTTTCGTTTTTAGACAAGCGATACATTGCCTGGTCCCTCGCCTGCCAAGAGGGAGAAATGTGTTTACACTTTGGGTAATTTCAGATAGGAACAGAATTCTTCTTATATAGGATAGGACGGATGTCCCCTAACTAGCCAAAATGGTTGGTAATCCTAATATAGGCGTCAAGACGACGGAAGCGGCATTTGCCAACCGTGCGCTAGGGGCTCGACTGCCTCGGAACGATCCACCTCTGGATGCACTGGTACCGAAGTCTTAATATATAACGCAAAAAATCTATTTGTCCGAGGTTCCGTTGTGGAGGTAACCCATGGAAAAAACTACTGAATCTGTCGAAGTCCAAGAAATGGACATGGAAATGAACTTTGCGGATGCTCTTGATGAGTATCTCAATTCCGATTTCGGCGACCTGGACGAAGGCACCATTGTAGCTGGTGAAGTCGTCAAAGTTGACAAGGACTACGTCCTCGTCGATGTAAATTTCAAGTCCGAAGGCCAGATCCCTGTCTCGGAATTCACCGAGGCTGACGGTACTGTCACCATCGAAGTCGGTGAAAAGGTTGATGTCTTCGTCGCTCGCAAGAACGAAGCTGAAGGCACCATCTACCTGTCCCGTGACAAGGCCAAGCGGATGCAGCTTTTCGACAAGCTGGAAGAATTGCAGGAAAAAGACGGCGAAGTCGTCGGCCGCATCATCCGTCGCATCAAGGGTGGTTACACCGTTGATCTCGGTGGCGTGGAAGCATTCCTGCCCGGTTCCCACGTTGACCTTCGCCCTGTCCCGGACATGGACGCTCTGGTCAACCAGGAGTTCGACTTCAAGATTCTCAAGATCAACCGCCGTCGTTCCAACGTCATCGTTTCTCGCCGCGTCCTCCTCGAGGAAATGCGCAGCGAGCAGCGTGATAAGTTGCTCGGCACCCTGGAAGACGGTCAGGTCGTCACCGGTAAGGTCAAGAACATCACCGAATACGGCGTGTTCATCGATCTCGGTGGTCTCGACGGTCTCCTCCACATCACTGACATGTCCTGGAAGCGCATCAAGCATCCCAAGGAAATGGTCAACCTGGGCGACGATCTCGAATTGAAGATCCTCTCCTTCGATCGCGAAGCACAGAAAGTTTCTCTGGGCCTCAAGCAGCTTGTTCCCGATCCGTGGGAAAACATTGCTGACAAGTACCCCGCAGACTCCCGTTTCAACGGCACCATCACCAACCTCGCTGACTACGGCGCATTCGTCGAGCTCGAGAATGGTGTTGAAGGTCTGGTTCACATCTCTGAGATGTCCTGGACCCGCAAGCTGCGCCACCCCTCCCAGATGGTCAAGGTCGGTGACGAAGTTGAAGTCATCGTTCTGGGCGTCGATCAGGAGAAGAAGCGTATCTCTCTCGGCATGAAGCAGATCTCCCCGAACCCGTGGGATGTCGTGGCCGAGAAGTACCCCGAGGGCACCGTCCTTGAGGGCGCTATCAAGAACATCACCGAATTCGGCGTCTTCATCGGCATCGAAGAAGGTATCGACGGTCTCATCCACGTTTCCGACATCTCCTGGACCAAGAAAATTCGCCACCCTTCCGAGGTTTACAAGGCTGGCGATGCAGTTCAGGCCAAGGTTCTTACCGTGGACAAAGAGAACGAGAAGTTCACCCTCGGCGTGAAACAGCTCACCGAGGATCCCTGGACTCAGGTTCCCGCCAAGTACCCCGTAGGTCAGATGATCACCGGTACCGTCACCAACATCACTGACTTCGGTCTGTTTGTTGAGGTCGAAGAAGGTATAGAGGGTCTGGTTCACGTTTCCGAGATCAGCCGCAAGAAGGTCAAGTCTCCTTCCGAGATGTTCAAGGAAGGCGATTCCATCGAAGCCAAGGTTATCCATGTGTCCGCTGATGAGCGCCGTCTCGGCCTCTCCATTAAGCAGACCAAGGAAGAGCCTGCAGGCGCTGGACGTAAGTCCAAGTCCTTCGGTGGCGGTTCTACTGGCGAGATCGGCGGTTCCACTCTTGGCGATCTGCTTCGTGAGAAGCTGGAAGAAGCAGCTGGCGACATCCCCATGGATGAACCTACCGCTGAACCTGTCGTTGAAGCAGCAGCAGAGCCCGTTGCTGAAGCAGTTGCAGAGCCCGTAGCTGAAGAAGTTGCCGAGCCTGCCGCTGAAGAAAGCGAAGAAAAGTAGAGCAATACTATGCGCATGGTTGAAACCAATTCTCGTTTCTCCCAGCGCCACCCCTTCATATTTGGGGTAATGATGATTATATTGGCCGTGATCCTCTTTGGGGGGATCACGGCCTTTGCTCGCTATATGGGGTGGACCAATGGAGGCTTCAGCCTGGGCAAAGACAAGCTTGGCGTGGTGCACATCGAAGGCACGATTCTGGACTCCACTGACGTGGTGCAATGGATACGCAAGCTGCGCAAGGACGATTCCATCAAGGGCGTGCTTCTGCGCGTCAATTCGCCTGGTGGCGCTATTGCTCCCTCCCAAGAAATTTATGCAGCGGTCACCGCTCTGGCAGAAGCAAAGCCAGTGGTCGCATCATACTCAACAGTCGCCGCCTCTGGCGGCTACTATGCTTCGGTCCCTGCTGATTGGATTATTGCCAACCCCGGATCCATCACAGCCTCAATAGGTGTCATGGCTGAGTTTATAACCGTCACTGAAGCCTTGTCCAAGCTCGGCATCAAGCCCGAAGTGCTCACCACTGGTCGCTATAAGGCCGCCGGAACCCCGCTCCGTGAACTTAACTATGAGCAGCGCGAGCAGCTTCTCGGAATGATGCGAGACATGCACGACCAGTTTGTGACCGATGTTGCCATGGCCCGCGAGATGAAGCACGCTGACATTGCAGCCATAGCTGACGGTCGTGCTGTCACTGGTCGCCAGGCTCTTGCTCTCGGACTCGTTGATGAACTGGGGTCAGGCGAGTATGCATTCATGAAGCTCAAAGAGCTTTGCGAAATCGAAGGCACTGCCGTTCTCATTGAAGGGCCAGTTGAAGAAAAGACGCTCGTGCAAGAAATCATGGGCTCTATCAAAATCGATCTTTCCGCTTCATCCAGCGCAATCAACGGCTGGACCTTTTCCTACAAATAGTAGTTAGTTGCCACGCCGCATGCGGACTCTTTGAGAGCGCGTGCTGGTGGGGCCACTTCGACCAGCCAATTTACTTATCCCTTCATCGCTCGCGAGCGAGACCTCTACAGTAGTCAACAAACCGTACCATTAGTTTAGTTGATTCCGGTGTGTCGGTAACTGTACGAAGCAGCTCGTTAACGTCTCCGCCATGTTCTTTAATGGTGTCAGCCTGCCTGTCGATATATGTCCGCATATCTTCGGCCATGAATTCAGGATGAAACTGAACTCCCCATGTGTGTCTTCCTAGTCGGAACGCTTGATTTGGTTCATGCTTACTCGATGCCAATAGAGTGGCTCCTTCAGGCAATGTTCGAGCACATTGGTAGTGGGTGGTGTGGCCGTGGAAAGATGTTGGCGTTTGGACAAAAATGGGGTCGTCGGCTGCGGCATTTGTCAGTGATATTTTAAAGGTACCGATTTCAGGGCCATAAGGGTGGAATCCAGCTTTTCCTCCCAGCGAATGAGCTAGAAGCTGATGGCCAAAACAAATGCCGATGATAGGCAGATCTGCTGCCATAGCTTGCTTGATCCATTCAATGGCAGGGAGAACCCAGGTGAGCGCTTCATCGGTAACCATGTCGTGAGATCCTGTTATGGCGCAACCGACAAATTCTTCTGGTGAGGGGAGAGGCTCGCCCGCCTGTACATTGATGACGCGGTAATCGGATTCATCCAATCCCATGGACGCTGCGGTCCAGTCCTCGAAGTCCCCTCGTTGTTTGATTGTTTCAGGGAAGGTGCCGCCAGTGCGTATGATAAGGAAGGGCTTCATTGGTAACCTGCAAAAAAATCTGTGAAGTTAGTAGGGTGTATAACTTTTGAATAGTGAGCTTAATGGTCAGGATAGTCAATAATTGCACACCTTGTAATGCTGTTGGATTTTGAGGTATTGATAGAAAAAATACGGGAGAGACTATGCAACCCACCAATATATTGAAGCAGATTGACCGTCGTGAATTTATAAAGCTTGGTTCCCTGACAGCGCTGGGTATCGCACTGGGCGGATGCGCCAAAAATCCAGTAACAGGTGACAGTCAGTTCATGCTTGTTTCTGAGCAGGAAGAGATCGCCATGGACAAAAAGGCGTCACCCCTTCAACTTTCAGCAGATTATGGGGTTACTCAAGAGACGGCAATGAATGAGTATGTGGCAGGTGTGGGTAAGTCCCTTTCATCGAAAAGCCATCGACCGGATATGCCGTATTCATATCAGGTAGTGAATGCTAACTATGTCAATGCTTACGCCTTTCCCGGCGGTACAATTGCCTGTACGCGTGGCATCATGCTCGGTTTGGATAACGAGGCCGAACTGTCCGCTCTGCTCGGGCACGAAATTGGCCATGTTAATGCGCGACACACTGCTGCCCGCATGTCCAACCAAAAGGCTTTAGGTGGATTGTTCGCTGTGACAGGTGTCGCCGTCGGTGCAGCATATGGTGGTGAGTGGGGAGCCTTATTTGGCGGGCTGGGCGGAGTCGGCGTGGGTCTGCTTTTGGCATCCTACAGTCGCACGGATGAACGACAGGCCGATCAGCTGGGTATGGAATATATGGTCCTTTCCGACTACAATCCGGACGGCATGATTGGCTTGATGGAAATGTTGAATGAGCAACATTCCCGCGAACCCAGTGCACTGGAGGTTATGTTTTCTACCCACCCCATGTCCAGCGAGAGGCTAGAGACGGCGCGGAAACGAGCTTATACCGAATACATGGGAGCTGCTGAATACAAGGTCTATCGTGAACGGTATATGGACAACACTGCCTCTTTGCGCAAGATCGCTCCGGCTATCAAAGATCTACAGAATGCGGAAAAGTTGATGGCTCAAAAGAAATATGTAGAAGCGGAAGAGTCGTGCGTCAAGGCACTTAAAGTTGCGCCGGACGATTATGTCGGGCTTTTGATCATGTCCAAGTGTCAAGTCGCTCAAGGTAAATATGACAAGGCCGAGGTCTATTCCGTCAAGGCACGAGAGGCGTACCCGGAAGAAGCACAAGCCATGCAGCTCAATGGGTTGCTCATGGCCAAGTCAAAGAAGTACCAGGCTGCTTTCAATAATTTTTCTGCTTATGATAAGACTATTCCTGGCAATCCATATGTTGCCTTTTACAAGGGATATTCATTGGAAGGTCTTGGGGATCAGAAGCAGGCTGCTAAAGAGTATATCCGTTTTCTGCGTCAGGTTAACAAAGGCGACCAGGCCAAGTATGCCTATTCGCGTCTGGTTGAGTGGGGATATATACGCAGTCAGAATGTGCCTGCGGGTAATCCCTTCCCCGGTCTGGTCTAGATCTGGCTGAAATCCAAGTTTTAAAAGAAGCCGTCCAGCATGGGCGGCTTTGCTCGTTCGGAATCCTTATGTATGCGTCATGAAAGGTTATTTGATGGTGGGCAGGATGCTTTTATTTGGTGCGTATCTCTGCTAGTATATTTCGATAAGTACATGAGGTGATAAATGAACAATTTCCAGCGGCTTGCCGCGATATTCTTTTTATGCTTGGCCCTGTTGGCCTGCTCCGGCGGCGATAAAGCCGAATCGGGTGCGCCAGCAGGTGATTATCCTATGATGGGAGTGGCTGAACTTGACCAGTATTTGAAGGACAACCAGGGCAAAGCTACCATGCTTATGTTCTGGACCACATGGTGTCCGTCCTGTAAACAGGCGTTTCCTGATTTGGAAAAACTGTCCCAGACCCATGGTGACACTGTGAACGTCATTTCCGTATCCTTGGACGAGAGCAAGGAGGTCTTGGCGACCTATTTCAAGGGCAAGCAGACGTCAGTCCCCGTTTATTGGGGAGACCAGGCCGTTGCCGCCAAGTTCAACGTGGAAGCGATTCCGACCATGGTGTTCTTTAACAAGCAGGGTGAGCCGGTTTTTGCGAAGCCGGGAGCTTTCCCCTATGACATGCTGGTAGCCTTGGCGGGCAAGCTGGACGCGGAATAAATCGTGATACGCAAGGCTCTTATTACCGACGTTAAGGCTATCCATGGACTGCTCATGCACCAAGAAGAGCATGATGGTCTGGTGTTGCCCCGGTCTTTCAGCCAGTTGTACTCCCATCTGCGTGACTTTTATGTGGCAGTGGACGATGACAACACGGTTGTTGGATGTTGCGCACTGAATGTCATCTGGGATAATCTGGCGGAGATCCGCTCATTGGTTGTTTTGCCATCCCACCGTGGCAAGCAGCTTGGACGGAAGCTGGTGGAAACATGCGTCAGCGAAGCTGTGACGCTTGGCATCTATAAAGTGTATACCTTGACCGAGAAGGCTGATTTCTTCGCTCATCTCGGTTTTGTGGAAGAAGACATGGACAAGCTCAATCAGAAGGTGTTCATCGACTGCATGAATTGTCCGCGTTTTCCTGATCATTGCAATGAAGTCGCCATGATTATGGCGCTGTAACAACTTAATATAGTATAATAATTATGCCACACAAACTGACTCCTTTCATTACTGCGGAACAGCTGGCCGAACGTGTTGAAGCTCTTGGTAAAGAGGTTACTGCGGCCTACGACGGCAACGAACCGCTCGTCTGTATCTGTGTGCTCAAGGGCGCATTCCTCTTTTTCTCTGACATCATTCGCAAGATTGATCGGGATATCGAGGTCGATTTCGTAAGACTTGCCAGCTACGGCACGGCAACGTCCCGTACGGACGATATCGTATTCTCCAAGGATCTTGAGATTTCTATAGAAGACAAGGACGTTCTGGTCATCGAAGATATCGTTGATACCGGCCACTCCATGGACTTCTTGATCAAGGTTTTGGAGATGAGAAAGCCGAAGAGTTTGAAAATCTGCTCACTTATTGATAAGCACGAGCGTAGGGAAAAGAAAGTTCAGGTCGATTTCGCTGGTTTCAAACTGAGCGACGGCTTTATTGTAGGCTATGGCCTGGACTATGCTGAACGCTATCGCGAATTGGATGGTATTTACGAATTGTCCACCGAATAAGGATAGGGAAGTTTCATGATCGTCACCTGCTCCAACTGCCAGACCCGGTTCAATCTGCCTGACGAGAAAATACCGGAATCCGGTGCCAAGGTTAAGTGCTCCAAATGCGCCCACGTATTCAAGGTGGACCCACCTGCGCCCACTCTTGAAGATGAGGTGGAAAACCTTCTGGATGAAGAAGCTCCGGCTTCTGATACCCAGGCGGGCGACGAATTTGATGAAACGTTTGACGAAGTCGCAGCCGGAGATCAGGCCGCTACCGAGTCAGACGAGTCAATCGAAGAGCCAGTAGACGAGCCTGTTTCTGAACCAGAAGCAAGTGAGCCTGCCGATGAGCCTGTGATTGAAGAGGTAGCCGACGAACCGGCTGAAGAGCCTGTTGTCGAAGAGCCTGTCGATGAATCCATTGGCGATTTATTTGCTGATGAGGATGAAGTCTCGGCTGATGAAGCTGAGATGGATGATCTGTTTGATGAAGTCAGTGCCGCAGCTACGGATGAGCCCGAAGAGGGTGCTGTTGAGACAGCTGATGACGTCGCAGATGACGGCATGCCTGGCATGGACGATCTTTTCGATGACACCGACGAAGCTCCAGAGGCCGAAGAAGGCCCCTCACCTGTGGGCGGCGATGAAGGTTCAGGCAGTGTTGCCGATGACGTTGATTCTTTGTTTGGTGATGACGATGAAGAGGACGACCTCTTTGCAGATGCTGATGAAGCCTCGTCAGACGACGACCTGTTCGGTGATGATGCCGATGGTGATGATTCCACCGATGACGAACTTTTTGATGACGATGAAGACGAAAGCGACGACGAGCCCTTTGCCGGGGAAACCGATTTTGGTCTCGACAAGGCGCAGGAAGAGAAGAAGTCCAGTAAGGCTGTTCCCATTCTGATCGTCCTTCTGGTGCTTATTCTGGGTGTAGGAGCCGTTGTTTACTTCAAGGCGTGGACCTTGGTCGGCCTTGATACCGAGTCTCTCAAGAATTTACCGGTTATAGGCAATATGCTTATGGAAGAGACCGGTGGCGATGCCGAAACCGCACCGGGTGAATCTCCGGCGGATAGGGTACGTAAGATTGAATTGCGGAACGTCAAACAGTATTATGTCGCTAACGAGAAAACCGGCAACCTGTTTGTGGTTGAGGGCAAAGCAGTCAACAAGTTTGATGCACCCAAGGAGCAGATCAAGGTCGAGGTGGTCCTATATGATGGCACAGGCAATGTGCTGACCTCCCAATCTTTCCTGTGTGGCAACCAGCTTTCACAGTTCCAGCTTCAGGTCCAAACCCAGAAAGAGGTGGAGGATGGACTGTCCAGCGAAGTGGGTATTCTCTCCAACAACACCTTTGTCCGGCCCGGCAATTCTGTGCCATTCATGGCCGTTTTCTTTCAGCCCCCGGCGGGTGTGAAGGAGTTCCTGGTCAAGGTTGTGGACGTCGCTGATCCCAAGTAAATAAGGGTGTCATGGACACTCCTAGAAAGGCGCTTTTGCGCCTTTCTTTTTTTGATACGGTGGTGGAGGAAAGCAAGGCGGGTAGGCGTTTTGCGGGTGCATCAAAGCTTTGGGAAAAAAAGCACTAAATAGCGGGAAAGGCATTGACGCAGATGGAATGCTTGTGTTACTTCTCCTCCACTTGTGAAGGATTGCACGAATAGCTTATTCGGAATTTCCGAGAGAAGCGAAAACTACTTCGCAAGGATGTGAACATGTTCTTTTCAAAAGACGGACGATTGACAAACATAGTGCAGGTGGGGGGTACCGCCGGCACTATGGGGCTGCACATAGTGTCAGCCATTATCGTCGGACTGGTGATCGGCTACCATCTGGATGAGTGGCTAGGAACCAAACCATACCTCATCATGATTTTTTTCCTGCTTGGGGTTGTGGCTGGTTTCAAGATGGTCTTCGAAGATTTCAGAAAGTTGCAACGACGCCAGGAAGAACAGCAACATAGTTCTTTGAAACAGGAAGGGAAGAAGAGTGCTGGAGACGATTAATCAGAAGCTGGAGCCGCTGCTCGTAAAGTGGGGATTTCAGCGTACTGATATTCGTGTCGTTGTCCGCAATCAGATTTACGTGTCGCTGGGGACCTCTCTAGTGATCGTGCTGATAACGCTATTTTCCCGGTGGTCATTTGCCTACACGGCTGGGGCGCTACTTGCCCTTATCAATTTCTGGACGCTGGCCCGCGTTGCCCAGACTTTGGTCTACGAGCCCAAGGGAGGACCATTTAAACTGTTCGTCATATTCATTGTGAAGATGACTCTGAGCGGGTTGGCCTTGTATTGGCTCATAGGAGTCGAACGAGTTCCCCACTGGGGGTTGATATCAGGAATAGGTACCGTGCCACTTAATCTCACGGTGACAGGCCTGATGCAGCTGGGGAATAAAAAAGCCTAGACTTTAAGGAGGCTTGGATATGGGTTTCGCAGGCGGACTTCCGCATCCTCTCTTGTACGCTGACATGCTTAAATCCATTGGCCACTGGGGTGCCAGTGTTGAGCATGCTCTGGGCGTCGAGTCCATCAACCACATTCTTTACATGTGGCTTGCCATGGGCATTCTTTTCACAGTGGGCCTCATCGTCCGCGGTCGCCTTCAGCTGGTTCCCGGTGGTTTGCAGAACCTGATGGAAACCGTTATCGGCGGTCTGGAAGACTTCACCGTCTCCAACATGGGCGAAAAAGGTCGTCAGTTCATGCCGATCCTGTGTACCATCTTCTGTCTGGTTCTCATCATGAACTGGATTGGTTTGGTTCCCGGTTGTGACGCTGCTACTGCCAACATCAACACTAACGTCGCTCTCGCGGTCGCAGTGTTCCTGTTCTACAATTTCATTGGTTTGAAAACTTGGGGTGCTGGTTACATCAAGCACTTCATGGGTCCTGTTCCGGCCCTCGCACCGCTCATGCTGATTCTCGAGCCGATTTCTCATATCGCTCGTCCTCTCAGTCTGACTCTGCGTCTCTTCGGTAACATCCGCGGTGAGGAAATTGTCCTTATCTTGATGTTCATGCTCGCACCAGTACTTGGCTCTCTGCCGATGTACTTCTTGTTCATCCTTGCTAAGACCATCCAGGCATTTATTTTCTTCATGCTGACGATGCTGTACCTGCAGGGTGCTGTTGAGCACGCTCACTAGGAACGTTCGGTTCTAATTTTGGGGAAATGGTCCTTGGACCAAAATAATATTAAATGATTCCACTTGGAGGATTCAAATGAAAATCGCTAAGATTCTGTTCACTACCCTGGCTATGGTTCTGGTTGCTTCCACCGCTTTCGCTGCTGGCGATGCAGGCGTCATGTCCGCTAAGGCATACGCAACTGCTATCGGCATGGGCATCGCTGCTGGTCTCTGCGGCATCGGTCAGGGCATGGGCGTCAAGGGCGCTGCTGAAGGTATCGCTCGCAACCCCGAAGCTGGTGGCCAGATTTCCACCACTCTGATTCTTGGCCTGGCATTCATCGAGTCCCTCGCCATTTACGCCTTGGTTGTTAACCTGATCCTGCTCTTCGTCGTCTAGTTTTAGACCACTAAGATGTTTATAGAGGGAGGCTCCGGCCTCCCTTTTTAGACTCTTGTCTTGTTAAAAGTTTCACATGACTGGTACGAATTGTACCGTAAGAGACGTTAACGACATGAAAAGCGAACACATCCCCAAAGCGACTATTGGCCGCCTTGCCGTCTACATTCAGGTTCTTGAGAATCTGTTGCGTGACGGTAATGACGTGATCTCTTCCGAGAAGCTGGCTCGCGCCTGCTCGGTTAATTCGTCGCAGATCAGAAAAGATCTCGCATATTTCGGTGAGTTCGGAGTGCGTGGCGTAGGATACTACGTCCAGGAGCTCATTACTTCCATCAAACAGTCGCTCGGTATTGACCGCGTCTGGAAATGTGCGCTCATCGGTGTGGGCAACATGGGCACAGCCCTGCTGCGGCACCATGACTTTGAAAAGCGTGGCTTTCATATCGCTGCGGCTTTTGACTGCGACCCGGACAAGATTGGCCGTGAATTCGAGGGATTGGAAATCGTCTGCCCCACACACCTTAGAGAGCAAGCTCCTGAGATGGGGTTGGAAATCGGCATCATCACTACACCGCCTGACCGCGCTCAGCGCGCTGCAAACCATCTGGTGGATGCCAATATTCGTGGTATCATCAATTTTGCGCCCGCCCGCATCAACGTGCCGTCGCATATCCCGGTTGAGTATGTGGACTTCTTTGACCACCTTTACTCCATCGCGTTTCAGATTACGTTAGGCAACGACTAACCGCGAATTTGGAATACAAATTTCAAGGCGAGTTGCAATTGCGGCTCGCCTTCTTTTTTTGTGCAATGGTGGGTGAAGGACTATTTTAATCCGATAATGCCACGCTGGCCGATGGTCTTGATGAAAGCGGTTACGCTCAGTTCTGCTTCTCGTAGCTGGACATCGTATTCTTTTACGAATGCCTCGGCCAGTTGCTTCACTGTGGATTTTCCATCAATGCTTGACCAGACAAAGGAACCCATTTCGTCCAGTTCCAGACGTTTAATCATAGGACGCTTATCCCACAATCCAACGGACTCGGCGATCTTGCCAAACCAAGGTTTTACAGACAAAGGATAGGCAATCTCCATTAGTCCATTGTTAAGGTTGGTCTCTTCGACTGCACTGTTGCGGACCGGAATCATCTGTAGGGCCTCTGCTCGTGTAATAACGGGCTGAGGCTGGCGTTTCTTAAACAACGGCATAGGACTCACAGATTGTCTGAAAAGTTGCTTGTGGCATATCTAAATGGCCGTAGGCTCTAACGCAAAGAATAGCGTTGCCTGTGTCGGTCATCCATACACGACCTTGCTCATATACTGAACGGCCAAGCATGTTGCGTAGCATAGAGGACTTAGTAACCCCTTGCCATGCCACTTCATTGGCTGGTGTGTCTGTGAGGAGCTGTTTTGGAAGGGTGGGGTCAAGATTTGAATGTGACCATTCTATAAGGTTGGTCTCTTTGAGCAAAACACTGGCAGGTGCAAACCTTTCAAAGGAGAGTGCCACCCCTGGTCCTTTGCCGGGCGGAGTGCGGTCAGACTGCTTACCTGATTTAGGTAACCAGTAGAGCACGGAGTAATGGCCCGGTTTGAACGAAAAGGTATTGAGAACAAAGCTCGTAGGTACACGGCCTTCAAGACCGAACATAGCCCAAGGCGTACTTTTACCAGTTGAGAAATCCTTGAATGAAGCAAGAACGGTGGATGCCGTAGGCGTACTAGAGTCGCTAGCCAGAAAGAATTGGATAAGTACGGCCAAACCCGTTGCGGGATTATGTAGTGCCGCTCCCATACCCTTTAGGTTGTGGAGAGACCAGATGAAGGAATGCACCTCCATTCCGGATTGTTCTATGGTTGATACGCTGTTGCGCCACGGTTCGGGAGCATCCTGTATATCGACCGCATGGATGGCAACATTCTTGTGTCCTTTGGAAAGTTTCTTAATGTGCTTCTCAAAAGAGAAACGTCCCTGGATGGTTCGCCATTTTAGTTCACAAACGGGCTGTCCTTCGCATTCAAGCAGGAAACCATCTCTTTCTAAAGCAGATGGTTCCCATGTTGTGGGTGTGGTCAGCCCTACGCGGTTCCAGCGGAATTCGGTCATCCTAGCGGGGCACGAATTCGTTGAGGTTTTTAATACGGCTCGGACCTTCTTTGCCCGCCCTTGAACCTTTGCTTAGTTTCTTATGCCGGGCTCTGAACGCCTTGTACTCTGCGTCCACCAGTGAATCCAAGGTCATCTTTATAGATACCCCTGGGCGAAGCTGACGTTCTCGACTCCACATGAGAAGCAAGCCAATGCGTTCCTTGTCTTGTGTGAAGTCCCACTGCCAAGCAATAACATTGCGGAATGAATCGCCGCGATAGGAATCTGGCCTTTTGTAAGCCTTTTGGTACTTATCCAGCAGTTCTTCAAAAAGATCCTGTCGTTTTTCATGAAATTTGAGCTTGATGCGAACTACTTTTTTACTAGGTGTGCTGTTGGTATAGGTGATGCTGCCACCACGAATACCAGGAATGGAATCCGGGTCTATGTGGATTTCGCTCAGGAATGGAGCATCAGGCATCGGAGTGGGGATGCCGCCTTTGCAGAGATCTGTATACTGATCCATGTTGTCCCCTAGTGTGATTCCGGCCAGGGTGCGGGGGAATCCCTCAGCGCCAAAAGCTAGGGATGGGAGGATAAGCAATAGAGCCAGAGTGAGGCTATATATTCTTTTCATTAGTAAAAAACTCCTTCATTGAGAAGACTTGTTCATATCGTATGTGCTAACTATGATTAAACGAGATTGCTGCGGTTGGCAAAGGAAGAGAAAAGGAAAAGAGCCTATGGTTTCAAGTTGGTGTTCAATGAGGGCGTTCGTTTACGCCATTGTCAGCGTGGTGGGTGGTACTCTTTATGGCGGCCAAGTTTGACCTTTTATGGTACAGCTTCCGGTCTGGGAGCTTGGATTGGTCATTTTCATACCGCAGACTGTTGCGTTTCTGCTTCGCCCTTGGCTTGAAAAAATCTATGTAGTTGTGGATGAACCCATTAATCAATCATTGCGTCAATTTCGATTGGAGTTGGCACTATATTTCGCTGCTGGCATGGCGATGGCTTTCATTTTACTCTTCGGTTATGGCTTCCCACTTGTGCAGAGTGGTATGAAGTTGGTGCTCGGTGTCTTTACCGTGGGGATGTTTGCTGCGTTGGATCTAGCGCTGGCACGTGAACGACGGGTTATCAAGGATTCCTTGTCCGGTACTGGTCTGTATACACCCCCACAACGCCTGAGTCCTCTCACGAAGCGGTTTTCCGTGGTGGCAACCCTAGTGTTGCTGCTTATAACTGCTATTATCCTATTAGTGCTTATTCGTGATGTAAGCTGGCTTGCTGAACAAGGGCTTTCAATGGAGTCATTTAACACGCTCAGTAAGTCGGTCTTGTTGGACATACTTTTTGTTATGGGCTTCCTGATCATTATGGTCATCAATCTTGTCTTTTCCTATGCACGTAATTTGCGAATCCTTTTTAATAATGAAACAGAGGTGTTGGAGTTGGTATCCAATGGCGACTTATCGCGCCAGGTGCCAGTGGTTACTTCCGACGAAATGGGTGTCATTGCCGGGCACACCAACACTATGATCGCCTCACTCAGAGACGGGGTTCGCATGCGCGAAGGATTGCGCATTGCCAAGGAAGTGCAGCAACACTTTCTACCGGAAGTACCGCCTGAGCTGCATGGTCTGGAGTTGGCTGGGAGAGCGTCGTTTTCAGATGAAACGGGCGGTGATTTTTATGATTTTATACCCTGTGAGGATGAAGGGTGTGGCAAGCTGACCGTGGCTGTGGGCGATGTGTCTGGACACGGTATAGGGGCGGCGCTTTTAATGTCCGCTGGCAGAGCTATGGTTCGTCAATCTGTAAATCTTTCTTCTTCTTTGGCTCGGAACATCGCCATCGCCAATACGCATTTAAGCCGAGATATTGATTCTACAGGTCGGTTCATCACTTTGTTCGCGATCTCTTTGGATCCAGACTCAGGCACAGCCACGTGGGTAAATGCAGGGCACCAACCACCGGTCTTGTATGATATTGAAAGTGGTACATTCACTGAGTTGCGCGGTGGGGACATTCCCATGGGGGTAGTGAGTGCATGGGAGTTTCATGAAAACACGATGGCCCTGCTTGGCCCCGGTCAGATATTGCTTATCGGCACGGATGGTATTTGGGAAGCTCATGACAGTCGTGGCGACATGTACGGTAATACGCGATTGCAAAAAATTCTCAGTGATAATGCGACTAAGAGCGCGGAGGAAATTGTCGATGCAATTGTGGTGTCTGTGAATGGCTTCGCCAATAACAATCAAGAAGACGATGTGACTCTGGTTGTGGTTAAGGGAGTGGAGAAAAGTTAATTTTTCCCCAGTTATTGATTTAGATCAAGGAAGTCGGAAAAGAAACTCTCTATAAGGGACTCAAGACATGCAAAGAGAAGCAGTCAGCATGTCCGTCACACTCCGGGTGTCGAACCCCTTATTCGACAGACCTAACCTCCTCAAGAAAAGTCTTCTGCCCTCAGAAGGCTTTTCTTGCGTCTGGGCTACTAAATTTATCCTGTAGTGGTGATCATTGGTATGTCTGGTCAAGGATTTTTCTGTATGTACCGTCCAGTTTCATGGCTCGCAAGGTGGCCGAGATTTGGTTGATCAGGTGGGCGTGAGATTTGTGTATATAGAGATGAAGGGTACTCTCTGTAATGGGCGGCGTGATGGGGAGAACATTCAGAATCGCGAGTTCTCGTAGCTTTTGAACACCGGTTTCCAGCCCAAAGACGCCGACATCGGCGCGACCTTCACTCAAAAAACGAAAGAGGAGTTCTTCATTGGGCATGCGAGTGATGGTTTTGGCTTCTTTGAGCTCACGGTCGCAGTTTTTCCAGCCACGTACCCAGGCTACGTGGTAGGGAAGTAAACTTTTCCAACCATCTACTTTGAGATTAGGGTACTTGGAAAAAGCTACGATGGTATTTTTTGAGAGGGGTTCTGGAACAGCTATAAGGTCTGGATATGTGGCACTGATACCCATGGTTCGGACAAAGTTGCCATCCTGAACACCGGCGTTGGCGTTGTACAAAGAACGTTCTGACGGCATAGGGTGGATACTGGCACTGTGTCCCATGCGTTTGAAGCATTCGGTTACTACCACATTCATGGCTACGGATCGTGGATGTGCTTGGTTGTCAGCCGTAGAAAAGGAAAAGACATCGGCAACAGCAGTAGAACTGGCCAACATGCTGATAGCAAGGAATAAGAAAAATTGTGTAAGCATTTTATTCATAATTGCCGCCTAATTTCCAACGTATCAAATACCATGCTAATGATTAGAAGAGTAGCCATAACTATTATGTTTAGTTTGTTTCCATGAAAAACTGGATTCCTATTTGAAAACCCGATACTTCAACCCCATGGCAATAATGAACCCCACTCCCAAAGATGTATCCTTCGCTGCTTCCCGGTTAGGTCGGGACGTGACGCCGGACCAGGCTCATGTTTTGGCTTCCTATCTGGACCAGCTAATTAAATGGAACAAGAAGATGAATTTGGTTGGGCGTTCCACTTGGCAGGATGTCTTCAATACTCTGGTGGTTGATTCCTTATATCTTGCTGATTTTCTTGCAGACCTCAAAACTGGGGCATCTCCCCTTACTTTGGACCTTGGGGCTGGAGCCGGCTTGCCGGGCATCCCTCTGCGTTGTCTATGGCAGGATGGTTCATACTGGCTGGTGGAGGTTCGGGAAAAGCGTTCCTTGTTCATGGGGTCCGTACTGGGCAAGATGAAGTTGCCAAACACCAAGGTGTTTAATGGTCGGGCTGAAGACGCTCTGGATAAGATTGGAGCGGATACCGCAGACCTTATCCTGAGCCGCGCTTTTATGCCGTGGAAGAAGTTACTTGATTTTACGCACCCCATGTTGCGGCCTGGTGGTCTTATCGTCATTCTGGCCAATGACCCGGCCCCGGAAGCGGGCGATCTGCCAGATGGGTGGAGCCTGGGCGAATCAGCCAGCTATCGCGCAGCCAAGGGGACTCGATATTTCTGGTCGCTGATCAGGACGTAAAAAAAGGCCGGGGGGATAATCCTCCCGGCCTTTTTGTTTGTCGTATATTCGCTGGTACTAGATAACTTTGTTCAGCGGGTATTCGATGATGCCTTCTGCGCCGAATTCTACCAACTGGGGGATCAGGTCGCGAACAACCGTTTCCTCAACCATGATTTCTACAGACAGCCAGCTGGGGTCCTGCAATTCGGCCACGGTGGGGGAGTTCAGGGAGGGCAGGGAGCCGTTCAGTTCTGCCAGCTTGTCCTTGGGCAGGTTCATCTTGAGGCCAACCATTTTCTCGGCTTTGAGTGCGCCCTGAAGGAGCATGTTGATCTCTTTGATGAGCTTGCGCTTCTTGGGATCTTCCCACGCTTCCTTGTTGGCGATGAGCTGGGTATTGGTTTGCATCAGTTCAGCGATGATGCGAAGACCGTTTGCCTTGATGGTGGTGCCGGTCTCGGTGATTTCAACGATACCGTCGCACAGGCCTTCAATGACCTTGGCCTCGGTGGTGCCCCAGGAAAAGGAAACATCCACGTCAATGCCCTTAGACTTGAAGTAGTCCTCAGTAAAGCCCATCAGCTCGGTGGAGATCTTTTTGCCGTTCAGATCTTCCGGCTTGGTGTAAGGAGAGTCGCCTTTAACACAGAGTACCCAGCGCGCCTTGCGGTTGGACACCTTGGAGTAGATCAGGTCGTCAACGACAACCACGTCGGACTTGTTTTCCTTGATCCAGTCCATGCCGGTCAGGCCGACATCAAAGGTGCCGTTCTGGACGTACATGGACATTTCCTGAGCGCGAGCCAGGGAGCATTTGATGCGGTCGTCGTCGATGTCCGGGAAGTAGTTGCGGTTGTGCAGCTTGATGTTCCAACCCGCTTTTTTGAAAAGCTTGAGGGTTGCATCCTGGAGAGAACCTTTGGGGACACCGAGACGGAGAAATTGCTTAGACATTATTTATATACCTCTTTGGGGTCGAAGACGATGGGGGAGCATTCGCTCACCTTGCCATCTTTTAATTCACGGAAAAAGCAGGAGCGGTAGCCCAAGTGACAGGCCGCGCCGCCGATCTGGTCGATGAGAAGCACCAAGGTGTCGTCGTCGCAATCAATGCGGATGGACTTCACCTTCTGCGTATGGCTCGAGGTACCGCCCTTATGCCATAGCTTTTTGCGGCTGCGGCTCCAATAATGGGCCTCGCCGGTCTCAAGGGTTTTATCCCAGGATTCTTCATTCATGTAAGCCATCATCAGGACTTCGCCGGTTTCGGCGTCCTGGGCAATGGCGGGAATCAATCCGTCCATTTTTTCAAAATCAGGTCTGATCATTGCGGTACCTCATATCAGATCATTATTATAGGCCCAGTATCGGGCCGGGTTGGTTACATATCGGACGGAGTCACAAAACGCAACTCTGACGGTGTAGGCGTTGCCTGATTGTCATTTACCGTGCGTCCTATATCTGGTAGATCGGCCACAGAATTTAAACACTTTCAAGGAGTATGACGGACATGCCTGTTCGTTCAAAAGATAATTTTTTGGTATTCGGTTCGCCCTGTATTGAGCAGCCTGAGATAGATGAAGTTGTGGCGTCCATGAAGGCTGGATGGCTTGGCACCGGACCAAAGGTCGCCCAGTTCGAGGCTGATTTTTCGGCTTACCTTGGTGCTGGCTATGCCGCCGCCTGCAACTCCTGTACAGCGGCCCTACATCTTTCGCTGGTGGCGCTCGGTCTCAAGCCTGGTGATGAAGTCATCACCACGCCGCTGACATTCTGCGCCTCGGTTAATGCCATCATCCATGCAGGATGTACTCCGGTGCTGGCGGACATTGATCCCAGGACGCAGAACATTGATCCCGAATGTATTCGCAAGAAGATCACGAAGCGGACCAAGGCGATTCTGCCCGTCCACTTTGCTGGTCGTCCCTGCGATATGGATTCAATCATGGCTATTGCCAGGGAACACGACCTCAAGGTGGTGGAAGATTGTGCCCACGCTATCGAGACCACTTACAAAGGGCAGCACGCCGGAACCTTCGGTGACTTTGGTTGCTTCTCCTTCTATGTGACCAAGAATGTCTGCACCGGTGAGGGCGGCATGGTTATGGCTCGTAACGAAGAGGACATCCAGAACGTCAAGGTGCTCGGCCTGCATGGTATGTCTGCTGACGCATGGAAGCGGTTCTCGGACGATGGTTACAAGCATTATCAGGTGGTCCACGCCGGGTTCAAATACAACATGATGGACATTCAGGCCGCCATCGGTATTCACCAGCTCAAACGGGTGGAAGAGTACTACGTGCGCCGCTGTGAGATCTGGGACATGTATCAGGAGGCGTTCAAGCCGCTGCCTGTTGGGCAACCTTCTCCTGATGAGCCGAACACCCGTCATGCTCGCCATCTTTATACTCTCATGGTGGACCCGGTTTACACCGGCATTGACCGTGACGAATTTCTGAATCGCATGACCAAGGAAAATATCGGCTGCGGTGTTCACTATCTTTCCATCCCTGAACACCCCTATTACTGTGAACGGTTCGGTTGGGATCTGGAAGACACTCCCCATGCCGTGAATATTGGCCGTCAGACCCTGAGTCTGCCGCTTTCGGCCAAGCTGACTGATGAGGATGTCGCTGATGTCATTCAAGCCGTTAAAAACAGTCTGAAGGATTAATATGAAATCTCGTATTAATATGAACAGCGCCATCACATTTGTGTTGGCGCTGTTTTTGTATTGTGCTCCTGCTATTGCTGGCTCCACGCTCGCTCCTTTTGATCCTGCCCAGGCACCGGCAGCACCGGATTATGCCAAAGCTGCCGGGTGGGTTGCTTTGCCAGAGAATCCAAACGGCCACTCCGTTGATATCTTTTGGGTGTATCCAACTATCCTGATGGACCAGGAACACTGGCTTATGGATAAGACGAGTCCTGTCCTCAGCAAACTTGCGGGCAATACACTCATCAAACAGGCGAGTGTCTTTAAGGGGCAAGCCAATCTGTACGCTCCATACTATCGCCAGATGAATATGGCGGGCCTCGGCCTTCCAGCGGAAGACATGGACAAGCTCATCAAATACGGCATGGATGATGTTTGGCGCGCGTTCACCTATTATCTCAAGCACTACAACCAAGGGCGGCCTTTCTTCCTGGCCGGACACAGCCAAGGGTCAGACTTGCTCACAGAGTTGGTCGTCAAGCATTGGGGTTCTCTCGGAGTGGAAAAGCAGTTGGTGGCGGCTTACCTTGTCGGCTGGTCCATCACGCCGGAAGATTTGAAGCGCAACCCGGCCCTGACGATGTGCGAAAGCGCGACTCAGACCAATTGTTTCATGGGTTACAACACGGTTGCGGCGGGGCGGCAGAAGATGGCTCCCACGCTCAAACCCGGCGGTGTTGTAGTCAACCCGCTTACGTGGAGAACAGACGGTAAGTTTGCTCCGGCCACGCTCAATCTCGGCTCGCGTTTTTTTGATAAGGATATGAAGAGCACGGTCATCCCTGAGTATACTTCGGCGCAAGTAGTTGATTCAGGACTTGTGGTGGTCCCGTCGGACCCGGCAATGGTCAGTGATAGCCCTCCGAATTTCCCTAAGGGTGTTTACCACGTTTACGACTACTCGTTGTTCTATGAGAACATCAGGCAAAACGTGGCTGATCGCATCAAGGCATTCCAAGTGCAATAAATAGAAAGAGCCCGGCCCAGCAGCATCTTTTTGTGAGTGACATGAAATGGCTTTTAATCCCCCCTCTTCAGCTTCAGTCGTCTTGGACGAAGAAGCTGAAGAGCGTGTTTCAAAAGGGTAAGTGAGACTGAGGCCGGATGAAGGGAATAGAGGGAATCAGGCTTGATTAATTAATATAAGGGAGGTGGCGCCAATGTCCAAAAAAATTGTGTGATTTTATCTACAAACACACTTTAAAAATATGTATTTTGACAGCTACTCCCACAGTTTGGCTAACTACTCAGTCATGGATAGTTACATTGTTCACAATGGGATTTCTTTTCTTGGCACTACATGGAGATAACAACAGCCATTTCCGTTTTAAAAAGACCGTCCCAATGAGTAGAAACCATGTTGTTTATGCAGATGATGTTGTTTTTATATATGTATTTGTATTATTAGTCGTTCAGCTAATCTTTACTGCGTCATATAGATACAACATCCTTCATGAGCAATACTATAAGATGTTATATCTTTTCTTAACACTATCTTATTGGATTATATCTTTGATATTCACTAGGCTAAATTTTAAATATATATGCTTTCAAATGTATTCTTTAAAGAGTCTGAGGAAAGCATCTAACCATAAACAAAATCAAACTGTGATAATTATTGCCACTAGTGTATACGTCTTTTTATTCTTTATAGTGCTCTTTAGGAAACCAATTGCGATTCAAGATTTTGTTCTATTGTTCTTCATAACCGCCTTATTCTCAATGCTTATTTTGAAGCTTATACCGATGAAAACAGCCTACAAGAGATACATGCTGACAAAAAATGCCTAGAAATAATAAATCGAAAATGAGTAAGGTGTCCCCGTTTTTTCTGAAGAGATGGAGAACTCTCCTGATATGCGTTCTAATTGAGATTTTTTGGGTGGCTGCCTGGCGAGATTGTGCGACTGATCTTACAGCCGTCGGTATTTTTTTGGGGGGACCGCTAATAGTTTTTTTTCTCCTTCTGCGGCTCTTTCGCATATGTACTTCTTCTCACCTTGGCTGGTTCTTTTTCTGTACCATTTCCTTCATAATTACGCCGTTTATATTAGAGTTTTTAGGGGTTAATCTTAATTACTAGTTAGAGGTAGACATGGCTATCAGTGATGATGTGTTTAGATCAATTCTGGCAATGGATGCATACAATAGAGGGGAGGCATCCTCTTTGTGACCGTACACACGATGAGACCGGACTATGGAGGGGGCATCTCGTAAGGTCGGCCTTGGCTTGTAGTCACGCTCTCGACCTGCGCCACGTCCTTCCTTGATCCAATTTTTGGTCTTTACCTAAGTCTGGGAGTACTACTTTTTTGCCATGACAAAGCCGCTCCTGATTGGTTCCTTTTAAGGAATCTCAGGAGCGGCTAGAGTTCTTAACTTTATTATTCTCCCACAACGGCCTTTTCATTAGTGGACGTGAGCGCCATCAATCTAACAGTCGTGGAAATCCTTGTTGATGTAGAAGCAGAGATCAAAGAGGTTGTGGACCATTTCGTCGACTAGTTCCTCGGAGTCTGTTTCACAATTCTCAACGGACATGGTCTTGTTGACGATCTTGGAAAAAAGCATGCCGATGAGCTGGTCGTCGTACATTGTCCAGTATTTGCTGCCTGAGGGAAATTTCTTATCAAATCCGTAATAATACATGTCACTCTCCATCCATGGTGAGGTTTCTTTTGTTGTTACATACCCTATCGGACTGGACTGAGTTTCCCTTAAGGGCTCAAATGCTGTTTTTTGATGGAAATGAGTAGGGTTGAGAAACCTGTGTTTTGAAAAAAATATGACATTTCGTCGCGATAAAGTTACTTGGTTGTAACACTTCCTTCACACAAGATGGGCTATAGCAGGCCGTAACAATATATTTCCACCAAGGGGATGCAACTGTGTCTGCACAAAAAATTCTGGTTATTGAAGATCACCGCGATACCAGGGAACTGTTGAAATACAACCTCACTTCCGCTGGTTTTGATGTCGCCGCCGCTGAAGATGGGCAGGGAGGTCTTAACCTTGCTGCCGCGTTCAAGCCGGATATAGTGCTTCTGGACCTCATGATGCCCGGCATGGACGGACTGGAAACCTGCCGCCAACTGAAGGGGGATTCCGCTCTTTCCCGCATTCCGGTCATTATGCTCACCGCCAAGGGAGAGGAAGTGGACAAGATCGTCGGTCTGGAACTCGGTGCTGATGATTACGTGGTCAAGCCATTCTCTCCGCGTGAACTGGTCTTGCGCATTAAAGCGGTCTTGCGACGCTCCGGCGCTCCCGAACCGGACACTCCCAAGATGTGGGAGCGTGGCGGTCTCAAGATCGATTTCGAGGCCCATTTGCTTACCGTGGATGGCGGCGAAATGGCTCTCACAGCCACTGAATTCAAGCTCCTGACGGTACTCATTTCCGGCGCTGGTAAAGTCCAGACCCGCGACAACCTTTTGGATACTGTCTGGGATACTCACTTTGAGGGCTATTCCCGTACAGTCGACACCCATGTCCGCCGCCTTCGTCAGAAGCTCGGCCCATATGCCAACTATATCGAAACCGTGCGTGGTGTGGGATATCGTTTCAAAGCGTAAGCTCTATTACTTTTGTCATGCTAAGGCGGCTTTTAATTTGTCGTATACTTCGTGTGTATTTAGCCGCGAGTGATCAAACCGTAGTTCTTTTTGCCTTTGCGGATGACAAGAAGCTCGCCAGCGAGGAAGTTGCTGTCCTGGATTTCCTGGCCGTCTTCTACGCGATTACCATTGATGTAGACACCGCCTGCCTTGATGTCCTTGCGGGCTTGGCCTTTGGACTTGACCAGGGCGAGGTCCATCAGCATCTGGGGCAGGTCAGGGACATCGCCGGGTGCATAGCGCTGGCTGGGAGCGGACTCCAGAGCGGCACGCAGAGTGGTGGGGTCAACCTGTGTGAGGTCGCCTTTGCCGAACAGGGCTTCTGTGGCGGCCAGAACACGGTCCAGCTCGTGCTGGCCGTGTATCATGCGGGTTACTTCCTCTGCCAAACGTTTCTGGGCGGTGCGCAGGTGAGCGGATTCTTCCATTTCCTTTTCCAGAGCATTGATCTCGTTCTCGTCCAGGAAGGTGAAGAGCTTCAAGAACTTGATGACATCGCGGTCATCAGTGTTGATGAAGAACTGGTAGAAGGTATAGGGCGAGGTTACCTCGGCATTGAGGTAGATGGCACCCTTTTCCGATTTACCGAATTTCTTGCCGGACGCGGTGGTGATGAGCGGGAAGGTGAGCGCGTATGCTTCGGCCTGCTCGCCATCGTGGGCTTCGCGGCGACGAACGAATTCGCAACCAGCGGTGATATTGCCCCACTGATCTCCTCCACCGATCTGGAGTTTGCAATTGTAGTTCTTGTAGAGATGATAGAAGTCGTAGGACTGCAAAATCATGTAGGAAAATTCGGTGTAGGAAATGCCGACTTCATCGCGGCCAATGCGGCCTTTGACGGATTCCTTCTGGAGCATCCAGTTGACCGTGAAATGCTTGCCGATGTCTCGGAGCAGGCCAATGGCGGAAATTTCTTTGAACCAGTCATAGTTATTGACGATGTCTGGGCGCTCGTTCGTGTTGCGCTCGACAAAGCGGCGCACCTGGCCCTTGATCTTCTCCAGACGCTCTTCCATGAGGTTGGTGTCCGACAGTTCGCGTTCCTTGTCCTTGCCCGATGGGTCGCCGATGCGGCCAGTGGCTCCACCCATGAGGTAGAGAGGGTTGTGGCCAGCGCGTTTCATGCGCACGAGACAGAGCAGGGGCACAAGGTTACCTACGTGCAGGGATTCGGCGGTGGGATCGAAACCGCAATACATGGACGCGCCAGGAGTAGCCAGATACTCGCGTACCTTCTCTTCGTCAGAGACCTGGTGGATAAGCCCGCGCCATTTTAGTTCGTCGTAAATGTTCATTGAATCCTCTTAGTTCTGTCTTGTCTTCCGCTACAACAGCGGCGTTTTGTCCTGTTGGTACGTGACCATGGAAGTGGCCCGTCCGGTGGTATCATCTATGTCAAAAATTGCGCCTTGTAAAATCCCGCGTCCAGAGGCTGCTTCGAGCTGTCGAGGCAGGCCTGTCAGGTAGCGGTCCAGGATGATTTCTGGCTTCATTCCGATGCATGAATCCTGCGCGCCACACATGCCGAGGTCCGTGAGGTAGGCAGTGCCGCCGGGGAGTACTTTGGCGTCGTTGGTCTGCACGTGTGTGTGGGTTCCGACCATGGCCGAGACTTTGCCGTCGAGAAAGTAGCCCATGGCAATCTTTTCGCCTGTGGCCTCGGCGTGGAAGTCCACAATCTGTACGGGAATGTCGGCAGACATTTCGTCCAGCACGGTCTCGATGGCGGCAAAAGGGCAGTCAATGGGCGGCATGAAGGTGCGCCCTATGATGTTGATGACCGCCACAGGTGGCAGACCGGCTTTTTTGAATATACCGACACCAGTGCCGGGCAGATGCTCAGCGTAGTTGTGGGGACGAAGGATGCGACCATCGCTTTCCAACATGTTGTAGAGGTCTTTGGCAGCCCAAATGTGATTGCCGCCCGTGATTCCGTCTACGCCCGCCTTGAATAGTTTTTTGGCTTGCTTGGTTTTGAGGCCGTATCCGTCATTGGCGTTTTCGCCATTGACAAATATGAAGTCCGCCCCGATTTCCTCGCGGAGCCGGGCCATGTTTTCAGTTGCTGCCCTCATACCTGGGCGGCCAACGATATCGCCGAGAAAAAGAATGCGCATGACGTGCGTTTCCGTCCTTGTTTGAAATAAATCAGATCAGGGAGAGGATAGTCATCCGTGGGCTGGGGTCAACTAGATTCGTTGGAACACCGTTGGTGCAACTTGTTTGATAGGAAGTGTCATGCCGGACAGGGATTCGGAATGGCCGATGAAAAGGTAGCCGCCTCGCTTGAGGTTGTTGCAGAATTTGTCGAACAGCACTACCTGGGTTTGGCGGTCGAAATAGATGACTACGTTTCGGCAGAAGATAATATCCTGCTGATCGGCCAGTTTGAAATTTTCCATGAAATTGAGGCGCTGGAAGGTAATCTTGCTGCGCAGGGGGGCGTCCACTTTGAAAAGAGGATTCTTCTTGGACTTGAGCAGGTACTTTTTGCGGTACTCCATGGGGATGTCATCCACTTTATCCAAGGAGTAGACGGCGCGCTTGGCCTTTTGCAGAATTTCAACAGAAATGTCCGTGGCCAGGATGGAGAAGTCAAACCCGGAGTGCTTGGACTGGAAGTCTGCCAGGAGCATCGCCAGTGTGTAGGGTTCTTCACCGCTAGAACAACCAGCGCTCCACATTTTGAGTGGTTGACCGCGTCCAATGCCACGGCGCCAGATGTCGGGCATGACGATGCGGTCCATGATCTCCCAATGTTTGGGTTCCCTGAAAAAATGGGTGGTATTAGTGGTCACCACGTCGATGAGTTGGGAACGCTCTTTTTCGCGACCATCTTTGGAGAAAACGTAATCACAGTACTCTTTGTATGAGTTCATACCAAGAGCGCGCAGCCGTTTCTGGAACCTTGATTGGAGCAGAACCTTTTTGGTCGCCGGCATTTTTATACCGAATTCCGTGTGGATGAGCTCGGAAAAACGGTTGAATTCTGCTTCGCCCATTTCAGCGCGGAAAACGTTCATGGATCTGTCCATGGAATCTCTCAATTGGTCCTTGTCGTTGGTGCTCATATCGCTGATCATACTCGTGTTAACTCTATTGCGATCCAGAAAAGATGGCCTTGGGGTGAACGTACTCTATATACTAGGCCAGAGGCCATGATAATTTTTGTTTGGAGTAAACATTTTTTAAGCGTTCAGGCCCTAGCAATACAAAAGGCCCGATCTTCAAGGAAGACCGGGCCTTTGATAATGCTTATTTAGCGTAGCCGACGGCCCGCTTTTCACGGATGACTGTAACCCGTATCTGTCCGGGATAGGTCATGTTGTTTTCGATCTTTTCCGCGATGTCTTTACAGAGAACATATGTGTTCTCATCACCGATCTTGTCGGAGTCGACCATAACGCGGATCTCGCGGCCAGCCTGAATGGCGTATGCCTTGATCACGCCGTCAAAACCGGTGGCGAGGCCTTCCAGTTCTTCGAGACGTTTGACATAGTTCTCAAGCAGTTCCTTACGTGCACCGGGTCGGGCGCCGGACAAGGAATCCGCTGCCTGAACCAGATTGGCCAGGATGGACATGGGCGGCGTGTCCTCATGGTGCGCTGCAATGGCGTGGATGATCTCTTTGGATTCGCCGTGTTTCTTGGCGATGTCCGCACCGATGATGGCGTGGGGACCTTCGATCTCGTGATCCACAGCCTTGCCCAGATCGTGCAGCAGGCCAGCGCGTTTGGCTTCCTTTTCGTTGAGGCCGAGTTCGGCAGCCATGACGCCGCACAGGAATGCGACTTCCATGGAGTGCTGGAGCACATTCTGGGAGAAGGAGGTGCGGTAGTGGAGGCGGCCCAACAGGTTGACCAGCTCAGGATGGATGCCATGCACACCAACATCAAAGGTGGCCTGTTCGCCGATTTCCTTGAGCTTGGTGTCCATCTCGGATTCGACTTTCTTGACGATTTCCTCAATGCGTGCCGGGTGGATTCGGCCATCGTGGATGAGGCGTTCAAGAGCCTGCTTGGCGACTTCGCGCTTGAGCGGGCTGAACGCGGACAGGACCACGGTTTCCGGAGTGTCATCAATGATGAGGTCAACGCCGGTGGCGGCTTCCAGGGCACGAATGTTACGGCCCTCGCGGCCGATGATGCGGCCTTTCATATCTTCGGACGGCAGGGTCACGGCTGTGACAGTCTGCTCGCCCGCATAATCACCCGCATAACGTTGGAGTGCCAGTGAGAGGACCTCTTTGGCCTTCTTGCTGGCGCTTTCCTTAGCCTCCATCTCGATGTTACGAATCATCTTGGCGGCTTCGTGGCGGGTGCGAGATTCAATTTCGGTCATGAGATTTTCCTTGGCTTCCTCAACGGTCAGCCCGGAAATCTCTTGCAGTTTACGTTCATGTTCATCGGCCTTGCGCACAAGTTCTTCTTCAGTGTCGACAAGGTGCTTTTCCTGCTTGATGAGTTGTTTTTCCAACTCGACAGTATGAGCTTCCTTGTCTGCTACCTGTTCGCGTTTGGCGTCGAGACGTTCTTCTTTGGAGTGGAGACGTTTCTGTTCACCTTTCAACTGGCCTTCGCGTTCTTTGAATTCGCGTTCCAGTTCTTTTTTCTGGCTATAAATTTCGTCTTGAGCTTGGAGGCGTGTCTCTTTTTTCAGAGCCTCGCTTTCCTTTCTGGCCTCTTCGACAATGCGTTCAGCCAGACCCCTTGAATCAGAAATCTGCTTGTTTGCTATGTACCGGTTGAGCATGAACCCGGCTCCGAGGCCGAATGCTGCTCCAGCGCCGATCATGGCGATTTCGGCTAACATGGGGTTCTCCTTGTATATAAGTTGACAGACTATCGGCGGTCTGTTGACGCCCAAGTAAGGCAAGTTGTGCACAAAGCACTCTTTGCGGCATTGCTGCAAGAACTCCAACCCATTGCGCAATAGAGCTACGCGGGGTCTTTGGCACTTCTTGCGTCCAGCATTTGGCATTTTTATAGCCATTTGCATGGGCAATACCCAAGCGAAAGTGGAAGAGGGCTGCGGTTGCAGCTATCGTGAGAACAGTGGAAGGCTTTATCTGTATGTAACCCCGGCCGGTTGTTCCGGTGGGGAAAAATCCCCGGGAGGCCGTGTTACCAGTTTGTTTTGAACCTGGCATTTCCAGGTGGGCATGTCTCGCGCACCTTTAGGCTTCCCGGTACTAGCCGGGCATGCTCACCAGTACGCTGGAGTCGTCGCCCTTTTACAGAGTATTGGCTCAATAACACTCCTGGTAATCACAAACACCCCAGGGTAATTTCTTTTTTGCCAAACCGGGTCCTTTCCTATCATCGGCCAAGGACTATTCGGTTTTTTCCAAAATCTCTCCGATCTTCTCTTCCATCTGCGCAAGCTGCGTTTTGGTGACCAAAAAGTCGTCTGCCAGGCTGAGGAGCAGGAATGTCAGAGCCTTTTCCTTGCTCAAATCACTGGCCGCAATGGTCAGGTCGCTGTACTTTTTTTCCAGGTACTCTTGCGCAGCGTCGATACGGTCGTTTTCCGCATCTGTCTTGAAGGATATATCAAGACCAAACAAGTTCAGCGTGTATCGTGGCATCGTATCCTGCTGTTATTCCAGCTCGTTTTGGACTTTCTCCAAAAGTGTATCGATGCGAGATTCTATGTCACGCTTCGTCTGTTTCTCGGCCTCGACTTGTTCCGTCAAGCGCTGATTTTCTTCCTTCAACTCACTGATTTTATTTAACAACTCGTTGAATCGTCCTTCGAGTCGGTCAACAATTTCCATAACTACTATTTATCCTTAGACCTGTTAAAAATCAATTGGATTTTTTCAGGCATTTGTCGATGTTTTTTTGCTTGGAGCGGGCAATGGCCGTATGTTCAGCCGGTACGTTCCGGGTGATGGTGGCTCCCGCGCCGACCAATGCGTCTTTTCCTATGTTCACCGGTGCGACCAGAGCGGAATTGGAGCCGATGAAAGCGCCGTCGCCGATAATGGTCTTGAACTTGTTTTTACCGTCGTAATTGCAGGTAATAGTGCCCGCGCCGATATTGGCTCCGGCACCCACTTCTGCATCACCCAGATAGGTGAGATGGCTCGCCTTGGAGCCTTCGCCCAGGGTCGCCTTTTTCATTTCCACGAAGTTGCCAACGCGGGAATCTTTTTTCAGCACTGCACCGGGACGCAATCGAGCATACGGGCCAACTATTGCGCCTTCGCCTACGTGTGCGCTTTCGATATGGCAGAACTGCTTGATATCACAACCTGATTCGAACACAGCGTCAGTGATATAGTTGTAGGAACCCATTCTTGCTCCGGCCTTGACGGTTGAGGTTCCATAAATCTCACAATGGCCGAAAATTTCAACGCCTGGCTCCACGGTTACCTTGGGGCCAATGGTTACGGTTTCCGGGTTGTGGATAAGTACGCCTGTATCGATGAGCGCGTCAACGATTTGATGGCGTAATGCCTTTTCCGCCCCTACCAGTTCGCGCGGGGAGTTGATGCCCATGAGGCTTAGGTCGTCGCCGCACTGTACTCCTTCGATGGTCAGGCCGCGTTCAACGCCGAATTGCACTAAGTCTGTGATGTAATATTCACCGCTGGCATTTTCATTTTTCAACTCATTCAGCAGCGGTTCAATGGTTGCCACTTTCAACAGGTAGATGCCTGCATTGACTTCGCCTGTAGCTGAGCCGTGGACATTGTGATCGTAGTCCTTGGCTTCCACAATGGCGGTGATGCGGCGGTCTTCGTTTCGAACCACACGGCCAAAAGCGTTCGCCCCCTTGGGGGTGATGGTCATGAACGCGAGGTCGCAGGAGCCAGCCGTTTTTGCCAGTTTCTCAAGAGAATCCGTGGTGATGAGTGGGGTGTCTCCATTGATAACCATGCAGTATTCTGCGTCTGATTTTCTGACATCATCCCATGCTACTTGCAGGGCGTGGCCAGTTCCGAGTTGTTCGGCCTGAAGTATGAAGGTGCCAGCTTTTTCCGGAAACGTGGTCTCCACCATCTTCGCATTGTGGCCGATGACGGAGAGTGTGTCGATGCCCATGGGTTCCAATGCGGCATAGACGTAGTGGAGCATGGGTTCGTTCAGGAGGGTTTGGAGCACCTTCGGCTTGACCGAGTGCATGCGGGTGCCTTTGCCTGCGGCGAGGATGACTGCGGTGATTTTGGACATGATATCTCCCATCAATTGGGTTGGAATGGTGATTTCTGTTTTGATAGGTGGGAAATTACCTGTTCATGAGGAAAAGAACAAGGCTCGGTGTGTGAAAAAAGAGGGAGCTTTTTGAGGCGGGCTGAAAATCGCTTAAGGAAGGCAGTCATTGGCGCGAGCGGCATCATTCTTACCGCAATATAAGCCTTTGCGCCGTAGAGAAACATTTCCGTCTTACCAGCCCTGTGATCAGCAGCGAGCCTATTGATGTCGCGGCTACAATCATGAGCATGACGACGATCTGATAGCGGATAGCGATGAGCGGATCGGCTCCGGCCAGGATCTGGCCGGTCATCATGCCGGGGAGAGAGACGAGTCCGACTGCCATGAGAGAGTTGATGGAGGGGATCATGCCTGCTTTGACAGCATCTCGCAGAATATCCTGGGACGCTTCTCGGTAATCGGCTCCGAGGGCGAGCTTCATTTCAACTTCAGCGCGTCGGCTCTTGAGATCCGAGAAGAGGCGGTCGAGTGCAATGGCTATGGCTGTCATGGAATTGCCGATGATCATGCCGCCCATGGGAATGAAATATTGGGGGGTCCACCATGGTTCAGCGCCGATTATGACGCCGGTTACGAGGAAGGATACCAGAGTGTAGGTCAGCAGCATGGTTACGTACATGGGCTTGACGAAAGGGATAGAACGCTCTTTGACGCGCCCTTTGATGATATGTGCGGCGGCGGCGACCATGCCGGAATAGATGAGAATAACCAACCAACTGTAATGGGCGTCGAAAATAAATTTGAGCACATAACCCATGAGGAAAAGTTGGGCAAAGGTCCGGATGGTGCCGACGAATAGATCGCGCCCAAGGTCGAGCTTGTGATAGAAAGAGGTGGCCCCGGCCAGACAGACGAAGCCGAGACAAAGGGCGAGTTGGAACGGGCCGATTTCTATGACGGTTTGGGTGGCGGTCATACGTACTCCAACTGGCAGTCGTTGATGCGAATGGTGTGGGTGACACCGGGCGGTGTGGTCTCTGAATGGGAGATCATTATGACTGTCATGCCTCCTTGGGCGAGTTCGGCCGCTTTGTCGAGCACCACGCGGGCGGAGTCGGCATCCAGTGAGGCGGTGGGTTCGTCCATGAGGATTGCTTTGGGATGCAAAAGTAAGCTGCGGATGAGGCAAACTCGTTGGGATTGGCCCACGGAAAGGGTGTTGGCGCGGGCTTCGAGAGTCACACCGTCCAGAAGAAATTTGGCGAGATGCGCTTCAAGGTCGGTGTCAGAGGGCGGCGCTAGATTCTCGTTGACCTTAAAGGAAAATGGCAGGCGCAGATTGTCGCGTACAGTGCCTTCAAGAAGTGTGGGCATCTGTTGGACATAGGCCATCGAGCGGCGCAATTCAGCAGGAGGGATGTCAGTGACAGAGGTGCCTGAAAAAAGAATTTGACCGGATTGTGGCTCCTCTAAAAGACAGAGAAGTCGGAGAAGGGTGGACTTGCCTGCTCCGGATGGTCCGCGCACCAAGGCGTAGGAAGTTGGTTCGATGGTCAGGGAAGCATTGGTAAGAATGGCCGGGCCGTTGTCATACGCAAAAGATACCCGGTCCAGAATGATGGGCATGCGTTACCCTTTTCGTTTTTCAATATACTGGAGGAACTGTTTTGCTTCGGCGAAATCAGGATAGATTTCGAGGGCTTTACGCAAGTGTTTGATGGCCTCCGCAATGTCGCCGCGTTCAAAGTAGGCACGTCCTACATTGTAATAGAGGTTCTCGTCATTCTGGCTGATTTCCAGAGCGCGGGCATAGTAGTCCACGGCTTGGTCCAGAAGTTTTGATTTGCGCAGATTGATTCCAAATTCATTGAAGAGATGCTTGTGCTCGGGGGTGAAGGCTGCATCCAGGCCGACCACTCGTTCAAAGATGTCGGCGGCTTTGGCCGAGTCGCCGCGCTCCATGTAGGTCAGCCCAAGACCGAAGTTGGCGCGAACATTGCCTTCATCGAAGTCGAGGGCGTTGTTGAATTCGAACTCGGCAGAATAGAGAGCACCTTGGTCGCGTTGTGATTCGGCGCGTTGGATCGTGGAGCTCATCTCCTTCATCTTGGGAAAGACGACTTTTTGATGGTATTCGATTTCGGGATTGAATCGTTCCAGAAAGTCTGCCAGAGGTACCTGTTCTTTAGGGCCGGCTGGTACGTTGTTCTTATTGAGCGGTTGCACCATGACGATGGGTTCTGCGTTTTCGCCATCAGCAGGCTCTTCGGCGAACCAGTAGGCCTTCTGAATGGTTTTGCGCGTGGTAGTGCCGGTGCCGACTTTGGCAACGGTTTGACTGGAAAATACGCCGGAAATCTTTTTGCGTTCCACGTCCTTGGGGATAGCAGTTTTCTGCTCATCACCATCGGGCATGACCTCGTCGGCGGTAACTTTCTTCTTTGGAGGGTCAGGGAATTCAACTTTCACGATGTATCCTTACTTCTTTCTGGCACTTTTAAAGAAATTACACAGTCACATGCTTCTTTGCAACCTATGGAGCCATGGTTACTGAATATAATAATACATTCACGATCCTGACAATCTTTTCCACTTGTCGAATCCCGTTCGTATCAGGCGTTTTGCAGTAGGTTGTTGCGGGATGGATGCCGATAAAAGAGGCAATAAGTGACCGCTTGGGTTTCCTTTTGGGCGGGTGACTTTCGCTGCTGATTCGGGTATGGGGAAGAGCTTCGAATTATTGTCTTCTGATGCATATGATTCCAGAAGATTTTACATATGTGTACTAATGCAACTGTCCTTAAGGAGAATCTACGAATGAGCACTATCGGTACAAGGATTAAATCCTACCGTGAAAAGCAGAAACTGACCATTGAAGACCTGGCCAACCGCACTGTTCTTACCGAAGGCTTTCTTCGCGCAGTGGAAGACGACGACATGTACCCGTCTCTTCGTCCGTTGGTGAAGATATCCCGCGCTTTAGGCGTGCGCCTAGGCACCTTCATGGACGATCATATTTCCAGTGATCCGCTCATCGTCAAGCTGGCTGACCGGCAAGAAGAATTGACCATGCATCCTGATGGCAAGGAGCCGGGCATGGTTTTTCATTCCCTGGGTAAGGGGAAGACCGACCGCCACATGGAACCTTTTTTCATCGAAATGCTGCCAGAATCCGGCAAGGACACGGCTCTTTCCTCTCATGAGGGTGAGGAGTTCATCGTGGTCCAGTCCGGCAAGATGCGTCTCATTTACGGCCAGGATGAATCCATCCTGGAAGCGGGTGATTCCGTCTACTTCAACTCCGTCGTGCCTCATAACGTGGCGTGTGCCGGAGATGAGAAGTGTGATATTTATGCAGTCCTGTACTTCCCCGAATAGGAGGCGAGCATGGCTGCACTTCGCGAATTAACACTCGGACAATTGTTGGACGAGGCCGTTGAAAAATGGCCAGACACCGAGGCCGTGGTCTACGTGGACCGCGACTTTCGCCTGACTTACAAAGAGTTTGGCAAATTGGTGGATACCGTGGCCAAGGGCCTTATGGCTCTGGGCGTCAAGAAGGGCGACAAGGTCGCTGTCTGGGCCAACAACGTGCCGTACTGGGTTACACTCCAGTTCGCCACGGCTAAAATCGGGGCAGTTCTGCTCACGGTAAATACCCATTATCAGTCTCATGAACTCAAGTATCTCCTTGAGCACTCGGAGGCCGAGAACCTATTCATTATCGGCGATTATCGCGGTCACGACTATCTCAACACCGTGTATGAGCTGATCCCGGAACTCAAGGTTCAGGAACGCGGTCAACTCAGGACCAATAAATTCCCGAAGCTGAAACGGGTTTTCTACCTTGGTCACGAGAAGCATCGTGGTTTCTACTCCATCCCAGAACTTCAGGCCATGGCCGCAATGGTGTCCGACGAGGAATACAAGGAGCGCCAGTCTACCTTGGATCCGCACGATGTAGTGAATATGCAGTACACCTCTGGAACCACCGGGTTCCCCAAGGGTGTACAGCTGACCCATTACAATATAGGCAACAATGGTTTCTGGATCGGTGAGAATCAGAAATTCCAGGCCGGGGATCGTCTCTGTCTGACCGTACCTCTCTTTCACTGCTTCGGCTGCGTGCTCGGCGTGCTTGCCTGTGTGAATCACGGTGTCACCATGGTTATCATGGAAGACTTTGTGCCGCTTGAGGTCATGAACGCCATTGATGTGGAAAATTGTACCGCAGTTTACGGCGTGCCCACCATGTTTATCGCCATGCTGGACAATCCCATGTTCAAGCGTTTTGACTTCTCCTCTTTACGTACCGGCATCATGGCTGGTTCGCCTTGTCCGGTGGAAGTCATGAAGCGGGTCATGGACAAGATGAATATGCACGAGATTACCATCTGTTATGGCTTGACCGAGTCTAGTCCGGTCATGAGCCAGACCAAGATCGGTGATACCATAGAGCATATGACCGAAACCGTTGGCACAGCCATGCCCGAGGTGGAGATCAAGATCATGGACCCGGAAACGGGTGAAGATTGTGCTTCCGGCGTTCAAGGCGAAGTCTGTACACGCGGCTATCTTGTCATGAGAGGGTATTACAACAATGCCAAGGCCACTGAGGAAGCTATCGACACTGACGGTTGGCTCCATTCTGGTGATCTCGGCGTGTTGGATGATGACGGATATCTGTCTATCACAGGACGTCTCAAGGACATGATCATTCGTGGTGGTGAGAACATTTATCCTCGTGAAATCGAGGAGTTCCTTTACACTATGGACGGCGTTCTCGACGTGCAGGTGGCGGGTGTGCCCAGTGAGAAGTTCGGCGAGCAGGTCGGTGCTTTCATCATTTTGAAAGAAGGCGCTACTCTGGAGCCCGAAGATGTCATCGACTATTGTCGTGGCAAAATCTCGCATTACAAGATTCCCAAGTTCGTGACGTTCATGGAGGAATATCCCATGACAGCGTCGGGCAAGATTCAGAAATATAAGCTCCGCGACCACGCTGCAACGCTGTGGCCGGATGCATAAGTATAGTAATATGAAGGCTGAGAACCTCTCATAGAGAGGTTCTCAGCCTTTCTTCCTGAATTTTTGGCTTACCGCCGAGGATTTTTTGGGGAGGCAGAGTGAATTGGAAATCGGCAGCGTGGGGTGCTGACTCTAAAATGTGTGCTCGTTGTTACAACATGAAGCGATAGCACCGAAGGCGACAGCCTATTCTGAATTTAAATTTTGATCCCCATATTCCCATTTTGACGAGCAAACTGGAGGAAGAGAGAGAATGGAACAGTACAAAGACATTGCACCCCGCTTGGTGGGCGTGCGCGAAGGTGTTGGCTGGACTCCCAAGGAGATGGCTGACCTGCTGGGCGTGACTGAAGAGAAAGTGGTGGAATATGAATCCGGAAATACTGAAATTCCCGTGGGCTATATGCTCGACGTATCCCGCTTGTGCCGGGTGGATTTGACCACACTCATTTCGGGCCGTGAGCCGCATCTGAAATCCTATTCCTTGGTACGCAAGGATGAAGGCTTCAGCGTGGATCGCCGCAAGGATTACGACTACAAGGCACTGGGCTACAAGTTTGCCGGTCGTGAAATGGAGCCGTTTTTGATCACGGTCCCGTCCAAATCCGGAGAAGAAATGGTGGAAACAGCGCACCGCGGACAAGAATTTATTTATGTACTTGAAGGCCGTCTTGAAGTCCGTCTGAACGGCGAGCCCCTTACTGTTGAGGTGGGAGATTCTCTCTACTTCAATTCGGAAACTCCCCATGCGCTGCGCGGTTTAGATGGTAATGACGTCAAATTTCTCGATGTGATTCTGTAGGGCTGGACGAAAAAGACGTCCCGCCCGGACCAAGTTTGATGGTTTTTTGGAGAGGAAAAACAGAAAAACGATATGGATTCACGGAGAAAAATGACGATGTTTACCAAGGAAAAATACGATAGCTACAACGACTTCTGCGATCGATACGAACTGAAAGCACCTGAGAATTTCAACTTTTCCTATGATGTTCTGGATCATAAGAATCCAGAAAAGATCGCGCTTATTCATGTTGATGATGACGGCAACCGCCGCGAATATACTTATGGATTTTTCCAGGATACTTCTTCCAAACTCGCCAATGCATTGATGGCCAAGGGATTGAAGAAGGGCGACCGGGTCATGCTCGTGCTGTATCGCCGCATGGAATACTGGACTGTCATGCTCGCCTTGCACCGCATTGGCGCTCTGCCTATTCCTTCCCCGTCCCTGCTGACCAAGAAAGATATCACCCAGCGCGTAAATTACGCTGGAATCTCCGCCATTATCTGCGAAGATTCCATCTGCGAACGGGTGGATGAGGCCAAGGGCGAGTGCGATGGGCTGAATCTTTTCGTGCAGATCGATGGCGACACCCGCGACGGCTGGGATGATTACGAAGAACTTATGGCCAAGGGTGGCGAGGACTGTCCGCGTGTGACTGATTCTCCCGGCGGAGATGATCCCATGGTCATTTTCTTTTCGTCTGGTACCACCGGGCTGCCCAAGATGGTGCTGCATAAATTTGATTACCCCTGTTCCCATTTCACCACGGGTGCACACTGGCATGATCTGGAAGACGGTGATGTGCACCTGACCCTGTCTGAAACGGGTTGGGCCAAGTCTGTTTGGGGTAAATTCTACGGCCAGTGGATGGCTGACGGTATCGTTTTTGTCTGGGATTTCCGAGGCAAATTTGAGCCTTCTGAGTTGCTTCGAATCATGGCAGAGAACAAAATATCTACATTTTGCGCACCGCCAACGGTCTATCGCTTCCTTGTTCGTGAGGAACTGACTAAGTATGATTTGTCCGCTTTGCGTCATTGTACAACGGCTGGAGAGTTGCTGAATGAGTCCGTCTTCCTGGCATGGAAAAAGGCGTTTGATATGCCGATCTATGAAGGATACGGCCAGACAGAAACAACTCTTCAGGTGGCAACCTTCAAGTTCATGGAGCCTAAACCCGGCTCCATTGGCAAGCCCGTACCCGGTTGGGATATCGCGCTGATGGATGAAGAAGGGAAAAAAGTGCCGCAGGGTGAAGAAGGCGAGATTTGTATCAAGATTGACAAGCCCGTTCTCGGACTGTTTGATTCCTATATGGATGAGCCGGAAAAAACTGCCTCGGTCAAGTTCGATGGCTGGTACCACACCGGCGACAAGGCATGGGCTGACGAGGATGGTTTTCTCTGGTTTATGGGGCGTACCGATGACCTCATCAAGTCTTCCGGCTACCGCATAGGTCCCTTTGAAGTGGAATCCGCCCTGGTGGCGCATGACTCGATTATCGAAGCTGCCGTCACAGGTCTGCCCGACGAAGTGCGCGGTCAGGTGGTCAAGGCCACGGTCGTACTTGCTCCCGGCTACGAAGGCACTGAGGAGTTGATCAAGGAACTTCAGGGTTTTGTTCGCGAGCTGACGGCTCCGTACAAGTACCCACGCGTTATTGAGTTTGTAGAGGATTTGCCCAAGACGATCTCCGGCAAGATTAAGCGCAAGGATATACGCGAGGCCGATCTCAAGAAGATGGGCATGTAGTTCTCTGGTAAAAAATAATAGCAGTTAATTTATGACCCCGGTCTTTTACGGTGATACGTGAAAGACCGGGGTTTTCCTTTTATGAAGCCCAAAACCAGAGCGGCCCGCAGATATTTCTGCGGGCCGCTTGGCTTTCTTGTCCCACGCGGGTCAGACGCGGGACCTTGGAGAAGGAGTCTATTAGTATGGGTTACTTAAGACCTTTATTTGACTAACGCTTCATGGCGATAACTTCGCCGAGCATGGAGTCCGTTGTGGTGATTACTTTGGTGTTGGCCTGGAAACCACGCTGTGTGGTGATCATGCGCACAAACTCTGTGGCCATGTCTACGTTGGACATCTCAAGTGAGTTGCCGTCAACCGTTCCCTTGCCTGCAGATCCTGCCTGGCCGGTCAATGCCGGGCCGGACTCAGTGGTCTCGGAGAAGAGGTTACCGCCTTCTCGCCGGAGTCCATGTTCATTGGTGAATGTGGACAGGGTGAGTGCGTAGAGTTCCAGAACCTTGCCGTTGGAATAGTTGCCAGAGAGCACGCCGTCGCGAGACACTGATACGTTCTGCAGGAAGCCTGCGGAATAGCCGTCCTGGGCCTGGAAAAGCGTGGATGATCCACCTGTGTCATAGCTCTGGGTGGCCAGAGCTGAGACGCTGGTTGCCTTGAAGTTGGGCAGCCAACCGGAGTTGGAGATGTTTTGCAGTTGGCTGTCGCCTGCGCTGACAGGCAGGTGGCCAAGTGCTGCGTCCCAACCCTTGGTTATGGGACCGCTTCCATTACTGGAAAGATCCTGACCAACAAGGCCGAAGTCCACCTGAATAGGTGAGGCGTTCGCCGAGGTGGCTGTACTGGCGTTGGATTTGCCAAGGAAGTTGGCAGTCATAACCGGGTAGCCGCTGGTCGAGAAGTTCGCCAGAGTCCAGTTATTCAGGTTCTTGACGCCGCCATTTGCTCCACCGTTGCTTTTCAGGGTGTAGGCAGACATTCCGGAAAGCTGACCGGTAGTGAATGTCAGGGTGCCGATCATGAGCACGCCTGCGGCGGAGGTCTTGCCCTGACCAATGCTGGTCATGTTACCGTCTGCACCGGAAAGGGTACGGCGGTCACCAGTGGGGTCGACTGTAGCCATGAATTCCCAAACTTCGTCGCCACCAGCGTTGCTCAAAGTTACTTTATCAAAGTAGTAGGTGAGTTTATGGGCGGTGCCGATGTCGTCATATACCTTCAGAGTGGTTGAATAGCCGTAAAGTGTGGAGGCCAGCGGGGTGTCCTCTGTGCCATTCCAGTTTTGGAACATGGCGAAGTACGGATCTGTGGTAGACTTTGAGTTGTCCGGGGAGGACGGGTCCAGATTTGTCACGATGGACACGCTGGAAGTCGCTCTTGGCGGAGACTGGAAGTTCTCGAGCCGGATATCGGTGGGAACACCGATGATGCGAGTTTTCGAGCCTGTGTCCTCGGTGTTCGCACTGGTGGTGGAAACCTGGGTGGAAGATTGTTCTACTTCCCAACCCTGAAGCACATAGCCGTGCGGGTCGGTAAGGTAACCGTCCTGGTCAAAGCGGAAGTTACCCGCTCTGGTGTAAAAAGCGTCGTCTTCCCCACGGGGCGAGACATAGAAGAATCCGTCGCCCGAGATGGCCATATCCGTGGTCTCGGTGGAGTTCTCGAAAGACCCCTGACCGAAGTCGGAATAGATGGACGATACGCGGACACCGCGTCCTACCTGGCCTACGCCGTTGACTGTGGCGTAGTCCTGGCTCAGCAGGTCCTCGAAATACATGCGTGACCCTTTGAAGCCTGTTGTGTTGACGTTGGCAAGGTTGTTGCCGATGACCGTCATTCTCTCGGAATGCGCCGTTAAGCCGGTGATACCCGAATACAGTGATGCTCCTAAACCCATAATAACCTCCTAATCTCTTCTCCAAGAGTCCGGACTGTTTTGTCCGGTAATAACCCAATTTCTTGTGATTACGATCCTTCGGAATCCTCGGTGGGCTCATTGACCGGAGCCGCACCGGGATCGACAATTTCCTTGACGTTGAGGAAGCTGAGGAATCGGCCATCTTTGAGGCGCAGATATTGTTTTCCGCCTTCGTTGACCACGGCGTCCACGGTGCCGGCGACCTCTGTCTGAACCATGACTGGTTTGCCGTCTTTGTCTTCACCGAGCAGACCTATGCCGTATATTCCGTCAGGCATAGTCTTGCCGCCTTCATTCTTGCCATCCCACTCGTACTGGTAGGAACCTGCTTCCTTGCTGCCCAGTTCAACGGTGCGGATGATGGCGCCTTCGTCGTCGTAGATGTTCATTTTGATGGAAGATACCGGTTCGCCCATACCGTAGTAGATGGTGGAGACATTACCTTCAGTGACGGAAAGCTTGTAGCCTTCTGCCTTTACTTCCTTGCCGATGAAACTTACTGCCGCGAGCATGTCGGACTGGGCCATATTGTCGCCAAGGCCCTTGATACCGCTATTGATGTTGGTAAGTTGCTCGAGACTGGAAAATTCTGCCAACTGAGACGTCATGTCCGTGTCTTCCATAGGACTCAGAGGATCCTGATGTGTCAGCTGCGCGACCAGAATGGTCAGGAAGTCATCCTGGTCCAGGCTGGTTTTGTGATCTGGCGTGTTGGAGGCGGAAAGCCGCTGCTCCTGCTGGCCGAGCACTACGCCGGTTGTGTCTACGTAACCCATAATAGACCTCGCTTAAGCGATAATGTGTAACCCTTGGTCGGCAACAGTTGCCTTCTGTGGGATACTTTGCATGTCTTGGGCCAGTTGGGCATTTCCTTCACGCATATTCTTCATGTGAGCGCGCATTGCAATCATGGCCTCACGTTCACGGGACATATTGTGCTCATTCTCTCCAAACCAATCCTTCTGGGGGAGGTCGCTGGAAAGACCTGTCTGTACTTCCAGTTTGTCGACTTTCAGACCTTGTGCTTCAAGAGAATTCTTAATTATATCGACGTTGTCGGCGATGAGTCGGGCGCTGTCTGCACTCTCGGCACGTATGGTCGCGCTCACTTCCTTACCCTGGACCTGGAGTAGAATACTCAGCTTGCCCAAGTTCTCCGGAGTGAGTTGCAGGGTGAGCTGCTTGGTTCCGTTTTGCAGGTTTTTTATGAAGGCATTTTCCACCTGGCGCATCACCTTAGGGGCGGAAACTTTTTCCCATGACTTGGAGTCAGTCTTGGTGTTGGCTTCGGTCAAACCTGTCTTGAGCATGGACTCGATGGTCTCGGTCTTAGCCTGGAACTGCTCGGTGCCACCTGTGGTCTTGTTGTTCGGGGTCTGCAACTTGTTGAAGAAGTTGTTCCAGTGGTCATCAGCTTCGGCTTCACCCTCGGCGTTGACATCCACTTCAGCTTTTTCGGGCACGGCTGTCTTCGTCGCATTCTTGGTGGGCATTGCATCTTTACGATCTTCAACTGCATTCTTGAAATTTTCTTTGAGCTCGGCCTGAGATTCTTCCTTCAGAGAGTCCTCTGCCACGCGGGGCTTGAGATCCACGCCGTCGGTAAGGTCCTTGGCTGCGGTAGATTCTTTCGCTTCTTTGCCCATGGACTTGACGAATTGCTTGCCTACTGCCTTGACGAGGTTCTGGTCCTTCTCATCCATGTTCGCCATTTCCTGACGGATCATGGTGAAGGCTTCCTTCATCTCCTTGGGCAGCATGTTTTGGCCAAAGGCTTCCTGAATCTTGGTGGTAAATTCCTTGGAAAAATGCATGGCAGAAGAAAAGGCCTGCATCTCATCTTTGGTGAAAAGGAGTGTCTGCCCTTCAGGCATGCTGTCGAGTTTCTTGCGCAGAGCGGTCATTACTTCGTTCTGGTTGCCATTCTCAAGTTGCTTGATCAGCTTGTCAGATTCCTTGGCAGTGAAGCCGAACTTGGCAAAGAATGTGGACAATTGTTCCTTCTGACCATCAGACAGGGAAACCTTGCGCATGTCGCTCATCTTGTTGGCGAGAGTCGATACGAACTGCCCCCAGGTCATTCCTTCTTCGGAATTGATCTCTTCTTCGATTTCGGCAATTTCCTCATCGGTCATGCCGTATTCCTTAAGATCATCTTTGACTTCATCGAAGTCTTCCTGAGTCATGCGCTGGTCCCGATCACGCACAGTCTCTTCTTCAGTTTCTTCGATGATCTCGTTTTCATTGGAGACCGGAGTCTTGGTGTCTTCGGCAGCGGCGAGCACTTTGTGTTCAGCTTGGTCGCTGTCAGCAGCCGGGGCTACTTCAAGCATCTTGTCATTTGTAGACACGGGCTTCAGAGCCAATTCGTTTTCAATTCTGCTGGAGTGTTGGTCAAACAGTTCAGAGAACAGCAACTGCTTGTCACTGCTCTTGACCTTGTTGAAACTAACGGTCTTGAACTGCTCTTTTGCAGTCTCATTTTCGATGCCGGGAATATTTTGCATTGTTCACTCCTTCGACCTTTTACAATCAAAAGGCGTGCCAAAGTGAAAACCGAGTGTTTCCGGAGTGTTGATGCGGGTGTCAGGTAGGAAGAAACAGCCGCTTGCTGTCAGGAAGGATTAGCGGCAACAGGAAATAAGGGCTTCCAGATGACCCATGGCACTGACCCAGGCTGTGCGGGCGTAGTTGCCATTTTCGAGAGCCATGTGCACGAATCCGGTGAACGGTTTCACGACGGTAGGGCTGTTTGTCCAGAATGTTTCATCGTGGAGCTGGCCCGTTTTGAGACCGCGTGTGAATTGGCGGCTGATATGGGGGATATGGTTCAGCAATGAATCGGCAACCTCGGGCATGTTGTTTGCCACGTCCTGCCATGCGGTAGCGGGGAGGTCCTGTTCCCATGTATTGAAGCGTGCGCCGAAGAATGCCTGCCAGAAACGTGAAAGGAGTCTCTCCTCATCGGGAGCGGCCTTGTCTATTCTATTGAGATGATACAAGCCGTTCTGCTTGCCCGTCACAGTTAGGCTAAGGCCGGGGAGTTGCAGTTCTCCGAGCTTATTCGAGGAGTCGCCCCTGACGATGCGTTTGGCAAGGGAAGCTATGCGTGCGGGTACGAATGGGGCGTGGCAATGAAGGCGGGAGCGGGTGCAGCGCCAGCACCCCCTGGCGCATTTCATATTCGCCCGAAGGACGAAGTGCCCCGGCTGATATGGACCGGTTTCCCATGGATTTACGTGGCCCATGGAAAGATTGAGGCATTTCAGTCCGGTCCAGGCGGCCAGATGCATGGGACCGGTGTCTGGAGTGATAAATAGTGCAAAGGACTGGCCGATGGCTCCGAATTCGTCCAGACCGAGCTTGCCGCACAAGTTGAGAGCTGGTGCGGCGGCGAGCTTCATGATTTCCTTGCCCAGTTCTACCTCGGCAGGTCCACCGCACAAGACCGGTCGCAGGTCGCGTCCCAGTAGTTCCCGGATGAGGCCCGCCTGAAATTCAGTGGATGGGCGTTTCCCTTCCTCACTCGCGCCGATAAAAATGCCTACCTTGTTGGCCGATGGTTCGAGAGTACGTGGGATATCAAATTGCGTTTTGGCTATGCTCGGAAACGGGATCACATCAAGGGAATTGAGGTCGGCCCAATGGTATCTGTTGTAGAGATTGTTTTTGACGAGTGAGGTTCGATAGAGCTGCCAGTCGCCGAACACGAATCGGGAACCGTCGTCAGCCTGAACTGGGCCGAGTTTTTGTTCGGCTTTGACTTCATGTGCCAGTCGCGCCGCTTTTTCCTGAATGGAAAGATTGATGACCAGCTCATAGTCATGCTGTTTGAGAACATTGGTGCCGGACCATGGAAAATATGTCACGGCCGGGGAAATATTCATGAGCGGTTTGTAAAAAGATTCCTCCGCAGCAACAAATATGCGGTGGCCGGGATATTCACGAGCAAGCCAGATCATAAGCGGATAGGAAAGGATCAAATCCCCCATCCGTTGCATTTGTAGTATTAGAATTGGCTTTTTCATGATCCAGACTCGCTACGAATTAATATTCTACCTTGTAATGCTGGCATTTACTCAAAAGTCTGGCGCATGGCTTCAATTAGCGTGGTCATGCGGTGGTCGTATGTATGTTCAGCCAGTACTCTTTTGTGGGCGGCTTCGGCTATTGCCTTCCGTTTTTCCGGCGCGTCTATGTAAAGTTCGATCAACCCGGGAATTTGGTCCGGGTGGTTATAGAACACGATTTCGCTACCCGGCTCAAAAAGATCTTCCATCTGTCGTCGATAATCAGTGAGCAGGAACGCGCCACAGCACGGCACGTCAAAGACTCGTTGGTTCACTGCGCCTTTCATTTGCAGGCTCGTACAGTTGAAATTGATCTTGGAGAGCGGATAAAAGTCCGGCAGGTCATCATAGTAATAAAGTTCACTATGGTATCGCCAGCCAGCGCGGTCTTTAAGCAACTCATTCCACCCTTCATCGCCGACGATGAGCGGGTTGAAGTCCAGAATGCGGAGGACACAGTCCAGACGGTACATGAGCGTTGACTGCCACGTAATGAATGTCTCAAAGGCCTGTTTGCGTTCGATGGTTTGCAGAGCTTCAAATTCATCTCGCAGTTCGGGGAATTTTCGTTTCAAGAAACGCCCGGCACATGGTTCGTCTGTCTCGCCAAACGCCTTGGCAACCATAAGGCCGCCTTCCACCAGTCGTTGAGATGGCATGGACACTTGCAACCGTTTCAGCGTTTTGGTGAGCATGGAATTGCCCACAAATGAGATATCCGAGCGCCATTCTTCCACTGGTTCGCTTCGATGCGGCACCAGTCGGCAGGGGTCCGCACCAAGTGGTAAATAGAAGACGTTTTTAAAGCCTAGATTTTCCAGGGACTCGACTGTGTCATTATCCCAGGTGAAAAGTGCGGTGCGTGCGCCGTGCAGATTTTGATAAGCGCCCAGGATCAGGTGCGGGTTGTCCACGAACCAGGATGCCAGCGGCACGTCGAACTGGTTGAGGAGTGAGGCAAGTATACCTTCTCTGTCCACGCCAAGGTGGTTGACAGTCAGCACGAAGTCGGGCCGGAAAGAGGAGAGTGTCGAGGTCATGAGCGAGACGAATTCGTCCAAGTCCATTTCTTTGGCACCCAGATCCAGCAGTAGATGCTCGATCCCTAGTCGCTCACAAGCAGCCTGGAGTTCCCCGATCAGGAAGTACTGGCTGGTTAGCAGCAATATGCGCGGCTTTTCCTCTCGAAATCTTGGCCAATTGGTAGATTTTTGCATTGCCTTCTCTCTATCGGCAGGGCGAGCTTTTGTCTACAGGGGTGAATATATTGGCGGTTGAGTGCCGGGCCTGTAGGATAAGCGGGTAGGCGGCCTTTGCGGTTGCAGCCCTACATATCGTTTGAATCGAGAATGATGGTGACTGGTCCCCAGTTGGTGAAGTCGAGATGCATTTCTTCACCGAATCGCCCTGTGGCAAATTGGCCTGGGACGATGGCGCGGACGTCTTCTACGAATTGGTCGTAAAGAGATTCGGCCATATAAGGGTGGCAGGCATTGGTAAAAGAAGGGCGTCGTCCTTTCTTGCAATCTGCATACAAGGTGAACTGGGAGATCAGCATGAGATCACCGCTGATGTCAGTGAGTGATTTGTTGAGTTTGTCGTTCTCGTCAGGAAAAATGCGCAGATTGACGAGTTTATCGAGGAGCTTCTTCCAGATGGGGGAGCTGGACAAATCCGGGGTGTCGTCCTTACCGAAACCGACGAGAACGAGCAAGCCAGTGGATATTTCGCCGAGCGTGTTGGGTCCAACAGTGACCTTGGCATCGGAAACGCGCTGGATGACGAGACGCACGGCTATGCTTCCTTGATGATGACGATTTGGCTGGTCCGGCTTTCTTCCTGCTTTTTTATCGCGTCTTCCTGACATCCTCGGCCAAGGGCGGCGAAGAGGAAAAAGCAGATGAACCCGAGAAAGGCAAAACCGGAAATGATGCGTTTGGGGTTGGAACGGGAATCTTTGGGAATGAGCAAGGATGTCATGATCTTTCCGAAAGTCATGCCGTTGATCTCACCCTTTTTTTCGTTCATGGGATCGGACATTTATTCCTCCCAGTAGGTGGCTTTGGATGAATCTTTCTCAGAAACTGACACTTCTGTGAGCCGCACGATTTCAGGCAGGGTGGGTTTCAATTCCTTATATATGAACATGGCGATGTTCTCGGAAGAGGGATTGATCTCGGTGAAAGGTTCTATTTCGTTGAGATGCCTGTGGTCCAAACGATCGAGAATCGTCTTGGTGTGGCGTTTGATCTCCTTGAAGTCCACGAGATAGTGAACCTTGTCGTCCAGCTTGTCGCCTTCTACCACCACTTCAACACCGAAGTTGTGGCCGTGCATATTCTCGCATTTGCCGCCGTAGTTGCGGAGCTGGTGCGAGGAAGAAAAATCCTGCGTGATCGTTAATTTCCATTTACCGGGCATGAGTCCCCCAAAAAGACTAGTATTTGTTCCTGTCCTTGTATTCGTGCGGGCGGCGATAGCCATCCTGGAATTCCTCGGAAGGGTATTTGCGTTCGTTTGTCTCGCATTTTTTATGGGC
>Ga0209475_10000587_pt1 | contig 67243 bp, 54 predicted proteins | sample tdDd471_FD_187128 | JGI IMG/M metagenome (GOLD analysis project Ga0209475, IMG submission 187128) | Marine sediment microbial communities from the Atlantic coast under amendment with organic carbon and nitrate - tdDd47.1 (SPAdes)... | ecosystem: Environmental > Aquatic > Marine > Coastal >... | reverse complement strand
TCAATTAGTTGGTTGACTGCCGTATAGGCAGCTTAGAAAATTTGAGACCTTCAGCTATTGCCACTTTCCTAGTTGACTGCCGTATAGGCAGCTTAGAAAAAAATCACGCCGCATTTTTACACTCCCACTTCGTTGACTGCCGTATAGGCAGCTTAGAAAATCGTGGTTCCACAACACACGCACTTTATCAGGTTGACTGCCGTATAGGCAGCTTAGAAAAAAATAAAGAAGTAGAAGAACAAACTAAAGTTGTTGACTGCCGTATAGGCAGCTTAGAAAATTAGAAATGATCCAATCCTTAACCTTCCAATGTTGACTGCCGTATAGGCAGCTTAGAAATAGAAGAAGTTGCTGAGATAGAAAAAACCACCGTTGACTGCCGTATAGGCAGCTTAGAAATTAGATGGTAAGGAGCCTGCGAACGCGAATATGTTGACTGCCGTATAGGCAGCTTAGAAACAGAGGAAGACCCTGATGATCTACTTGGTGAGGTTGACTGCCGTATAGGCAGCTTAGAAAAAGGTCTACAATCTTGACACTGGGGAAGTTACGTTGACTGCCGTATAGGCAGCTTAGAAAAACAACGACATAGGAGATATTTAAAAAACGTTGTTGACTGCCGTATAGGCAGCTTAGAAATAATTCAGTTGAAGGGATGGTGGAAGTTATTTGTTGACTGCCGTATAGGCAGCTTATAAATAGTTAATGATTGAAGTATGGGTAGTCTAGAAACAATAAATTAATAATTAAACATAAAAATGAAAAAGGTTTGTCAAAATGAATGTTTTTCTATTGATGCTTATTTTTGAATGTGATAAGTTCAGCACCTGATACTATTTCTTTAACCTATAAAGTCAAATTAAAATTTACCTCTATGAAAGGAGTTCATGGAACTACTGCGGCAATTGCTCAAAAAATTCAGGAAGAAGGATTTAAGCCCTCTTCATTTGGTAGAGCAGGTTCCGGTGTATATTTTTGGCGTTATTTCTCTAACGATGAGTACGCGAAATATCTTGCACACAAATGGTGGGAGTTTTGTAACAAGACCGGAAATTATAATAAAATCAATGGAGATAAACGTTGTTGTTTTATTGTTGTTAAATTTCAAAGTGATAGTTTGAACTTGATGGATTTCAGCCACGGTTTATTACGAGAAAATATTAGAACACTCATTTTGAATAAATTAGATGCTTTAAAATCAATCTCTGACAATAATCTTACAGAAGAAGAGATAATTTCAGGTTTGTTCAGTACTTATGTAAAAAAAATTGAATACGACGCAAAAGTCACTTTTGATGCTATAATTGCAGATGTTCCCCCTCCCAAGGGAGCAACGGGTAAAGTTGGTAAATATGTTGGTAGTTGTGCTGAAGCAATTGTTGTAATGAATTTGGATATTATCCAATCAATTGAATATACAGAGGCGGTGTAAAATGGCTATTGATATTGACTTAGCGGCGACAAAAGCTTTGGAAGAGCTTAACGAAATGTCCGTCACTGAACTCCTTTCAGAAGTAAAATCAAATATTAACGACCCTTTATCAGTTGCCATCAGAGAGCTGATATCACTAAGAGAAGATGAGTATAGTCAAATCGAAAATCAGACATATAGCTATGTTAAAAGCGGGTTAACCTACGCCTCTTTAAACGAGACTAGCTATAAAACTGTTAAGGCTGCAAATGTAGAACAGTACATCCCACTAGCTTCATAATATTATTACAATGGACAAAGAACTTGTTAAACACGCAATTCAACTTGAAGGAATAGCAGTAAAAGAGCTATTTATCCGAGTCAATTCATTTGGAAACGATACCGATAAACTAGAACGTAATTACAAACTAGGGGTAGGCCATTCTGAATTTGATAAAGACAATAGTGAAATAGACGTGGGAATTTTGGTTAAAATAGGAAGCCCGGATCATTGTCTCGATGATGAAAAAAATTCTGAAATTGATTTAAAAGTCAATCTCCTTGCAAAATTTTCAGTTGATCAAGATAGATTTCCTATCCAACAAATAGACCATTGGGCGGAAAATAATGCACCTTTAATTCTATTTCCGTATCTAAGGGAACATGTCTATGCCTTAAGTATAAGGGCAGGTATAAAACCCATATTACTTCCTCTTATGGAAGTTCCTGTATTAAGCCCGAATAAATAATGTAAATTGATTAAACAATTCTATTTTTAATCCCCATTACTCAATCTCTTCATTTTTAATTATCCAACGCTTTTTTTCCCATTAGCCATGGTTCAATGTCTTCTCTATTTTCTAAAACTAATTGTTGTTTAATGGGATCGGAAAAGCAGTCTTTATTATCGATTCTTAAAAATTGTAAATAATAACTGGCCAATGCTGCTCGGGTTTTAATTAACATTTGCTTATTTTCCATGCCATAGTCATCGGCAATTACTTGTTGTTGAAATTCTTCTAAGCGAGGATCAGGGACTACGGATAAATCAATAAAGGTGTTCCAGGCTTTATCTCCATCAATTCCATTTTCTGATGCAAATATAGGATCGGGGATATCTTTGATTCGGGATAAAACAAAATCCCGATATCCCTGATTTTTCTCACAATGTCCTCTAACATGCCATCGATAGCCAGAATATACCAAGGTATGCGGCGTGATGACTCGGTATTCGGCTTCGGGGGAAGTTAAAGATGCATACTGAACTTCAATGCGTTTTTGTTCTCTGGCTGCTTTTATAATTGGGCGAATAAATTGGGCTTTTACGGCTCGATTAGGAGGATAAATGACTTCTGTATTGGCCTGTTTTATATCTAAAAAAGCAAAGTGACTCATTAAATCCTGACGAGTATTAAGCAAATGTAAATATTCATCAACCGAGCCTAGGGTTAAAATCGGGGTAAAAATTTCAGTTGGTTTATACCCTTTGATTTGTTTATCATATTCTAAATTATCAGGCGATATTTCCCGGATATAAGTATTGATATCTTTTGATGCCTGTTGTCTGCCAATCCCAAAAGCGGTCATTAAGGCTTTGGTGGTTAATCGTCCCTCCCATAGTGCAATAATTTCAATCAAACGATAACGTAATAATAAGTCCCAACGATGGGGCCAATCCGTACTATTGCTAGGTCGTGCCATAACTCAAGCCCTTTAGTTTATACCCGTGATAAATGGGTATATTAGGTTTTGTATTCACTCAAAATACGTCATTCCCGAAGTTTCCCAGCTTAGAACGTGCTGGGACAAGCCTTATCGGGAATCTATCGAGAGAAATGTATCCCCGATAAGAGACCTCGGGGATGACGTCAATTATTTTTTCATGCAAATTGAAGTAGCTTGGGTATATATAACCTGCCTGAAAAAGCGATATGTACATGTATTCATCGTATACATGTCTTAAATATTTCTATAGTATAAATAACATAGCATTATTTTTAAATATGTCAGGAGTATGATAATGTTTGATATAAAGCGTCGCTCCATTCTTAAACAAATATTTGCTTCGCCATTATTATTTACGGCTGGTGCACATGCAACGACCCAGCAAAAAAATAAAAAAGTTAATCGATCAATTTTATTAAACAGTTTCCATATTGCAGGTTTTCAGTATTATTACGGTAGCGAAATTATCAATACCTTGCAAATTGAACAATGCCTAAAATTAAATAACGAACCGGATAATCACTACGATCGGTATGCGGTGGAAATTTATGCAGGCGATAAAAAGCTGGGTTACATACCTAAGACTGATAATAGGCACATTAGTCGATTAATAGATGAAGGGGCCACCTTAGATTGTGTGGTATTAGAAACTGAACCCCAAAGCTTGTCATGGAAAGCCGTTAAAGTTGGGGTTTATTTGCAGGTGTAAATGATAAAGATAAAAAACGTGTCGACCACGGGCATGGAAGTGTAATAGTAACTGAAAATACAAAGTCAAAACACTGGCCACGGAATACACGGAAAAAAATAAAAGTGAATTACTAGGGGGAGAAAATGTTAAGAGCAGTAAAAGGCAGTAATAAAAATAGTTATAAAAAATAGTAGTAGGAACGGGGGGCATTAATAAATGGAACAATTATCTGATTTAAAAGCCATACTGCATTCAAAACGGGCAAATATTTTCTATTTGGAAAAATGCCGAGTCATGCAAAAGGGAGGGCAGGTTTTATATCTTACTGAAGCCCAAAACGACAAGCAATATTGGAATATTCCCATTGCCAATACCACCGTTATCCTTCTAGGAACGGGAACATCTATTACCCAAGCTGCGGTACGCGATCTCGTTTCTGCTGGGGTGTTAATCGGTTTTTGTGGTGGAGGTGGAACACCATTATTAGCCGCTACAGAGGTGGAGTGGTTATCCCCGCAAAGTGAATACCGTCCCACCGAATTTATCCAGGGTTGGTTAAGTTTTTGGTTTGATGAACAAAAGCGTTTAAAAGCCGCCAAACTTTTCCAAATGGCTAGAATTGACTATTTAGAACAAGTCTGGGAAAAAGATCGGGATCTTCAAGCCGCTGGTTTTTATATGGATGATCTCGAAATTTCAAAAGCCCTATCCGGTTTTAAAAACAAAACCCATAAATCTCAGAAAGTCTCCAATCTCTTAAATACCGAAGCCCAACTTACCAAACAACTGTATAAATATGCCGCTAATTGCACTAAACAAAATGGATTTGTTCGGGATCGAAATGCCGAAGACAATGCGAATGCCTTTTTAAATCATGGCAATTATCTAGCCTATGGTTTAGCCGCTACCACATTATGGGTACTGGGAATTCCCCATGGTTTTGCCGTTATGCATGGTAAAACCAGAAGAGGAGCTTTGGTTTTTGATATTGCCGATTTAATAAAAGATGCCTTAATCCTTCCTTGGGCTTTTATTTGCGCGGATGAAGGAGCAACTGAACAAGAATTCCGTCAGCAATGCCTACAAGCCTTTACCCAACATAAAGCCCTGGATTTTATGTTTGATGAGGTAAAAAAAGTTGCTTTAATGGGTGACCAATTATGATGGTGACTTTTGTTTCCCAATGTGAAAAAAAGGCGATTAATAAAACCAGAAGAGTCTTGGATAGTTTTGCGAATCGGATTGGTTCGAGAACTTGGCAAACCGTCATTACCAATGAAGGATTAAATGCGGTTAAAAAGAATCTGCGCCGCACTGCTTCCAAAAATACGGCAGTTTCCTGTCATTGGCTACGCTCAAGAAGTCGGACAGAATTGGTTTGGATAGTGGGAAACCGAAATAAGTTTAATGAGCAGGGGATTGTGCCAGTAAACTTAACACAAGATGATGTTTTAAAAAGTGGATGGGAAAATAAAATGCATAATACAGAAGTAGTTTCATTACTTTCTGGAATTGCAGGGTTGTTCCATGACTTTGGTAAAGCAAATCAACTTTTTCAAAATAAACTTGATCCTAAATGCAAAGGAAAAAATTTTGAACCGTATCGTCATGAGTGGGTTTCCTTAAGATTGTTTCAAGCTTTTGTTGGAAAACGGTCTGATATTGATTGGTTAACATCGTTAAAAAATCTAACTGAGGCAGATGAACTTATTGTATTAAGTAGGTTAAAAAAAGATCCCTTAAAAGCTATCAATAGCCCTCTTACTAGCTTGCCTCCAATAGCTAAACTTGTAGCTTGGTTGATTGTGTCACACCACAAATTACCAGTTTACCCCAAAGAAAAAGCTAACGCTCCAGAGTTAACATATATAGGGCAATGGTTGAATAGTTCTTTCGGGTCAATATGGAATTCTGTTAATAGTCTGGATGAGTGGGAGGAAAAAATAAGAAATGACAACTGGTTTTTTCCTCATGGTACGCCACTCCTAAGTATGAAATGGCGAGAAAAAGCTGAACAACTAGCATCAAGAGCATTACGCTGTCAAAAATTACATCAACAAGACTGGTTTAACAGCTGCTTTACTGCACATTTGTCTAGACTAGTTTTGATGTTGGCTGATCATTACTACTCTTCATTAGGTCCGACGACAAAATGGCAAGATGTGCGATACAAAAGTTTTGCCAATACAGACTGTGGTGAATTAAAACAAAAACTTGATGAGCACAATATAGGGGTTTCGACTAATGCCTATTTGCTGGCTTTAAAATTACCTAATTTGAAAACCGATTTACCAACATTAGGCTATGACCAGAAATTTATTCGACCTACTAATATGAGAAAATATTTGTGGCAAAATAAAGCCTTTGATTTAGCAAAGCAATTAAGCGAACAAAGTGAAAGCTATGGTTTTTTTGGTATTAATATGGCTTCAACCGGATTGGGGAAAACCTTAAGCAATGCTCGAATCATGTATGGATTATCTGGAGAGAAAAAGGGATGTCGTTTTAATGTTGCCGTTGGACTTAGGGCATTAACCTTACAAACAGGGGATGCATTGGCAGAGCGGTTAAGCTTAGATGAAACTGAGCTTGCAGTACTAATTGGTTCGCAAGCAATTAAACGGCTACACCAAAGCAATAAACAAGCAAACAATGCGGAACTAAAGAAAAATGAGTCAAATGGAAGTGAATCTTTAGAAACTTTATTAGCGGAAGAATATCATGTGAAATATAAAGGAGCTATAAATGACGGAATTCTTTCAAAATGGTTAAGTAAAAAACCGCAATTAGAAAAATTACTCAATGCACCGGTTTTGGTCAGTACCATTGATTATTTGGTTCCTGCCACTGAGGGAGCAAGAGGTGGTAAACAAATTGCACCTATGCTAAGGCTGTTAAGTTCTGATCTGGTTCTGGATGAACCAGATGATTTTGGTTTAGAAGATTTACCTGCTTTGTGTCGGTTAGTTAATTGGGCGGGTATGCTTGGTTCGCGTGTATTGTTATCAACAGCTACCATGCCACCAGCTCTTGCATATGCATTATTCGAAGCCTATCAAGCCGGAAGAAAAGACTATACTGCAGTGAATGGTGACTTAGGAGTATCAGAGAAAATTTGTTGTGCTTGGTTTGATGAGTATACCTGTACTCATGCCATTATCAGCACAATAGATAAATTCAAAGTTAATCATACCAAGTACGTTGATAAACGTATTGAAAAACTGAAAAGAGAATTGCAGACACTAAGGAAGGCTTGTCTACTTCCAATTAGCAGTTCAAGTCCTGATGAAACAATTAGGGCTATGTCATTAACTATTTACGATGCTATACATCTTCTACACACCTCTCATCATCAAAAAAACACAAAAGGAAACACAGTTTCAGTTGGTTTAGTACGTATGGCAAATATCAATCCATTGGTTGCTATTTCAAAGGCGCTATTTTCTCTGACACCACAAAAAGATCATCGTATTCACTATTGTGTTTATCACAGTCAGTTTCCTTTAGCCGTGCGTTCATATATTGAACAAAGACTAGATGCCACACTTACTCGCCATAATGAAGAAGATTTATGGAAACTTGAAGAAATAAAAAATGTTTTAGAAACATATCCAGAAAAACACCACATTTTTGTTGTTCTGGCGACATCAGTCGCCGAAGTAGGGCGGGATCATGACTATGATTGGGCTGTGGCAGAACCTAGTTCAATGCGTTCATTAATTCAGTTGGCCGGGCGGATTCAAAGACATAGAAAAAAAGAACCGAAAACAGAAAATCTATTCATTCTGTCTAAAAACTATAAGGCATTAAACAATGAAGTTCCTGCCTATTGTCGGCCCGGATTTGAAACCGAAAAACGCCAATTAGCAGGTCATGACCTCTGTGAAATATTGAAGCCCGAATATTATCGGCAAATCAATGCTATACCCAGAATTAAAAAACCTCAAAAACCTGAGTTAAAAAATGGTCAATACCTAGATTTTGTCCAATTAGAACAATTTGCACTTTACCAAAGGCTTTTGGGTGAAATGAAAGAAAAAAATCATGCTAAATATTGGTGGTCTGAACATGTTACTTGGTGTGCGGAACTGCAAAAAATTCAACCTTTTAGACAATCCCCCCCTGAAGCAACTTATTGTTTATATACCGAAGAAGAGGATGAGGAACCTATTTGGACTCGAAAAGATGAAACAAGTAAACCAATAACATATATAAAAACAGAGATTATTAGAACTGATGAAATCACAATGGTCGTAGGAAATCAGGTGTGGTTATCCCTAAATGCCGATGATATTTACCTTAATTTATCCCAAAGGTTGGAAGTGAATATGAAGTATGTAAGTAAAGTATTCGGAGAGTTGGGTTTACGAGAAGATCCGAAAAAAGTAATTGAGTGGTTATACCATCCAATTCTTGGAGTTTATGGTAAATGTTAATAAAACCTTAAAAGCGAGAAATTGTATGAATAAAGCGTTTTCTGAAACACAGCTTGTTATTTTTAATTTTTTTGAAACACAAATAAAAAAGTCCCAGCTTTTTCCAATCAAAGAAATGTTAGAAAAAAAGCTAAAAGAATTAGATAAAAAAAACTTGGATGAAATGCAAATAAAAGCAATTTTGACTGAGGTAAGTGAACTTCAAAATAAAATCGAAAAACAAAGAGTTGTTTCCGCTTCAACTGAAATACCGGATTGGATTGATAAGGCTGTTATTGATATAAAAAAAATTATGCCTGCAACACATCCTATAAAGCTTACCCATTCCAGTATCAAAGGGGGGACCAGTATTTATGCAATGTCCATAGGTGATCGCAAAGCATACTTAACTACAGCGGCAATTAATAATAAGAAAACTGATATAGCTTATTTTGATGCCAAGCTTGCTCCTATCGGTAAATTTTTATTGTTAACTATCCAAAATGAATTACTTTTTAATAAGTTTGTGGAAAATGACTTTTCAGCAATAAAGTCATTTTCTAAAAATGAAAAGCAATTGACTGAATGGAAAAAGGCTTTCTTGCATATGCTTGAGCTAAAACATCCTGTTACTCATCAATATGCGAAGCAAATATATTTTCCTGTAAATTCAAATTATCATTTATTAAGTCCATTATTGTCTTCTACCATGCAGCATGCTCTTTTTGAAAAATTAAGAGATTCATGGGGTAAAGAATCTGTTGCAATTAGGAAATCTAAACGAGATGGGATCTATGATGAGAAAGTCAGTGTTTCCTTCCCTGATACAGCAATTATTAGAATTACAGCCAGTCAGCATCAAAATGCATCACCATTAAATGGTAAAAGAAATGGAAAAAACTACCTTTTAAACTGTGCCCCACCAAATTGGACTGCTACTTTAAAACCGCCACTTAATACACGTTCTATTTTTGATGATGAATATGATCGTCGAGCATGGAAAACAGCAAAAGAATTACAAAGTTTCCTTGTAAAACTGCATAAGAAAAAAGGCAATATGGACATCAGAAAACAAGTAAAACAGCTTGTACATCAGCTGATTGATACTTTACTGGATTATGTCGCCGAAATTCATAACCTTAAAGAACAAGCAGGATGGAGTGAAAATGCTGATGAATTAAAACAATCTCACAAACTTTGGCTTGACCCGTACAGGCAAGATGAAGAATTCCAGGATCAGCGTACAAGCGGTGAATGGCAAACTGAAGTATGTAAAGATTTTGGTGTTTGGCTAAATAAAAAGTTAGAACATAAAAAAATGCTCTTTGGGAAAATCGAATCTAAACATTGGGCAAAGTTATTGAAAAATCAATTACGTGAATTTGAACGAGATATGGAGTTACCAGTATGAGCACTTATATCACCTTAAATTACGTTCAAATTCAAAATGCTAATTGTGTGGCTGGGATGACTTATGGGTTTCCTTCAGTGACACATTTTCTCGGCTATGTTCATGCCCTATCTCGAAAGTTAAATGAAAGTCATAAGATCACACTTGAAGGATGTGCCATTAATTGTCACCAATATCAAATACACGCATACAAACCTAAAGGTTTTGGTGAGTATGTTTTTGCCCAGACCAGGAACCCTTTAACCAAAAATGGTAAAACTGCTCCAATCATTGAAGAAGGAAAAATGCATTTAACCGTGTCTTTGGTTATTGAATGTAAAGGACTGATTGAAGGTGGTGATGAAGGAGTTAATCTACTTAAAGAACATTTGGAACATGTGTGCCCCACACAAAAGCTAGCGGGTGGCGTAATTAATAATATCGATAAGATTTTTATTGAAACAGCACAAACCGACGACGAACAAAAATTGCTTACTCGAAAAATTCGTCGTCGATTGTTACCTGGGTTCCTACTTTTGGATCGCAGTCAATATTTAGGTGAACATTTATCTTCTTTACAAAAAACAAATTCAGAGGCGGAAATATTCGATGCATGGTTAGATTTTTCATCATTGAAGTTCCAAGCAGAGCCTATTTTGGAAAAAGGTGAAGAACTAAATGATAAAACCAAAGCGAATTGGAAATACCTTCCAAAACCTCAATCCGGTTATCTAGTGCCGATTACTACCGGATATAGAGCAATCTCAGAAGTTTTTCCCGCAGGGCATGTCACTAAAGCCCGAGACTCGACAGTTCCTTTCTGTTTTGTTGAGGCAGCTTATGGTCTTGGAGAATGGCAAAGTCCCCATCGTATTCAAAATATAGATGATGTGCTTTGGCATTATCAGGCTGAGGAAGGGTGGTATCTCTGTTCTCATCATGCAAAAAAAGAATTATTAGCAAGCAATTCTGACGAAGACGACGATTTTGATTTTTTATAACTTACTGAGGAAAATTTAATGACTATTGAAGCAGATAAACTAAAAACAGCAAGTGTACTTGCTTTTGAGAGCAAACTAGCTAACTCAGATGCAATAATGATGGCAGGGAATTGGATAGACATAAAGAACACTAAAGCAAATATATGGAAACCTATAGAAATTGTCGAAAAATCGGTCAGAGGAACAATATCAAATAGATTAAAAAGTTCCGACCCTAAATTTAAAGATCCTGCAAAACTGGATCATGAAGTTACCAAAGCAAATATTCAAACAGTCGATAATGCTGCGTTACCATTTGACGCAGATACTCTAAAAGTCAGTTTTACGCTTAGAGTTTTGGGTAATTTGTCTACACCATCAGCATGTGACAAACCCGATTATCAAGAAAAACTAGCTTCAACAATTAATGAATACATTGAAAAGAGCCAGTTCAAAGAAGTTTCCATGCGTTATGCTGCTAATATAGCTAATGGGCGCTTTTTATGGCGTAATCGTGTTTGTGCTGAGAAAGTCATAATTCAGGCTCATATAGGTGAAGAGACGATTGAGTTTGATGCTTATAAAATGCCGCTAAATGAATTTCCAGATTCGGACGAAAAAATCTCAAGATTGGCCAATGTTATTCAGAAAGGTCTAATTGGTGAAACTTATTCTTTCATTAAAGTTGACGCCTTTGTAAAACTTGGACAAGGGCAAATGGTTTACCCTTCTCAAGAAATGGTTCTGGGCAATGGTAGTGGTGATAAAAGTAAGTTTTTATATCAACTAGATGGTGTTGCTGCCATGCATTCGCAAAAAATTGGTAATGCAATCCGTACAATAGATACTTGGCATTCTGAAGCTAAAACAATAGGCCCTATTGCAGTAGAACCTTATGGCTCTGTTACAAATCGTGGCAAAGCCTATCGTTCGGTTAAAAATAATGATTTCTATACTCTATTAGATAACTGGATTATAAAAGATAAAATCCCTGACATGGAGCAGCAACATTATGTTATGGCCATATTAATCCGTGGCGGTGTCTTTGGCGAAAGTGGAAAGGAATAATCCGATGAAGCATTATATTGAAATGACTTTATTAGCCAGTCCAGAAATTCCACTGCATTTTCTATGGCAAAAAGTTTATCAGCAATTGCACTTAGCTTTTGTTGGGATAAAGGATGAGAATAATCAAATTCAGGTAGGTGTTTCATTTCCCAAATATAATTTTAAAAGACGTTATTTAGGCGATAAACTACGGATTTTTTCCCCGGATAAAGCCTTATTAAATGATCTCAATTGTCCTCAAAAATTAGAGCGATTAAATGATTATATTCATATCACTCGACTCCGGGATGTTCCTGATAATATTGAAACATATGCTTGTTTTCAAAGACTCCAAACTAAAAGCAGTAATCAACGGATTGCTAGGCGAAAAGCAAAAAGGGACTCGATTAGTTTTGAAGAAGCCTTTAAAAAAGTAGCCGAACGAAAAGAGATTTATAGTGCTGCACCTTTTATCCAAATGGAAAGTTTAAGTAAAGGGCAAAAATTTCCTTTAATTATTCAAAAACACAAAAAGGATAGTTATCAAATGGGTCAATTTAATACTTATGGCTTAAGTGGTATAACAACCGTACCCGAATTTTAACCTTTATTTTTATCGCTCTTTAACAATTTAATAAAATCAATACGTTACAATAGTCACTTTTTTTATTGGTAAAAATAGGTTTTTTACTCTAAGTTATTGTTGTAACGTTTTTTTTGTGTTTAAATTTGCAGTTCACTGCCGTATAGGCAGCTTAGAAAATAACCGCTTTCCTTTAGTTAATGATTTTGGCGTTCACTGCCGTATAGGCAGCTTAGAAACGGCAGCGGTTGGGATTGCTGTAAAGTTGAACTGTTCACTGCCGTATAGGCAGCTTAGAAAGGTTGCAGATGCTGCCCAATAAGTTTTGTTTTGTTCACTGCCGTATAGGCAGCTTAGAAAGCTAAATAGATTTCTGCATCATAATTGCCGGTGTTCACTGCCGTATAGGCAGCTTAGAAAGGTAGCCTTTTTTGTGTCTAGAAACCTCTTTTGTTCACTGCCGTATAGGCAGCTTAGAAAAGTTATTTGCCTCTGTCAATTGACTTTCTCGCGTTCACTGCCGTATAGGCAGCTTAGAAACGACAGCCGCTTTAATACGCTGTCAACAAAATGTTCACTGCCGTATAGGCAGCTTAGAAAGTCCAGGCAAACTTTCTTTGTGCTTCCGATTTGTTCACTGCCGTATAGGCAGCTTAGAAAAATCTACAATTATTTTAGCTTTTCCGACGAACGTTCACTGCCGTATAGGCAGCTTAGAAATCGCTGCGGTCAGCACAGCGGGTCGTTAGATGGTTCACTGCCGTATAGGCAGCTTAGAAAAATTGTGACACCAGTCGATCCTGGCTGGTATGGTTCACTGCCGTATAGGCAGCTTAGAAAAGTAATCTTTTTAAATGCGTTCTCTACCGCACGTTCACTGCCGTATAGGCAGCTTAGAAAATCGGCATTTATTGCAATCGCAAATTGTCCGAGTTCACTGCCGTATAGGCAGCTTAGAAAAATATACAAAACTGTATGAATTCAGATACAGTGTTCACTGCCGTATAGGCAGCTTAGAAAGACGAGAGGACCAGTTATTTACTTTATAATCAGTTCACTGCCGTATAGGCAGCTTAGAAATTCCAATCTGGTCTAGCGGGTAACTGTTCGTTGTTCACTGCCGTATAGGCAGCTTAGAAAACCCTCTGGATTACTAAGATCTTCCAGCTTGTGTTCACTGCCGTATAGGCAGCTTAGAAAAGTCCTTGCAGCCGATTCGCTGCGCTCACGTCGTTCACTGCCGTATAGGCAGCTTAGAAATCGTACCTCGGCCCCACAATTCGGCGTTATGTGTTCACTGCCGTATAGGCAGCTTAGAAATCTTGAGCGCTCCACATATCGTGTCCGGTGGAGTTCACTGCCGTATAGGCAGCTTAGAAAAATGCGCAAACTTATTTAGTAAAGCCAGAACTGTTCACTGCCGTATAGGCAGCTTAGAAACGCTGGTCTTCGTTGTTAAAAAGGGCGCTGTGGTTCACTGCCGTATAGGCAGCTTAGAAAACCTGGTCCTCTTGATACGAAACATTTGATACGTTCACTGCCGTATAGGCAGCTTAGAAAGCCAGAGGGACACCCGGACATTATAAAAGAAGGTTCACTGCCGTATAGGCAGCTTAGAAATTGAAAAGATTAAAAAACGCTTTCGTACTTTTGTTCACTGCCGTATAGGCAGCTTAGAAACATAAGTTTTAATGGTAAACCTAATTCCTTTCGTTCACTGCCGTATAGGCAGCTTAGAAAATTGATGACAGCACCGGTAATACAGATGGTTAGTTCACTGCCGTATAGGCAGCTTAGAAATCATCACTATGTATGTGCACAAGAACATTTGCGTTCACTGCCGTATAGGCAGCTTAGAAAATTGGATCTACGATGGAGAAATCCAAGATATAGTTCACTGCCGTATAGGCAGCTTAGAAAATTTTGCTCATTTTTATGGGGGTGTGCGCAAAGTTCACTGCCGTATAGGCAGCTTAGAAATTAAGGAGGTGTTATGAGAGCTCTCATCATGTGTTCACTGCCGTATAGGCAGCTTAGAAAAGAAAGTATTTAATTAGATGCAGGTGATTTGTGTTCACTGCCGTATAGGCAGCTTAGAAAATTTATTGTGGTCTTACATATTCTTGCGCCAGGTTCACTGCCGTATAGGCAGCTTAGAAACTGCATTAAACTTAAATGGCTCTCAAATCAATTGTTCACTGCCGTATAGGCAGCTTAGAAAAGTCGCGGACATGTTTATTATCATTGCCCCCTGTTCACTGCCGTATAGGCAGCTTAGAAAAAATATCGTTGCCGTCGGGTACAGGCAAGCAAGTTCACTGCCGTATAGGCAGCTTAGAAATTAACCGTTGTGCGGTTCTTTGCTTTGACTGCGTTCACTGCCGTATAGGCAGCTTAGAAAAATAGCTCCGGTAATTGCTGACAACTCAGAAAGTTCACTGCCGTATAGGCAGCTTAGAAAGAGCAGCGGAATCTGTTATAAAAGCCGCGAACGTTCACTGCCGTATAGGCAGCTTAGAAAGAAAACATGGTAGGTATCGGCTTAACCTTTGCGTTCACTGCCGTATAGGCAGCTTAGAAAAAAAAATGGAGATAGTCGCATAGACGGTTATTGTTCACTGCCGTATAGGCAGCTTAGAAAGCATTGGATAATAAAGAAAATTCGTTTACTAAGTTCACTGCCGTATAGGCAGCTTAGAAATAAAGCGTCGGTTGCTCTCAACTATAAAAAACGTTCACTGCCGTATAGGCAGCTTAGAAACCCAACCGCTTTGGTGAGCACTGGGAATTGTTGTTCACTGCCGTATAGGCAGCTTAGAAAAAATATTACATTTACCATCTAATGTTTGGACTGTTCACTGCCGTATAGGCAGCTTAGAAAACTAAAAAAACAAGGAGAATAAGCCATGGTCAGTTCACTGCCGTATAGGCAGCTTAGAAAATACATAAAAACTAACTTGGCGACTTTTCCGGGTTCACTGCCGTATAGGCAGCTTAGAAAGCCAACGGGTAAATATTTAAATGCCCGGTCTTGTTCACTGCCGTATAGGCAGCTTAGAAAGCTAAATTTGTTTCTTTACTAAATACGGTGATGTTCACTGCCGTATAGGCAGCTTAGAAATCATAAATCTAGCTTACAACTAGAAAACAAAAGTTCACTGCCGTATAGGCAGCTTAGAAAAATTTGAAAAGATGCCTGAATTTCAGGGTTTTGTTCACTGCCGTATAGGCAGCTTAGAAATTATGATTTTTTCGACAAAATTAATAAGATGAGTTCACTGCCGTATAGGCAGCTTAGAAAATTAAATTCTCACTTAGTGATGGCGTTTATTCGTTCACTGCCGTATAGGCAGCTTAGAAAGCCTAAAAACTTACTGGAAGCATTTTCCCAGGGTTCACTGCCGTATAGGCAGCTTAGAAAGATAGAACAATTAACGAGCGGAAATCATGGGTGTTCACTGCCGTATAGGCAGCTTAGAAATTGCGGTCTTTTAGTATCGTTTTGCGGCAATTGTTCACTGCCGTATAGGCAGCTTAGAAACATCGCAAAATCGATGTATGACGAATTAACAGGTTCACTGCCGTATAGGCAGCTTAGAAATAGATAACGTCGGAGTCCCAGAAAAAACAGCCGTTCACTGCCGTATAGGCAGCTTAGAAAATTTATATTGAATGGAAAAACCATTGCTTGCTGTTCACTGCCGTATAGGCAGCTTAGAAAAGTAGAAGCGAAACCAGGCGGAAAGAGATACTGTTCACTGCCGTATAGGCAGCTTAGAAAAGGTTGTGAAAGACCTATTGATGTTGCCAAATGTTCACTGCCGTATAGGCAGCTTAGAAAAAATGTTATCCAAATATCTCTGTCGTCAGGATGTTCACTGCCGTATAGGCAGCTTAGAAATCGGACAGCCATAGGGCACCTCTGCCGTAGCTGTTCACTGCCGTATAGGCAGCTTAGAAAAAATCTTTTTCAGCATCAAATGAAAACGGTAGGTTCACTGCCGTATAGGCAGCTTAGAAAAGTTTCACCATATTGCACGGAGATAGCCGGTGGTTCACTGCCGTATAGGCAGCTTAGAAAATTTGCCTGCGCTTGCATTCGAGTAAACGAGTGTTCACTGCCGTATAGGCAGCTTAGAAAAGGTTGTGAAAGACCTATTGATGTTGCCAAATGTTCACTGCCGTATAGGCAGCTTAGAAAAATTAACCCCGTTGCACGTTCCCATTCCGTGAGTTCACTGCCGTATAGGCAGCTTAGAAATCATTACCTTCAATTGAGCAAAAAATAAGTTGGTTCACTGCCGTATAGGCAGCTTAGAAAACTATAAATGCAATGAAAAATTGACAATTAAAAATTGAAAATGGAAGTCAAAATCATCCACTAATTAAGGAAGGTACGGAAAATAAGCAAAAAATAGAATTAGGCAAAATAACCTTTTGGGGGTTGAGCAAATACTTTTTGAAAAAAAATTTTGATCTCACTTAGCTCGATCACTTCATCATAAATTTGATACTTCAAAAATACTAAAATTATAAATGCTACTTATAGTGTGTAGACTAATAACTTTATTCTTAGATAATAGACAATTAAAACCTGCCAATTTAAAACGTGATTTTTTAGTCATCATACTAAGGATCTTAATTATGAATCTTCTAATTGTCGAAAATGGAAAGACTTGCGAGGCTAGTATTTTAGAAAAAGTAATAACCTGGGAGCATGAATGTTTTCTAGCTGTAGATTTAGCAGAGATCACAGAATGTATTCAGCAAAAAAATCGAAGATATGATCTCTGTATTATTAATTTAAAAGGGCTATTATGCAATGGAATCGAATTAATTCATGTGGTTAGGGAGTGTTCTTATTATCTTCCTTTAATGGTATGTGATACGCATTTAGACCATAAAAAACGGTGTATAGAAGTGGGTGCGGATAATTTTTTAGTGTTACCCCTTGATGATAAAAGCCTAAGAAATAAAATCGAACAAATGGGGGTAAAACAATCCGTTCTTATTCAAAAGGAAGACAGTTTATCATTGTGTCGGCGGGGACCAGTGGATGGCGATGAATTAGCCGAGTTAATAAAACTGGATACACAAGGATTGGCAAAATTTTTACAGATTGATATTTCTTGTTTTCATACCCATAAATCGATTCTTAGTAAGTTGGCTTATGATTTTACCTATAAAAATCCCTTATTGACGGAAATATTGGATCGGACCGGGCAAGAAGAAAATTTAATCCAAATTTATGCCTCGCAAATAACCATACGAAAAACTAAACTGACATCCCAGCAGCTTAGGCAAAAAATAGACACAGAGGATCAAAGGATGGAGCAATTTAATAAGGCAATGGAAAATTGACAATGGAAAATGGAGAATGAAAGTCAAAACCAAATATTGACCAGGGAAGGCACGGAAAACACGGATAAAAATAAAAGATAAGTCGGGAATGTCTCATTTAATCTAACTGAAAAAGAAATGGCTTCGATCGAAAATCATTTAAGAAATCCATTTAAAAATGAACTGGTTGGAAATGCTCAATCACTTATTCATAACGCAGGTTCTTCAAACAAGAGCACATCTGATAAGCAATATCCAGATATAGAGGGTATATTTAATTAAAATAAATAAAATCGGACATTTTTACTTTGCGCTAACACTAAAAAAATTAAAAAACTCTCATCATTAATCCAGTGGGGATTTTCACCCAAATGTTTATTAAACCACACCCAATATCAAATGATAGAACAATTAGGATTTAATCGAGCTTGATTAAATTGACCACTTCATAATTTCCATCGTCATTTTGGTGTAATTCAACACGGTATTTTGTATTATCGAGTGTATTGATTAATGAAGGGATATAGGCGATCTTTTTTTCTATGTCGTAATAAGGGGTATTTTCTTCATCTTCAATAACAAATGCTAGGGATTGAGTCGAAATAATTTTAAACGAGTTATCTGACATACCAACTAAATTGATATAGTAGTATTCATCGGCATTAACCCGAAGTATGGGTATAGCAAGGAGATTATCTTTTTCATATCGGGGTTTATATGACAGCCAACTATCTTGAGATATACAAATCAAGGCGGTCTCGGTGTTAGTTTGAGTCAAACCACTGATATCAATAGTGATCGGTTGATTATTGTAAATGACTTCAAAACGGCTATCTGAAATAAGTTGTCCTTCATTATTAAATAAAATAGATTGATTTACTAACTCATTAGAAGATCCAGTATCAATATCATCTGTAAATACTGAAAAATCCCAGGTGTTTGGCATTGTTTTGGTATAGAAAAATGATATTAGTATTAAATCTCCCGCATTGTCATAAGCCGTCGTTGCTATAGTAAAGCCGTCGATTGTCCCGTCAACATTAGGCGTTGAAATTTGACTATCCAAATTTAAATTTGCCTCAATTATTATATTTGAAGTCGCTTTAGGAGCGATAGTCGTTTGAGTAGGGGAGGGACAGACGTGAGTTTCACTTAAAGCATTAACACTGACTATCAATAATCCGACCATTAATAATAAAAATTTCATCATTTATCCTTTATAACAATAATTTTGTCAGTCATTTTATGGGAATAAGTTTCCTCAGTCAAAATTAAATAGACTCATGGAAAAACATACCAATAAATACGGATTGATTTATTAAGACTTATTATGGATTAACGGTAGCCATACGTATTACACATCAAATAACTTTTGGTCAAGCTTTATAAGCGGTGATGGTATTTACAATTTAGTGGAAAAAACACTCTGGGAAGTATCATTCTCGAATGTCGCTCCCCCGACAAATAATATTGGCGACACTTAATTTAACCTAAAAAAACTTGACATAAAAATTAGCTCAAATACAATTTTTTCACGCCTTTCACGCCTTTCACGCCTTTCACGCCTTTCACGCCTTTCACGCCTTTCACGCCTTTCACGCCTTTCACGCCTTTCACGCCTTTCACGCCTTTCACTCTCTCCACCTTGTTTTCTCATTTATTTAATGGCATTATCATTTCGAAAATATTGAATTTATCTATGGTGAAGGGCATGTCAAAAAGAAGGCTAATTAGCTTTGACTGGGCAATGAAAAAATTGCTCCGAAGCAAAGCTAACTTTGAAATTTTGGAAGGTTTTTTTAGTGAACTCATCAAAGAAAATATCACTATTTTGGATATTTTAGAAAGTGAAAGTAATAAAGAGCTTTCAGCGGATAAATTTAATAAGGTTGATTTAAAGGTTAAAAACCAAAATAACGAAATTATTATTATTGAAGTTCAATATGAGCGTGAGTTTGATTATTTACAACGCATTTTATATGGCACTTCAAAAGTTATCACTGAACATATCCACGAAAACGAGCCGTATTCCAAAGTTGTAAAAGTAATTTCGGTTAATATTCTTTACTTTGATTTAGGTCTAGGAAGTGATTATGTTTATCATGGCTCGACTTCGTTTATTGGTTTACATAATCATGACCAATTACAGCTTTCAATAGAACAACAGGAACTGTACCAAAAAGATCAGATTCAAAAAATATTTCCAGAATACTATCTAATTAAGGTAAATAATTTTAATGATATAGCCAAAGATAAATTGGACGAATGGATTTATTTCTTAAAAAATGAAGAAATAAAAGCTGATTTTAATGCCAAAGGATTAAAAAAAGCACAGCTTGAATTGGATATTTTAAAATTACCGGAACAAGAACGCCAAGCCTATGAGCGATATCAGGATGATCGCCATTATCAAGCCAGCATGGTTGAATCTTCCTATACGGTTGGCCATCAAAAAGGCCTTAAAGAGGGGATTAAGGAGGGGATTAAGGAGGGGATTAAAAATGGGGTTGTGGAAGGTGAAAAACAAAAATCTTTGGAAATTGCCAAAAACTTAATCGGACTTTTAGATACTGAAGTTATTGCGATAAAAACAGGCTTAAGTATTGAGGAGGTTAAGGCTATTGAAAAGGATAATATATAAGTCAGTCGCATATCTTCTGATAAAAGTTTAGCTAATTTATAGGATAAATTTTCATCTAACAATAACACGATAGTTGATTTCCATTATAAAATCCTGATAAAAATATTTAAATCGATAATATATTATGATTTGAATAAATTATTGTAAAGTATAAATCAATAGAAGATAAAAACTTTAAAAAATAGCTTGACACGAAATAATTAAAACCAAATCATAGTTCACGCTCTCCACGCTCTCCACGCTCTCCACGCTCTCCACGCTCTCCACGCTCTCCACGCTCTCCACGCTCTCCACGCTCTCCACGCTCTCCACGCTCTCCACGCTCTTCCCACGGCCGTGTTTTTTCCACAAAAAACACAGTCAGGGCTGGTAAAAAGGTTAAAGAAACGATGGCGGAGCCGAGTATCCCGAACATTACAATAACACCAACCCCTCGATAGAGTTCTGTGCCTTCGCCAGGCAATAAAACCAATGGCGCAAGACCAAAAACGGTGGTCAGTGTAGACATGGCGATTGGCCTTAGGCGTGTTTCAACGGAATGTCGCACGGCATCGATAGCCTGCATTCCGGCCCGCCTTGCGCTCATCGCCTGATGGACGATTAATATGGGATTGTTAACGACAGTCCCCATCAATATAAGAAACCCCAACATGGTTATCATGTCGAAAGACTGGCTGACTTCCTGAAAGCCTAATTCTGGTAACCAACCTCCGAGCTGATTGATCAGCCATAAACCAAAGATTCCCCCGGCAATACCTAAGGGTATGGTTGTCATAATCAGCAGTGGGTATCCCCAGTGGGTAAAGATTGCAACCAACAATAGGTAGATGATAATTAAGGCAATTAAATAATTGCTAGATAGGGCATCTCTGGTGGCATCCAGCTGATCACTGGCTCCGGAGATTTTGATTTTGACATTATGGGGGATCTCTCCGGCTTGCTGTAAATAATCTACCACATCTTTTTTGACCCTATCGACACCCGTCTCTAGTGGTACGTTATCGGGTGGGATAATATTGAGTGTTACGGTACGTTTACCATCAACTCGTCTGATGGAACTGGTATCAACGGTTTCCTTGATCTTGGCAATTGAAGACAAGGGGATTACGGAGCCAGCTGGAGTATAAACGGGTAGTTGTTTCATATCTTCCAGTTTTGCCCCGTTGCCAAGGTTACTGTAGAGGTAGATATCGATCTTGTCATCGTCAAGGAAAAATTCATCCACGAAAGCACCGTCTGTTAAAGCAGCTACCGTAAAGCCAAGCTCAGAACTCAACATGCCGATCTCGGCGAGTCTTTGCCAAACCGGTCTAATTTCTATTAAAGGTTGAGATAACGAAAGAGTTGATGGGTTAGCCCTTACCCTGGGTTTGTCAAAAACTTCCTTAGCACGGCGGTCGGCAGCTAATGCTACATCATAGATGCTCTGCAAGGTTGGACCGGAGATGTCCAGGTTTATGCTACGGCTGCCACCGCTGTTACTGGTGATAATCGATCCCCTGGTGACAAAGGAACGCATTCCTGGGTAGGTTTTGTATTTTTTGGCGATTGCCTCCATCATGGGTTTGATATGCGCTGGATCTTTGGGCTGAGAAATAATCCGAATACGACTGGATTGAATACTGAGGTTCAGATAGGCCAATGCGGGTACTTCGGTTTCTCCATTATCAAATTGTTCTGGTGAATGTGCCAGAAAAGGCATAAAGTATTCCTGTAAATCAAGTCCAATGGCCTTCATGGTCTCTAAGTTATAACCGGGAGGAGAACTCATGCTGGCGAATGCTTTGGGTTCTTCGCCTTCCGGGAGGTATTCTGCTGGCGGCGTTAGCCATAAAATAATCGATGCACTGGTCATGGAAACAATAGCAATAACGGTTATGCGTTTTAAACGACTTTGGATTAGCCAGCCGATGCCTTGGAGGATAAAATTGCTCCAGGCTGGCGGTTTTTGTCCCACTTCACTTTGTGTGGTATGAAACCCCAGTCTGGCAGATGCTGTCGGTAATAGGGTAATTGCCACTAACATGGATGCTAGAATGGAGGCAGATATGGCAATCGCAACGTCTGAATAGAGCTGTCCGGCTTCTTCTTCAATAAACAGAATTGGCACAAAGACTAGAATTGTGGTCATGGTGGAGGCAAGTACCGCAGGCCAAACTTGACGAACACCATCCAGGGCAGCCTTAAAACGTTTCATCCCCCTGTGGCGGGCAAGTTCAATGCTTTCCAGTACCACGATGCTATTGTCCAGTGTCATCCCGATGGCAAAGGCAACGCCAGCCAACGAAATGACGTTAATGGTACGGTCTCCCATTAATAAACCAAGAAAGGCCGCGATAGTACAAATTGGTATGCCCATTATTCCAATTAGTGTAGCACTGCCGGAGCGCAGGAAAAGAAACATGACCAGGCTGGCCAGGATTGCACCAATACTAAGATTTTTCCAAACATTGAATATGGATGACTCCACATAACCCACGTCGTCTGCGATTAGCCGCATGTGCATCCCGGCTGGGGTTAAAACTTCTTCATTGATGACGGCAACTTCTTCCATCATCTTCCGTTTAATATCAATAACATTGGAGCCAGCGAGTCGTCTTACCGACATACCGATAATCGGTTTGCCATCGGTGTAAGAGATACGAGTGATTTCAAAATGCCCCATCTTTGTTTCAGCGATGTCGCTAAGCAGAATAACTGAATCTCCTCGACGTGCCAGTATCAGGTTGTTTAGATCCTCAAGATCGTTAAATCGCCCAATGGTGCGCAATAGGTAGCGACGTTTACCGGACTCAATCTCACCACCCGAGAGATCCTGGTTACGTTCTCTGATGGCACTTCTTACTTCAGAAATGGTGAGATTTCTTTCCACCAGTTTTGCCGGGTCGATAAGTATTTGAATCTGCCGTTCTGCGCCACCATAGGTTCTTACCTCTGAAACACCGGGCACGGTCTCCATGCGGGATGCAACATTATCTTCAATAAAATCTTGTAGGGGGGCCATATTTAAATTGCGTGGATTTCCGTCTAATGGCATTACCCGAAAATACATGAATGAGTTGGCCGAGAAGGACGTTGCATAGACCCGTGGTTCATTAACGTTATTTGGATAGGAAGGAACTTGGCTAAGCGCATTGGAAACCGCAATTAGGGTTTCGTTCAGGTTGATGCCGAATGGAAATTCTAATTCTATAGAAGCTCTGCTAAATGAAGCCGTAGAGATAATTCGTTGTAATGATGGAACACTTCTCAGATGTTCTTCTTGTTCGATCAGTATCTCTTTTTCCACATCCTGTGGTGTGGCACCTGGCCATGTAGTGCGGATTGAGATGGTCCGTACTTCTAAGTCTGGGATCATCTGTACGGGAATTTTTAACGCCGCTAATATGCCCAGCACACAGACGATCAAAGCCGTAATGGTCATCAGGGTGCCGCGTTTTATGATGGCTTCAAACATAAAGTATTTTAATCCCGCTGGATGGTTATTTTTTGGCCTTCCCGGAGCGATTCATTGCCTTGTACCACGATCATTACATTGGCATTGAGCCCTTCTTTGAGCACCACATTGCCATTAAAACTCAGTCCGGTTTTGACCAGTCTTTCAGAAACGCTGTTATCCTGATTGACCACCCAGACGGTGGTCCGGCCATCTGGGTGGCGCAAAATGGCATCTCTTGGCACAACAACCGATTTTTTCCCGGTGTCGAGTTGAAGTACACCATTGGCGGACATGCCGGGCGTCATATATAATTCGTTAGCCTTAATGGTTGCACGAATTAAAAAAGTGCGTGCTTCGGCATTGGCGATAGGGACGATAGCAATAATTTGACCATCGAAGATTTTATCCGGAATGGCGTCTAGCCTAATCTGGATCGGAGTTTCTGGTTTGGTTTTGGGAAAAACTGATTGGGGCGCCTGAAAATCAATCCGCAAATTATCGGTTGCAATGAGTTCGGCAATGGCATCTCCGGGTGATATCCATTCTCCAGCCTCGGTGTATTTTTGGCTGATGACGCCGTCAAATGGCGCGAACACCTGGTGGCGGCGCAGCCGGGCTTCCTGTTGCTGTTGTTCCACCCTAGTGCGTTGTAATGCTGCATCATCGATATTGACTTCTGCCTGAATGGATTGTACATCATTTTCTGAAATGGCTTTTCGCTTTACCAGCCGCTTTGAATCGGCAAGCCGGCGTTTTGCATCGGCAAGTTCAAAGCGGGCTTGTCGGGTTTTGGCCTTTGCGGCTTCCAATGCCATTTGCGGCAATTCTTGGTCCAGCTTAAGAATAACATCTCCTTTTTTAACGCGGACTCCTTCATCAATTAGAACCATTTTGACCAGTCCACTCACTTGGGTAGAAAGATGAGCCGATCGGGGGGAGGTTACCGTGCCGGTCAGAGGAACTTTATTAATGACGGTCATATTTTTAGATTGTTGAACAACAACCAGTGGCGTTATGGACTTTGCCTGTACAACAGCGATACTAAAAAAACTGACCAGGGTGATTGTAAATATATTTAGTCGATTTGCTTGTATTGTTTTTATTTTTTCGCCCATTTTTTCCTTTAACCTAAAAAATAACAAGTAGCCATATAACTCCTTTGAATTTAATGGCTTTAAAATATCGAAGTTTAAATGAGATGTTTTTCTCATTTATAAATGGCGACCTTAATAATCACTTTATGAATGGTTTGTTCCCCAATAAGTGGCATATGGGCATCTTCGGGGAAAAATATGGCATAACTCCCGGGTTGGACAGCAAGCCATGCATCGGCCTGGTCTTTATAGAATTGTAAATCTCGTGCTGGATCGTATTCAGTAGAAGGTTGTTGGCATAAATGGATGGGTTTCCAGCCCATGGTATCTGTTCCGCTAAGCACATATTGAATATCAATATATTTTTGATGACTTTCTAATTCAGCCTGTTCTTTTGTTCGACCATCTTCTTTGGCGACTATGGCAAAAATATTTTCGCCGTCAATAGGGTACTTTCCGGTGGCCAGATCGTTTAAATCAGTGCGGTTTAGAAATTCAAATGCTTTGCCAAAGCCTTTATTAAGAAGGAGATAACGTTGAGAATTTTTAAGTGTGTCTAAAATCATACAGGTTTCTTTTTTTTGTAAAAATTATTAGTCACAATCATATCGAATAAAGTAAGGGAAATCAGCTCTAATAGTTGTTTTTTTGTTTCTTTGGTTTTTTAGGTTCAACATCGGGGCAATGTTGAACCTAGAAAACGCAGTTGCCATCTACTGCGGCCCCCTTAAGCACTAAATCTTAAGGATTTTCCGGAACATTTTGGATTCATCAGTAGGGTGACTACAAGAAAAGCCTAGCCGGCCGCACCAAAAATAACCCATAAAATCCTTAATCTTCAGCACTTAAGTGAGCCTCGCTACGAAGTCAACTGCGTTTTCTAGGTTGAAACTGCTCTCGGAGTCTTTCTGCTAAACCTTCGTCATAGGCCATCGTATTATGTTCTCTGTACACTAGGGGTCGGAGTCAAAATAGGTTCATTGTCCGGTATATTTCATTTACCACAGGTTATCACAGATAAACCGTTTCAACTCAGGATTATACTGACTCCGACCCCGAACAGTTATTACTTCACTTTCCCGGCTTCTTTTGCTGCTGGGACTTCAATCAGTCTACCTGTTTTACAATCATAAACATAACCATAAATAGGGATGTCGGCAGGTACCATGGGGTTTTCCCGGATACGTTGGACGTCATCTACGACGCTTTGGTCGAGATCACTGATGGTTAGCCATTGGATAAATTTTCCATTAGCGGTACCAGGACCCGCGCCATGATCGTGCCATCCATTTTCGTCTACGCTAGATGTTTCTAGGCTATTATTTAATAGTTCACCCATTATTTCATTGTTAAAGGTTTCCATTCCACAATCCGTATGGTGGATAACAAACCATTCGTTGGTCCCGAGTAATTTATGCGAGATAACCAGTGAACGAATGGCATCATCACTAGCTCGACCACCCGCATTTCTTATAACATGGGCATCACCTTCAGCCAAACCAGCATATTTGGCCGGATCAAGGCGTGCATCCATGCAGGTTAATATGGCAAAGTGTCGTCCTGGAGGCATGGGGAGGGAGCCTTTGTCGCCAAAATCACTTACATATTGGGCATTCGATGCTAAAACTTCTTCGACTATTTTACTCATGATATTCCCCTTTTATGAATTACCACCACAGCGTATTTAATAAATAATGATGTGATGGAATGAAAATTGAAATCATTTATCAGACAGATATAGTTGGTTATTCCATTTCTGAATAATTTTAAGCATAGGACAATAGTTTGAAAGAATCGATACCAATTTCTATTGTTTATTCATAAGCAACATTCATTAAATAATAGTTTATTTGAAAAAGGGTCGATCACTTCAAATATTCTATCACCCCAAGGAGCGGTACTTATTTCAGGTCGATTATATTTATAATTTTTATTAGAAATTTCATTAAATAATACATCTAAACTATCGGTATTTATAAATATTTTAGAACCTGGCGAGCAGTCCCCGGAGTGTTCGCTGAGGTGTAAGATTAAGTTTTCCCTTGATACTTGCATATAAATCGGTAAGTCATCTTCAAAGCGATGTGACCAATCCAGAGTCATACCTAGAAAATCTAAATAAAATTCTTTGGCTTTGGATTCATCAAAAATACGGATAATGGGAATGGTTTGAAATTTCATGGCGTTTTACTTTTATTTCGATATTATTTGAGGAGGTTTCAATGGAAGGGTCGATAAACCACCATTTGGTAAAAATTAGTAGCACAAATAGAACAAACAAAATATGTTTCATGTTTTAATCCTAAAAAACGCAGTTGACGTCGTAGCGAGGTTCACTTAAGTGCTGAAGATTAAGGATTTTATAGGTTATTTTGGCTTTTCTTGTAGTCACCCTACTGGTGAAGTCAAAATGTTCTAGAAAATCCTTAAGATTTAGTGCTTAAGGGGGCCGCAGTAGATGGCAACTGCGTTTTTTAGGTTAATTATAACTCTTGAATAATTATCATCATTATATGGTTAATCGATTTTGGACTTAGCCAAACTGATCACAATTTTGCCGGAAAAAATTCTCTGTCTAAGGACAGCTAACTTTTATTGATTAAGTTGCTGCCATGCTTGGTGGTATTTTTTTAGTCGATTTAGATCGGTATCCGATAGGGTTTTTAGACGGAGTATATTAATATTGTCTTCTATATCCGCTTTTTTTACCTTACTGGCCAGTTTGTTATCTAATATGCGTTGGATAAACATTTCATACGTTTCACCATTTTGTTTGGTTAAAGATTGTACTGCCTCAACAATGTTTTGAGGGATTCCGGCGCTTAATAAATCGGTAGCAGTAAGATCTGAGTCCTCTATGACATCATGTAGTAGAGCAACGGACTGTTCATCTTCTGTTTCCATTTTGGACATAATGCGAAGAGGATGTAGGATATAGGTTTTTCCCGCTTTGTCTTTGAGGCCTGTATAGGCTTGAAGGGCAATATGTAACGATTTTTCGATGATATCCATAAAATAATTCAGCTAATGACTTTGTTATTCTTGTTATTAAATAAATAGCAAGGCAATATACGAACGGCCGTTTAGATATTATAGTTTAGAAAAGCTAATATGAAAAAAAATAACTCTGAAATGAAAAATCCTACTAGTCATTCTTATACCCGTCGCGAATTTTGTGGTAGCTGCGGTTTGAGCTTGGGACTCTTTTTATCGATGCCTTTTTTGTCAGAGGCCAATGTAGCTCGCAGTGCTGATTTGTTATTAGGCTTTAAAGCCATATCGGCCAGCAAGAAAGATCAGTTTATTGTGCCTCCCGGTTATATTGCCAAACCCTTTATCTCCTGGGGTGATCCTTTATTTAAACAAGCACCTGCTTTCGAACCTTCGGGTTTTCAAGATGCTGCTGTACAAGCCATGCAATTTGGCGATAATAACGATGGTATGAGTTTATTTCCAATAAGCGATACCAGGGCCATATTGGTGGTTAATAATGAGTATGCCAATCATCGTTTTTTATTTTCACATTTTGGATTGTTTTTAGAACAAGAAGATGTGGATAAATCTCAAGCAGCTCATGGTGTATCTATCGTAGAAATCCAGAAAAAGGCGGATGGAAGTTGGCAATATTTGCAAAATTCAAAATATAACCGCCGCATTACTGCGACTACTCCCATTGATATAACCGGCCCGGTAGCTGGACATCCCCTATTGAAAACTGAGGCGGACCCCAGTGGAAAAAGAGTCTTGGGGACGATTAATAATTGCGCTAATGGAGAAACTCCCTGGGGCACATATCTGACCTGTGAAGAAAATTTTAACTACTATTTTGCGTCGAAAAAACGTTTTAAGCCTAATAAACGACAACAACGTTACAATTTAAACTCTCGCGATAAACGCAATTTTCAATGGTATAAATATGATCAACGGTTTGATTTGAACCAACATCCCAATGAAGCCAACCGGTTTGGCTGGGTGGTAGAAATTGATCCCTTTGATCCCACTTCTACGCCTAAAAAACGAACCGCTTTAGGACGTTTCCAGCATGAAAATGCAGCTTTGACTATAAGTGAGAGTGGTCATGTTATTGTTTATATGGGAGATGACCAAGCTGGAGAACACTTATATAAATTTGTTTCAAAACGTCGCTACCAAGCCGATAATCCAAGAGCGAATCGGGAACTATTAGATGAAGGCACACTTTTTGCAGCTTCTTTTGATAATAACGACTATAAGCAATCTGGTTCAGGGAAATGGTTAGAATTGACTTATGGAAAAAACGGATTGACTAAGGAAAACGGCTTTAATAGTCAGGAAGATGTGTTGCTTTTTACCCGCTTGGCAGCCACTGTAGTGGGAGCAACGACCATGGATCGCCCTGAGTGGGTAGCGATTCATCCCGACCAGCGGACTGTTTATGCAACTCTGACTAAAAATAAATTGCGTGGATTGGCAAAGAATCAACCAATCAATGGGCCAAACCCACGTAAAGCTAATCAGTATGGACAGATTGTTCGCTGGTGGCCAAAAAAGGGTAATCATGATAACCCTGAATTTGATTGGGATTTATTTGTATTAGCAGGAAATCCTCAAGTTTATGAGGAAGGCTTGAACAGGGGAAGTGATAACATTAATCAAACCAATATGTTTTGTGGACCTGATGGCATTAGATTTGATAAATCTGGTCGTCTATGGATATTAACGGATGGTAATTATACGAATTTTGGGAATTTTTCGGGGATGGGTAATAATCAAATGTTATGTGCCGATCCCAGTAGTGGCGAGATACGTCGTTTTGCGACTGGCCCCATCGGGTGTGAAATTACAGGAATAGTTTTTACACCTGACCAAAGGACAGTATTTGTTGGTGTCCAACATCCTGGCGGGAAAATTTTTTCTTCACATTTTCCTGCAGGAGGCGATAGCAAGCCTCGTTCTACCATTATGATGATACAACGCAGTGACGGCGGTGTAATAGGTACATAAAATAGTGCGTTGGGATTGCTCCCATATGATTGATCATCTATAGTTTTAATATAGATTATCTTAACAAATTACTCAAAATTAGGTTGGCGAAAAAATGAGGATTCCGGTTAAAGATTTTGAACTAAACAATAATAAGTTAAATCTATTTATTCTTTTTTGTATATTTCTATTTAGTCACGGTGTTTTTGCCCAGAGCAAGGCCATGCAAAGTGATGAACCAGCCGTGCAGCTCGGAGCACGTCCGGATGATTCCAGCATTGATATTACAGAAGATATGGGGCCAAGTTATAACGCACCTAATCCAGAAGCCCCCATACGCCGAAGAGAGGCCGGTTTTGTTACTGATAATATGCAAGGTAGTGCATCCCGAGGGGTCAACCGGGGTATTAATCGAGGCGTTTCAAGAGGCGTAACCCGTGGTGTCACTAGAGGTATAAACCGGGGGCTTAGTCGCGGAATTAACCGGGGAGCGAATCGTGGTATCAATCGTGGTGCCAATTCTGGCGAGGAAGATCTAGAATTTGCTGAGCTGCCAAAAATTATAGCGCCATTAGCTCCACAAAGAACAGGTTTTAGTAGTATCGCTCAGCCTCAATTATGGTGGTATTTATCCGATGTTTGGCCAGGGGTTATCTACTTTACTTTAAATGAGGCCAAAGTGAGCGAGCCGCTTTTAGAGTTGGAACTTCAACCCAATCATGCAGTCGGTATGCATCATATCAATTTGGCTGAACATAATGTGATCTTAAAAGAAAATACCGAATACGAATGGTTTGTTTATATTATTATTGATCCTTGGGAACGTTCGGCCGATTTTTTAGCCAGTGCAACCCTGATCTATAAACCTTTAACGAATGCAAAACAAATATCATTTAGCTCTGTGGTAGAAAAATATACATTGTATGCTGAACTGGGCTATTGGTATGATGCAATCGCCTTATTATCAAATTATATCAATGAAATGCCGAAACAAAAAAGTTATCGTAATCATCGTGCCAGCTTGATTGAACAGGTCAACATGCCATTGGTGGCTAACTTTGATAAATAAGAGGATAGGTTGATGAAAAGCCATATTGCTCCACTTTCTAGTATTTTAATTGGTTCCACTCTAATATCATTATGTTTACTCAGGGGAGTCAATGCAGAAATAGTCACTGATGGCTCGGTTGGGAATGCTGGTCCACTAACTGGACCGAGTTATGCAATTGAACAACAATTGGGTACAACCGCTGGTAATAATCTTTTTCATAGTTTTTCTGTATTTAATTTGGAGCAAAATGAATCGGCGACTTTTTCAGGTGCTAATAGTATTCAAAATATTATCAGTCGAATAACGGGAGGCGATGCCTCTATTATTAATGGCACAATCCGATCGACTATTGATGGTGCAAATATGTTCTTTCTTAATCCAGCGGGTATGATTTTTGGCGCTCATGCTAACTTGGATTTAACCGGTTCATTTCATGTCAGTACGGCTAATTATTTGAGCTTTGCTGATGGAGAAAACTTTTATGTACAACCTTTAGACGGAGAAGTTTTATCGGTAAGTTCACCGGCAAGCTTTGGTTTTTTGGATAATAATCATGAAGGTATTAATGTTTCCGGTAGTAAGCTGTATGTTAATGAAGGAAAGGAACTTTCCCTTATTGGCGGAGCGGTTACTATTGACAATAACAGCGATATTTATGCCCCTTCGGGACAGGTTAATATTGCAGCAGTAAGGGGAGAATCAGAATTACCCCTCGATTTAGCTAAGCAACTGGATAATACTGATGGTGCAATTGCTATTAAAGATGATTCAATTATCGAAGTCTCTAATGAATCTTCAGATTTAGGTGCCGGATCGGTTTATATTCGAGGCGGTCAATTATTGATTGACAATAAGAGTCATATCTATGCTTCGTCTGATTCGTCTCTGGATGGGCAAATTATATCCATTATGGCTGAAAATTTGACTATTTCTGAGCAATCTTCCATTTTCAGTTATACCGAAGGACAGGGTAAAGGTGCTGAAATTGCGATCGATGTGAATAATACCTTGCTCATTACTGAAGGGGGCGTTATTCCTGAATTGGGTACCACCCTGGATGTTTCGGGGTTAATTTCTCGTAGTGGTGGAGCAGGAAAGGCCGGAGATATTAATATTCAATCCCATGATATTAGTTTAACCAATAAGGCATCGATTGATATGTCTGCATTTAATTCAGGAAATGCTGGAACGATCAACATTAATGCTATTGATTCAATTCGTTTGGTTGGTAATACTCGAATATTTGGTGATACGCATGGATTAGGGCAAGGCGGAACCATTGTGATTAAGGCAAATAGCCTGAGTATCGCTGAGTCTAGTCATATTGATGTGGGAAGTTTTAGTGCCGGTGATGGCGGCAGTATTAATATTTCTTTGGATGGGGGTCTTCATTTAACCCATAATAGTCGGATATATTCAGATACTGCAAAAACTGGAGATGGAGGGAAAACTTTCATTAGCGCTACCACTTTAACCTTGGATGGAAATAGTTCAATAGATTCTTCCTCCAATGCCGCGTCATTTGATAATAATACTCAACAAGGTGTCTATTCGAAAGAAGGTTCAGGTCACGCGGGTGATATCAGTATTGTGGTATCCGATTCGGTGATTCTTTCCAATCAGTCTAGTATTAATACCACAAGTGATTGGAATTTTGCCCAAAATAAAGGAGTAGCAGGCGATGCGGGAACAATTTTTATTTCGGCAAATAATGATATAGCGCTCTATGGCAATTCTTCAGTTAATTCCGAGTCAGTCAATGCGGGTGGTGGAGTACTCACCTTAGAGGCCGGAAATCGAATCTATTTATTGGACAGTGTGGTAACTTCTAGCGTTGAAAAAGGCATTGGTGATGGAGGAGATATAAACTCAACCAGTCTTAATTCGGTGGTGCTGAATCAAAGCAGTATGATTGCACAAGCTTTTCAGGGTAGTGGTGGTAATATTCATATTAAAACCGATAACTTTATCGCCAGTGAAGAAAGTTTGGTAGACGCTTCATCACAATTAGGAATAGATGGTACAGTTGAAATTGAAGCGCCTAATATTGAAACGGATAGTAGTGTGCAAGTGCTATCGACTCAATACTTGGATACCCGACAATGGCAACAGCAACCTTGTGCAACCCGAATTGGCGAACAAGCGAGTCGGTTTGTAGTAGCCAATCGCAAAGGGATGCCAAGTATGCCGGATGATATGATGCCAGCCAGTATTGATGGTGTCGTAAATCAGGTTGCAACAACTAATCGCTCTGCTGAAAGTAAACCTATATTTGTCGCTATGGCTGGCCAGGCTTATCAAATCAGTTGTGATATGACCTTATAAAAAAATAAAAATATGCATGATATTGCCGCAGTTTTAAAGTTCAAGGGAATTTTGTCCAAGTTACTTTTATTGTTATTGATCTTTTTGGTGATAAATTCTCCTTTAATAGCGGATGAAGTTTATCGCTTACCACCAATACCCAAAGAAAAAAATAATCAGAATTTGGCGAGTATTGAAAAAATAAAGGTTATTGAATTCATTTTTGAGGGGAATACGGTTTTTAGTGATGAACAACTCAAAAAAATTACCGATCCTTTTTTACACCAATTTTTAAGTATTGAGCAATTAGTAGAAATAAAACATTTATTGACAAAATTTTATGTTGATAAGGGGTATATTAATTCTGGCGCCATATTAGCGGATCAAAAGGTTCAGGCTGGTGCAATTCAATATAATATTGTGGAAGGACGGTTAACTGAGATAAAAATTCATGGTAATCAGGGAATTAGTACTGATTATTTATCGGCTAAGCTGGAACAATTTAACCAAACTAAAGAAGGGACGGCATTAAATTTATTTGCCTTACAGAAAAATTTAAAATTATTAGAACAAAGTACCTTAATTGAAACCATTGACGCTCAATTGAATCCGGGTTTGAGACCTGGACAAAGTCAATTAGATATATCGGTAAAAGAAGCGAAACCGTATCGACTGAGTTTAAAAATGGACAATCATCGTTCTCCCAGTATTGGTGCGGAACGGGCCTTAGTTGAATTTAATCATAATAATTTGTTTGGCTATGGTGAGCGATTATTTTTTAGTTATGGTTTTGCTGATGATAAAGATGATTATCTATTAAGTTATTCAATGCCATTGGATGCAAATAAAACTAGAGCGGGTATTAGTATTGAACGGGATTCTTCTTCGGTATTAACCGAACCATTTAATTCATTAGGATTTAGTAGTGAGCTTCGTCGTTTTTCGACTCATTTAAGTCATCGTTTTGTACATAAACTGGATGAAGAAATTACAGCTGGAGTTCAACATTCTCTAACTCGCAGTGATACTCAATTATTGGGGGAACCTTTTGCTTTTCCTCCTGGAGTGGCTGAGGCAAGAGTGAATGAGTTAAGTTTTTATGTTAATTGGGTAAAACGGGATAGTAAACAGGTTTTCGCGGCAAGAGGGGAGTTAGGCTTTGGTTTACCGGGATTAAATTCAACCGAACGGGATCATGATTTACCCGATGGTCGTTTTATACGCTGGACTGGTCAGCTCCAATGGTTACAAAGTTTACCTTTTTGGTCGGCAGAAAGTTTATTTCGTCTAAATATGCAATTAAGCAATGATAATTTATTGTCGATGAATCAATTTGCTGTTGGAGGTGCGAATACGGTTCGAGGTTATCGAGAAAATACCTTGGTAAGGGATAATGGGGTAGTGGCCTCTATTGAAGCTCATATTCCTATCGCGCAATTTAGTATTCCGGGTTTAACCGAAAGCAGTCTTGATTCTCGCCTTAAAATAGTCCCTTTTTTTGATTATGCCTACGTCTGGAATCACGATGATTTTTTATTTGATCCTGAACAAATCTATAGTGTGGGACTCGGCTTAGAATGGAAGGTAGATAGACGTTTAAGTGCTGAAATTTATTGGGGGAAAGATTTAAAAAAGACGCAACTCGAGCATGACTCAAATATCCAAGATAAGGGCATTCATCTGCAGTTTGTATTACATATGCTCTGATGCTCTGAGAAAAATCAAAATGATAAGACATTTTTTTAAAATACAGCGACTAAAAAAACTAGGTGTGGTTTTTTTTGTTTTTTTTATGGCTAATGGTTTGGTTCAGGCGCAAGATAAAACATTTACGCAGCAAATCGAGAAAGCTGATCAAGCGTTATTGGCTCATAACAATGCCTTAGCCATAAGTACCTTAAGTAAAATTATTCAGCAATTGGAGTTAACACCGGACGACTCCTTACTGATTACCCAAACACTCATTCAAGCCCGAATGAAAATTATTCTGGCCTATCAGCGTTTGGGATTTATGGATAAAGCCTTAAAGGACTTAGATAAAAACCTTTTATTACTAGAAAAAGGAATCTCCCACGAACTAGCTGTCCAGTTACTCAGTCAAGCCAGTGATACTATGCTTTCCGTCGGTGATTTGGGATCTTCTCGGGATTATTTACAACAAGCAATAAAATTATCCAATAAAAATATGCGGCCGGCAGTATTAGCTGCTTTGTGGCAACGAGCTGGAAATACTTATACTGCGCTGGGGCAATTTGAAAAGGCAGTAAATTATTATGATAAAAGTATTCAGTATGCACAAAAATCCTCACAGTTAAACTTAGAAATAAAAAGTAAAGTCAATCGTCTATTTCCTGTATTGCAATTAAATTCCGATCGACAAGGAACAGTCTTAAGCGAATTAGAAAGTGTTGCAGCATTTATTCCCCGGTTAGATCAAGTCAGGTTAAAAAGCAGTGCCCATATCACTTTAGGTGTTCTGGCATATGAACAGTTGACTGAAACATTTGGACAATTGACGCAACTAAGCTATAAAAATTTGTATTCGGCTTATCAATTGTCTCAACAGACTGATGATCATAAACAACAATCGGTTAGTGCTGGATATTTAGCTAAATTATATTTTAAACAGAAACGTTATAATGACGCTTTGGTTTGGTTAAACCGGGCGATATTTTATGCGCAACTGCAAGAAATGCCGGAGTACTTATATCAATGGTATGAGTTAAAAGGACAAATAAGTCTAAAACAAGGACAAAATGAAGAAGCATTGCTTGCATTTAACAAAGCAGTAAAAATATTATCTCCAATTCGGAATCATTTGGATATTGGCGTAAGAAGTCCAATTCGTTCATTCAATGATGCCGTTAAATCCGTATATTACTCCTTGGCCGATTTATTATTACAAAAGGCTCAGAATACTTCCAACAAGGCACAACAGCAAAAGCTTCTATATCAAGCTCGCGATACCATTGAATCGTTAAAAGTGGCCGAGTTAGAAAACTATTTTCAGGACGATTGTGTGGCTAATCTACAGGCTTCACAAAAACAATTGGAAACAATAAGTCCCGGTATTATCGTGCTTTATCCAATTAGTTTACCGAATAGACTGGTTTTATTAGTCAGTAGTTCGGGGACAATTAAGCAATATAATATTCCGGTAACTGCAGATTTTCTTAAAGATCAGGCTTTACTATTTAGAAAAAATCTACAAAGCCGTCCACATAACCGTTTCTTAAGTCAAGCCAAGCAATTGTATACTTGGATGATTAAACCAATAAAAAAGGATTTAGAGCAGTGGCAAGTTGATACTTTGGTTATCGTGGCTGATGGCCTATTAAGAACGATTCCTTTTTCAAGCCTGTATGATGGTAATCAATTTTTGATTGAGCAATATGCATTGGTTAATGCTCCAGGTTTTAAATTAATTGATCCTAAACCTTTAGAATGGAAAAATAACAAAGTTTTGTTAGCTGGATTATCCGAGGGAGTGCAAGATTTTTCTCCTTTACCCAATGTACCTAAAGAATTACGAAAAATTGAATCTATACTTAGTAATAAGCAACTGATTGGAGATAAAATTATCAATCAACAATACACTCTGGAACAAATGCAGAGTAAACTCGCTAACAATAATTATTCTATAGTCCATATGGCGACTCATGCTCAATTTACGGGGCAACACAATAATGATTTTTTGTTAACCTATGATAATAAATTAACGATTGATAAACTAAAAAACTTAATTGGTTTTGGGCGTTTTCGTGATAAACCTATTGAGCTTTTAACCATGAGTGCATGCCAGACTGCATTAGGTGATGAAAGAGCTGCCCTAGGATTGGCCGGAGTAGCAATTAAGGCTGGTGCTCGAAGTGCTTTAGCAACCTTGTGGTTTGTAGATGATGAAGCAACTTCATTGGCTGTTACCGAGTTTTATCAGGCATTAGCAGGAAAAAAGACTGATAATAAACCACTCTCAAAAGCGAAAGCCTTACAATTGATTCAGAAAGATATGATAGGACAAGCCCGTTATTGGCACCCCTCGTATTGGGCACCATTTCTATTAATAGGAAATTGGTTATAGAAAATTCTCAGACTGCATAAATGAAAAGTCAGCGATTTTGTTTTTTGTTTTACCTTATTTTACTTGTTTTTGCATCAACAAGTCAGGCAGCCTATACGACTCTGGAATTCAATCCCTCAACGGAGGAAGATGATTTTTGTGAGTCAACCTCTGATACTACCCCAGCCTCGTCTGATCCCAACTATAAATTTACGGTAAAAAAAGTTGATGACACGGATCGTTGTGATACCGGAACCGGGAAATTTGCTTTTTTTGGTATGGGAAACTCCCATGCTACACCTGACACATCGGTTAAATTTGAAATCTCGGTTGATAGCGGTACCTTTAATATCAGTAGTTTTTCGGTGACAAATTCAGGTACTGACGCGGGTGATAATACCTTATTGACCGTCTCTTCAACAGATATTCATGATGTCGAAGTTACTGAACTCACGGATACCGCTATTTTTGATCAAAAAACCATTATTCCGATACATCCCCCAATCACTGATGCCAAAAAAGTGACCATCAGTTATCCTTCCACATCACTTTTAAGCTTTGGTGAATTTATAGTCGAAAAATTTGTTACTGGCTTTGCCGTTGATGATGTTACCATTCTCGAAGGAGATGATCCAGCCACTAAAACGTTGACTTTTACCGTAACTCGTAGTGGTGATGTATCCTCGGCAATGACGATAGATTATGCTACTTCTCCGGGAATGGCTACCCCAGGTATTGATTACGTTGCTGATTCTGGAACCTTAAGTTTTGGTGTCGGAGTAACCACTCAAGAAATAAATATTAGCATTTTTCCCGATGGTGAAATCGAAGCTGATGAAGAATTTTATATTGATTTAAGTAGTCCTAGTAGTGGAACAATTACAGCAAATTTTGGTATGGGAACGATTACTGATGATGATAGTTATGCCATTAATATTACCAATATCTCTGGGGATACCACCGAAGGTGGTGGCACAGCAACGTTTGATGTCACTCTCAATGCTAAACCAGCCCAACCCATGGAACCTTTAGCAGGGGATGTGGATATCACAATTAGTTCCTCAAATACTGCCGAAGGCACCGTCAATAATTCTGCTTTAACCTTTGCTAATGATAATTGGTTTACCCCACAAACAGTGACGGTCACCGGGGTAAATGACGATGTGGTTGATGGTGATGTTGTTTATACCATTACCGCTTTGGCGGCCGCGGTTGGTTTTTCATTTGACGGCATTTCTGAAATGACAGGGCTTACTAATATTGATAACAATAGTTATACGTCAAAACTTGAAGGTTTGTCAGGGAGCACTTCTGAACCAGGTGGCACAGCCACTTTTACCGTCGTATTAAATGCATTACCGAGTGGTACGGTGGATGTGACAGTTGTATCTGATGATTTAACCGAAGGAAGCGTTACTACGGGATCCATTTTAGCCTTTACCGTGGGTAATTGGGATGTGCCTCAGAATGTCATTGTGACAGGGGTTGACGATGCTGTAGTTGATGGTAATATTTCTTATAGTGTGACGGCAACAGCAAATGGTGGTGGTTATGTGAATAGCATGACATCAATACTGATTACTAATCTTAATGATGATTTTCCACCTCCGCCGCCCCCAACACCTACTCCGGAGCCAACGCCTGAACCCACTCTGGAACCAACACCTGAACCTACTGTAGAGCCAACGCCTGAACCTACTGTGGAGCCAACGCCTGAACCTACTGTGGAGCCAACACCTGAACCTACTGTGGAGCCAACACCTGAACCTACTGTGGAACCAACGCCTGAACCTACTGTGGAACCAACGCCCGAACCCACTCCAGAACCTGGCATTTTTGATAATCTGAGTAATTCAGAGCTGCAAATTTTAACTTCTAGTGATTTACAAGCATTGACTCCTGAACAAATTGCGACAATTACACCAGAACAATTAGCCAATATCCCTCCAGAAGCATTATCTGGGATCGAAAGCGAAGATTTGGCAGCCTTGTCGCCAGAAACTATATTAGCTTTAACACCTGAACAGATAAGCAACCTTAACGTGAATATATTTGAAAATAGTCCGAGTCAAGAAATAGGGAGTTTTTTTATACATTTAGATTCTAGTACGGTATCAGTTGAAGATATACAATCACTTTTACCCGAAGGTTGGAGTATAAATCCCGGCACGGGTGAAATAGTGCCTCCTTCAGGGACTTCTATTACTTTGCCAAGTCTTTTAGCTAATCCGAATTTGGGTTTTAGTCCTCCAAAAAATATTCCTGATTTAAATAAAACCTTCTCTTTGGGGGGAAGTGGAGGAACCAGTTTTGTTGACAAAGCCAATCAAACGTTAATAAATGCTGGTCTTTCTCAATTTAGCTTTACTCAAGATCCCAATACCGGGCAATTGGCCTTTAATGATCCGAATATTGCATCAACTTTCTCTTTATCACCAGATGCCACCGGTATAATACAGGTTGATGCCTCGATACCGCCTGGGGTTGTTCTTAATAGTGAAGGTTTTTTTGTTTTAACAACGGTCGATCATCAACAGATGATTTTTCGGCCAGTACCATTTAATGCCAGTGAATTAGGTCAAACATTAAATGGTGAGGTTGATATTGCCGATACCGGCAATGTTTTAATCAGTAGAACAACATCGGCTCTGAGTGTTTTATTTGGTTTTGATGTTCAACAAATGCCTGCTGGTACGCCACCTGGTCCAATTATTAACCCAGACGGAAGTGTGCTCTACGTATTTGAAAGCGGCTTGGCGCAAAACGTTTTCCCAGCGCCCAATGAACCTGACTTATTGAATCGTTTATTAGTCAATCAAATTGATGGTATTAGCAATCTACGTTTTAATGCTGACGGGACATTATCCGGTTTATATAATGGCCAACCCGTAACTATTCAGACTTTTTTCGAGGCCAATATTCGGGGCGTTATCGATAACTCAGATAATTCTGTAGGTAGTCTGGCATTTAATAAAATAGAAAATGATGGCAGCTTAACTTTAATTTATCGTAGTCCCGTTCCTAATTCATCAAATACAGGCACAAAACGTGCTAGGTTAAACAATAGTGATGTGGAACAAAGAGTATCAATTCGTTTTGATAGTGTTTCTGAGCAAACAGAAAAGCAGAAGTGCTTAGACTCGGCAAATAAACCGGTTAATTTTCTTGACTTTATACAACAAATGGCAAGTTGTAAGTTTATCTTGTATCCGTGAAATAATATTAAGGCTATAAACAATGCAAAAAAATGTCCTACTTACTATAAGTCTTTATAAGCAATCTGTGCTTATAGTCTATTTATTGATACCTCTGTTTTTGCTATCTTTGGTTTTAGTACCTAATTTGGCAAGGGCTGAACTTTGTGAATCTTATAGTGAGGACTTAACCGGACAATCTGGCAGTGTTAAATTAAGTGGCGATATTTGCCTGGTCGATAATACCTATTCGGGTAAAGTTACCGGTACTATCAATGTTTCTTATAGCGAATATAGTGCCGATGGAAGTTTTTCAGTTGATGGTCAACTAATCCTGACTTATTTATCCGATAGTGTCAGTCCTGCTGCCAGTACACTTAGCGTTACCTATAATGGAGGCCCCGTTACTTATACCATTGCCGGTCAATCATATGACGTTGAATTTCAAAATTTAAGTTATAGTTTTGATGGTCAGATGCAACAAACAGCGGAATCTGGGAATATTTTGCTCAATGGTGTAGAACTTGATGCCAAAGATACCCCTTATACTTATGTCAAACTTTTTTAATTTATTCTGTCTAATAGTCCAGTAGAAAAGTCCAAAATAATAGTGAGTATCTAGTATATGCAATTATTTACCATAAACTGTAGAGTGGAATACGTGTGTATAAATCTTTGCATCATTCTTTTAATTTTTATCATTAGCCCTTCATCTTTATCGGCAAATACTAATATAGAAAATCCGTTTTTTTCCCAAATTGAGCTTTCTAAAAATAGAAATTTACCACCTCCGCCACCAGATGGAAATCCACCACCACCGCCGCCAGGCACTGAACCTACACCAGAACCTGGTACAGAACCATCTCCTGAGCCTACACCAGAACCCGGTACAGAACCATCTCCTGTACCTATGCCAGAACCCGGTACAGAACCGCCTCCTGAATCTACATCTGACTCTGAAAGTATGCCACCACCGCCACCACCAACTGATATTCATAATTTAACGCCGGATGAATTAGAGCAGTTAACCGCAGAACAGGGGAGCGGAATTACACCCGAGCAAGGTGGTTCACTGACTCCTGAACAAGTCGGACATATACCACCAGAAGCGATTGGTGGTTTCCCGGCAGATACCTTATTGGCGATGCCACCTGATACGGTAAAATCATTAACTCCCGAACAGATCAAAAGTATTAATAGTGAAGAGTTTCAAAAATCCGAAGACGATGACGTAGGGAAATTTTTTATAAATTTGGACCCTGAAAAAATCACTCCAGAAGATGCGAAAGATTTATTACCCCCTGGTTGGACTATTGACTCAGATACTGGAGAATTAATAGCGCCAGTAGACACTCAATTGAGTTTGCCAAATTTGGAATCCGGTTCGACACCCGGGTTTAATCCTCCTGAAAATATTCCAGATTTAAGCAAAAGCTTTTCCCTGGGAGGGGAGAATGGGACAAGCTTTCTAGATAAAGCAAATCAAACCCTCAGCGGAGCAGGACTTTCCCAGTTTAAGTTCAAGCAGGATAGCAATTCAGGAAAAATAAACTTTGATAATTCTGAGACAAATTCAAAGTACGCGTTAGCAGCAGATGCTAATGGGATATTTCAGAGTGATTCTAGTTCTGAGCCTGGACTTGAAAAAAATAATGAAGGTTTTTTTGTTTTAACTACAGATGATAATCAACAACTCATTTTGAGACCGATACCAGCCGATCCAGCTGCCTTAGGGATCGCATTAAATGGTGATGTACACCTAGGGGAAAAAGGTAATGTATTAATTAATGGTGGTAATACAGCCATTAGTGCTTTATTTGGTTCTGAAATCCAACAAGCACCAGATGGAACACCTCCGGGACCGTTGGTTCAATCAGATGGCAGTGTTTTATATGTGTTTGATGATGGCCAGGCACAAAGTGTCTTTCCAACCCCGAATGAACCCGATTTACTCATTGCATTACTATTGGCGCAAATCGATGGCTTAAGCAATCTCAGCTATAATTCAGATGGTACTTTATCGGGGTTTTATAATGGTAAACCAGTGATTATTCAAACATCCTATAATGCCGATGTAAAAAGCGTAGACTCTGGTGTTGATAATTCTGCTGGTAGTCTTGCTTTTAGCCAAATCGAAAATGATGGCAGTTTGGTATTATTGTATCGTAGTCCTATTCCTGAAACCGATAGTACATCTCGTGCAAGAGTAAGTGATAGCGACGTAGAGCAAAGAATTTCTATCAAATATGATGATAGTGAAGAGGAAAGTACGACGGATATTTGTCTTGACTCAACCGATAAGCCATCCAATTTTATTGGTTTTATAGAAACAATGACCAGCTGTAAATTTATAGTTTATTAATCCTAAAAAACTGAATTTTTTAGCCTTAATAATATATTTAAACTTAAGATTTTCTAATCTGAGTTTTTTATCATAAATTAATGTCATTTTTGGCCCACTCACGGTAAAATGTGCGCTTGGAAAATCGCGTACTATTTTTAAACTTTTTCGGCATAGGATAATCCTTAAGTCGAGTTTGGGCTTTATTGCATGACTAAATATATTTTTATTACGGGTGGAGTCGTTTCTTCATTAGGAAAGGGAATTGCCTCTGCATCTTTGGCTGCGTTACTTGAAGCACGCGGTTTAAATGTTACTCTAATGAAACTGGATCCTTATATTAATGTTGATCCAGGTACGATGAGTCCGTTTCAACATGGTGAAGTTTACGTGACTGAAGATGGCGCGGAAACCGATCTTGATCTTGGTCATTATGAACGTTTTGTTCGTACCAATATGACTCAATCCAATAATTTTACCGCTGGTCGTGTCTATGAAAGTGTTCTTAGTAAAGAACGGCGTGGTGATTATTTAGGTGCAACCATTCAGGTTATCCCACATATTACTGATGAAATTAAACAGCGTATAGTGGTTGGTGCCAGAGATGCTGATATCGCCATGGTTGAAATTGGCGGTACAGTCGGTGATATTGAATCCTTACCTTTTATGGAAGCCATTCGCCAGATGGGTATTGAAATGGGGTCAGAGCAAACCTTGTTTATGCATCTGACCTTATTACCCTATATTTCTACCTCTGGCGAATTAAAAACCAAACCAACCCAGCATTCCGTTCGTGACTTACAAGCCATTGGTATTCGTCCCGATATATTACTTTGTCGTGCCGATAGAGAAATTCCAGCCGAAGAACGCCGTAAAATCGCTTTGTTTACCAATGTAGAAGAGCGCGGTGTTATTTCTGCAATTGATGTTGATAGTATTTATCGTATTCCGCTGCTATATCACGAGCAACAATTAGATCAATTGGTAGTCGACAAATTAAAATTAAATGTTCCTGAAGCTGATTTATCCCAATGGCAGGCTGTCTTGGATGCACAAGCTAATCCACAAGGAGAAGTCACAATCGCCATGGTTGGTAAATATGTCGATTTGACTGAGTCATATAAATCACTCTCAGAGTCGTTGATCCATGCAGGTATTCATACCCGAACTAAAGTAAAAATTATTTATTTAGACTCGGAAGATATTGAAAAAGGTGACGATGCCGGTTTAGCTAAAATGGATGCAATTTTGGTTCCTGGTGGATTTGGTGAACGCGGTGTAGAAGGTAAAATAGCAACGGCCAAGTATGCTCGCGAAAATGGAATTCCCTATTTAGGAATTTGTTTGGGAATGCAAGTTGCAGTGATAGAATATGCGCGTAATGTAGCCAAATTGGATAAGGCCCATAGTACTGAGTTTGATTCAACCACCCCCAATCCAGTGATTGCCTTAATTACGGAATGGCAAAAAGAAGACGGTTCTATAGAAGTTCGTGATGAAAACACTCAAAAGGGTGGTACCATGCGTTTAGGTGGGCAACCGTGTAAACTGGGTAAGGATTCCCAAGTTCGCCATATATATGAAAAAGAAGTCATTGTAGAACGTCATCGTCACCGTTATGAATTTAACAATCAGTATCGTGAACCCTTACAAAATGCTGGTTTACAATTTACGGGTATTTCCATTGATGAAAACCTAGTAGAAGTCATCGAAGTACCGGATCATCCCTGGTATATTGCCTGTCAATTTCACCCTGAGTTTACATCTACACCACGTGATGGTCATCCATTATTTACGAGCTTTGTTAATGCTGCCCGGAAACATGCCGGATTAGCTGTGATTGCTAATAGTGAGGAATAATAAATTAATTAAATGAATATTTGCGGTTTTGAAATTGGTCTAGAACACCCTCTATTTTTAATAGCTGGCCCCTGTGTCATCGAAAACGAAAAGATGATAATGGAAACGGCTGCTCACATGAAAACACTTAGCCTTGAGTTAGATATTGCTTATATTTTCAAGGCTTCTTTTGATAAAGCGAATCGTACTTCTTCCAGTAGTTATCGCGGACCAGGTCTAGAAGAAGGCTTAAGAATTCTCGAGAAAGTCCGCTCTGAGCTGGAACTCCCGGTGTTAACCGATGTGCATGAAGATACACCACTGGATCAGGTAAAAGAAGTCGTTGATGTATTGCAAACTCCAGCCTTTTTGTGTCGTCAAACTAATTTTATTCAAGATGTTGCCAGCCAAGGTCTACCAGTCAACATAAAAAAAGGACAATTCCTCGCACCTTGGGATATGCAGCATGTGATCGAAAAGGCCAAAGCGACGGGTAATAATCAAATAATGGCCTGTGAACGTGGGGCTAGTTTCGGCTATAACAACTTGGTCTCTGATATGCGTTCTTTAGCGGTCATGCGAGAAACACAGGCACCCGTTGTTTATGATGCCACGCATTCCGTGCAACAACCCGGTGGCCAAGGGGGTAGTTCTGGAGGAAATCGTGAGTTTGTACCAGTGTTAGCCAGAGCCGCAGTTGCTAGCGGTATAGCCGGGCTATTTATGGAAACCCACCCAGATCCTGATCTGGCTCTAAGTGATGGTCCCAACTCTTGGCCTCTGGATAAAATGGCTGAATTATTAAAAGTTTTAATTGAAATTGATCATTTAGTTAAATCAAATGGTCTCATCGAACAAGGTTTGTAGCAATTTAAAAAAATAGTACTGAATTTAAAGAAATGATTGAGGAGAAGAAATAAGTGTCGGATTTAAAAATTGTTAAAGTGAGTGCCAGAGAGATTGTAGATTCACGCGGCAATCCTACTGTTGAAGTGGATGTTACTTTAGCTGATGGTACTATGGGTAGAGCCGCAGTTCCTTCCGGTGCGTCAACGGGCGCCCGTGAAGCAATCGAGTTAAGAGATGGCGATAAAGCTCGCTATTTAGGCAAAGGCGTTCAAAATGCAGTCACTAATGTTAATACTGAAATCAGCAAGGCCATCGTAGGGATGCAGGCTGATGACCAGAAAGGCATTGATCAGAAAATGATCGAGCTTGACGGCACTGACAATAAAGAACGTTTAGGTGCTAATGCCATTTTAGGCGTGTCTATGGCTATTGCACATGCTGCAGCCAAAGCTAATAATTTACCACTATATGCTTATATTGGCGGAAAAGGTCCATTTACCACGCCGGTACCAATGATGAATATTATCAATGGTGGTGAACACGCGGATAATAGTGTCGACATTCAAGAATTTATGATTTTACCTACTGGTGCACCTTCGGTCACTGAAGCGATTCGATATGGTGCGGAAGTATTCCATGCCTTGAAAAAAGTGCTAAACCAAAAAGGCCTTAATACCGCTGTTGGTGATGAAGGGGGGTTTGCTCCAGATTTACCTTCTAATGAAGCCGCCATTGAAATCATTTTAGAAGCAATCAAAGCGGCTGGATATGAAGCCGGAAAGGATATTTTTATCGGTATTGATGCGGCCAGTTCCGAGTTTTATGAAGACGGACGTTATCACTTAGCCTCTGAAGGCAAGGTTTTAACTTCTGAAGAAATGGTCGACTATTTGGCGGATTGGGTCGAAAAATATCCAGTAATTACTATAGAAGATGGTTTGGCAGAAGATGATTGGGATGGCTGGAAATTATTAACCGAAAAACTCGGTAGTAAGTGCCAGTTGGTTGGTGATGATTTATTTGTAACTAATCCTAAAATCTTCAAAGAAGGCATCGAGAAAGGGATTGGTAATTCCATTTTAATTAAGGTTAACCAAATCGGCACATTAAGCGAAACCTTAGAAGCGATTCAAATGGCTAAAGATGCCGGATATACCGCTGTGGTTTCTCATCGCTCTGGAGAGACTGAAGATACTACGATTGCTGATTTAGCCGTAGCCACTTCCAGCGGTCAAATTAAAACAGGTTCCTTATCGCGTTCGGACCGGATTGCTAAATACAATCAGTTGATCCGTATTGATGAAGAACTTGGAGATGCTGCCGTTTATCCCGGTATGAATGCCTTTAAGTATCAGTAATATTATTGGTTTCCATGTTTAACATGGAAACCTCCATTGGCCACAGGGAGGCAACTATTCGCTTTTTCATTTAACCATTATCATTAATAAATGATTAGCTTTTATAATAGTGCTTTCAGGCCAATGAAATATTCTTACCACCTAATAATAATTGCACTGGTTATTTTATTATTTATCCTACAGCTTGATCTATGGATTGGCAAAGGAAGTATGCAAGAAGTATGGCAATTAGAAAAAGAAATTGCCATTCAAGAAAAAGAAAATTTACGTCTTAAAGAACGTAATCAAGCGCTTCACGAAGAAGTGAAAGATCTTAAGCGTGGTTTAGAAGCCATTGACGAGCGAGCCCGTACCGATATGGGAATGATCCATCAAGACGAAACTTTTTTTCAAATCATAAAAACGGATGAAAAAAAATAATCAATACGCCCACTGGGCAGTGATTCCAGCTGCCGGGGTTGGCAAGCGAATGCAATCCGCTACTCCAAAACAGTATCTTCCTTTACTTGGTCGAAGTATTTTATACCATAGTGTATCCTTATTTATTCAACACCCCAAAATTGACGGGGTTGCAATAGCCGTAAGTGAAGGTGATGAATATTGGCCTGAAGTTAAACAACAATTAGACACTCTGCAAAAAGAGTTGGGATCGAATAAAACAATTTTGATTGCTCCTGGTGGCAAAGAACGCAGTGATTCTGTTTATTCCGCCTTAAATTGTTTAACGGATAGCTTAACCAATAATGATTGGGTATTGGTCCATGATGCGGCTCGGCCCTGCTTAATTTTAGATGATATTGATAAATTAATAAGCCAACTATCCGATCAAACCATTGGCGGTCTACTTGGTTTGCCCATGGCTGATACAGTTAAATTCTGTAATAGTCAACAAAATGTAGAAAAAACCGTCGATCGCAGTCATTTATGGCGGGCCTTGACCCCTCAAATGTTTCGTTTTGGGCAGTTATTTGTTGCCTTAAAGCATGCCCAGGAAAATAATTTACCGATTACCGATGAATCATCTGCTTTAGAACTTTTGGGTTATAAACCGGTGATGATAGAAGGGCATAATGAAAATATTAAAATTACTCACCCCGATGATTTGGCATTAGCTGAGAAATTTTTATTAAAGGACCAAAAATGATTCGAATCGGTCATGGTTATGATGCCCACCGCTTTTCTGAACAAGATGCCCATAGCCTTTCTAAACAAAATGCCCATAGCTGCTCCAAACAAACAGATGGAGTAGTAAACACGATTGTTATTGGTGGCTGCAATATTCCTTATCAATTTGAATTGCTCGCTCATTCAGATGGTGATGTCTTATTACATGCCTTAACCGATGCGATTTTAGGGGCTTTAGGTTTGGGGGATATTGGTAAACACTTTCCTGATAGTAGTGAAGATTTTAAGAATATCGATAGTCGAATATTATTGCGAGAAGGGTTTAAAAAAGCCAAAGCAATGGGTTATCAATTGGGAAATACCGATATTACCATCGTGGCCCAGGCTCCTAAAATGGCACCATTTATTGATCACATGCGCAAAAATATAGCCGAGGATCTAGAGGTTAGTAAAAGCCAGGTCAATGTAAAAGCGACCACCACTGAAAAAATGGGCTTTACCGGTCGCAAAGAAGGCATAGCAGTACATGCCGTTGTCTTACTTTTAAAGAATCAAAATTAATGTCTGATCAAGAAAATCAATTTCCCATCGTTTTTTTAAATGATATGGCTTACGCCTATGGGCAACCCCAATTTCACGCTTTATTTAAACAGAATCCGGAAGATTTCCAAGTCAAGGAAGTCTTAAGTTTTGAAATAGAAGGCGAGGGTACTCATGCCTATCTCTATGTAAAAAAAACCAATAATAATACCCAATGGTTAGCTAAGCAATTAGCTAATTTTGCTGGAATACCCGTGCGTGATGTGGGATATGCAGGATTGAAAGATCGCCATGCAGTGACTTGCCAATGGTTTAGTATTAATTTGGAAGGGATCACTGAGCCGGATTGGGAACAACTCGATATTGAAGGGGTTGAAATTAAGCAGGTAACCTATCATCGGCGAAAACTAAAAACCGGTGCGATTGCATATAATAAATTTATTATACTACTCAAAGGTATAGCACCTGAGTCCACAGAGGTTTTAGTCCAAAAACTGGAACAAATCAAAACCCAAGGCGTACCCAATTATTTTGGTTCGCAACGTTTTGGTATTGATCATAATAACCTAACCGCCGCTAAAAATTGGTTTAGTGGGGTTAGAAAAGTAAAACGTCGTGATGAAAAGAGTATTTATATTTCTGCAGCTCGCTCCATGCTATTTAATCAATTGCTCTCACAACGGATCAATCAATATGGTTGGAATCAGCTTGTTGAAGGTGAAGTAATGATGTTAGATGGCTCTCATGCGGTGTTCAAAACTGAGAGTTTAGATGACGAACTACATCGACGTTTTCAATCGATAGATATTCACCCAACTACGTGTTTATGGGGTAAAGGTGAACCAAGTTCGTCAGGAATTTTAAAACAACTTGAGCAGACCATTCCTGAGTACTATCCGGCTTGGTGCAAGGCTCTGGAAAATAAAGGCCTAAACCAAGAGCGCCGATCAATTCGATTGATTCCTCAAGAATTGGAATATGAGTTTTTAGCCGACAACCAACAGCTTCAATTAAATTTCAACTTGTTTTCAGGTAGTTATGCTACAGCGCTTTTGAGAGAGTTGATTGAAATCAATTAATCAAAATTCCAAGGTAAAAAAAGTATTAATTCCTTATATCCGGAGAGCTTTTTTTTAACCTAAATTAATCAGTTGGGCCTGAATAATCGAGAAAAAAAATGCGTTCATTATTATTGGCAGGTGTCCAATCCGGCTGTGGAAAAACAACAATTACTCTGGCTTTAATGCAATTTTTTATCAAACAAGGTTTAAATGTTCGTGGTTTTAAATCCGGACCTGATTTCCTTGATCCTTTATGGCATAGCAAACTCACGGGTACACATTCTTATAATTTAGATACCAAAATGGTTGGTATTGCTGAAAGCCAGCAATTAATACTATCGGCTCAACAACAAAATACCGATTTAGCGATTATTGAAGGAGTAATGGGATTATTTGATGGTCGCCAAGGAGTTGGACAGGATGGTTCCAGTGCTTATTTAGCCAAAGTTTTAAATATTGATATTTGGTTGGTTGTTGATGTTAGGGGGATGAGTGGTTCGGTTGTGCCTCTAGTTGCCGGGTTTGTTGATTATGCTCAAAAGTTGGGCATAAATATTTCGGGTATTATTGCAAACCGTGTTGGTAGTCCACATCATGCTCAGTTAATAAAAGAATTATTGATAGACAATCAACTACCACCACTACTTGCTTGGCTAGATAAACAAGCACCTAAATTACCTGAACGTCATCTTGGCTTAATTAAGCCGGATGAATTTCCACTGCCTGATTTTAGCAATAATCTACATATTGAAGTGGATAATCTACCAACCTTGTTGCCAAAATATAAGCATAAATGGACTTCACCACCAGTAAAAAAATACCGAGGATTATTAAAGAATCAAATCATTGCTATCGCTAAAGATGAGGCTTGTTGTTTTATTTATCCAGCGAATATAGATTGGCTACAAGAGCAAGGGGCTAATCTGGTATATTTTTTCCCAATACTCGGTGAGCCAGTTCCAACCGATAGTGATGCCATTTGGTTACCTGGTGGTTATCCTGAATTATATGCCGAAAAACTCTCCAAATCAGATACCTGGTCTTCACTTCGATCTTTTATTAAAACCGGAAAACCACTCCTGGCAGAATGCGGAGGTATGATGTTATTGGGACAAACCATAACGGATCAACAAGAAAAAGTATGGGATATGGCTGGAGTTCTTCCTATTACTACCACTATGCAAGATAAATTAGCTGCTTTGGGATATAGAGAATGCATTAATGGTTCTAATGCTGGTGTAAAAGGACATGAGTTTCACCATTCTATCCGAACAGAACTGGAGAAAATTGATGAAGCATTTCTTGTTGTGCGTGGCGATAATGGAATACAACAAGAAAATATTCGGGCATCCTATATTCATTGGTATTTTGCTAGTGCACCAGATGTTGTATCACTGTGGTTTTTGGAATAATAATTAATAAAATGCCTGGGCGATTCAAAGGAAATGCAGAAGATTAAGGGGTTTGGGCTTTGGCATTGATTAAGTACATAATAAATAAAGTTATTTGAAAAATACACCAATTATCGCTATTTTTGCAACAACTATTTATCGGTAATAAACAATAAATTGGATAAAACCTAGAAAACCTCAATACATCAAGATCTTGATGGTTCTGAACAAAAATTTGAATGATTTTCCATTCTTCATCATGTTGACAAACACCAATTCACCTATATACTGTAAGTTATTTCATGCATTGCGAACGTCCTATACAAACGTTATCTGACAAGAGTTCTGTCTATTATTGGTATGATTAATATGAGTATAAAATCATCAGGACACACAAATAGAGAATTAGGACATTCAGTACAAGTTGACTATTTAATTTTTAGTTCAAACAAACTGTTGTTTGCCATTCCTTATTACCATTTATTACAAATAATTGATTCCCCAGAACATACACAAATACCAAATTCAAAAGAGTATATTCGTGGTTTTTTAAATTTTATGGGAGAAGCTATACCACTATACGATATGCGTAAAAAAATTGGTCATATTTCTTTACCCGATGAAATAAATCAACTAATTAAATTTATCCAACAACAAAAACAAGAGCACCAGTCTTGGGTGAAAAAAATCAAGCACGCAGTTTATAACAACGAAGAGCTTAACATTGAAATCGAGGATACCTTAGGTTCATTTGACCAATGGAGTTATGACTTAAATATCGATAATAATGCGGTATCAAATTATCTATCCCATTTCGAAAAACCTCAAAAATCTGTGCATACGATAGCAGCAACAATAGACGAATTAATCAAAAAAAATAATCAAAAAGAGGCCATCTCTTTATTTAAGGAAGCAGATGAAAAAGAGTTCAGAGAATTGTTAGAACTCTTTGATGGTTTTGAGGATTTTGTTCGTGGGTCAATTTTCGAATATGCGATTGTAATTGAGAATGCGCAGCATAAAGCTGCAATTACAGCGGATGAATTGAAGTATTTTGAAAAGTTTGATGAGGTCGTCCTTGAACTACCATTTACCATGGAAGCTGATGAGTTAAGTATAGTTGACGCTATAGGACGAAAAAAAGTAGGAGAGCATATTCACGAGGTACTAATTTTAAATATCGATGAATTTATGAAAGATAATCATCATTTAGATATCTTAGTGAATCATGCCACAGAAATAACAAAGTCATAGATTTAAAAAAAAATGTAACTAACCTAATGATTTGGATGTTCGAAATGCCACTTAAGGAAGAAAAAAATAATGACCTGACCACTTTATCGATAGAAGAAAACTTTAATATCTATGTCGCGCTCGATTATAAAAATATATTTATGGAGCGATTATCCGAGTCATCATCTATCGCGATAGATTTGTCATTGGTTACAGAAATCGATAGTAGTGCAATTCAGTTACTATTGCTTTTAAATCGTGAAGCTAATGCCAACAATAAACGCGTTGAACTGATTAATCCAAGTATTCCGGTCAGCGGCATATTGGACTTATATGGTTTAACTGATGAGTTTAATATTTCAACGACTATATTGAATACTTAATGAAAAGTGTATGAATATGGAATCAAACCTTTTAATTCAAACTTTTTTGGAAGAAAGCGCTGAACTGTTGCATCAGTTAGAAGATGTTCTTTTGATGCTTGAAGATGAACCGGAAGATGCAGAAAGTATCAATACCATATTTCGTATTGCACATACATTAAAGGGTTCGGCAGGTATGTGTGAACTTACGCATGTCGTCGAGTTTACTCACTATATGGAAAATATGTTGGATCAACGTCGTGCTCAGGGACGAGGATTGGATAAACAACAGATTGAGTTATTTTTAAATTGTAACGACCATGTTAACCAATTAATCAAATTTGATGTAGGACTCTCAGATATTTCTGAACAAACGCTGCTAGAACAAGGGCTAGAGCTGGAAACCTCTCTTAAACAATATATTGCTGATAATTCATTAGCCGAGACGAATACTGATTCATTAGATTCGGCTAAGTCCGTTTCTGGAAATTGGCATATTTCAATTCAATTTGGGCCTGATTCTTTTCGCTATAGTAATGAACCCTCTTCATTTATCAGCCATTTGGCATCTCTTGGCGAAATATTGCAAGTTATTACCCTAATTGACAAAATGCCGGCGGCAGCAGACATGGATCCAGAAACCTGCTATCTGGGATTTGAAATTATTTTAAATAGTGATAGTGACCGAGAAACTATTGCTGACGTCTTTGATTTTATAAAAGAGGATTGTCAGTTATTTATCCATCCTCCAGAAACAAAAATTAGCGACTATTTAGAACATATTCTAAAAATGCCTGATCACTCCCAACGTCTTGGAGAACTTCTGATCAATGCCGGACTATTAACTCATAATGAACTGCAAACAGCCTTAAATCAACAAAGGAATCTTGAAGAGAAATCAGAAAGCGATGCTGAAAAACTCATGATAGGCGAACTCCTGATTGAGCAGGGAAGTGTACATGAACCCGTTGTTAAAGCAGCTTTGGATAAGCAACAGCAAGTACAAGAGTTAAATCTGCAACGCAGTGTGATTAAAGTATCAGCGGATAAACTTGATGAATTAGTCAATCTTGTGGGTGAGATGGTAATCGTTCAGGCAAGGTTAAAACAGGTTTCAATGCTTATAGATAATGACGATTTAGACTCTATCTCTGAAGATCTAGAACATTTAATTACCGATCTAAGAGAAAATGCATTCAATATCCGGATGGTACAAATTGGCAATAGCTTCAATCGTTTTCGCCGCTTAGTACGTGATTTATCAAAACAATTGAGTAAGGACATTAGGCTTGAAACCGAGGGTGCTGATACTGAATTAGATAAAACCGTTATCGATCAAATCAATGAACCTCTAATACATCTTATTCGAAACTGCATTGATCATGGTATTGAGTCCCCTGAACAAAGAGAACAGTGTGGTAAAAATAAACAGGGTCGAATTTTATTAAAAGCGGAACAATCGGATTCACATATTATTATCAAAATCATCGATGATGGCAGTGGAATCGATGCTAAGGCAATTCAATCCAAGTTGCTTGAAAAAGGATTGATCACTAAAGAAGATGAGCTTACAGAACAGCAACTGATTAATATGATTTTTGAGCCCGGATTTTCAACCGCTAAAAGCATTTCAAATGTGTCTGGTCGAGGTGTTGGAATGGATGTAGTCAGGCGATCTATTGAAGCGCTGCGAGGACATGTTGAGCTATACAGTCAACAGGGAAAAGGCAGTACGGTAATTATTACGCTTCCTCTCACATTGGCAATTATTGAAGGATTATTAATTCAGGTCGGCGAAGACAATTATGTCATCCCACTCAACTTAGTGGAGCAATGTATTGAAATTACCGTAGAGGATTTAAAAAAATCTCATGGTGAACAAGTTATCGATATTCGCGATGAACCCGTTCCTTTTATCCGAATGCGAGAATGGTTTGGTAGTGATGGCGAAATACCCGAAATTGAACAGATGGTGATTTGTCAACTTGAAGACAGAATGTTTGGTTTGGTTGTTGATCGTGTTGTAGGACAACATCAAACCGTAGTCAAAAATCTGGGAAAGTTTTTTGAAGGCTTGGTTGGAATATCCAGTGCAACTATTTTGGGTGATGGCACCGTGGCATTGATTCTGGATGTCCCCAAAATGTATCAATCGATCAAAATGGAACAAACCAACCGCTATCAAAAATTAACCCATTTTAACGAACATCAAAAACTTTAGTATTGGATTTAAAAATATACCTATTGCCATAATAAGAGAGATAAAGTCATGCTTGATAAAATAAAACTGAAAACTCGATTGATGTTTTTTTTCCTATCGGTTGGTCTATTGCCAGCTGCTATTCTAGGAATCGTTTCTCTTGATACCGCTTCGAACGCGATTGAAAAGTTGGCCTTTAATCAACTGGCAGGTATACGGGATATAAAAGCCGCGCAGATAAAAAATTATTTCCTGACGGTTGATCGTAATATTACCGGTGTAAAAAAAATTGTCTCCAATCTCGAAGCAGAAGTGATTAATAAATTTGATGCAATTTCTTCCATCAAAAAATCGCAATTAGAGATGTATTTTCATTTTCGTCGTGTCGACATCGCCACGCTTGCGACCAATAAAGAAGTAATTTCTGCATTAGGTAGTTTTACCCAAGCATTTAATGGTTCTGTAAATAATCAGGAGTGGAAACAACAAGAAATTCGTTTCGGTCCCTGGTTTGACCAGTATGTTAAAGAGTATGGCTATTATGATTTATTTTTGATTTCTACCACAGGTGACGTGGTTTATAGTCAGGCCAAAGAATCTGATTTGGGTGAGAATTTAACAACTGGCAAGTTAAAAGAGAGTGGCTTGGGGAAACTCTTTAAAAAGTCATTAACCGCAATTTCAATTGAAGATTTTGCTCCCTATTCGCCATCTAACGGCAAACACGCCGCTTTTATGGGTGCTCCGGTTTATGAAGACGGAGAATTACTTGGTGTCGTTGCTTTTCAATTACCTACCACCAGGATTAATACTATTACCCAAATGCGCAGTGGTTTAGGCAAATCGGCAGAGAACTATTTGGTTGGGATGGATTCAGATGGCACTTCATCATTACGTAGTGATCGAGTCATTAAAAGTGGGAAAATTGGGCAGAAAAAAACAGACCAATATATTAAGAAAGGCTTGGCTGGTGAAAAAGGTGTCACGTATAAGGTAGGTAGTACAGGAAATTTTGAACTACTTTCTTATTACCCCTTAAATATTGATGGATTAAATTGGACATTAATCGCTAGTGCTAGTTTGGGAGATGTTCTAGCTGGAAAATTAAACAAAGAAAATAAAGGGTTATTTAACGATTTAGTCGATTCAAATGGTTATTACGATCTTTTCTTAATTCAACCTGATGGCTTTGTTTTTTATTCGGTCGCTAAAGAGTCCGATTACCAGACCAATATGCTAACGGGTAAATATAAAGATTCAGGGCTAGGAAAAGCCGTTCGAAAAGCTTTGCAAACTGGCCAACATGTGATGGCTGATTTTGAACCTTATGCTCCCTCCAATGACGAGCCAGCTTCGTTTTTTGTTGATACGGTAACGGATAGTGCTGGAAAAATTAAATATCTTTTAGCGGTACAATTACCGTTGGAACCTATAAATGAGATTATGCAAGAACGCTCGGGTATGGGGAAGACTGGTGAAACTTATCTAGTGGGGCAAGACAAACGAATGCGTTCTGATTCATATTTGGATAAAGCAGGACGTTCAGTTAAGGCCTCTTTTGCGGGTAATATTCAAAATAATGGCGTAGATACAGAGGCAGTTACACTGGCTCAACAAGGGCAAACGGGTAGTCAAATCGTTATTGATTATAATGGCAATCGCGTGTTGTCTGCCTTTACAGAAGTTAATATTGCCGGCTTCTTCAAATGGGCTCTGCTGGCTGAGATTGACGAGGCTGAAGCCTTTGCAGTAAAAAATACTCTAATACAATTAATGTTAATGATATCAGCAGGCGCGGCAGTTCTAATTTTGTTCTCCGCATGGCTGGTAGCGAGAAATATTATGCGCCCCATTGGTGGAGAACCTGCTGAAATGGAAATCATTACTCGTCGCATCTCAGAAGGTGATTTAAATATTGAATTTCACCATACTGGCAAGGAAACCGGTATTTATAAGGCGATGCGTAAGATGACTTTAAAATTACGAGATATTGTCAGCGAAATACAATCTTCGGCTACCTCTGTTGCAGCTGGTGGTGAGCAGATTTCACAAGGAGCAACTGAAATGGCAGCATCAGTGGAGGAATTATCTTCTTCTATGGAGGAAATGGCATCGAATATTCGTCAAAGTGCAGATAATTCCCAACAAACTGAAAAAATTGCTGAACGAGCATCTGTTGATGGGCAGCAAGGCGGCAAAGCAGTTACTCACGCTGTGGGGGCAATGAAAGAAATAGCTGGCAAAATTTCGATTATTGAGGAAATTTCTCGTCAAACAAATCTATTGGCATTAAATGCAGCTATTGAGGCAGCACGAGCAGGAGAACATGGCAAGGGATTTGCCGTTGTCGCTTCAGAAGTGCGCAAACTGGCCGAACGCAGTCAAAAAGCAGCGAGTGAAATTGGTGAACTATCAGGTTCAACCGTGGAACGGGCGGAGAATGCTGGACAAATGCTGGATAAAATTGTTCCTGATATCCAAAAAACAGCTGATTTAGTCCAAGAAATCAGTACTGCTGCGCGCGAACAGGACGTAGGGGTTGAGCAAATTAACAAAGCGGTTCAGCAACTGGATCAAGTTACCCAGCAATCGGCAGAGGCCTCTGATGTACTTGCGAATCAAGCACTACAATTACAAAAGGTTATTGCATTTTTTAACCTGGGTAATGAAAGTAATAATATGGCGAGTACCTATCAACAGCCCCAATCATTTATTAAAGGGACCTCAAAACAAGAAAAAAATGATCCTCAAAATGCAGTGAAATTAACCCACGAAAGGGAAGGGATTCAACTCAATTTGGATGAACCTGAAGATGATGATCATCAATTTGGAAAATATTAAACATCGATGTGACTGTTGTTTTATTGGATACAGATATGAACGAAGAACATAAACTCCAGAATATTCATGTTGATGAAACAGACCAATATCTGACTTTTATACTGGAAAATGAGATATTTTCGGTACCTATTTCCAGGGTCAAAGAAGTTCTTGAAGTGCCTAACTTAACCAAAGTCCCCCATACTCCAGAGTTTATGAGTGGTGTAATTAACTTACGAGGACAAGTGGTTCCTATCGTTGATTTAAAGCTCCAGTTTAATATGGGCAAGATAAGCCATTGTGTGGATACTTGTATTATTATTTTGGAAGTTAATCTACGGGGAGAATATTCTATCGTCGGTGCGCTGGCGGATTCTGTGCAGGAAGTGATTGAAATTGAACCGAAGCACATGTTATCGACACCAGATATGGGATTACGCATCGATCCGAATTTTGTCACGGCAATGGGGAAACTTAATGATGAATTTGTAATCATTTTAAACATAGATAATGTTTTTTCTGAGCAGGAGATTTCTTTAATTCAAAGACCATCTAGATATATAGACGATTCATATGAAAATTGAATTAAAAAGGTAGTTGATAAGAATATGATTCGTTTAAGTTCATCTGATCGGAAAAGAATTGCACAGCTGGTAAGAAATATTGCGGGAATAAAATTACCCGAATCAAAACATGTCATGATAGAAGGACGTTTAAGAAAACGTTTATCCAGTTTAAAAATGGATTCATTTTCTGATTATTGTGATTATCTTTTTTCTAGTCCAGACCAAGAGTTGTCTTATCTTATTGATTCTGTGACGACCAACAAAACAGATTTTTTTCGTGAACCCGCTCACTTTACTTATTTAAAAAACAAAGTAATTCCTGAATTTTTTGCTAAAGGTATTGGAAATACACGGTCACTAAATGTTTGGAGCGCGGGTTGTTCTAGTGGTGAGGAAGTATATACGCTATCTATGGTATTAAATGAGGTAAAAAAGCAAATACCCAGTTTTAGATTTTCCATTCTAGGTACAGATATATCACAAAGTATTTTATCTCGATCAAAAAGAGCCGTTTATACCAAGTATGAAATAGCCGGTATCCCTAATATTTTACGTTCGCAATATTTATTAAGGTCCCGAGATGATGATAAAGAAACATTATTTAAAATTTCACCTAAGGCACGCGAGAATATCAAATTTGGACAACTCAATTTTATGGATAGAAATTACAATTTACCTGAAATGATGGATGTAATATTTTGTCGCAATGTTTTAATTTATTTTGACAAAAAAAATCAAGAAGAGGTGATTAATAAAATATGTGAACAAGCAAATCACGGGAGTTATCTCTTTTTAGGACATTCTGAATCTCTTTTTAATTTTGATGTGCCTTTAGAACAGGTAGCCCCAACAACCTATTGTATTGGCCGATAATTTGTTTGCTACAAAAATAAGTCATTGCGGAATGATTAAATGAAAATAATAAAAGTCATGATTATTGATGACTCGGCACTCGTCAGACAAGGTTTAAGCGATGTACTAACGGATGATCCGTCGATTGAAGTGATTGCAGTTGCTCAGGATCCTTATGTAGCAGCCGATAAACTCAGGGTACAAGTGCCGGATGTTATTATTCTTGATATTGAAATGCCTCGTATGGATGGGATTACCTTTTTAAAAAAATTAATGACACAACATCCAATTCCAACAATTATTTGTTCAACACTAGTGAGTATTGATTCTGATGAACGGCTTCGAGTTTTTGAGTATGGAGCTGTGGATATTATTCAAAAACCCAAAATTGGGACTCGCCAGTTTATTAATGAAATCCGTATGCAATTACTGGATGTGGTGAAAGCAGCTTCTCAGGCAAATGTAAAAAAATTAACAAAACCTCCTAAGCGGCCTCAGGTAAAAAAGACTGCCGATGTCATGCTACCACGACCGAGTAATGCAACAATGATAAAAACAACAGAACAGATAGTTGTTGTTGGTGCATCTACAGGAGGGACGGAGGCATTACGAATCCTCTTTCAACAGCTACCTATCGACATGCCTGGCATGGTCGTCGTGCAACATATGCCGGAGGGTTTTACCGCAGCATTTTCTAGGCGTATGAATGAAATCTGTCAAGTAACCGTTAAAGAAGCACAAAACGGAGATTCTATTTTAAGAGGGCAGGTGCTAGTTGCGCCCGGTAATAGACACACGTTAATCAAACGCAGTGGTGCTCGCTATTATGTCGAGGTAAAAAATGGTCCATTAGTGTGCCGTCATCGACCATCTGTAGACGTGTTGTTTCGTTCTGCAGCTCAATACGCTGGGAAAAATTCAGTTGCCGCGATTCTCACTGGAATGGGGGATGATGGGGCTAGAGGTATGAAAGAGTTGAAGGATTCTGGGGCATATACAATTGCTCAGGATGAAGCAAGTTGTGTTGTGTTTGGGATGCCGAAAGAAGCGATTAAATTAGGGGCCGTGGATAAAGTAATTTCCCTAGATAATATTACTGAAACAATATTACATGCACTGGTAAGAAAATAACAAAACTTCCACATTATTTGTAACTAGTAAGGAGATATAAATGAAAACAATTTATTTGGTCGATGATTCTGCGACCATGTTAATGAGTATTGAAGCCATTTTGTCAAAAGCGGGCTATCAAGTCATAACCAATATTGATGCCAAAGCCGCTCTTATAGAAATTGCCTCGAAAAGGCCGGATCTATTAATTACCGATCTTAATATGCCTATTATGGATGGAATTACCCTGATCAAAGAAGTTCGCAAAATAGCAACGGCAAAATTTATACCTATACTTATGTTAACAACCGACTCTCAACAGAGTAAACGGCAAGAGGCTAAAGCCGCTGGAGCTACTGGTTGGCTGGTAAAACCAGCAAAAGCAGATGAAATGCTTGCAGTCATTAAAAGAGTATTACCTGGCGCCTAACTATGAGTCAGCAAAAATTAATTCATAAAAAAGAGAATGCAGAATGAAACAGATTAATATGAATCATTATTTCATCGTGGGAAAAAAGCAATTACACCTGCTTGCTTCAGTCATTCTATTATCATTATTAATAATTTTTTCAGTCATTTACAGCAATATAGCTATGTTTTTTCTATCATTGATTATCTTGGCTATTCTGTACGCAGGGATATTATGGTTATCCAATCAGAACAAAACAATTACCCATAATTTCCACACCCTTCAGACTCAAAATCAAGAACATATAAAATATATTGAAAGAGTTAAAAACGAATTGGAAAAAGATAATCAGTTTAATGAGCTTTTTACAGGACAGCTTCAAGGTGTAGTTGACGATACAGAAACTGCTGCATTTGATCTATTAAGTCAGATCAAAGATATTGATGCTGCGGTGCAAAAGGTCGTTAACCAAGTAGGTGATGAGGTTTTACATAGTGATAAAATATCGCTTACAGGAAAAGAGGATTTTGAAGCCAATGTTCAAACCATACAAACGATTAAACAGTTTTTTACTACTACAGATCAAGAAGATCAACTTGATGTACAGCGTGTACATACAGTTTTAGAACAATCAAAAGAGTTATTGAATCTCATTAATTTCGTTAAAAATATTGCCAGCAATACTAATCTAGTAGCCCTTAATGCAGCAATTGAAGCAGCGAGAGCAGGAGAATCAGGAAGGGGATTTGCGGTAGTGGCTGATGAAGTACGAAATTTGGCACAACGTTCCGATCAGGTTGCAGGAGAGATTGAGCAGGGTGTAAATAAAATGGTTAAAACAATTGAAACCCAATTTGCTCGAAATATTGACGATGAAAATACCATTGAAGAACATGAAAAAATTTCACAATTAATGGATAAACTCCATATATTGGGTAACAACTACCACGAATTGCTGGACCGTTATCATAGCATTGTCACCTCACTGCATGACAATAATCAGGTTGTTGCTGATCGAGTAATGACAGCTTTAGGTTCTATCCAATTCCAAGATATTACTCGTCAGCGACTGGAGTTGATATCTGAGACATTGGCTAAATTAAATAAGCATAATAGTCAATTAATTGAACAGATGAACGACGAGCAATTATTATCTGCCTCGCCTGAGATGGCTATTGAAGATATTATTGAAAATTACCGTATGCAATCGCAACGAAAAATTCATTCCGACGTAATTGGTGGTATTTCGGCCCAAGACTCGAAAGAACCAGCCATTGAATTATTTTAAATAAAGGCCAAAATAGCCAAATAAAATCAATAAATTAACAATACAATCCAAAGCAAGGCCAAGCTCACCGGGAATGGCCACTCCCTTGTCACGAGCTTCAACGCGGCATTGTATTGTGGCGCAGTGGTTTTTAGGATATCAATTGTCCCAGCTTAATTAATCTTGTGACATTCTTAAATCATCCTTTTATCAAGGGATTAGAGTTGTTTGTAAGAAAAATCCTACAGACATTCGAGTCCTATTATGTTGTAATTACGCCTTTATTTCATATTTTTATCAAAAGGAATGAGTTATGCGTATATTGTTGATTCTATTTATCCTATCAATTCATCACCTGGTATATGCTGATTCAATTAGTTCTGAGACTCAAAATAAAATGAGTCGGAGTGGTATAAGCTTTGCTTCAGATAGTATTAATACCTGTAGTCCTTTTTTTGGGAATTGTGGTGATACCGCTACTCCCACTCCCACACCAAATACAGGCACTAGTTCCAATGATATTAATACCTGTAGCCCTTTTTTCGGGAATTGTGGCGAAACTGCAACTCCCACTCCCACACCAAATACAGGTACTAGTCCCAATGATATTAATACCTGTAGTCCTTTTTTTGGAAATTGTGGTGATGTTGCTACACCGACTCCAACACCGACTCCAACTCCAACTCCAACACCGACTCCAACTACTGATAATGTAAATAATAATACTGTTGATAATAGCACTAGCGGAACACTAGAGTGTAGTATTTCAAAAGATGGAAAAGTATTTTCTAATCTGGATATCTATATTCCTTCATTAGACTATCAAACTTTATTTAATACTCAACGAATCTGGGCAGAATTGGAATTTAGTTATGAAAATTCAGAGGGTCAGCTCATTTGGCAATTAAAGGGCTATGGTAATAGTTCTGATTGTTTACTCAATAGCTCAGGTAGTGTCCTAACCGATCTAAGCATTCATATTAATGCCCTTCAAGATCAAAACAATCAAAGTATATGGGCTGATCTGGAATTCTCACATAGCGAAGGGGATAATTTATTTTGGATATTAAAAGATTATGGGGTAAATAAGTAAGTTAAAACAAATATCTCTCCGATAAAATGTCTCGGGGATGATATTGGTTTATTTTTTGAGAAAGGTAGATATCATATTATTTATTTTTTAAGAAAAGTAAAATTTTCTAAAAGTCCATTTTTTCCGACAAATCACCTTTTAGATCATAAAGTTAGCAGATATGGAAAAGTCTTTTTCAATCAACTTTATAGAGTTTTAAATAATTTTTTTTTAAATATCCATTTTGTTAAGATAATGCTAATGTTTAGGCTATAAAATACTGCATCTATTGAGCATTAAAAGGAGTAATACAGTGCAAAGTAGTCATTTTCGCACAATTTTGTTAGTCATGTGTTTGTTCGTTAGTACGCAAAGTCTTGCAACAGAAAATTGCACCAAATTATATTCTAAAATAACCAATCTCATTAAAAAGCCCGATGCAATGACGGTTGAGGCTTTAAATAATAATTTTTCCTTAGCAAAATGTGATAAAAAACATCCGGATTATCTTCTTCATCTCAATAAACTGGCGCAAGTGCATTACCATTTAAATGATTTTGCAGGAGCAGAACAATTATATACTCAAGCTTTGGAATATTTAGCTGAATATTATGGCGTAAAGCATCTTTCCTATGCCGAAGGGCTGGATAATTTAGCCAAATTACATATGCAATCTAGGGCGTATAAACATGCGGAAGTGTTATATCAGCAGGCATTAACAATCAGAAAAAATAACCTTGGTGAACAACATTCTGATTATGCACATAGTTTGAATAATTTGGCGGGATTATTTTATCAACAAGGTAATACAAAAGGGGCTGAAAAATTTTATAAACAGGCAATAGAAATTTGGCGAGATAGTCACGGTAAAGAGCATCCCCATTATGCTACCGCGGTTAACAATCAGGCCTGGAATCAATTAGCATCAGGCAACCATGAGAAAGCCTTGGAGTTATTTGAACATTCCTTGCAACAACGGGAAAAAATTCATGGCGACGATGGTCACCATGATATTGCCAATACCTTAACTGGGTTAGCACATGCCCATCATAAAGCGGGTCGTCCTGAACAGTCGGAAGCTTTGTTGCGTCGCGCTTTACCCTTATTACATCATGATAGTCATCAAGATTTACGCTGGCAGGTACAACATCATTTTAGCCAAAGTCTGGCTGCTCAAGGGCATACCGGAGCGGCTATTTTATTTGCTAAACATACCTTGGAAAATTTACATGGACTTCGTCATCAAGTCGGTAAAATTGAAACCGATAGCCATAAAGTGTTTTTGAATGATAAAACGGCTGTTTATACTGAAATCGTTGAGTTGTTATTACAGCAAGGCCGCACCAATGAAAGTCATCAAGTTATGCGGATGTTGCGAGAGGAGGAGTTTTTTGATTATATCCATCGAGATAAGCATGTTCAAAAAAATAGTGGTATTAAATTGGGTAAAAAAAGTGAAGTAAAACATACTGCTGAACCGGTATATGCGCCTCATGAAGAGGAATGGGTAGATCGTTATGACAAAATTAATCAACAACTCGCAGATATCAATCAAACCAGAGGTTTACTTAAAAAGAACTCTCAAACACCTTCTTCCTTAAGTCATAAAGCCAAAATAAAAGAAATAGAAAAAAATCACTTGTCGACCCATCAAGCCTTTGATGACTTTTTTGATGATTTAAAAATTAATTTTCCTGAACATGAAGAGTTGGAAAAAGAAGATTTAATCCATCTGCATCAATTACAGGATGGTCTGGCGAAAGTGGGTCATGGGGCTATATTTATTCACTACTTACTCGGTAAAAAACAATTACATATTATTATTACCACGCCTAAAACCCAGATTTCTCGTCAAGTGGATGTCAGCAAAGAAGTATTGGAAAATGAAATTCGTGCTTATCGTCAGGCGACCCAAAACATCACTAAATTACCACATAAAGAAGCGCTGGCACTGTACCGGCATTTAATTGATCCCATTAAAGAAGATTTAACCGCTGTTGGGGCAAAAACCTTGATGTTATCTACGGATGGTTTATTGCGATATATACCATTTAGTGCCTTATATGATGGTGAAAAATATTTAATCGAACACTATGCCGTGACTCGGCACAATGAAGTAGTGGATGATCTAGGGCATAGTTTGAAAGAAGACCATTTAAATTTTACGGGGTTTGGTTTGACTCAGCAAATAGCCGGATTTAACGCTTTACCCGCAGTTGAAACAGAACTCATTGAAATTAATAAGCTTATTCCTGGAGAAGTTCATTTTGACAATAAATTTAATAATAATAGTTTACAACAAGCACTCAAAGCTAAACGCCCGCTATTGCATATAGCCAGTCATTTTGTTCTTGAGCCTGGTACCGAGCGGGACTCGTATCTTCTGCTTGGTAATGGCCAACGACTGACTTTGGCCGATGTACGCAAATCATATGATTTTTCAGATATTAATTTACTAACCTTATCAGCTTGTAATACCGCTATGGGATCTCAAGCAAAAGGACAAGAGGTGGAAGGCTTGGCTACATTAGCTCGACATAAAGGTGCCCACAGTGTCCTGGCAAGTCTCTGGCATGTAAGTGATGCGGGAACAGGTGCGTTAATGCAACGGCTTTACCATATTCGAGATAAAGAAAAGTTAACTAAAGCGGAAGGCTTACGTCAGGTTCAAATGGCTTTTATTAAAGGAGAAGGCGATCTGATACGATTTTCACACCCCTTTTATTGGGCTCCTTTTGTTTTAATGGGGGATTGGTTGTAACAGACCATCATACCTTTCTATAGTTACAGATATCTCATCTAAATTTCTGTCGCTCAACCATTTATTGATATTCAAAAAATTTCTTCATAGGCTAAACCGATTATTTTTGTTAAATTATATCGCTTTCTACTTTTAAAAAATTTGTAAATGACTATGATTATATTGAATTTAAGAGGATGCTAACTTTGTAATCACTAGTTTAGGTCATGAAAAATGTGAGTTAGCTATTATAAAAAATTGGGGATATAAAATGAATAAAGAATTTTTGGTTATGGCATTAGTCACTTTTTTGGTTATGAATATTGCTAATGCAGATACTTTGTCAGCCGTCAAAGGTAAAGGTTTTGTACAATGTGGGGTAAACACGGGGTTACCAGGGTTCTCCACTGCAGATGAAAAAAGGGGTATGGAAAGGCCTGGATGTGGATTTATGCCGAGCTGTTGCGGCTGCCGTTTTAGGTGATGCGAATAAAGTAAAGTATACGCCTTTAACCGCTAAAGAACGCTTTACGGCATTACAATCCGGGGAAATTGATATGTTAGCTCGTAATACTACTTGGACTTTGACTCGCGATGCATCACTGGGTATAAATTTTGTTGGAGTGAGTTATTATGACGGACAAGGTTTTATGGTCAATAAAAACTTAGGGGTAAAGAATGCAAAAGAGCTAGACGGTGCAACGGTTTGTTTACATGCTGGAACGACAACTGAATTAAACCTTGCCGATTATTTTCGGGTTAATGGAATGAAATATAAAGCGGTCACTTATGATACCGCCGATGCCACGGTAAAAGGATATGAAGCAGGGCGTTGTGATGTTTTAACTTCGGACCAATCGCAATTATTTTCTTTACGAATTAAATTAAATAAACCAGACTCAGCAATCATTTTACCTGATGTTATTTCTAAAGAGCCACTTGGTCCGGTGGTACGTCAGGGGGATGATAAGTGGTTCAATATCGTTAAGTGGTCTTTATTTACTTTAATTAATGCTGAAGAAATGGGATTGACCTCCGAAAATGTCGATAAAATGAAATCAAGTAAGGATCCAGCCGTTGCTCGTATCATGGGAGGACAGGGTGGTAAATTAGGCCTGGATGATAATTGGTCATTTAATATTATTAAACAGGTCGGTAACTATTCTGAAATTTTTGAACGCAATATTGGACAAAAAACACCGCTTAAAATATCTAGAGGATTAAATGCGTTATGGAATAAAGGTGGACTACAATACGCACCGCCGTTTCGCTAAGTTATTTTCCTTTTAGGAAAAATAAGAATGCAAAAAAATAATAATAGCTTGGCACCGAATAAAACCTCTATTTGGACTAATCCCAAATATCGGGCTTTATTTTTTCAAGTTATTATTATCGCAGGATTGGCCTATTTACTGGTCACAATTATTAATAACACCCTAGCAAACCTCGAGACCCGAGGGATCTCGACGGGTTTTGAATTTTTGAGTGAACCCTCAGGTTTTGCCATATTGCAAAGCCTGATTGAATATGACGAATCGCATAGTTATGGCCAAACCTTTATTGTTGGGCTCATAAATACTTTTCTGGTCAGTGGTTTAGGTATTCTTTTTGCAACTATTCTAGGCTTTATCATGGGGATTGCCAGGTTATCCTCAAACTGGTTAATTGCAAAAATCGCCATGTTGTATATTCTCATAGATGTTGATCGCCTGTTCTCATCGAACCTGATCACAGATTCTCATTCAAGCTGATCACTCTTTCTCATTGATTCTGATCACTCT
>Ga0209475_10000585_pt1 | contig 67306 bp, 58 predicted proteins | sample tdDd471_FD_187128 | JGI IMG/M metagenome (GOLD analysis project Ga0209475, IMG submission 187128) | Marine sediment microbial communities from the Atlantic coast under amendment with organic carbon and nitrate - tdDd47.1 (SPAdes)... | ecosystem: Environmental > Aquatic > Marine > Coastal >... | reverse complement strand
AAGCTGGAGCGTGGCCGAGACCGTGTTGCTGGCGACGTCGATGATGGAGACGGAGGCGGCAAGTTCGTTGGACACCCAGAGTTCACGCCCGTCCGGCGTCAGCGCAAAGCGGCGCGGGCGCTGCCCCACCAGGATGTTGGCCCGGATGCTGCCGCTGGCCAGATCGACCACATGCACCAGGTTGGCCACTTCCGACGAGACATAGACCGTCTGACCATCCGGATTGGCCAGAATGCCTTCCGGCTCCGCGCCGACCTCGATCGTGGTCAGACCGGCGACGTCGTCATCTTCCTCACCCTCTTCCTCGTTCTCCTCTTCTTCCTCATCCTCATCTTCGGCCAGCGGCTCATCGCTCGGTTCCGCGACATCCAGATCAGGCTTCGACGTGCGCTCGCGGAAATAGGTGGCGAGGTCGAGGATGCCGAGCTTGGCGTCATCCTCCAGGGAGATGAAAAGCGTGCTGCCATCAGCGGAGAAGTCGAACAGCTCCGGGTCGTCGATGCCCGTGATCCGGTCGGTCAGCTGAAGCGTCGCGATGTCGATGATGTCGATGGCATCCCCATCGCCACAGGCGACGAAGATCCGCGTTCGCGCCGGGTCAAACTGCAGATGCCGGGGGCGGGCTGCGGTGCCGATACGCTTGACGACTTCCAGCGTCTTGCCATCCAGCACATGGACGGCATTGTCCTTCTCGCTCGACACGAAGACCAGACCGGTGTCCTTCGCTACGACCGGGAGCGCCAACCCAAGCGCCAGAGTCCCTCCCAGGACCCAGCGATGCATCCAACTGAAGGCCATGTCTCTCCCCAAACCAAATTCTCGGCAGAACTGCGTCTCAACAATCCGCACAGTTTCATTTACCCAATTGAAACACAGCTCATGCAACAATGTCAGCGGTCAGAGGCACGAAAGCGCACAATTCACCAGACAGGGAATTCCTGCGCGACCAAGTACACCGGCTCGTATTGGGAACTGCAAACCACTGTCGCGTCTGGCCGGAATGGGCAATTGCGCCAGAATCGAAGGGGAAAACATCATGAATTTGAGGACCTTGGGCTGCATCATGCTGGTCGGGTTGCTTGTCAGCGGGACAGCAGCGACCGCGGCGGAGCTCTGTCAGGGCTTCGGGCCGCAGACGCCGCGCGACATCGCAAGTGCTTCCGGCAGCAACAGCCAGATATTCCCGCGCGCGCCTGCGGCCAGCGAGATGAACCTGTGCAACATCCACACCCACACCAATGCGGAGCACAAGGGGCCGGGCTTCTCCGTCTCCGCCGGGTCCGGTGAGCATGGCGGGTTCAAGTGCAACGACACGGACAGCCTGACTGCGGCCGAACTCGAGGACCCGACTGACGGGCATGGTGCGTTCCACGGCATCAAGCCCGGCGACACGATCGAGGTGCATTGGGTCCACAGTTCCTGCGCGGTCACCCCCGGCAAGGGCCTGGGGTCGTGCCTCAGTGAAACCTGCGCCAACCCCACCCTGCGCGTCGAGACACAGGTCTTTCTGGTGGTGAACGACCCGAAAGCTCTCGACTTCGCCGACTTCACCTACGCCGGAAACATGGTCGCTGGCCGGCACCAGGCCCGATCACTGCCGAGTGGCACAGGGGAACCGGTCGTGTTTGCCGGATCGACGACCGGCCCGAAGTACACCCAGCAGGTCTGTTCACCCCTGCAGGTGACCTGGAGCGTCCGGCCCCAGTGCGCCAAGGTCCATGTCAGCTCACTCTACAAGTGGGCGAAGGATGGCAATGTGTTCGAGGAAGATCATTCCCATGGTGTGCGCCAGCTCGTGACCGCACCTGAACTGCTGGCCCCGATCAAATAGCCCGCCGACCAGACTGCCGGGAACCGGTCAGGCACTCCGCCTTTTCCGATCGCTCTCGGTTTCCGCGCCTGGCGCACCGACGACAACGTGCGACAGTAATTGATTGCCTGAGCAATTAATTACTGTCGCTGGTCCTCATCCCGCCATATCCTGACGCCATGTCGGCACGATCCACGGACCGGCTGGCTGGGCTGACCTTGGGAGGGGCGGATGACGAGTGATACTGCGCAGCAACGGGTAAGTCCCGATGAAGCAGGTTTTCCGGATGTCAGTGACCCGGGCATCTATCAGTCAGACTCATGGGAGGCCGCTTTCGCACGCCTGCGGCACGAAGACCCCGTGCATCATTTCGGCGACAGCATGCACGGACCCTACTGGGCCGTAACCCGTCACGCCGACATCATGACCGTGGAACTGAACGACGCTGTGTTCTCCTCATCCTCCGAATGGGGCGGTATCCAGATTCAGGAATCCGGCTCGATCAGCAGCCGCAAGAACTTCATCCGCATGGACCGGCCCGAGCACACGGCCCAGCGCAAGACCGTGGCCCCCATCGTCGCGCCGACGAATCTGGCCAACATGACCGACAGCATCCGGCAGCGCACGGGTGCAGTTCTGGATGATTTGCCCACTGGCACGGATTTCGACTGGGTCGACCGTGTCTCGGTGCCGTTGACGACAATGATGCTGGCGATCCTGTTCGACTGCCCCTTCGAAGAGCGGGAGAAGCTGACGTTCTGGTCCGATGTGGGGCTTGCCGATATCAATGCGCCGGATTCCCCGGTCGAGACCGAAGCGGAACGTGCGGTCATCCTGCAGGACATGGCGACCCGTTTCCGGGTGCTCTTCGACGAACGTGCTGCCATGGAACCGCAGTTCGATCTGATCTCCATGCTCGCCCATTCCGGTGCGACCCGGAACATGTCCGATGCCGAGTTCATGGGAACCGTCATGCTGTTGATCATCGGTGGCAACGACACGACCCGGAACTCGATGACGGGCAGTGTACTGGGGCTGCATCAGTTTCCCGAACAGGACCGGCTGCTGCGCCAGGACCCCGGCCTGATCGACAAGCTGGTGTCGGAAACCATTCGCTGGCAGACCCCGCTGATCCACATGCGGCGCACGGCGAACCGTGACACGGAGCTGGCTGGCAAGCAGATCGCGCGGGGCGACAAGGTCGTCATGTGGTACGTGTCCGGCAACTTCGACGAAACCGTGTTCCCGGACCCCTCTGCATTCAGCCTGCAGCGACCGAACGCGCGGCGGCACCTGTCTTTCGGGGCAGGCATCCACCGATGTGTCGGTGACCGGCTGGCAGAACTGCAGCTTCGGATCCTCTGGGAAGAAGTCCTGCGCCGGGAGATGGTGCTTGACGTGACAGGCGCGGCGGAGCGGATCTATTCCAACAATGTCCGGGGCATCAGGAAAATGCCGGTCAGGGTAGTCAGCCGCGCCTGAGTTGCTTCACGCAGGATCGACGAAGGCGGCGACGACCTTTTTCTGACCGGCCTTCTCGAAGTCGATCAGCAGATGGTTGCCGTCAACGCGGGCGACCAGGCCATAGCCGAACTTCTGGTGGAACACGCGTTCGTCCTTCTGGAACTTGCGCACGCTTTCCAGCGTCCGGACCTCACGCGCTTCGCCTTCGACGACCTTGCCACGGGCATAGCCCCCGGCGCGGTAACCGCGTTCCTTCAGCCGTTGCGTCGCCTGCAGCCAGGGCGCGTCGTAGGCAAAGCTGCCCGGTGCCTGCTGTCGGCCTCCGGCACCGCCGGGCTGGGCGGACGCGCCATAGAGGCCGGTTTCCGCCCGCACCTCCACCGCATCCGCCGGCAGTTCCTCGACAAAGCGGCTGGGAATGCCGGAGCGCCATTCGTTGAACACACGCCGGTTCGCGGCATGGCTGATGAAGCAGCGCTGCCGGGCGCGGGTGATGCCGACATAGGCGAGGCGGCGTTCCTCCTCCAGCCCCGCATTGCCGGTTTCCTCCAGCGCGCGGCGGTGGGGAAACACCTCCTCCTCCCAGCCCGGCAGGAAGACCGTGTCGAACTCCAGCCCCTTGGCGGCATGCAGGGTCATGATCGACACCTTCTCGGTATCGTCCGAGCTGTCGTTGGCCTGCACCAGCGCGATATGTTCCAGATAGGCGCCGAGGGTCTCGTGATCCTCCATCGCCAGCACCATTTCCTTCAGGTTCTCCAGCTTTGTCGGCGCGTTCGGACTCTTGTCGCGCTGCCACATCTCCGTGTAGCCGCTCTCGTCCAGCACCATCCCGGCCAGTTCAGCCGGATCCAGATCATCCTTCACCTGCCGCCAGCGGGCGAAATCATCCAGCAGCCGTTTCAGGGTATTGCGCGCCTTCGGCTTCAGTTCCTCCGTCTCCACCAGCGCCTCCGCGGCGCGGTAGAGGGACTGGCGCGCGCCACGGGCGGCGCGATGCAGCATCTGCACGGTGGCGTCACCCAGACCGCGCTTCGGCGTGTTCACGATCCGCTCGAACGCCACATCATTGTCCGGCTGGGCCACGATCTGCAGGTAGGACGTGGCGTCCTTGATCTCCTGGCGCTGGTAGAAGCGCACACCGCCGAGCACCTGATAGGGCACGCCGATCTCGATGAAGCGATCCTCGAAACTGCGCATCTGGAAGGTCGCGCGCACCAGGATCGCCATCTCCGACAGGCGCTCCCCCTTGCGGTGCAGGCTTTCGATCTCGTCGCCCAGGGTGCGGGCTTCCTCTTCCCCGTCCCAGACGCCGATGACCGTGACCTTCTCACCGCCGGGAATGTCGGTCCAGAGCGTCTTGCCCAGCCGCCCCTCGTTGTTGGCGATCACAGCGCTTGCCGCCTTCAGCACCGCGGCGGTGGAGCGGTAGTTCTGCTCCAGCCGAATCACCTTCGCGCCGGGGAAGTCACTCTCGAACTTCAGGATGTTGCCGACTTCCGCACCGCGCCAGCCATAGATCGACTGGTCGTCGTCCCCGACGCAGCAGATGTTCTTCGCCCCCTGCGCCAGCAGCCGCAGCCAGAGGTACTGCGCCACGTTCGTGTCCTGATATTCGTCCACCAGGATATAGCGGAACCGGCGCTGGAACTCCGCCAGCACGTCCGGCGCGGTCTGGAACAGGCGGATGCAGAGCAGCAGCAGATCACCGAAATCCACCGCGTTCAGGGTCTGCAGGCGTTCCTGATACATCCGGTACAGGTCCCGCCCGCGCCCGTCGGCGAAACCGCTGTCGCCCTCCGGCACCTTGTCAGGCATCAGCCCCTTGTTCTTCCAGCCATCGATAACACCGGCCAACTGCCGTGGCGGCCAGCGCTTGGTGTCGATCTCCTCCGCCTCCAGCACCTGTTTCAGCAGCCGCTGCTGGTCGTCGTCATCGAGAATCGTGAAGTCGCTGCGCAGGCCCAGCAGTTCGGCGTGACGGCGCAGGATGCGGGCACCGATGGCGTGGAACGTGCCCAGCCACATCCCCTCCACCCGGTTGCCGATCAACTGCCCGACACGGTCCGACATCTCCCGCGCGGCCTTGTTGGTGAAGGTCACGGCCAGGATCTCCCAGGGCCGTGCCGTGCCGGTGTTCAGCAGGTGCACCAGCCGCGTGGTCAGCACACGGGTCTTGCCGGTTCCGGCACCGGCCAGCACCAGAACGGCACCCTCCAGCGTCTCCACCGCCTGCCGCTGCGGCGAATTCAGGCTGTCGAGATAGGGAAAGTTCTGCGGTTGCGGGGCCGGAGCAGGTTCCTCCGCCCCGGCGAGATCAAACGGGTCATCCATGGGGAGAACATATAGAGCATATCCACGCCCAACGGAATCCGTTGCAGCGTCTATTTCAGCGCGGATCGGGTGTTTATCTGACGCGGCCCCTAACCGCTCCCCCACACTCAGTCCGGGTCGCGCTCTTCCTTTACCCCGATCAGAAGAAACAATCCGACCCCGACGAAGATCAGGATCATGGAGACACCGATCCGGTCACCGCCGATCCCCGTGGCGCGGGCGATGACAAAGGGGGCAAGAAACGCCGTTGCCTTGCCGGAAAGCGCGAACAGACCGTAGTACTGGCCAAGCTGTCCGACCGGGGCGAGGCGGGCCACCATCGAGCGGCTGGCCGCCTGTGCCGGTCCCGCGACCAGACCCAGCAGCACCGTGATGGCCAGCATCGCCTTCTCCGCTTCCGACGCGAAAAGACCGTCATCGGGAACCGGGAAGCCCATCGGGATGAAGAACAGCACATGGCCGTCACCGATGGAGATGATGGCCGACGCGGTCACGAACAGGCCACCGACGGAGATATAGAGCGTGCGCTTCGACCCGATCCTGTCGTCCAGCCAGCCACCGAGGAACGACCCCGGCACGCCGAACACCAGGGTCAGGATGCCGAACAGGCCAAGCTCCAGCAGGCCCCAGCCGAACTGGCTCGCGACATAGACCCCGCCGAAGATGAAGATCGCGTTCAGACCGTCGTAGTAGATCATCCGCGCAATCAGGAACCGGAACATGTTGGGACGCTTGCGGCGCATGGTCAGCACCGTTTCGCGCAGTTCCCGCAATCCGTTGCGGATCGCCTCCATCCGGTCCGCCACCAGCTTCGGCTGATCCGGGGTCCAGAGGATGAAGGGCAGCATGAAGACCAGGTACCAGAGGCCGGAGAAAGGCCCGGCGAGCCGTTCGGCCACATGCCCCTCCGTATCGAAGCCGGGGCCCGGGATGCCGGGAAGCTGTCCTGTCAGCCACAGCATGATCGGCAGGGCGAACAGGGCCCCGACATAACCCATGGCCCAGCCGTAACCGGAGAGTTTTCCGACCCTGTCGCCAACCGCCAGGTTGGGCAGCATGGCATTGTTGAAGACCACCGAGAACTCCGCCCCGATGATGCCGATCACCACCAGTGCGACGATCAGTGCGATCCGTCCGTCGCTGGCGTCAGGCACCGCGAACCAGAGACCGAAACAGGCCGCGATGCACATCAGGCTGAAGCCGATCACCCAAGGCTTGCGCGGCCCGGTTGCATCGGCAAGGGAACCCAGGATCGGGGCCGAAAAGGCCATGATCAGGCCGGCAATGGTCTGGGTATCGCCCCAGAGTTCCTGGCCGCTGCCATTGCCGCCGACCACCGTGCCGACGAAATACGGGCCGAAGATGAAGGTGATGATGATGGTGAAGAAGGGCTGCGCCGCCCAGTCATACATTGCCCAGCCGAAACGGCCCCGTGCGCCTGCCTGCATCTGCTGCCCCTCCCGAGATGATGCAGCGCATTCGCCAGCATCCGGGTGGCAGACTACAGCAGTTCCCCGGGGGAAGGAATCGCCAGCTTGGTCCTCTGGCTCAGGCGCGCCCTTTCTCTTGGCCATGCCCGGCAGCGCCGCTGTTTCATTTCCGGCAGGTCGCGGACCAGCCTAGGATCTCAGGATCGGACAGGGTGCGGCAGGGAGACAGGCCATGACGTTGACGGACGACGCATTGCGGAACTCGGGGGTCGAGCGGCTGATGCTCGGTTTCTCCAACCTGCGTGAAACGCGTGAACAGCGGCCCATGGTGCTGACCGGCGGCGACGGTATCTACGTCATCGACGAGGATGGGCGGCGGTTTCTGGATGCCAGTGCTTCCTTCTATTGCGCCGCGCTGGGTTACAGCAACGAACGGCTGGTGGCAGCGGCGCATCGCCAGATGCAGGCCATGCCGTTCTATGTCTCCGCACAGCAGCGCACGGTTCCCGCCGTCATCGAACTGGCGGAGCGACTGGCAGCGATCGCGCCGGTCAACGACGCCCATGTCGCCTTCGGCGCGACGGGGTCGGAGGCAAACGAGTTTGCGCTGAAATTCATGCTCTACCGCAATGTCTGGCGCGGCCAGCCGAAGCGCCGGAAGATGATCAGCCGCCTCGGCAGCTATCACGGAGGCACCCTGACGACCGCCGGGCTGGGCGGTTCGAAGTCGGTGCATGACGCCTTCGCCCTGCCGATGCAGGACCACCTGCTGGTCAGCCAGCCGGACTTCTTCAACAACGGTCAGCCGGGTGAGACGGAGGCCGCCTACTGTGACCGGCTGATCGCCGAACTGGAACAGGTCATCGCCGCCGCCGGGCCTGAAACCATTGGTGCCTTCGTGGCCGAACCGCTGAGTTTCTCCGCCGGTCTGGTGATCCCGCCGGAGGGGTATTTCGCGCGCGTCCAGGCGGTGCTGAAACAGCACGACATCCTGTTCATCGATGACGAGGTGATCACGGGCTACGGGCGCACCGGGCAGATGTTCGGGGCCGAGACCCTGGGAATCGCACCGGATATCCTCAACAGCGCCAAGGCCATGAGCGGGGCCTATTTCCCGATCTCCGCCACCATCATCGACGGCGACATCTACCGGGACATGGAAGCACACAGCGACATGCAGGGCCTGTTCGCCCATGCCGGAACCTTTGCCGGCCATCCGGTGGGTGCGGCAGTGGCGGTGGAGATGCTGAACATCGTGGAGGAGACGGACCTGCCCGGCACAGTCCGCGCCAAGGCCCCGCGGTTCGCCGCCCGCGTGCAGGCGCTGGCCGATCATCCACTGGTGGCGGATGTGCGCACCATCGGCATGGCCGGAGCGATACAGCTCAGGTCAGAGAGCGATGGTGCCGTTGCCACAGGCGGACTGGCCGGGGCCGCGAAACTGCTAGCCGCCATCGCGCAGGATCACGGGCTGATCATCCGCGTCACCGGCCCCACCGCCATGCTGGCCCCGCCACTGATCATCACCGAAGCCGAGATCGACCGGATGTTCGACCTGTTCACCGACGCACTGGATGCGGTGGCGGATCAGATGATCGCCTGAATCCGCGCGATCAGGGCATCGTCCACGGCAACGCCGCCTGCTGCCATGTTGCGCTGCCGGTTTTCCGCGCGACGCTGTCCGGGCAGGCGTGCGCCGGGCTGGTCGGTGATTGCGGCGGCCAGGTCGGTCATGCGCGCCGCGAAACCGGCACCGGAGAATGACCCCGGGTCGAGGGCGATGAAGAACTGGCCTGTCGCAGGCGGCCCACCTGCCGTGCCCGCGAAGGGGCTGGCATCCTTGCCCAGGGTCGCGCCTGCCAGCACGGCGGCGAACAGCTCCACCATCAGGCCTGTGCCGAATCCCTTGTAGCCGCCCGCCGGGGCCATCGTGCCCTGCAGCGCCGCGTCGGCGTCCGTCGTCGGATTGCCGTCGCTGTCATAGGCCCAGCCCTCCGGGATCGGCTTGCCCTCCCGCGCGTGCAGGGTGATCTCGCTCTTGGCGACGACACTCGCCGACTGGTCGAGGACGAAAGCAGCACCCCCATCCCCATCCGGCGCGGCCAGCGCGAACGGGTTGGTGCCGATGACCTTCCGCGCGCCACCCACCGGCGCGATGGAGGCCGGAGCATTGGTGAACCCCATGCCCACCAGACCAGACCGCGCCAGTCGTTCCACGTGATAGCCGAGCACGCCGCAATTGTAGGAATTGCGGATCGACAGGGCGGCGACGCCGTGTTCCCGGGCACGCGGCAACAGGGCTTCGAAACCCGCATCTATGGCCGGATGCGCGAAGCCGTTGCCCGCATCCACGTTGACGGCAGTGGTGCCTGAAACATGAACCTCCGGCACCGCCGCGCCGTTCACCTTGCCGCACTGAACATGCTCGCAGTAGATCGGCACATAGATCAGGCCATGACTGCGAATGCCGTCCATTTCTGCTGCCGCCACGGCGCGGGCCAGCGACTGCGCCGAAGCCGGTCGCGTGCCTGCACGTTGCAGCGCAGCTTCGGCCAGTGCCGTGATCTCCGTCGCGTTCATCGTCGCCATTGCTCTCTCCTGCCTGCGTTCAGTCTCAATCAGTATCCACCAGCCCTGCGCCTGCCCCCGCCGACCGGGATGCATCAGTCGAAGGCACCAGGGAGCGGCGGAAGTGCCGTTGCACGATCGCCCAGGCGGCATGGTCAACGGTGACGAAGCCCGCATGGGTCGTCCCGCCGGACGACTTCGCCCCGCCGCCATCTGCAGACATCACCACGTCGCCCGGTCCGCCACTTGGCCGAGCGCTCGCCAGGCCATCGCCGGTCCGCGCCGCAATGCAGGCGATCACCCAGCCCGGCAGGTCCACATTCCGCACCACCAGCCGCGCCGCCGGATCCTGTTTCATGACCTGCCACCAGTCGGCGGCGGAGGGGCCGGACACCAGCGCCGAAAGCGGCCTTTCCCCATCCGTCGTCAGTATCGTCCCGGTCTCCGATTGCTCGAGTTTCACGGAAGTTTCCGCTGCATCATCAGTCAGGGAGACCAGCGCCGCCGCAAGCAGGGGTGCCGGATCGTGGCCCTGTTGCGCCAACCAGGTGGCGGTCACCGCCGCATCCTCCGCCAGACCCCAGGGCAGCCCTGCACCGAAGGCAGCCCGGCAGCAGTAGAAGGACAGTTCGCCAAACGAGAGATGCAGCACGGCCACGGGTTCAGATCCCGTTTGCCGGCCGGATGGCGAAGGCCCAGCCGTCCGGGTCAGCGTCGGCCAGTTCATCAGGCTGCGGCGCGCCCTGAAACAGGGTGATTCGGGTCCAGAGATCGGACTTCGGATCGAACTTCGAGGCCCCGAAGAAGGCCAGCTTGAAGCGCAGCAGGTCGATGGGCCGAACCCCGTCCGCCACCAGATTGTCCCGCACCTCCGCATAATCCAGACCGGCGATCGACTGCACGCGCCGAACCGTATGTCGGTGCTGCGGGTGGCGGAGCAGGAAGGCGGCGACGATGGTGTCATCCACGGCTTCTGCTTCTGCCTGTTCCAGATCGGCGACAAGGCTGCGAATGTCACGGGCGAAGGCGAGCGGCATCTCCAGCATGCCACCCGGTTCGGCATGCCGGTGACCCAGGCGCGGCTCCAGCTTCTCCTCCGAATAGTACCAGAATCGCGCCTCCGTCTCCGGCCCGTCCAGCGCCAGCGCATCGACCCAGCCCTGTTGTGCCGCAATCAGGCGGCGCAGCTCCGAAAGCCGCATCGCCGGATCGAGCGCCACGTGTTCGGACACATGCATCTGCTCCGCCAGATCATCGACCAGCGCGCCGTGCGGCTCCAGCAGCAGCGACAGCAGCAGTTCCTGCGCCTCCACCCCCAGCCGCGCCTGCCCGAACTGCCAGACCCGGTCCCATGGCGCTGCTGCGTCGAGCAGTCCCGGTGCCGCCTCCGACAGACGCGCCAGGTCCTGATGCAATCCCGCGATACGCACCATCTGCTGCGGATCATCGACCTGCCATTCGCCCACATGCTGCCGCGCCCGGACCAGCAACCGCTGGAAGGCGGCACGTGTTTCATCCGTCGCCTCCGGCAGGGACCGCACCCGCGCCAGCGCCGTCTCCCGCGCTGTCACCCAGGCATGGACCAGCTGCGGATGACGACCCAGGAAGGGCGCCATGCCCAGCCCGGTGGCATTGCCGACACCCAGAAACCCCCGAACTTCCGGGGCGAGCGGAACGGCGCTGTCGCCGCCACGCTCCCGCGCCAGATGCTCGATCAGCATCACGGTGAACCAGCGGAACAGCCAGACCGCCAGCATCTCCACCTGGAACGCGCCCTGCAGTTCGGGACGGTCGGCGATCAGCGCCCGGTCGCCACAGCCGAACTTGCCGCTGCCATAGACGGCCGTGGTGCGCATCAGATAGCCGACGCCGGCCACGGTTTCGATATCCGGCTGCTGTCCTGCCGCGAGCCGCTCCGTCACATGGCTGAACAGGCGCAGGCTGCGGTTGGCACGACCCAGCACCAGTTCGCGCGGCGTGAAGCGCCCGGCTTCCTGCTTCGGGGTATTGGCCGCCAGCCGTGCAATATCGGTGTCGGAGGGAATGCCGTCGTACAGGCTGAAGGTCGCGTCCCAGGCCTCCGCGATGACCCGGTCGGTGCGCTTCTCCGGCGGCAGGTCATGCGAGAAGGCGACCAGCGAATAGGCCCGCGACGGCGTATGCGCCGTCAGCACGACAGTGCCGAAACCCTGCACGTCCAGATCAAAGCGCCGCTGTTCGAACCACCAGTTCTCCCGGTGCATCCGCCGCAGCAGGCTGCGCATGAAACTCAGCCGTGTCGGGAACGATGCCCCCATGCGGGACAGGCGCATCACCTCATCAGCGGGGCGCAATGGCACCGCAGGCGGCGATATCCGCGCCTTTGCCGTCACGGAACCGGGCCGAAGGAGCGTTCGAAGAAGTCCAGCCAGTTACCGCCTGCGATCCGCGCCACGTCCTCGGCGGAGAACCCGACGGCACGCAGCCCGTCGACGATGTTCGCGAAACCGAGACTGTTGGCGAACCAGTCCGGCTGTGGCGGGAAACCCGCATCGCTGGCGGAGCCTTCGCCGAAGTCCTTCGCGCGGGTCCAGGTGCCGTTGCGCATCCATTCCACCACCGAATCCGGCTGGTCCTGGCAGAGGTCGCTGCCGAAGCCGATGCGCTCCACCCCCATCAGTTCCGCAGCGCGCGCCACCATGGTGCAGAAACCGTCCACTGTGCAGTCCGACTTGCCCGCCAGATGATGCGGATAGAGGGAGAATCCGAGCATGCCGCCACTCTGCCCCAGGGCGCGCAGCACCGCGTCGGACTTGTTGCGCAGCGCCGGATGCCAGAAGGCGGGATTGGCATGGGTGATGGCGATGGGGCGGCTGGAATGCTCGATGGCCTCCAGCGTCGAGCGCTCCGCCGAATGGCTCATGTCCACCACCAGCCCGACCCGGTTCATCTCCGCGATGACCTGCCGGCCCATGCGGGTGATACCGGGATCCTCCGCCTCGTAGCAGCCGGTCGCGAGCAGACTCTGGTTGTTGTAGGACAACTGCATGAAGCGGGCACCAAGCTGGTGCCAGACCTCGACAAGGCCGATGTCATCCTCGATCGGTGACGGGTTCTGGAAGCCGAAGATGATCGCCGTCCGCCCGCTGTCCCGCGCCGCCAGCACATCCACCGCCGTGCGTCCCGGCACGATCAGATCAGGATAGGCTTCGAAGCGACGGTTCCAGGCGATGACATTCTCCACCGTCTCCCGGAAGTCCTCGTGATAGCAGATCGTGACATGCACGCAGGCGAGCCCCACCGCGTTCATCTGCCGGAAGATCGCCTCCGACCAGTTGCTGTACTGCAACCCGTCGATCAGCACCGGCACATCCGCCCGCCTCGCATCCACCATTCCGCAACCTCCCGGCCTTCACTGCCCCACCAGCATTAATGGATCAGGGATGCGCCGTACAGGTTTGCGGAATGGTGCGAAGCGATGTGTCCCCGATCAGTGGGAGAACAGGGTGGGTACGGTCATTTCGTGCAGCAGGCTGCGGGTGACGCCGCCGAACAGGCGCTCGCGCAGGCGCGGGGTGCCATAGGCGCCGAGGACGAGCATGTCGATGTCCAGTTCCGCAGCGCGGGACAGGATCACCTGGTCGGGGCTGAGGTCGTGGGATGTCTCGTGCATCACCTCGACCTTGATGTCGTGGCGGGCCAGGTGCAGGGCGATGTCCGCGCCGGCCAGTTCACCGGTGCCGCCGGCACCACCAGTGCTCGTCTTCGGGTTCACCGACATGACGGTGACCTTGTCGGCGGTGGCGAGGATCGGCAGGGCGTCGTTCATGGCCCGCGCCGCCTCCCGGCTCCCGTCCCAGCCGACCAACACGTGATGGCCGAAGTCATGTGAGATGCCGATATAGGGGATCACCAGCACGGGGCGACCGCCCTGCAGGATCACTTCCTCCGGCATCGCATTGCCCGACGCGCGTTCCCTCGACGGGTCGGACTGGGTCAGCACCACCAGATCAGCATGACGGGCATGCATGGCAATGACCTCGTCGATCACCGAGGTAGCGGCAATCTGGCTGCGGAAATCGTTGGACAGGGTGCTCTGCCCCAGGACCTTGCCGAAGGCCGCCTCCGCGTTCTGCACGGAAAGCTGCGCCTGCTCCCTCAGCGAGATCAGGATGTCCTGCGAGATGGGACCATCGAAGTAGAGTTGCATGATGGGATCGGCCGCGACGTGCAGGCCGGTCAGATGGGCCTGGTGCTGCTCGGCCAGCTTGATGGCGGCACCGATGGTCTGGTCCGGTTTTCCGACTTCATCGACGACGGTGAGAATGTTGCGATAGGACATGGCGCTTGCTCCCCTTGGGTCATTTCCGATCCTCAGCATCGCGTCATGCGGGAACAATCACCTTGATCAGGATCAAGCGTCGGGAATTTTCTTGCGCCGACCGTTACGCCACCCGCTCTCCGACGCTCGCGGACTTGATCCGCGAGCCCGGTCTTCCACGTTGGTGCGGCACGCCTGGATACCCGGGTCAGCCCGGGCACGGTGGGGTGAGTGGTGCGCCTCGCCTAGCCGCCGTCCGGGTCGCGATAGATCGGCCCCCTGTCAATCACCGGCTGCAACAGGTTGTCGCGCATGTAGTCGTGTTCCTCGTCGGCAGTCGCCGGGCGCTGTTCCTGACCGCGATAGCCCATGATCCGCCGCACCTCCGGCACCATGTAGTAGGCGGAGGATGCAACCAGCCCGATGGTGGCGAGGCCGTCCGGGTCTTCCCGGTTCAGTCGCTCAGCAGCCGTCGCGGCCTCCTCTCCCGCCCCGACCCGGTCCAGCGCCTGATTCAGGCTGTCGGCCAGTTCGGGCCGCAGGGACAGAACATGGTCGACCATTGCATCGACATCGCCCGCGCCCGTGAAGCTGGGCATGCCCAGCGCCGCCGGGATCAGGACATCACCGATGGCGTTGAGGGCAGCGCGCCGGGGGTCGGACAGGGCGCTCATGATGCAACCCTCTGGTCGGCGCGGGTCTCGATCATGTGCATCACCGACCGGAGCGCGATGGCGCAGATCGTGGCGGTGGGGTTGAACCCCGACGAGGTGACGAAGGTGCTGCCGTCCAGCACATGCAGGTTGGGCACGTCATGGCTGGCCCCCCACTGGTCCAGCACCGACGTCTCCGGGTCATTGCCCATGCGGCAGGTGCCCATCAGGTGCCAGCCGCAGTCCCGCATCAGGGTGGTGGTGGAGATGCTCTTCGCGCCTGCAGCCTCCATTGCCTCCCGCTGCCGCTCCAGGTGGAAGGCGATCAGCTTCTCCGTGTTCTCCGAGTTGCGGTAGATGATCTTCGGGCTGGGGATGCCGTCCGTGTCGGTCAGGCTGTCGTCCAGCACGACGCGGTTGTCCGGGTCCGGCAGGTCTTCGGCGATGATCCCCCATTCGAAGGAATGACCGAAGCGTTTCTGCGTCGCGCGGTGCAGGTTCTCGCCCCAGGCTTCCTCCAGCGGCGCACCGCCGTAGGCCGAGCGCATGCCCAGCGGTCCGCCGGTCGGCATGGCATTCCACTTCGCGCCCCGGACAAAGCCGCGGGACGTGTCGGTCTCGTAGAACTGCATCGAGTGGATCGCCTGCCCCGCCGGGCCGAGCCAACTGTCGAGAGGTTCGTCGAAATAGCCGACCGTGGCGGCATAGGGGTGCATCATCAGGTTGCGCCCCACCAGCCCCGACGAATTGGCCAGCCCGCCCGCGAACCGGTCACCGCCGGAGAGCAGCAGCAGACGCGGCGTGCCGACCCCGTTGGCACAGACGATGACCTTCTCCGCCCGCTGATGATGCTCCACCCCGTCGCGGTCGATCCAGATGGCGCCGCTGGCCAGCCCCTGCGCATTCACCGTGATCTCCCGCACCCGCGCGCCTGTGATCAGTTGCGCGCCGTTGGCGATGGCCTCCGGCCAGTGGGTCAGGTCCGTGGAGGCCTTGGCCTGTTCCGGGCAGCCCTGCATGCAGGTGCCGCGGCGGGCGCACTGGCTGCGGCCCCGGTAGGCGCGCGACGGAATGGCCTGCGGCGCGGGCCACCAGTGCCAGCCGAGATCGTTCATGCCCTTTGCCGCCAGCCGCCCGATCCTGCCAATGGGCAGTGGCGGCAGCGGTGGCGGCGTCATCGGCGGATAGGCCGGATCACCGGCCAGACCGGACACGCCCATCTCCACATCCATATGATCGTAGAACGGCTCCAGATCCTGATAGGTGAAGGGCCAGTCATCAGCCACGCCGTCGAGGCTCTTCACACGGAAGTCGGACGGCATGAACCGCTGCCAGTGCGCCGCGTAGATCAGGGTGGAACCGCCGACACCCGCGAACATCAGCGGGTTCACGTCCGACTCGCTGGTGTCGATGGGATAGTCCGTGGCCAGCCCGCGCACATTGGGGTTCGGATGCCACAGCCTCTGCGACATCAGTTCCCATTCCGGCTTGTCGCCATAGAACTCGCTCGCTTCGACCTGGCGGCCCTGTTCCAGACAGACAACCCCGACCCCGGCCTCCGCCAGATGCTTCGCCGCCACGGCTCCGGACGCACCGGCCCCGATGATCAGCACCTCGGCAATCTCACCCATCTGTCCACCCCCGCGAAAACCACAGAATATCAGCGATTCTAGATGTTTCGATGCGACGGCGGCTTGGATGCAACTGCACCAACTTCCCGCGCGTCGCGACCCGGTCAGGAATTCCCTCGCAACAGCGGGGGGAAGCGGCGTATAAGGCCCCATTCCGTAGAGCCCCCGCCATTTGAACGCGGGCGCGCCAGTGGAGGGCATCCATGAACGATATCGGCAATTCCCCGGCAGCCCGGGACATCCGCAACCTGATCCATCCCTACACCAATCTCGACCTGCATCGCACCAAGGGTCCGCTGATCATCGAGAAGGGCAAGGGCGTCCGCGTCTGGGATGACGAGGGCAAGGAATATATCGAAGGCATGGCGGGCCTGTGGTGCGCGTCCTTCGGTTTCGGCGAGGAAGAGCTGATCGATGCAGCGGTCGAGCAGATGCGCAAGCTGCCGTTCTACCACCAGTTCGGCCACAAGAGCTCCATGCCCTCCATCGAGCTGGCAGAGAAGCTGATCGAGATCGCGCCGAAATCCATGTCGAAGGTGTTCTTCGCCAACTCCGGTTCCGAGGCCAATGACTGCCAGGTCAAGCTGCAGTGGTACGTCAACAATGCGCTCGGTCGTCCGGAGAAGAAGAAGATCCTGGCGCGGGAGAAAGGCTATCACGGCGTCACCGTCGCCGCCGCCTCGCTGACCGGCCTGCCTGCGAACCATGCCGAGTTCGACCTGCCCATCGCCGGAATCGGCCATGTCTCCATGGCGTTCCCCTATCGCGGCATGCAGCCGGGCGAGACGGAAGAGGAATATTCCACCCGCCTGGCGCAGGAGCTGGAGGAGCGGATCATTCAGGAGGGGCCGGAAACGGTCGCCGCCTTCATCGCCGAGCCCGTCTGCGGTGCCGGTGGTGTGCTGGTTCCGCCCGCCGGATACTTCCCCAAGATCCAGGAAGTGCTGCGCAAGTACGACGTGATGATGATCGCTGACGAGGTCATCTGCGGCTTCGGCCGGACCGGCAACATGTGGGGCTGCGATACCTTTGATATCGAGCCGGATTCCATGTCCGTCGCGAAGCAGCTCTCCAGCGCCTACCAGCCGATCTCCGGCATCATGGTCAATGACCGCATCTTCGATGCCATGGTCGACCAGTCGAAGAAGATCGGCACCTTTGCCCACGGCTTCACCTACTCGGCCCACCCGGTGGCCGCTGCCGTCGCGCTGCGCACCATGCAGCTGATGGAAGAGCGGAAGATCCTGGACCACGTGCGGGAGATCGCGCCGGTGATGCAGAAGCGCCTGCATTCCTTCGCCGATCACCCGCTGGTCGGCAACACGCGCGGTGTTGGCCTGGTCGGCGCCATCGAACTGGTCGCCGACAAGGCGACGGGCAAGCCGTTCAATCCGAAGCAGATGGTCGGTGCCCATTGCATGGATCAGGCCCAGGCACATGGTCTGATCACCCGCGCCATGGGCGATTCGCTGGGCTTCTGCCCGCCGCTCGTCATCACCGCGGAAGAGATCAACCTGATGTTCGACAGCTTCGAGAAGGCCCTGGACGACACCACCCTGTGGGTCGAGAAGGAAGGCCTGCGCGCCGCCGCCTGATCCGGGTTCGGTTCACGACTGACCGTTCCGCCTCTCGCCGGGGGCGGCATGGTTGGTCGTGTCTTCGACGTGTCCGTGGACCGTTCCAGCCCTCTCCCCCTCCCGGCCACCCATTTCAGGATACTTGCGTGGGTGGCCGGGAGGGGGGAGAGGGGTGGAACGGTCGGCAACAAAAACTCCACCATCCCCAACTCATTTCATCCGCAGGGGCAATCCTGAGTTTCATCTGAAACACAGGACCTGCGGAGGACATGACATGCAGTCGGTTGACGCGATTGCCGCCGCCATCGTGGCGCGCGAAGGCGGTTACGTGGACCACCCGGACGACCCGGGCGGGGCCACGAAACATGGGGTGACGATCCATACGCTGCGGCGGCTCGGTCTCGATCTGGACGGCGACGGGGATACGGATCGCGACGACGTTCGCCGCCTGACCATCGACGACGCCATCGGCATCTTCAGGGATCACTACTATCGCAAGCCAGGCATCTGGCGACTGCCGGAACCACTGCAGCCCAGCGTCTTCGACATGCAGGTCAATGCCGGAGCCAACGCCGGTCGGATCCTGCAGAGCCTGCTGAACCGGATCGGATTCGGGCCGGTCACCGTGGACGGTGTCATCGGCCCGGCAACAGGCGATGCGACCCACCGTGCGCATGATTCCATGGGCAGCCTGCTGGTCGATGCCTACGGGATCGAGCGGCGCGACTATTACTATCGCATCGCGGAGCGCAATCCGGGACTACGCGGCTTTGCCCGCCGTCGTGACGGCGGCAAGGGCGGCTGGATCGCCCGCGCCGAGGCGTTCATCTCGAACAGCTTCCACCTGACCGATACCGCACATCACGAAAGGGTCGCGTCATGGGCATGATCCGCGATCTGCTGTTCGGTGGCCTGTCCGGTGTGGGCGAGGCGGTCGCAAATGTTGGCCGGGTCTTCGTCGGGGACAAGGCCGCAGGTCAGGTGCAGCGTCACGACGAGACCATGGCCACCCTGGGCCAGTACGCCGCCGAATTTCGCCGTCTGGAGAACCGGACCTGGTGGGATGCGCTGGTGGATGGTCTGAACCGCCTGCCCCGCCCGTTGCTTGCGCTCGGCACCGTCGGGCTGTTTGCCTATGCCATGGGTGACCCCGTGGGCTTCGCGATCCGCATGGAGGGGCTGAACCTGGTGCCGGACGAGCTATGGTACCTGCTTGGCGCGATCGTCGGCTTCTTCTTCGGCGCGCGGGAACTCTCCCATGGACGGAAGAACCGCACCGACGCCGCCGCGCAGCGCCGGAAGGTAAGCGCTGTCGTCGAGAACATCTCGAAGCTCCGCACCCTGCGGTCCGCGGCAACGCCGGGTGTCGCGCGCCTGGACGACGAGGCCTTTCAGCGCGAGATGAGCCGCACGGATCGCCCGCTCAGCAATGCCGCGATCCTGGAATGGAACCGCCGACGCGACATGAACGGGGAACCCGGCCGGTCCTGACCGAGACCATTCCCGGCATTTCAGCAGCACCTGTGATCCGGGCGACAGACGTTAACGCACTGGAGATGCTGTAGCCTGTATCCAGTCGCCTGAATGCCCCGCAAGAGCACGTCAGCGCACGCGTGGGGCAAGTGACTGGCAAGGACGAGGTACGGTGACCCAGGAAAGCGCGACCAACTGGCATTACGGGACATGTCCGCTCGACACGGCCCCTGCTGCGTTCGGGCCGTTTGCCGACCTGGTGGGCATGTGGCATGGCAAGTGCGCACCCGGCCACAGACTTCCCCTGCGCGGCGCCTTCGATTTTGCCGACTTCCGGGGCTGGTGGGGCCGCGTCGCCATCGCCCGGATCACGCATGACCCGTTCGACGTCCGCTTCGTGCTCTGGGGAACCAAACTCACCGACTGGTGGGGCGTGGACTATACCAACCGCCAGCTCGGTTCCGCCGCGGCCAATCCTGACGCCTGGCGGAGCACGGAATTCCAGTACTTCGAGGCCATGGCGCGGCAGCCCTTCATCGGCATTGCCAGCGGCAACCTGGCCCAGCACGACCGGTCCTACATCTCCGTCCTCGGCCTGGACCTGCCCCTGTCGCAGGACGGCCATGAACTCTCCCACGCGCTGACCGTGCATGTGGAGATGAAACAGGGCGAGACGGTGAAGGAGGTCCTGCCGGATTGTCCGATCACACGGTTCGCGACACCGCAGACCCATCGCGGGCGTTGACGGTCCAGGCGAAAGCCGACACCCCGGTACTGGCCTGACGCCGGAACAGGACAGTGCCGCGTTCGCCACCAACACGGACACGGTCGGCAGCGAGACTGGTGCCAGTGTCGCCGCACTGGCCGACGGCGGCTTCATGGGACAAGCGAGCAGGGTGGTGGTGTCGAAACAAATGAATTGAAATTTGAATTCAAAATTTGTTCTATCTCGCACGATGGTCGGAGACAGTGCCGGAACCGCGGGAGGGAACACCATGCGCCACGAGAGACAGGTCGAGTTGCTCAAGCGGCTGAAGGAGCATCAGGCCCAGCGCCCCGCGCCGCTGGCCCCGGCGAGTCGGATCAATCAGGCAACTGCCTATGCCGACCCGGCCCGCTACGCGGCGGAGAAGCAGAAGCTGTTTCGCGAGCGCCCCTGCTTCATCGGGTTCTCGAGTGACCTGGCGAAGTCCGGCGACTATCTGACCGCCGACCTGGGCGGTGTCCCGATTGTCGTGTTGCGGCAGAAGGACGGGCAGTTGAGCGGCTTCGTCAATGCCTGCCGGCACCGCGCGGCACCGCTCGTTTCAGGCCGGGGCGAGAAGCTGCGGCATTTCAAGTGCCCCTATCACGCCTGGACCTACAGCACCGAGGGCAAGTTGATCGGCCGCCCGAACACGGGCAATGCATTCGACGATGTCCCCATGGAGAACTGCGCCCTGCACGGCATAACGGTTGCGGAGCACCATGGTCTGGTATTTGCGCGGCTGCAGGGGGAAGGCCCCATCGACACGGCCACGGCCATGCAGGGCTCCGAGAGTGAACTCGCCGACTATGGCCTGGAGGACTATGTCCACTTCGAGACCCGGGTGAACGAGTGGGACTGCAACTGGAAGCTGATCCTGGACACGTTCACCGAGGCCTATCACATCCCCTTCCTGCACCCGGAGACCATCGCGCCCTATTTCGCGCACAGCTACATGCTGTGCGACCTGTTCGGTGCAAACCCCCGGACCATCGGTCTGAAGAAGACGGTCTTCGACGAGTTCGAGAAGCCGGACGAGAAGGACTGGGCGCTGCTGCCGCACGCGACCGTGCAGTACTTCCTGACACCCAACGCGCTGGTCGTGCACCAGCTTGATCACATGGAGGTCTGGCGCGTCGAGCCGCTGGACGTCGGCAGGACGCGGGTATTCACCAGCCTCTACACGCCGCCAGCGTCGCAGGGTGAGAAATCCGACAACTACTGGCGCAAGAACCTCGACCTGCTCGTCACCGTGACCGGCACCGAGGACTTCCCGACCATGGAAACCATCCACCGCAATCTGGCCTCCGGCATGGTGCCCGATGTCGTCTACGGACAGCTCGAACCGGGCCTGATCAACCTGCATGCCGCCATCGACCGTCTGCTGGCGGAAGCATAGGCGAGACCTGCTTGGTGACCGCACCAGCGCAGCGTCCGTCATGGAATGACAACCTCGGGAGACGACGATGGATCTGGGATTTCAGGATGCGCGTGTGATCGTCACGGGTGGCGCGTCCCATATCGGGCGGACCATCGTTCTGGGATTTGCCGCCGAGGGCGCGAGGATTGCCCTGGTCGACAAGGACGAAGTGCAAGCCAACCGTACCGCGGAGGAAGCCCGCGCGGCGGGCGCGGTGCACGTGAGCGTGGTGCCCGCTGACCTGACGATCCGCGAGGAGGCGGAGCAGGCGATGCAGGCATCGCTGGCGGCGCTGGATGGCGTGGACGTTCTGGTCAACAACGTCGGCTCCAACCGCCCGGCATTCTTTCTCGATACGCCCCCGGAAAGCTGGGACCACCTGATCCACCTCAACCTGTCGTCCTGCATGTGGTGCATGCGTGCGGTCCTGCCGTCGATGCAGGCCCAGGGCAGCGGCGCCATCGTGGCCACCACCTCGACGGCGGCGTTCGGCGAGCCGCGACAGGGCGTCTACGGAGCCGCCAAGGCCGGTGTCATCTCCATCGTTCGCTCGGTCGCACTCGAATATGGCCGCTACGGGATCCGGGCCAATCTGGTGGCTCCCGGACTGGTGCTGCCCGAAGATGAGGACACGATGGGCGAGATGTCGCTCTGGCGCGACCGGGATGCGGTCATGAACGAGAACCAGATCACCTACGTGAAACGCAATACGCCCCTGCGCCGACTGTCGCGGCCGGAGGATATCGCCAACGCGGTGCTGTTCCTGGCCTCCGACCGGTCCGCCCGACAGCTCACGGGACAGATGCTTACTGTTTCCGGCGGCTTTGCCATGCGCTAGAAGGAGATCATGGGCGCAGCAATGCCAGAAAAACCTGTCCGCAAGTCGGACCTCACCCGCAGCCGCGTGATGGACGGGGCCGCCAGGGTACTGCGTCAGCGGGGCTACGCGGGCACGCGCCTGTCGGAGATTGCGGAGCTGGCCGGACTGCTGCCCGCCAACATCTACTATTATTTCGATTCCAAGGACGACCTGATCGAGCAGGTGATGGAAGTCGGCGTCAACCGCGGGTTCGGGGCGGTGCGGCAGCGGGTGGAGGCACTGGGTCCCGACGCGGCACCCCTGGCGCGGCTGCGGGCCGCGATTGCAGCGCATCTGGAGATGAACCTGGCCCAGGACGACTATGCCTCCGCCACCATCCGCTGCCTCAGCCAGGTGCCCGACGACATGCGCGAACGGCAGCTGGAGAACGAACGGTCGTTCGGGCGCTACTGGCGGCAGATCATCATCGACTGCCAGGCCGACGGGTCATGCCGCGCGGACCTGCATCCCTCCGCCGTCCGCATGCTGCTGATCGGCATGCTCAACTGGGCGGTGGAATGGTACAAGCCGGGCGAGCTGGCCCCCGAGGATATCGCGGAAACCGCGGTCAGCCTGATCCTCGAAGGTTTCAGCCTCAAGGCGTGAGCACCAGACGCCCGGCCACGCCACGCGATTCCAGTTCAGCGAGCGCATCGGGAATGCCGTCCAGCGGCAAGGTCCGCGATACCGGAGGCCGCAGTTCGCCCGCACGGTAGCGCCGCAGTATGTCGTCATGCGCCGACTGCACCACTTCCACGCGATGCTGGTGATAGACCCCCCAGTGCACGCCGATCACGCTGTAGTTCTTCACCAGCACATGGTTGGCGGGGAACGCGGGTACGCCACCGGCAGCGAAACCGATGACCAGATAACGCCCCTCCCACGCCAGGCGACGGCGGGCGGTCTCCGCCATCTCCCCGCCGACGGGATCGAAGACGACATCGACGCCATGGCCAGCCGTTATCCGCGCCAGTTCCGCACCGACATCGGCGGTCGTGTAGTCGATCACATGCTCGGCCCCCTGCGCCCGGCAGAACGCGAGCTTCTCTGCGGATCCGGCGGCGGCGATGACCCGCGCACCTGCGGCCCGGCCCAGCTGGATCGCTGCCGCACCGACACCGCTGGCCCCCGCCAGCACCAGCAGCCATTCCCCGGCCACAAGCCCGCCGCGATGGAACAGCGCCACGTGGGACGTCTGGTAGGTCGAATAGAGCAGCGTCACATCACGGAAGGGAATGTCGTCAGGGAAGACCAGCGCGGCCCCGGCCCGGATCAGCGCATGCTCCGCGAACCCGCCAGCGGGAAGCGCCGACATGCCGCCGACATGCATGCCGGGTTTCAGGTCAACGCCCGGCCCCACGGCCTCGACCACCCCGGAGGTTTCCAGCCCCGGCGTGAAGGGGACGGGCGGGCGGTCCTGATAGATGCCCTGGCACAGCAGGATATCGGCGAAGTTCACCGTCCCGGCATGGACACGGATCAGCGCCTCCCCCGGTCCGGGTACCGGCGGCGGAATGTCGACCAGTTCGAGGGATCGGGAGGGATGTCCCTTTGTCTTGACCTGCCAGGCCTTCACGATCGTTCATCCTTCCTGATGCGCATGCCGACCGGGAACAGATGCACCGTCTGTCACCCGACTTCCTGACGCTCGAGCTGCGCCACAGCCAGCTTGACCAGTTCGAACTTCTGAACCTTGCCGGTGGGCGTCTTCGGCAGATCGTCAGCAGTGGTGAAGAAGATGTGGCGGGGCCATTTGAACCTGGCCAGCCGCGCCTTGCACCATTCGATCAGCTCCTCGCCACTTGCCGTGGCGCCTGCGTCCGGCACGATCCAGGCTGCGCCGATTTCGCCCCAGCGTTCGTCCGGCAGCCCGATGACGAATGCCTGCAGCACGGCGTCATGGGCGATCAGCACATCCTCCACCTCCTTCGGGGCGACCAGTTCACCGCCGGACTTGTAGAGTTCCTTGGAGCGCCCGGTGAGCTGCAGGAAGCCGCTCGGCAGCACCCGGCCCAGATCGCCGGAACGCAGCCAGCCGCCATCGATGAACAGCTCCGCCGTCCGCTCGGGCTGCTTGAAATAGCCGGACGTGGCCATCGGACTGCGGCAGACGAGTTCGCCCTCCGCCCCCTCCGGCAGCATCTCGCCGCTGTAGGGGTCGCAGGTCCGGTATTCGGCGACAATGCCGCCCAGTTCCGGAATACCGGCACAGCCACCGTTCACGATGCGCCCCACCGTATCCGTAAGCTGATCCATGTCGCCGTCCGGGTCGGTCAGTGTCGTCGCCGCCGACAGTTCGGTCATGCCGTATCCGGTAATCAGTTCCGGCAGATCCAGCCCCTCCTTCATGCTCTGCCAGACCCAGCGCGGGGTCGCGGCGGCGGCGGAGAGGCAAGCGAACAGGGACGAGAGGTCATGGTCGCGCACCGCAGGATGCTCGATCACCGCCATTGCCATGGTCGGCACGAACAGCGCGTCACTGACCCTGTGCCGCTCGATGGATTTCAGCGTCGCCAGCGGGTCGAACTGCAACTGCGGAATGACGGCGCCGCCGACCCAACTGGCGGCAAAGACGCCCATCACAAGCCCGAAGGCGTGATAGAGCGGCAGGGCGGAGATGATCCGGCGACCATCCTCGAACCCCCGGTGCAGGGCGGCGGCAAAGCTGTTGCGCAACACGTTGTCGTGGCTCTGCAGCACACCCTTGGGCAAGCCGGTGGTGCCCGACGTGTACATGATGACCGCGGCGTCGGTGGGGGCGGCGGGGCTTGGCGCCAGCGGCCCGGCATCGGCGTGACCATCGGCCATGACCTGTTCGACCGTCGGCACGCCCGGCCGGGTCTGCCCCAGCACGACCACCAGCGACAGGTTCGGGTAGCGGTCCGTCACCCCCTGTTCCCAGCCCGGCGACAGCTCGTCCAGCATCGCCAGATAATCAAGGCCCCTGAACGTGTCCATGGTGATGACGGCGCGGCACTGGGACTGTTCGATCACATAGCCGAGTTCGTCCGTCTTGAAGGCGAAATTGACGGGTATCAGCGTCGCGCCCAGCCGCCAGACGGCATAGGCGATGGGGACATAGACGGGGTAGTTGCCCATCACCAGCGCCACCCGGTCGCCTGGTCCGATGCCCCGCGCCCGCAGGCCACGCGCGAAATCCTCCGCCTGCTCCACGACCTGCCGGTAGGTCAGCGTGACATCGTCGGAGATGACGAACGGGCGGTCACCGAAACGGGCCGCTGCCTGCCAGAAGGCCTGGTCCAGCGTCTGCTCCTGCCATTGCGGGTGCATGGTGGCTATCGCGTTGCGCCGCTCCGCGAGCGACGGAACCGCGGCGCTCATGCACCGGTCCCCTGACGTCCTGACCGGTTCCATTCTATGGCAGGAATGCGATGATCCATGATGCTCTCCCCGTGTGGTTTTCAGGTTTTGTAATTCGAATTAAATTTTAATTCAATCGGGTCGGCAGATAACTCAGACCGGCACTGACGCGCCGATTGGCAAGCCGGATACAGCCGGACGCGCTGCCAGCGGCCACCAGGCAGTCAGGCTTGACGCAGAATTTGAATTGGAATTAAATTTCCAAACACAATGCAATCAGACAGGGAGCGAAATGCATGAGTGAAGCGGCGCCTGAAGTTCGCAGCCCCGTCGAGGTGGTGCAGACCTATCTGGACGTACTGTACAACCAGCGCAGGCTGGACCTGATCCCCGCGCTGATTGCGGACCGGACCTGGCGGCACGCTCCAGGCGAGGTGCGGATGCTGACGATCGACGAATCCATCGAACGGCTGACCGGGCTGCTTGATCTCTGCCCGGTGCTGCGGTTCGAGACCTCGGTGATGGTGGCGGAGGGCAGCCTGGTGACAGTGGCCTGGAACGGCTGGAGCACACAGACCAGCGGCAAGTCCTACGAGATGGCCGGGATCGAGATCTTTCGCGTGGTCGATGGCCGGATCGTGGAAATCTGGAACTCCAGGGAGGCGCGGGGACTCTGGCAGGACCCGAAGACGTTCTGAACGGAACCGGCGTGCGTGGAAACCTGAAATCCCCCGAAGAACGCGCGGCCTTCGCGCACTGGCTGGGCGCGCGGAGTGACATCCGGGCGACGGAGCCGGAGCAGGTCTCGGTTGCGGCCCCCGCCAGCGGTTGGTCGAACGAGACCATCATCGCCGACATTGGTCCCCACCGCGTGGTCGTCCGAATGGCCCCGACGCGCCTGTCCATGTTCCCGGACTACGACCTGGACAAGGAATGGCGCATCATCCGTGCGCTGCACCAGCGCGGACGCCCGCCCGTCGCAAGGCCCATCGCGGAGGACCTGGGCGGAACGCTGTTCGGACGACCCTTCTTCGTCATGGCCTTCGTGGACGGCATCGTCCCCTCGGACAACAAGCCGACCTATGCGGAGCGCGGCTGGCTGGTCGAGGCGGGCGTCCCCCGCCGGAAGCAGTTCTGGGACGGATTCATGGCGGCAATGGCAGCGGTGCATGAGACGGACTGGCGAGCCAGTGACCTCAGCCGCCTCGCCCCACCGGCCGGAACCTCGTCGCTCGCGGCTGCCGTCGAATGGTTGCAGGCGCTGCATCACTGGAGCGATGCGCCACAGCCGGAGATCGAACGCGCCTTCCGGCGCCTGCAGGAGACAATGCCGGACGATCCCGACAACGATGTCCTGCTGTGGGGCGACGCCCGCCCGGCGAACGTTCTGGTCCGGGACTTCAGGATTGCGGCCCTGCTGGACTGGGAACTGGCAACCGTCGGCCCGCCCGAGATGGATGTCGCCTGGTTCCAGGAAATGCACTGGATGCGCACGGTCGGCTCGGGTGTGGCCCTGCCGGAGGGGTTTCCGGACGACAGGCAGATCGCTGTCACTTACGAAGGCCTGAGCGGACGGCCACTGCTGGAGCCCGGCTGGTACCGGCTGCTCGCTGCCACCAAGGTCGCGGTGCTGCTGTACCGGCATCTGGTCGTCGCCATCGACAGGGATGCCATGCCTGCGGGCCACCCGCTGCTGGCCGAGAATATCGCGACCCGGCGGCTCACGGCCCTGCTCGCATGACCTGGCCGTGCACTGACCAAGCTGCGGAACCGGACCTCACCATCCTGCGGGGGGCGCTGTCGCGGCTTGACCGTGCGCCGGACTTCGAGGCCGCGCAGACAGCACTGGAAGCCTTCGCCGCGGCATTGGGCATGCCGGTGCTGTCCTGGGCACCGGACGTGTCACGCCCCGCCTTCGACGCCTGGATGCATCGCTTCATGCGCCGTCAGGGCTGGACGGAGGAGGTGCTGGAACTCTGGTGGGGGCGGAGCGTGATGCTCAAATCGCCGCTGTACATCCGGTGCCGGACGCACGCCCTGCCCTTCGTCACCGACATTGCCCGGGGGGTTTCCGATCTGGTCCCCGCCGCCAGGGCCGTTCACCGGTCGCTGGCGCAGATGGGGCTGTCGTCCATGATCACGGTGCCGGTCCACCTGCCCATGGGTCAGGTGGCACAGCTCTCGTTCGGCGGGCCATTGTCACCGCACGAGGCCGAGGCCCGGCTCGGTGCGGCACGGGCGGAGATCATGGCCGCCGCCCACTTCTTCCAGCATGCCTTCGCGGTGGCCGTCGGGCCGCTGACGGGTCAGGAGGAGGCGCGCTCGAACCTGACGCCGAAGGAATGGGAGAGCCTGCGGCTGACGGCACAGGGCCACCGGGAGGCCGAGGTCGCGACGCTGATGGGCATCCGTTCATCGACTGTCCGCTACCACCTGCGCGATGTGGCGGTGAAGCTGGACGCGACGACCCGGACACATGCGGTGGCCAAGGCGGCGCAGCTTGGCCTGCTCGGCCCGATTTCATGACCGGCCACCACCTGCCCCCCTCTTTCGTGGGGATAATGGCCCGCGACCCCGGCCTATGGTGGCGGTCACCAATCTTGAGGACGCCTGGAAAATGACAAACGACACACAGTTGCGGATCGCGATCATCGGGGCAGGCGCGTCCGGCATCATGGCGGCGATCAAGCTGCGGCAGGCCGGTCATGGCGATGTCACGATCTTCGAGAAGGCGCACGATCTGGGCGGCACCTGGCGCGACAACCGCTATCCCGGCATCACCTGCGATGTTCCCTCCCACGCCTATCGCTATTCGTTCGAGCCGAACCCGGACTGGAGCCGGGTCTGCGCGCCGGGGGCGGAAATCCTGGAATATGTCCGCCACACGGCCCGCAAGCACGGCGTCGAGGGGCTGATCCGCTATGACAGCGAAATCACGCGCGCCGACTATCAGGACGGCAAGTGGCTGCTGGAAAGCACACAAGGAACGGAGGGCGCCTTCCACGCCGTCATCACCGCCACCGGCGTGCTGCATCATCCGGTCTATCCCGACATTCCCGGTCTGGATGATTTCGGCGGTCGGGTGTTTCACTCGGCACGGTGGGAGGATGACGTGTCACTGGCGGGCAAGCGGGTCGGGGTCATCGGCACCGGGTCGACCGCCATCCAGATCGTCGGCGCCGCGGTGGCGGAGGTCGCCAGCCTGTCCCTGTTCCAGCGCACCGCGCAATGGGTGCTGCCACTGCCCAACCGGGACTACGAGGAAGGCGAGAAGGCCCAGTTCCGCGCCGACCCGTCGCTGGTGGAGAGCGAATACCTGCGTCTGACCCACCGCATGAACACGACCTTCTCCGCCGCTGTCGTCGGCGAGAACCCGAAGGCCTACGACCAGATCGTCACTGCCTGCGAGAAGCATCTGGCGACGGTGCGCGATCCCGACCTGCGGCGGCGGCTGACACCGGACTACAAGGTCGGCTGCAAGCGCCTGATCATGTCCGGCGATTTCTACGAGGCGATACAGGACCCGAAGGCGGAACTGGTGACCGATCCCATCGACCGCTTCTGCCCTGAAGGCATCCGGACCGCCGATGGCAGGGTCCATGAACTGGACGTCATCGTCATCGCCACCGGCTTCGATACCCACCGCTTCTTCCGCCCCATGCAGGTCAACGGCCCCGGCGCGCAGACGCTGGACCAGGCCTGGTCGGAGGGCAATCAGGGCTATCTGACCGTCGCCATTCCCGGCTTCCCGAACTGGTTCATGATCGGTGGCCCGACCAGCCCTATCGGCAACTTCTCATGGCTGCTGACGGCGGAGGCCCAGTTCGGCTACATCCAGCAGCTGATCGACCGGATCGGCAAGGACGGCGTCACCGCCGTGGCCCCCAAACCGGAAGCCGCCGACGCCTTCAACCGGAGCGTCCGGGAGCGCCTGCCGCAGACGGTCTGGGCCACCGGCTGCCAGAGCTGGTACATCGACAGCGCAGGAAACATCGCCTCCTGGCCCTGGACCTTCGACAAGTTCCGCCACGACATGGACTACCCCGTCTGGGAAGACTTCGAGATCCGCGCGGGTTGATGGCCGGGTATGGAATAGCGGCAGCATCAACGCCTGCGACGAATGTGCTGACCGCGCATCTGCTCGCGCGAATGAAATCGACAAGGAAAAACACCGCAACAAAACGCCCAATTATTTTATTGGGGTCTGAACCCAATTCGGTGTGAGGTTGAAATCTGCGGATGCCCCTGATTCACTTGCGTGAATCGGAGGGTGTCATGGCAAGATTTGATCTGACTGATGAGGAATGGGCAGTTGTATCGCCCTTGTTGCCCGGCGCAGGTGTTTAGTCCCCAGACCAAATTTTCCTATAAGGTAAATCACCCAAAATATGGCGAATTAATTCGATTGAATTTGTACTCGGATCGTAATTCTTGATTATTTCAATAACTCTTGGCACTTCCACATTATTAAATTTCTCGAAATAGTAAAACGTATCTTTTTCCACATTGCCGGACTCCATATTATGATGAAACCAAATTATTGGATACTCCCGCCCCGACCAAACTCCTTTTAATTTTTCATAGGAAATAATTCGAAATTTTTTCAAATTTCCACTCAAGCTGGGTTTAACTTCATTCAGATACCGCAACATACAATATGCTGTAGCAGTGCACACTGCTACTTTTTGCCGGTGAGCATATTTGGCAATTCGAAACCCCATATCGATTTCAGGTCCGAGGAAATCGATTTGTTTATTATTATGTTTCGACTGAAAAAAGAAATTTCTTACCTCTTTTCCCCGCGCAAATCCTCCATCAACATCACTATTTATTGCTGCTGACATTTCCATTACTTCTGATATCCATACAGTTGTTTTCAGTGAAATAATATTTTGCGTGCCATGAGAATTGCAATTGTGAATGGCCTTAGAAAGATTCTCTAATTCTCCCGATATGAATTCGAGTTGACCCCATATTATCTCAAGCATGTCGCAGCTATGAAGGTGCTTGGTGGCAACTTCGCTCTTTCCCCTGAAATGAATCAGTGCCTCTTCGACAAACTCGACGTCACCCCTCCCCTCCGCATCGCCACCCTCTTTTGATAAGACAGCGATTGGTAGAAAAAACAAAACCTCATCACCAATCTGTTTCCAAAAATTCCACCCCTGCTGAATACCGTACGGAATTTTGTCCGAAACAAACTTCGCACCCGGCTGTTCTTGCGTAACAATCTGCCTAGCGCTGCTACGAAATCGATCAAATACTTGCGGCCACAGGGGATTCACATTCTTAAGCTTGGTTCCATCTTGAAGATCAAGAGAAAGAAAAAGCAATATTAGGCGAGTCGAATCTGGTTTTGCACGAGGTGACAAGCCCGCTTCCCTCTCAACAAATCGCATGAATTCTGTCTGCTGATATTGATGATCAGGCATCGTGCACCTCTCGGCTGGAGATTTTCAGCTAAATTCCGGATTCGACGACTGGTCGTCTGGAACGGGGCATACTAAAAAATCAATTCAGCAAAAAGACGGGCTTCTTCTTCACTATCCAAATACGAAGGTCGACTTATAAATGAATCCTTAAATGGTGAATCTTTGCTAAATTTAGTCCATTTCTCAGAATCCGTGCAAAAACCCATATGAACCATCATATGCCCCAATGCATGAGCGAGAAGATGTTCACTATCCGCATTTCCGTCATTGCGAATCAAATGATCTTTGTAACTAATAGAGCGTCTATTAAAATGAACTGTAAATATTTTATCAGATTCGGGGGTTGGGTAAATTTCACTTAGGACATCAATATTCTCTTCATCGTCCAAAAAATCTACAACACCGTTCAGCTCATTCTCGAACACAAGGCTTAATGCATCAGCACAATCCAAGCGGACGCCAAATTCCTTGCAAGCGTCTTTAAACGCTTTTGCAAACCCCTCAATCTCAAGCCGCTTCTCTTCCAGCACCACGTGTCCCCAACAACACAAAAATTGCGCGCGTGACCTTGCAATGCAGCATCATAATCTCGCACGCGCAGCAAAATCAACATTGTTATCTAATGCACTATAAGTTGTGGTACGTCGAAAGTAAACCCATCCTCAATGCAGCATACTCCCTTGAATTATAAGATTCTTTTTTTGCCCCTTCTCGGTAGATCGGCATTGGGTGGTGCAATCTCCCCCTTTGGAAATAAACGCCTGGTCACGAAACCGGCTGAGAATAAGGTACATCAAGGTCGGATGAGCCACATCATCGGGACAGCGAGCGCAGCAGTCATGGCCATCGTCATTCGCGCTGTGGCTGGGTCGAAGGTAAGGCAACTTCATTACTTAAATGACATCACATTACTACCCAGAACAAAAGATAGACAGGACGCCAGTTCAAATAGATCGTCGCCTTCCTCGTCAATATTGATCTTACTTGATACATTTAGCCGCAAACGATCAATTTTTATGTCAGGCTCCTTCTCTTCGAGGTCATGTAAATCAAAGCTACCAACATCCTGCTCGATGAATCTGTATCCTTTCGGCGTAGCAGCTATTTTCTGTAGGATCATTTTTCCGAACTCATAGCGATCCCTTAGCACATACGACAAAAATAGTCCCTCAACCTGCGCCCCCGCCGATAGCGGGAAAGCTCCGCAAGGAAATATATTGACTTGGATTCCTTCATATTTTTCTTTACCCGATATTTTTCTTTCTTTGCTTGTGATGCCTTGATACACAAAGGCAATAGTAACAAAATTGTTGCCAAGCTTAATTAATTGCCCCTCGGCAGTCCGCCTAATTTCAGAAAGGCTACCTTCTTCTAGGTATCTCAATCTGTTGAGGAAATGCGGCAGTTTATTGTAGGCGTTGTACTTCATAAATTCATAATGTGATTTTATAATAGTATTTGGTGAACTCCCTAAGCGGTAGGAAAAATAGTGCCCGGACATGATATCAGCTATCTCCGCGCACTGTTTTTCGTCAATTACCCCCAAACGCTCTAGATGATTATAAAAATGATCAAGGTCAATTTCGAAATTTGAGCGATCAGAGACAAATTTTTCCATCCACTCGATTCGTTTATGCAAATCGGCGTTAGTATCTTTGAAGCGACCTCGATGAATTCCAATGTATCGAATCAGCCGAACGCCTGGCTTGTGCCCCGGTCGTCCCGCCTTTCCAGACATGAAATTGGTCACATCATGTGTATTCACCCCAGCGCTTTCGGCAATATCCCGAGCACTCTCCCCTATCCGCATGAGGCCTGAGATGGCCTCGCGAATATCAGCTACCTGCTGCTCAGTTACATTCCTCCAGATTGATCTTAAGTTGATGCGCGCGTCAGCTGCCAACCCACCGTCTCCTCCGAAATTGCCTGTCTAATTATTTCTACGCGACAGGGAAATTTCAACCACATCGCCAGACAGCAGGTCGATATTGCGGTCAGTCAGATCGCCTGGGTTTCGTCGTATCGCATTTGCTATGCCCTGATTCTGCGTGAATTCTCTGAAGAGGCTCCATGCTGAAGTGAGGCAGATGAAGCCGAGGGGGCCGATTATGGTCTGAGCCCAGCGGGATGCAACGGGACGGTGAGAGCAACGAAGAGCCCCTTGCCGAGGATCGCGAAGTGACCGCAGACAAACGGCCCTGACATTCTGGGCACAGATTGCGTTTCACGTAGTGGGGCGGTCTGTGCTTCGCTGCATCGGGTCAGGTGATCCAGTCTCAGTCCTTCCGGCCCTCGCGTCCTTATCTCGAACTGGTCAAAGCGCTGTTCACCAAGACATGGGATGCGCAATCGAGTCGCCTGTCGGAAACCACCGAGCAATATGCCGCAAAGGCGCGTCAGATCGAGACTGAGATTGGCAAGGTCGTGGATCGCATGGTTGAGGTAACAAACACCCGCGCTCTGAGAGCCTTTGAGGACCGCATTGAAGCCCTGGAACGGGAAAAGCTGATCGCGCTCGAAAAGGCGTCAAGAAAGCCAGCGTCAACGCGCCCGTTCGAAGAGATGTTTGAACACTCCCTGCGTTTTCTCGTAAACCCTTATGAATGCGGGAAAATCGGGGGATCGAACGCCCGGAGTCTGGTGGTCCGATTGGCCTTTGCAGAGCCCCTTTTCTACGTCCGCGAAACAGGCTGTTTGAACACCAAAAAACCTAATGTATTCAATATTTTAGAGGGCAAGAATGTATTGAAAAAAGAGATGGTGCCGCCGGAGTGATTCGAACACTCGACCTCTCCCTTACCAAGGGAGTGCTCTACCCCTGAGCTACGGCGGCATGGCAGGCCGCGCGTCATAGCCCGCGACCGGGTTCGGGTCAACCGTTTGTGCGCGCTTTGCCGTCCGGAAATCAAAGCGATACAATATCATTTATTGTTTCGGCAATTTGTGTATCATATCGACAGAACAGGCTGGGCAAGGCCTGAACCAGAATGCGGAGGGTGCGCGACATGGCAGAGGTCGAGAAGCCGGAACTGGTGACGGCGACGGACGAGGCGGCTCTGGAGGCCACGTTCCAGGCGCGCTTGGATACGGAGACGCGGGTCGAGCCGCGCGACTGGATGCCGGAGAAGTACCGGAAGTTCATGATCCGCCAGATCTCCCAGCATGCGCACTCCGAATATGTCGGGATGCTGCCGGAGGGGAACTGGATCACGCGTGCGCCGACGCTGCGCCGCAAGGCCGCGCTGCTGGCCAAGATCCAGGATGAGGCCGGTCACGCCGCCTATCTCTACAGCGCTGCCGAGACCCTCGGCACCAGCCGCGACCAGATGCTGGAGGATCTGCATTCGGGCAAGGCCAAGTACTCCTCCATCTTCAATTATCCGACGCTGACCTGGGCCGACATCGGCACCATCGGCTGGCTGGTGGACGGCGCGGCCATCGTCAATCAGGTGGCGCTCTGCCGCACGTCCTATGGCCCCTATGCGCGCGCCATGGTGCGGATCTGCAAGGAAGAGAGCTTTCACCAGCGCCAGGGCTTCGAGATCATCACGACGCTGGCACATGGCGCGCCGGAACAGAAGGCGATGGCGCAGGACGCGCTGAACCGCTGGTGGTGGCCGGCCCTGATGATGTTCGGCCCGCATGACGCCGACTCGCCGAATTCGGAGATCGCCTTCAAGTGGAAGGTGAAGCGCCAGTCCAACGACGACCTGCGCCAGCGCTTCGTCGACATGACCATCCCGCAGGCCGACTATCTGGGGCTGACGGTCCCGGACCCGGATCTGAAGTGGAACGGGGAGACCGGCCAGTACGACTTCGGTGCCATCGACTGGGAGGAATTCTGGCGCGTGGTGAAGGGCGACGGCTTGTGCAACCGCGACCGCCTGGACGCCCGTCGCTCCGCGCATGAGGAGGGTGCCTGGGTGCGGGAAGCCGCGCTGGCCCACGCCGGGAAGAAACGCGCCGCGAAGTCGGCGGCCTGAGAGAAGAGAATCTGACGTCTGACTGTTCCACCCCTCTCCCCCTCCCGGCCACCCATTTCAGGATACTTGCGTGGGTGGCCGGGAGGGGGAGAGGGGTGGAACAAGTCACGGGAGAGAGGACCACACCGACATGACGACACGCAAGGAATGGCCCCTTTGGGAAGTCTTCATCCGCAGCCGTGACGGCCTGCACCACAAGCACGCCGGAAGCCTGCATGCACCGGACGCCGAACTGGCGATCCAGAACGCGCGCGACCTCTATACCCGCCGCTCCGAAGGGGTGTCGATCTGGGTGGTGCCGTCTGCCCATATCACGGCCTCCGAACCCGCCGACAAGGACAGCCTGTTCGACCCGGCGGCGAGCAAGGTCTACCGCCACCCGACCTTCTACACGATCCCCGAGGAAGTGACGAACATCTGAGGCTGCGCGCAGCCTGTTTGGTGGTCTGTTCCACCCCTCTCCCCCTCCCGGCCACCCACGCAAGTATCCTGAAATGGGTGGCCGGGAGGGGGAGAGGGATGGAACAGGCAGCTAGCAAGAAGGCATCGACCCATGACAACCGCATCTGCCGATCACAACGACGCCCTGTTCCGCTATCTGCTGCGGTTGGGGGATACCAGCCACATCCTCTGCCACCGGCTGGGGGAATGGTGCGGCCACGGGCCGATCATGGAAGAGGACATTGCGCTGACCAACGTCGCGCTGGACCTGATCGGACAGGCCCGCCTGTTCTACCAGTATGCAGGCGAGGTGGAGGGCAAGGGCCGGAGCGAGGATGACCTGGCCTTCCTGAGGCCGGAACGGGACTTCAACAACCTGCTGCTGGTGGAACAGCCGAACGGCGACTATGCGAAGACCATGGCGCGCCAGTTCCTGTTCGACGCCTGGAACCTGCTGCTGTTCCGAGCGCTGGAGCAATCGGCGGATGCGCGCATCGCGGAGATCGCGGCCAAGGCGGTGAAGGAAATCACCTATCACCGTCGCCATTCCTCCGGCTGGGTCATCCGCATGGGTGACGGGACGGAGGAGAGCCGCACCCGCATGGTTGCCGCCTTCGAGCAGCTGATGGGCTTCACCGCCGAGTTCTTCCACATGGATGACGTGGACCGGCAGATGGCGGAGGCCGGTATCGGTCCCGACCTGGAAACCCTGCGCGACCCCTGGATGGCGGATGTGGAGGCGGTCCTGGGAGAGGCCACGCTGGGCTGGCCGACGGCGACCTGGTCGGTGCTGGGCGGACGGCACGAGGGACGCCATACCGAGCATCTGGGCTATCTGCTGGCGGAGATGCAGTCGATGCAGCGCCAGTTTCCCGGCCTGAACTGGTAGGCCATATCCATGTCCCCCCGCACGCCTGTCCCGCGCCCGAAGCCCAGCGGTGCCGCCCTGCCTGACGAGATCTTCGCGGGCTTCGCCGGCACGCCGATGCAGGCCCGCAATACACCCGGTCCCCTGACGGAGGAACGCGCCCGCGCTGTGCTGGCGACCGTTCCCGATCCGGAAATTCCCAGCGTGATGCTGCCTGATCTGGGTGTCGTTCGCGGCGTGGAGGTCGTGGCGGACACGGTGACGGTGCGCATGTCGCCGACCTATACCGGCTGTCCGGCCACCGACCTGATGCAGATGATGATCCGGGAACAATTGACCGCAGCAGGCTTTGCCAGCGTGACGGTTGATCTGGTGCTCAGCCCGCCGTGGTCGTCCGACGACATCACGGCAGAGGGACGGCGGAAGATGGCTGCGGCGGGTATCGCCCCCCCGGCGCACCGCGCCACCGACAAGCGGCATCTGACCGGCACCGTGCCGGACGTTGCCTGCCCCCACTGCGGTTCCGCCGACACGGTCATGACCAGCGCCTTCGGCGCGACGGCCTGCAAGGCGCTCTGGCGCTGCAACGCCTGCCAGGAACCCTTTGACTACTTCAAGTGCATCTGACGGAGACCCGGAATGGCACCGAAATTCCACACCCTGAATGTCGCCGAGGTCCGCCGCGAGACGGATGACGCCGTCTCCATCGCCTTTCAGGTGCCGGACGACCTGCGTGACGCCTATCGCTTCGTGCCCGGCCAGTATCTGACGCTGCGTGCGACAGTGGACGGGCGCGACATTCGCCGCTCCTATTCCATCTGCTCCGGCCCCGCGGACAATGACCTGCGGGTGGCAATCCGGAAGGTGGAGGGCGGGCTGTTCTCCAGCTTCGCCAACGAAGGCATCGCGGCGGGCGACACGGTGCAGGTGATGACGCCGGACGGACGCTTCACCTTCGATGCCGATCCCGACCGCGCAGGCAGCTATGTCGCCTTCGCCGCCGGATCGGGCATCACGCCGATCCTCTCCATCGTCAAGGCGGTGCTGACGGGCGAGCCAAAGTCGGAGATGACCCTGGTCTATGGCAACCGCACCACGCAGTCGGTGATCTTCCGGGAGGAGCTGGAGGATCTGAAGAACCGGTTTCCGACCCGCCTGACCCTTGTGCATGTGCTGTCGCGCGAGAGCATGGACGTGCCGCTGCTGTCGGGCCGGATCGACACGGAAAAGGCGGAGGCCCTGCTGGGCAGGCTGATCGACGTGGCCGCGACAGATGCCTTCTGGCTCTGCGGGCCGGAGGAGATGATCGGCAATGTCTCCGCCGCGCTGAAGGCGCATGGCGTGGCCCCCGATCGCATCCGCTTCGAGCTGTTCACCCCGGCCGTCGACGGCAACCCGAAGCCGAAACGGGTGGCGAAACCCGGCGAGGAACTTCCCGTACGCCACATCGGGGTGATCATCGACGGTCACCGGGTCAACTTCGACATGGTGGACGATGGCACGGCGATCCTGGACGCGGCCCTGGAAAACCGCGCCGACCTGCCCTTCGCCTGCAAGGGCGGCATGTGCTGTACCTGCCGCTGCAAGCTGGTGGAGGGGGAGGTCACCATGGACAAGACCTACGCCCTGGACGACGACGAGATCGCCGCCGGGTTCGTGCTGTCCTGCCAGGCCACCCCGGTCACCGACACGGTCGTGCTGGATTTCGATCAGCGGTAGACACCCCGGACCCGACGACGGGAACAGCCTTGTCGCAACAGGCGGATTCCGTTGCGGACCAATATGATCTATGACCGCGCGATGGGTGACACGCCGAAATCGCCGACGCGGGGACAGGATGGCTTGCTGAAGGCGGCCATGACCGTGGGCGGCTTTACCCTGATCAGCCGTCTGACCGGTTTCACCCGCGATATCCTGATCGCCGCGCTGCTGGGTGCGGGGCCTGTCGGGGACGCGTTCTTCGTCGCCTTCAAGCTGCCGAACTTCTTTCGCCGCCTGTTTGCCGAAGGTGCGTTCAATGCCGCCTTCGTGCCCCGCTTCTCCGCCCACCTGAAGCAGGAAGGTCGGGACGCGGCGCACAGCTTTGCGGAGGAGACGCTGGCTGTCCTGCTGGCCGTGTTGCTGCTGTTCGTGGCGCTGGCGCAGATCGCGATGCCGGTGCTGATGCTGGGGCTGGCCCCCGGATTCAGGGACGACCCGGCGACATTCGACCTGGCTGTCGAACTGACCCGCATCACCTTCCCCTACCTGCTGTTCATCAGTCTGGTCTCCCTGATGGCCGGCGTGCTGAACGGGATCGGGCGCTTTGCCGCCGCCGCCGCGACACCCATCCTGCTGAATCTCTGCCTCATCGCGGCGCTGTTGCTCCTGGTCGGCGAGGTCCCGACCGCAGGTCACGCGCTGGCCATCGGCGTCTTCGTGGCGGGTGTGGTGCAGTTTGTCTGGCTGCTGTTCGCACTGCGCCGTGCCGGACTGCCGCTCTACCTGCCGCGCCCGCGCCTCACGCCGGCGGTGAAGCGGGTGCTGATGATCATGGGTCCGGCGGCACTGGGTGCCGGCGTGGTGCAGGTCAATCTGGTCGTGGACATCATCCTCGCCTCCTTCCTGCGGGACGGCGCCATCTCCTACCTGTTCTATGCCGACCGGATCAGCCAGTTGCCCATCGGTGTCGTCGGCGTCGCGGTGGGGACGGCCCTGCTGCCGCTGCTGTCGCGGCAGGCTGCGGCGGGGGAGGAGAATGCGGCACGGCAGAGCCTCAACCGCGCCCTCGAACTCGGCCTGCTGCTGTCCCTGCCCGCCATGGCCGCCTGTCTGGCCATTCCGGGGGAACTGGTTTCCGGACTGTTCGAGCGTGGGGCCTTCACCGCCACCGACACGGACGCGACCGCCATGACCCTGGCGGCCTATGCGGTGGGCCTGCCGGCCTATGTCATGGTCAAGGTACTCGGCCCCGCCTTCTTCGCCCGATCCGACACAATGACGCCACTGAAGGTCGCCATTGTCGCGGTCATAGTGAACCTCGCCCTGAATCTCGCTCTCATGGGACCGCTGCAGCAGGTGGGCCTGGCGCTGGCGACCGCGATCTCGTCGTGGCTGAATGCAGGCCTGTCGGTCTGGCTGCTGCATCGCCGGGGCTGGCTGAAGGCTGACGCGCGGCTGCGCTCCGCGATCCTGAAGGCCGTGCTTGCCAGCGCCGTCATGGCCGGAGTGCTGATTGCCGCCGCGCTGGCGCTGGCGCCCCTCGCCGGTCAGGGCGAGCTGATGCGCGCGACCGGCCTCGGCATTCTGGTCATCATGGGGCTGCTCACCTATGCCATCCTGGCCCAGATCACGGGGCTGGCCCGCCTGTCGGACCTGCGCGCCCTGATGCGCGGGCGGGGGACCGGCACATGATGGACTGGCGACGGCTGCTCTCGGCACGCAGGCTGGTGGACGTGGCGCCGGAGCCCTATGACGTCGCCCGCAGCCCGTTCCAGAAGGATTTTGACCGGATCGTCTTCTGCTCCGCCTTTCGCCGGCTGCAGGACAAGACCCAGGTCCACCCCCTGTCCGACAATGACTACATCCGGACACGGCTGACCCATTCGCTGGAAGTCGCCTCGGTCGGCCGTTCGCTGGGAGCCGGAATCGGACAGGTCATTGCCGGACGCAGGCGGCTGCCCGCCGAGCTTGGTGCCGCCGAGTTCGGCCACATCGTCTCCGCCGCCTGTCTGGCGCATGACATCGGCAATCCGCCGTTCGGCCACCGGGGGGAGGAACTGATCCAGCGCTGGTTCCGTGACGCGCCACGCGGCAAGGCCATGCTGCATGGCCTGACCCGCGCCCAGCGGCAGGATCTGCTGCAGTTCGAAGGCAATGCCCAGGGGTTCCGCATCCTGACCCGCCTGCAGAACTGGCGGGACAAGGGCGGCCTGCGTCTGACCGCAGCGACGCTCGCCACCTTCAGCAAGTATCCGCGGCTGGTCGATGACGCGCAGGCACGCGACCGCCATGACGCTGGCGCGCAGAAATTCGGTGTCATGCAGTCGGAGGCCGAGATCTTCCGCGATGTTGCACGCGAGACCGGGCTGCAACCCGATGGCGAAGGGCGCTGGCTGCGCCATCCGCTGGCGTTCCTGGTCGAGGCGGCGGATGACATCTGCTACACGGTCATCGACCTGGAGGACGGCTTCAAGCTCGGCAAGATTCCGTTCGACGAGGCCGAGGCCCTGCTGCTGGCCGTGGGTGGCGTGCGCCGACGCTATCAGGAAATCGGCGAACCGGCCCGACGCATCGCCTACCTGCGGGCCAAGGCCATCGGGGAACTGATCGGCCAGGTGGTGGAGGCCTTCCTGCAGGTGGAGCCGCAGATGCTGGATGGCCGGTATCGCGCCCCGCTGCTGGAGCAGGTGCCGGGAACTGCCGCCCTGGCCCACATCACCGACGTCACCGCCCGCAAGGTCTTCGTCTCCGACGGCGACTATGAGCGTGACCTTGGCGCGGATCGGGTGATACAGGCCCTGATGGACCGCACGGCAATGGCGACGGATCCGGGTCTGACGGCCTATGATCGGGCACTGGCGGTAACGGACCGGGTTTCGGGCATGACCGACAGCTATGCGATGCAGCAGTTCACGGGCGACAGCATGACCCGGACGAGGACCGGCGGCATCGGTGGATTTTCGAATGGGGGATACTGAGAAATGAATGCACAACGGATCGACTGCTTTGGCGCACTGGCCTCGCCCTGGACCTTCATGGGGCATGACCGCCTGCGCGCCATGGCGGGCCAGGCTGGCGTGGAGGTGCGGTTCTGCCCGGTCGACCTGCTGGCGGTCTTCGGGGAAACCGGCGGCCTGCCGCTCGGCAAGCGCCCGCCCGCACGCCGCGCCTACCGGATGCAGGAACTGAAGCGCTGGCGGGCACGGCTGGACCTGCCGCTGGTGCTGGAGCCGGCGCATTTCCCCGTTGATGAAACCGAAGCCGCGCTGCTGACCATCACCGCGCGTCTGGACGGCGCGGACTCGCTGGACCTCGCCGGGCGCTTCATGCGGGCGGTATGGGTGGAGGAGCGTAATATCAGCGACGCCGCGACCATTGACGCAATCGTGACCGAGGCCGGACTCGACCCGTCACGACTTCGTGACAAGATGGCAGCGGGCGAGGCTCAGGCCGTTCGCGCGCAGGAGACGGCGGAAGCCATCGAACGCGGCGTCTTCGGGGCACCGACCTACTTTTTCGACGACCAGATGCTGTGGGGCCAGGATCGGTTGGAATTTCTGGAACGCATGCTGGCTGGAAAATGACAACAGACGACTCGCTCCCCCTTCTCGATGACGCCGCATTGCAGGCATTGGCACATGACACCGGCGACGAGATCGTCGGCGTGCTGGTTGACGAGTTTCTGGCCGAGGCCGCGCGCCGGGTCCAGGAAGTCTCGGACGCTGCGGCAACCGACGATTTCTCGCGCCTCGGGTTCGAGGGCCATGCGCTGAAGAGCACGTGCTCGACCTTTGGCGCGGCACGCCTCGGGGCTCGGGCGGCGGTGATCGAGAGATCGGTGAAGGATGGTGATCACGCCGTCGCCGTGGCCCGCGCACAGGGGATCCTGGTCGAGTTCGAGGCAACTGCCGAAGCCTTCAGAGCCCGTTTCCCGACAGGTGACGGGGCCTGATACCGGCTTCACCGGGGGCGCTGGCCACCGCAATACACCGAAAATCAACGCCTGAGCGGCGATGATCACGCAAGTTTGGTCTTGCGGGAAGAGGTGCCCATGCAAACAATCAGTTCCATGAGAAACACACACCGCTATCTGTCCTGCGCCCTTTCCGTGCCGCTCGCGCTCGGGCTTCTCGCGGGTGTCATTGGCTGGCAATCCGGAACCGCCGGTGCCACGGAACTGGCATCGAAGGATGCCGAGGCCGTCGTCTCCCCGGTCACACCCGCCGCGCGGGCTTCCGGCAGGGGTTTCGGCGCCTTCCTGGCCGCGCGACAGGCCCGCAAGGACGGCGATATTGCCGCCGCTGCCAGATACTTCAACGAAGCGCTGGAGGCAGACCCGGACAATCTCTGGCTGCTGCGGCGGGCGTTCCTGCTGACCGTGTCCGAAGGGGATGTGGAGGCGGCGCTGCCGCTGGCGGAGCGCATTCTGGAAGGCGATCAGGCGGCCCCGGTGGCCAATCTGACCGTCGCCGTCCATGAACTGAAGATGGGGCAGTTCGGCAAGGGAGAGTCCCGTATCTCCAAGGCCAACAAGCGTCGTGGATCGATGCGCCTGGTCGGTCCCCTGCTGCGGGCCTGGGCATCGTTCGGCAATGGCGATGGCGCGGATGCGGCCCAGCGGCTGAAACCGCTGGAACGGACGGAAGCCTTCGTTCCCTTCGCCAGCTACCACCGCGCCCTGATCCTGGCGACAGCCGGTGACCTTGACGGCGCGCTGGAAGCCTTCGCCGCCTACGAGGAAAGCAGCCGCCCCGACCTCAGGTCAATGCTGGTCAAGGCCTCCATCGTCGGCCGACGTGATGGCGCGGGGGCCGGGCGCAGGGAACTCGAAAGCCTGCTCGACCGCTTCGGCGAGGACCACGTGCTGGTCGCCTATCTCAGCGGTGAGCGCGAGCTGGCAGATGCCTTCCCCATCCGCGATGCGAATGACGGGATCGCGGAGGCCCTTTACGGCGCGGCCTCTGCGCTGGTGCGCGACAATGTCAGCGATGTGGCGATGATCTACCTGCGCCTGTCCCTGCACGTCCGCGCCGATCTGGACGTGGCGCAGGCGTTGCTGGGTGACATTCGCGAGACCAACGACCGCTGGCTGGACGCCATCGCCGCCTATGAGGGCGTGGCGCATGAATCACCCTACAAGTGGGGTGCCCGACTGCGCACGGCCTGGATGCTGGACAAGCTCGACCGCACCGACCAGGCGATCGAACTGCTGCAGCGCATGGCCTCGGAACGTTCCGAGGAAACGGTTGCCCTGATCACCCTGGCCGACCTGCTGCGCACGCACTCCCGGTTCGAGGAGGCGGCAACGGTCTATAGCCGCGCGCTGGAGCGGGTCGACGATCTGCAGCCGCGCCACTGGGCGGTGCTCTATGCCCGTGGTATCGCGCTGGAGCGTTCCGGGCGCTGGAACGATGCGGAGCGTGACCTGCTGCAGGCGCTGGAGCTGCGTCCCCGTCATCCCTACATCATGAATTACCTGGCCTATTCCTGGGCAGACAAGGGCATGCGGCTGGATGAAGCCGTCGAGATGCTGCGCAGCGCGGTCGCGCTGAAGCCGCAGGATGGCTACATCGTGGACAGCCTGGGCTGGGTACTGTTCCGCAAGGGCGACCACGATGAAGCGGTGAAACAGTTGGAACGGGCGGTTGAACTGCGCCCCGAGGATCCGACGATCAACGAACATCTGGGCGACGCCTACTGGCATGTCGGACGTCGGCTGGAGAGCTGTTTCCAGTGGCGCCGCGTGCTGGTGCTCGATCCGGATGAGGAACAGGCCGAGTCAGTCATCCGCAAGCTCAACGACGGTCTGGGCAAGGCCTCCGGTCCATTCCGCGGCTGCGCCTGAGACCGGCCCCGGCATCGCATCGCCCGGACGGGACAGTCATGACGGTCGCCCGCAATGCTCCGGCCAAGCTGAACCTGTTCCTGCATGTGGTGGGCCGTCGCCCCGATGGCCTGCACCTGTTGCAGAGCCTTGTCGCCTTCGCGGACATCGCTGACCGGATCACGGCAGAGAATTCTGGCGGAACCGGATTCCAGTTCCAGACCACGGGCCCTTTCGCGACGGCGCTGGAGGGGGAGGCTGCCGACAATCTGGTCGTTCGCGCCGCCACGGATCTCGCAGCGCTGGCGGGCCGGTCACTTGACGGCCTGCGCCTGACGCTGGCGAAGAACCTGCCCGTGGCATCCGGCATCGGCGGTGGTTCGGCAGATGCCGCCGCCACCCTGCGGGCCCTGATGGACCTGTGGTCGTTCCGGCCCGATGATCAGGCCCTGACCCGGCTGGCGCTGGATCTCGGGGCGGATGTTCCGGTCTGTCTGGCCGCACGGCCCAGCATGATGGAGGGTATCGGAGAGCAACTGACGCCCCTTGCCCTGCCGGAGGGGGTGGGTGTGTTGCTGGTCAATCCTGGTGTGGAAGTCCCGACGCCCTCCGTCTTCCGGCAGTTCGCGCGGGACGGCGCGTTCACCGAGCCTCTCGAGCGGTCGGCATTTCCCCCGGGAAATCGGGATGCATGGTTTACGGGTCTTGGCGCCTGTCGCAACGACCTGCAGCAACCGGCGATCAGCCTGTGCCCGGCGATTGGCGACGTCCTGAACCTGATCGGGAACTGCACCGGTGTCAGACTGCACCGCATGTCAGGTTCAGGCGCGACCTGCATCGGCCTGTTCGACACCCGCGAAATGGCCAATGCTGCGCGGCAGGCTATCAGCCATGCCTGTCCCGGCTGGTGGTGCGCCGCAGGCATGTTGCACCACCAGTGATCGGCTTGCCGCTGCTCAGGTGACCGGAGCAGCGGGTGGAAATCAGATGTTCTGGTCGATCCAGGACTGCAGCTGGGACTTGGGCAGGACACCGACCTTGGTCGCCACGACCTCACCGCCCTTGAACAGCATCAGGGTCGGAATACCGCGCACGCCATAACGGGTCGGTGTGTTCGGGTTCTCGTCGATGTTCAGCTTCGCGATCGTCAGCTTGCCGTCCATCTCGGCGGAAATCTCGTCCAGCGACGGGGCGATCTGGCGGCACGGGCCACACCATTCGGCCCAGTAGTCAACCAGCACCGGCGTGTCGGAGGAAAGGACGTCGGTCTGGAAGTTGTCGTCAGTGATCTTGACGGTGCTCATCGGTCTTCTCCGCAATGTTGGGATGCCTGCGTGGCAATGCTTCGGCGTTGAGCATGAAACTAGGTAGGGGTCGGGGGAGCGTCAAGCGGTCCGCTGCAAGGCGCGATCCATCAGGCTGTCCGGCAGGGTCATGGCACGCGCCTCATCGGTCCAGACGAGAATCGCGGTAACCGGACGATCAGGATGCAGCTGTTGCAGCACCGCACGATAAAGCCCCATCTGCCGCAGATAGGTGGGTGACACACCCGCGACGTTCTGCGGCGGGGGGCGATTTGTCTTGTAGTCCGCGACGAGGATCCGGTCGCTGCCGATCAGCAGCCTGTCGACCTGGCCCGTCACGACGACGCCATCGACGACACCGGTGATCGCGGCTTCCGCACGACTGCCGGGTCCGAACAGGGGCGCCAGTTCCGCCGCGCCCATGACGGATTGCGCCTCCGCCACCATCGCGGTCGCCGTGGCGGCATCAAGCTCCGGCGCGCGCCGCCGCAACAGCGCCAGACCCCGCCCTTCACGCGCACCTTCCGGCAGGGTCGGCATGACCTGCAGCAGATAATGGATCAGCACACCGCGACGCAACGCACCGGAACCCGCCACCGGCGCCGCGAGGGGACTGCGCACAGCGGGTTCCGCGCCGTCAGGCCGCGAGGGACTGAGCGGGCGGGGTGGTGTCGGTTCCTCCGGCATCGGTCGCATCGCCCAGTCCGGCAAGGACGTGTCTGCCTCCGGCCCCGTCAGAATTTCCGCCAGACTTTCGCCCGCCTGGCCGAGCCGCAGCCCGTCTTCCGACTCGACGGCTCCCGCCTGCCGCAACCCCTCTTCCACCATCCGGTACCAGCAGTCGTCCTTCGGTTCCTTCTCTCGCGCGGTCTTGCAGCCACAGACATAGAGCCGGTCCTCCGCCCGCGTCATCGCGACATAGAGCAGGCGCCGGTACTCCCAGTTCTGTTCCTGCATGACCCGGTCACGATGTTCCTGCAGGGCAACGGGGTTCTCGGCCGCCGTTCCCGTGACCAGCGGCAGACGTGGCGCGCTGCCGGACAGGAAGGCGAGGCGGTCACGCGGTGCCAGAGGCACGCTGACCGTATCAGGCAGGAAGACGACCGGAGCCTCCAGCCCCTTCGCGCCATGCACGGTCATGATGCGCACCGCATCGTGGCGGTGATCCATGTCGCGCTTGATCTCCACATCCTGCTGCCGCAGGCGATGCAGGAAGCCCTGCATGGAGGCGGGGCCATGCCGCTCGTCGGCCAGCGCGGCCTCCAGGAACTCGTCGATCGGATCGATCTGGTCCGGACCCAGCCGGGCGATCAGACGCTGCCTGCAACCCCGCGGCCCCAGAAGACCGGAATAGAACTCGAAGGGCGGCTGCACATCCACCAGGCGCATCAGGTCCTGCAACTCCGCCAGTGCCGCCTGCCAGTGTGGCTGCTCCCCTGCACGCGCCCGCAGGGCCTGCCACAGCGTTCCCTTCCGCCCATAGGCCAGCGGGAACAGGTCTCCGTCATCATCGAAGCCGAACAGCGGTGACTTCAGCACGGTTGCCAGCGCCAGATCATCCTCCGGCAGCAGCAGGAAATCGCCCAGTACCATCAGGTCCATGATCGCGACCTGTTCGGTCAGCCGCATCCGGTCGGAGCCTGCGACGGGCACGCCAACGGCCTTCAGGGCGCGGGAAATCTCCACCACCAGCGCATCGCGCTTGCGCACCAGGATCATCACGTCACCGGCCCGGATCGCGCGCGCGGGATGGTTTCCGCCTTCCGTGTCGCCGACGACTTCCCTGTCATTGATCATGGCGGCGATGCGGGCCGCGATGGCCTGCGCCAGACGGCGGCGTGGACTGTCCACCGTTTCCTGGTTCAGGGGCGCGTCCCAGCGGTTCTTGTCCGGGCGCTCCACCGGTTCCACCAGCGGCCAGAGCTCCACCAGCCCCGGCGTTGCGGCCCGAAATGCCTGATGACTGGGGGCGCTGTTGTCCGCCGTCACGCCATACGCCCGTTCGCCCGAAAGCACATGATCGACGGCTGACAGGATCGCGGTAGTGGAACGGAAGGAGAGTTGCAGATCGATGGCCGCGAAGGCCTCGTTGACGCCCTCTACACGCCCTGCGAACCACTCCCGATTGCGCTGGAACCCCGCCGGGTCAGCCCCCTGAAAGCTGTAGATCGACTGCTTCTCGTCCCCGACCGCGAATACCGTGCGCACCCCGGCACGCGCGCCTTCCCCGTCAAAGAACTCCTCGCTGAGTTCCCGCGCAATGTCCCACTGCGCGGGGGATGTGTCCTGTGCCTCGTCGATCAGGATATGGTCGATGCCCTGATCCAGCTTGTAGTGCACCCAGCCCCGGTCCCGGCGCAGCAGTTCCCGCAGACGCAGGATCAGATCATCATGATCCAGCATGCCGCGCCCTTGCTTCGCCTGCGCATAGCCATCCAGCAACCGGCCCGCCAGGATCAGGAAATCGGCCGTCCTGTCGGCCAGACGGGCCGCACGAAGCCGGTCATGGGTGACACAGATCCGGTCCTGCTCCTCCAGCATCACGTCGACCACACCCGGATCGGCCTTTTCCGCCGATTTGGTCACCAGCCGCTTTGCCGGTTCCCCCGACCTGGTCAGGTACATGGCGCAATAGTCGTCGAACATCGCCACCCGACCGGCATCATCCGCCCCGAGCCAGCCGGAGAGCCTGTCGGCATTGCGTTTCGCGGTGGCGGTGCTGTCCTGCTGGAACGCGGCGAGCGACCGGCGCAACCCAAGCTCGTCGAACGCGCCGAAACGGCAGGCGGTCCGCAGCACATCATCCGCCGTCTCGCCAGCAGCAAGCCCAAGCTGGCGGCGCAGCGCGTCCGCGGTGCCCTGCGGTCCGCCCCGGGCCTGCAGCACCGTGGTCAGCGCATCGCGGCGCCAGAGCGCGCTGTTCAGCAATGCCTCGAACTCCGTATCCGGCAGCCAGTCCACCAGCCGGTCGACAGCGCCCCTGACGGCGGCGTCTTCATGACGTCCGGCCAGCAGATCCTCCTTCAGCGCCGCCTTCACCTCATTGGCCTGCACGTCGTCCATCACCCTGAATTCAGGCGAGATGCCGGCTTCCAGCGGGAATCGGCCCAGCACCGAACTGGCGAAGGCATGGATTGTCTGGATCTTCAGCCCGCCCGGCGTTTCCAGCGCCCGCGCAAACAGACGACGGGCGATGCCCAGGTCGATGTCGTCGCCCGCAGGCTGGCCGACCAGCTCACAAAGCTGTGCCCGCAGTTCCGCATTGCCCAGCGTCGCCCATTCCCCCAGCCGGGTGAACAGCCGGTTCTCCATCTCTGCCGCCGCAGCCTTGGTGAAGGTCAGGCTCAGGATCCGGCTGGGTTCCGTGCCGGCGAGCATCAGCCGCACCACACGGTCGGTCAGCACCCGTGTCTTGCCGGACCCGGCATTGGCGCTGACCCAGGCGGAGGTCAGCGGATGTGCCGCCTGCCGCTGTCGCCCGATGGTGGCGGGAAGGTCAACGGGTGGACGGTTCACGGGCACTGGATCGGTCATGCCTCCCCCTCCCCGCTGTCACGGGTCGACCACTCGGGCACTCTTGCCAGATGATCAAAATCCCCCGGATAGCCCAGGAACTGCACTCTGGGTCGCGACAGATACGGGGTCTCAGGATCCCGGTACTCCGCAATCATCTGCGCCAGTCCGGTCTCCGTATCCGCCAGCAGTTCTTCCAGCGGCGCCTTGACCGGGGACCACTGTCCGCCCTCCCGCGCGCCATGCACCCGAACATGCACCAGATCTGTCAGTTCCGCCCTGCCGACATCCGCGAATCCGCCGTCGCGCAGGATCAGCCCCTGCAGGGGCATCTGCACTGCGAAGCCCGCCTTGATCTGTGGCAGGGTCGGCGGTGTGCCGGTCTTGTAGTCGATGATCCGGGCACTGCCGTCGGACATGACGTCGATGCGGTCAGCCTTTGCCGTCAGCCGGAAGTCGGCCAGCCCGGGCAGGCCGGGATGCACGCCCTTGATCTCCGCGAACCGCCGGACGACCGGCGCCGGGTCATTCGCCTCCTGATCCAGCAGCCAGTGCGCCGCCTTCTCGAAGCGCCGCCACCAGAGCGCATGGATCGCCGGGCGATGGGCGAGCCGGGCGAACTGCGCCTGTCCGATGGTACGCAGGCGCGGCCAATCGCTGGCCCGCCAGATGCCCGGAATGTCCTTCGCCAACTGTTCGAACGCGGCATGAATCATGTCACCCTTCAGCCGCGGCCCCGGTTCCTCGTCCAGCGGGTCGAGGGCGCGGAGCTTCAGGATGCGGCTGGCGTAGATGTCATAGGGATCGCGGATCAGCTTCTCGACCGCCGTCACTGGCAGCTCGACTGGTCGTGCCGCGACCGGCGGACGCGGCGAAGGCGGCACGGCGGGCGGCTGGTCCGGTGCCCGGTCAATGGCCTGCGCCCAGACCTTCGGCAGGGGGTCGGGAGCCAGTTCCAGCCCCGCCCCGCGCACGACGCTGCGCAGCCGCAGCAGCCAGCGCGACGGCACCGTCGGCGTTCCCTCCGCCTTCAGGGATCGGGTCAGGACCACGTTTCCGGACGCGGCCAACTGCGCAAAGTCATGCGCCTGCAACCCGATCCGCCGCTCAGGTGACGGCAACCCGAATTCTGCCCGCATGCCACGGCTCATCCAGGGGTCAGCATCGGCGGCGGTTGGCCAGGTGCCCTCGTTCAACCCGCCCAGAATGACCAGATCGGCGGTCTGCAAGCGCGCCTCCAGCGGCCCCAGGATGCGGATGCGCGGATGGGTGCCGAAGCGCGGGCGCACGGTCGATCCGCCGATCAGGCGGTCCAGCAGGTCGGGCCAGTCGGACAGACCGACCGGATCAGCATCGCTGGAAACGTCGAGCAGTTCGGCGAACAGGTCCGCCGCCCGCTCCCCGGCCTCCCCGCGCCAGAGCCGGTCCGCGCCTGTCTCGGCATCCGTGGCAGCCGTGAACTCCGCCAGTTCGAGAAAGCCGCGCAGCAGGTCATCCAGCGTCACCGGCCCGGCAGCCAGCAGGTTCCGCAACGGTCGCGAGATTTCGGCCAGGGTGAGCAGCCAGCCTGGCGCATCGCCCATGCGTTCGTTGTCGGCAACGACCGCCAGAAAGCCCTCCAGATCCGCATGCAGACGAATGCCGCGCATGGCGCGCCGTTCGAACTCGCGTACCGCGCGCCTGAGCTCGGCGGTCGGCATCCCCATGCCCGCAAGCGGATGCTTCAGCAGGGCGAGCAAGGTCACGGGACCGAAGCCATCCGCCAGTGCCGCCGCCAGCAGCCCCAGGAACCGACCGGGCGGAGTCAGGCGCAAGGGTGTGCCGCCACTGTCGTCAACCGTGACACCGAAGCGGGCGAGTTCCGCCGCGACGCGCCGCCCCAATGCCCGGTCCGGCGTGACCAGTGCTGCCGTCCGGCCCGGTTCCTCCATCGCCTGACGCAGCAGCAGGGCAATGCCCAGTGCCTCCTGCCCCGGGTTCTCCGCCTCCACCAGCGACAGTCCCGACAGGGCTTCCGGCGTGATCCCGCTCAGGTCCTGCCACCGGTCAGTGGTGCTGGCCGGGCGCAGGGCCTCGCGCAGCATATGTGCCCGCGCCGGGGACAGCACGGTATCGGGCGCCCAGACGGCAACGTCGGAGGGATTGACGTGCAACTGGCGCAGCAGCAACCGCATGCCATGCTGCGGATGGGTCGGCTCCTCCAGAATCTCCGAATGTTCCCGCGCGTCGACCTGGCTGTCGAAGCCCGGCAGCACGATCTGGCCATTCGGCAAGGCGGCAACGGCCTGCATCAGGTCGGCGGTTCCGGGCACGCTGCCGGTGGAGCCCGCGATGATGACCGGATGATCGGCACCGGACTGCCGCCAGCGCACGGCAAGGCGCTGCATCAGCAGGTCACGCCGGGTCGAAGGATCAATCAGGTCCATGTCGGCCAGAATGTCCGGCCAGGCCTCGGTAATGATCGTCAGGAACCGCAGCGTCTCTTCCCAATGCGCCTGATAGGCGTCGGGTACGAGATCCTTCAGGTTGGCGAAGTTCAGTCGCTCCGTCGCGCTCTCGTCCAGCAAGCGGGCCAGGGCATCGGCAAGTGCCAGCGCACCCGCCGGTCCGGCGGTGGCAATCGGCCCTGCCGCGACCAACCGGGCCAGGATCAGCCTGCGCCGGGTCTCCGGCACCGGGGCGGCCAGGTCTTCCTCGTCCACCGGGTCCAGCAGGCTGACCGGTGGTTCATCTTCCGAAAGGTCGCCCAGCGGACGCATGACCGGCAGCAGCAGTGCCTGCCCGTCGCTGACCCGCAGAAAGGCCTCCGTCAGGCTTCGGACAGCGCGGCGGGTGGGCAACAGGACCAGCGCGTCGGGCAGGCGCCCGTCGCCGTCCGGACCATGGCGCTGCAACAGGACCCGCGCCAGACAATCGACGAAGGGCAGACCTGCCGGAATGGTGGCGACGCTGTGCCTGCCCGAACTGTCCCTGGCAGGCGCATCCATGCTCAGTCTCCCCGGTCGCCGGAACGGCGCAGTTCCCGTTCCGCCATCGCCAGTCCGGCGGGCGTCCCCACCTCCAGCCAGTCACCGTCATGGCGGGTACCGAACAGTCGCCTCGCCTCCTGCGCCAGATCATATATCCGGTTCAGAGAGAAGGGCTCGACCGTCATCCCGTCAAACACTTCCGGTCGCAGGATCTGCACACCCGAGAACAGGAACGGTGCCACCTTCGGCGCCTTGCGCCGGATCAACCGCCCCGCCGGGTCCATGTGAAAATCACCCTGGCCGCGATAGCCGAGGGCGCGAATGGTCGGCTGCATCATCAGCAGCGCGTCCATGCGATCCGGGTCGAAATGCCGGCCCATCATGGCCAGGGTATCCGTCAACCCGTCGCGCCAGATCATGTCGGAATTGACCACCAGGAACGGATCCGCGCCCAGCAGCGGCAGGGCCTTCAGCACGCCGCCACCGGTCTCCAGCAGCACTTCCTCGTGCGACAGCGTGATGTTGGGCGACTCCCGTCGGTTCAGGTGCTCCGTCAGCATGTCGGCGCGATAGTGCAGGTTGACGACGACGTCGGTCACACCCACCGCTTCCAGCCGGTCCAGGGTGCGGTCGATCAGGCTGCGCCCTGCCACATTCACCAGCGGTTTCGGGCGCGACAGGGTATGCGGGCGAAGCCGCTTCCCCAGTCCCGCCGCCAGAACCATGGCCGTGCGGGGCAGTCCCGGCCGCTCTGTCTCCGTCATCAGTCTCTCCGCTCCATCTCGTCCGCCTGCCGGTCTTCCGACGCATGTCGTGCCACCCAGTCCCGGACCGGGGCCAGCGCATCATGTTCAAGATCGCGCCGCACCAGTCGCCAGGTGCGCGCCAGCCAGCCTGTATAGGACGGCTTGCCGTCTCGCCGCCACAGTCGGGTGAAGACGCCGAGGATGCGCATGTTCCGCTGCGCGCCCAGCACCGCAAGCCGGGCGCAAAACGTTTCACCATCCAGACCGGTCGTTTCCAGATAATGCGCCAGAAGTGTCGACACCAGTGCCGGGTCGATGTCACGACGCACATCCGACAACAGCGAGGCCACGTCGTAGGCCGGATCGCCACCGACAGCGTCCTGGAAATCCAGCAGGCCGACCCGCGCGTTTCCAAACCGCTCCGGCAACCAGATCAGGTTGTCCACGTGATAGTCCCGCAGCACCAGCGTGTCGCACGACAGGCGACAGCCCTGAAGCACCCGCCGCCAGGCATCGAGGAAACTGTCGGTCTCCGTGCCGGAGGCCGGTCGCCCATGCATTTCGGGGAACCGCCATTCCAGGAACAGCGCCACCTCCGACAGCAGGACATCACCATCGTGGCGTGGCAGGTCCGACGGTGCCTGCTGACCATGCAGGGCGGCCAGCACATCAATGGCCGCCGTATAGAGCTTCGGCTCCAGCGACGGATCATCGGCAATCAGATGACTGAACAGATCGTCACCCAGATCCTCCAGCAGAAGGAATCCGGCATGCGTATCCTCCGCCACCACCTCCGGCGCGGACAGACCCCATTGCCGCAGCAGTCCCGCAATGCGGACGAAGGGGCGGACATCCTCGTTCACCGGCGGGGCATCCATCAGCACCAGCACCCGACCGTCCCGGCCATGCACACGGTGATAGCTGCGGAAGGACGCGTCGGCGGCCAGCGGGCGCACATCAGCCCCCGACAGGCCGGCCCCCTGCAACAGGGACTGCAACGCGGCCTCTCGCTCAGGCGCCAAGAAATCGCTCCACGATTGCGGCAGGCCCGCTGACCCTGGCCAGACGCCGGTCCGATGCTGCCGTGAGTTCGATTCGCAGGGCCTCCGGTGGTGTCAGGTCGCCCAGCCGGTCCGGCCATTCAACGATCACTGATCCATCGTCCAGTGCATCGAGAAATCCAAGCTCCATCACATCATCCGCGTGATCCAGCCGATAGAGATCGAAATGGGTGATCAGCATATCGCGGAGTTCGTAGGGAATGACGAGATTGAATGTCGGACTGGGCACGTCGATCGACTGGCCTGCCCGCGCCCTGATGACAGCCCGCGCCAGTTCCGTCTTGCCTGCGCCCAGGTCACCGGAAAGCAGCAGCGCATCGCCGACCTGCAGGGCGTCCGACAGACGCTGCCCCAACGCCTGCGTCGCCTGCATGCTGTCCAGCGGTATGTCGCGCGTGATCATGCCGACTCAGGCTTCGGACTTACCCGCAGGACCGGAGATCGGCACAACGGTTCCGGACATGGCGGACGTCGGAACATCTTCGAAGTCCTGATCGAACTCGGCATCAAGCGCAATGAAGCGGCACGAGACCCGCGTGCCCACACCGCTCTCCGACTGCAGCGCCACCGAACCACCCATCAGTTCCATCAGGCTGCGCACCAGCGCCAGTCCCAGCCCGGCGCCACGGCGGGTGTGGCGGTCGCTGGTCCGGAAGGTCTCGAAGACCCTCTCCTGCTCCTCCTCCGGAATGCCGATGCCGTTGTCCTCGACCGACAGTTCGACCGTGTCCTCGACCTTGCTCGCAGAGATCACGACCTCGCCACCCGGGGGCGTGAACTTCACCGCATTGCTGATCAGGTTGCCCAGGATCTGCTCCACGCGCCGCTGGTCGCTGACCATCTCGCTGAGCGCCTGCGCGATGTCCACCCGCAGGCGAATCTGGCGGCGCTGCGCCCGTTCACGATACTTCTCCAGCACCGAATCGATGGCGTCCGCGATGCGGAACGGTTCCATGTCCACATGCAGATGACCCGCCTGGATCGAGGCAAGATCGAGCATGTCATTGATCATGGAGAGGAACTGGCCTGACGCCTCCAGAATGCCCGACGAGTATTCCTGCTGCCGCTCGTTCAGGGTGCCGAAATAGTCGTTGTGCAGGATCTCGGCAAAACCGAGAATCGTGTTGAGCGGCGTCCGCAACTCATAGGACATGTTCTCCAGGAACTCGCTCTTGATCAGGTCGGCGGCGACCAGCGCCTCGTTCCGCTCCCGCAGGGCGCGCTCGATCCGCAGCGAATCCGTGACATCGATATAGGTGAACAGCGTCTTTGCATCCGGCAGACCCGTTGCTGCGTAATCGACGATACGTCCGTCCGGCAGTTCCATGCGGCCATTGTCGGCCCGCATCTCCGTGGCGGAGGCAATCAGGCTTTCGCGCATCTCGGCATAGACGCCGGGGTCCTCCCAGAGATTGATGACCTGATCGAGCAGTTCCCGGACATGCGGCTGCTTCTCCGTGATCTCTTCCGTGATCCCCAGCATCTGCCGGTAGCCGACATTGGTCAGGTTCAGGCGACCATCCGGCCCGAAGACGGCCACGGCCTCATGCAGGTTGTCCAGCGTCGCGCGCTGCACGGCGATCAGTGTGTTCAGGGTCCGCTCCAGCACGATGCGATCCGTCGCATCCTCCACCATGAACAGCAGACCACCGAAACTGTGGCGGGTGATGGTTTCACGAACCATCCGCTCGTCAGGTAGCTGGTACAGATCCTCGAAGGGTTCCAGCAGCGTGCTGAAGAAGGCCTCGCGGTTGCGGCGGAACTGGCGATACTCCACCTGCTCCGGCAGTTTCCGGTTCTGGTGCAGCCGGTCCATGACCTCGCCCAGGGTCGGCTGGTGGCCGACGAATTCCTCCTCCAGACCCCAGAACTGGGTGAAGGCCCGGTTGGCGAAGATCAGCCGCTTTTCCCGGTCATAGATGCCGACAGCCGTCGACATGTGCTGCAGCACTTCGTTGTTGGCACGAATATGACGGCGCAGTTCCCGGCGCAGTTCCTCCGCATCCGAGATGTCGATGGCAAAGCCGGCGGACTCATCCTCCGACAGCAGCGGGGTCTCCATGACCTGAAAGACCCGGCGCTGCCCCTCCACGACGAAACGCCGTTCCTCCCCCGCGATCGCTTCCTCGTCACGGGCCTTGGCGACCAGCGCCTGCGGCCGGTTGCGGTCGGCCTTCGACGCCAGTTCCTCATGGGTACCTTCGTCGCCCAGCATCTCGGCCAGCGTGGCATTGCGCCAGATGATGTCGCCGGCAATGTCACGCCGCCAGGTCGCGAAGGGCGCGGCGTTCAGCAGATTGCGGTACTGGTCCCGCTCCCGCCCCAGCGATGCCAGCTTGTCCTTCGTCAGCCCGATCTCCGCAGTCTGGCGCTGCACATCATTGCGAAACGCCTCCCGCTCCGCTGACAGCGTCGCCATTTCCGCGCGCATCCGGCGCATGGCACTGGCCTGCCGCTGACGCAGGAACGTGGCGATGGTGCCGACGATGGCCGCACCTGCAATGATGCCGACGATCAGGACCAGCAAGGGCGGATCGGACGAATCGGCATTGTGGCTGACGGCACGGGCACTGCCGGTCCAGCCAAGGCAAAGAGCCGCGCCTGTCCAGGCGCCGGACAGCCAGCGCCTCCATGACAGGGCTTCAATGCTCGTCTTCATTCGGTCTTGCCTGCGCGGTTTCTGCACGATCTTCCCGGTGGACACATTAGGCCACCGGGAAGATTGAAGGAAAGTAACCGAAACGCGGCCCGGCGGTCAGTAGCGGTAGTGTTCCGGCTTGAACGGGCCGGCGGCCGGGATGCCAAGGTACGTCGACTGGTCATCGGAGAGCTGGGTCAGCTTCACGCCCAGACGCGCCAGATGCAGTGCCGCGACCTTCTCGTCCAGATGCTTCGGCAGGACATAGACCTCGCGGTCGTAGTTCTTGTGGTTCTCCCACAGCTCGATCTGCGCCAGGACCTGGTTGGTGAAGGACGCGCTCATCACGAAGCTCGGATGACCCGTGGCACAACCCAGGTTCACCAGCCGACCCTCGGCCAGCAGGATCAGGCGCTTGCCATCGGGGAACTCGATCTCGTCGACCTGCGGCTTCACGTTGTGCCAGGTGTAGTTGCGCAGACCCGCGACCTGGATCTCGGAATCGAAGTGGCCGATGTTGCAGACAATGGCGCGGTCCTTCATGTCCCGCATGTGATCAACGGTGATCACGTCCTTGTTGCCGGTGGCGGTGACGAAGATGTCCGCCGTGCCTGCAACATCTTCCATCGTCTTGACGTCATAGCCTTCCATGGCGGCCTGCAGCGCGCAGATCGGATCGATCTCCGTCACGATCACCCGGGCGCCCTGGCTGCGCAGGCTCTCGGCAGAACCCTTGCCCACATCGCCGAAGCCGCAGACCACGGCGACCTTGCCGGCCAGCATCACGTCGGTGGCCCGCTTGATGCCGTCGACCAGGCTTTCACGGCAACCGTAGAGATTGTCGAACTTTGACTTGGTCACGGAGTCGTTCACGTTGATGGCCGGAACCTTCAGGGTCTTGGCCTTCGCCATCTCGTAGAGGCGATGCACGCCCGTGGTGGTTTCCTCCGACAGGCCACGCACATCATCCAGCAGGGCCGGGAAGTTCTCGTGCATGCGCTGGGTCAGATCGCCGCCGTCGTCCAGGATCATGTTGGGATGCCAGCCGTCCGGTCCCTCGATCGTCATGTCGATGGCCCACCAGAACTCGTCATCATCCATGCCCTTCCAGGCAAAGACGGGGATACCGGCGGCGGCAATGGCCGCGGCGGCCTGATCCTGGGTGGAGAAGATGTTGCACGACGACCAGCGGATCTCCGCACCCAGCGCGATCAGGGTCTCGATCAGCACCGCGGTCTGGATGGTCATGTGCAGGCAACCGGCGATGCGTGCGCCCTTCAGCGGCTGTGACGCGCCGAATTCCTCACGCAGCGACATCAGGCCGGGCATCTCGGTTTCGGCGATGGCGATTTCCTTGCGGCCCCAGTCCGCCAGGCCCATGTCGGCGACCTTGTAGTCGGTGAAAGTGCTCATCATCTGCTCCGGATCTTGATTGGCACCGCTCCACGCATCCGGCCCCTGCCGGAATGTGAAAACGATGCAGAAATACTTGGCTGGCGCGGTGTCTACCAAGCTTGGGGGGAAGGGGCAAGGAAGCGGCGTTGTCGCAGACCGGTCGCGGAACTCGACATTGCGCGCAATCGCCTCAACCCATCAGCTTGCCGTAGCCGTCCAGCAGGGCCAGTACCTCGTCGCGCCCCTTGTCGGGAACATCGAACAGCACCCGGTCAATTCCGGCTTCCCGACAGGCCTCGATATGTGCCGGTTCGGGGATGGCGCGGAATATGGTGACCGACAGGGTGGACATTGACCGTCCGGCGGCATCAGCGGCCTTGCGCAGGCGGGACATGCCCTCCGCCGGATCAAAGTTGTAGTTCGCGCGCGGCAGCCAGCCGTCGGCGAACTCCACGACCCGGCGGATCGTGTGGTCGGTCTCGCCACCGATCAGGATGGGCGGATGCGGCTGCGTGGCGGGCTTCGGGTAAGACCAGACAGGGTCGAAATCCACGAAGTCCCCGTGGAACTCCGCCTCTTCCTCCGTCCACAGCGCCTTGATCGCCTTCAGCCGCTCTTCCAGCACCTTGAACCGGTTCTTCGGGTCCGTGCCGTGGTTGCGCATTTCCTCGAGATTCCAGCCGCCGCCCGCGCCGAGCACGAAACGGCCACCGGAAAGCAGGTCCAGACTGGCCGCCGCCTTCGCCGTCACGATCGGGTCACGCTGGATGATCAGGCTGATCCCGGTCCCGAGGGTCAGCGTCCGAGTCGCCGCCGCCGCGAACGACAGCGCCACGAAGGGATCATGCGTGTGGGCATATTTCTCGGGCAGTTCGCCACCGCCGGGGAAAGCGGTCTCGCGGCTGACGGGAATATGCGTGTGCTCGCAGAGGAACAGGGATTCGAAGCCGCGATCCTCGAGTTCCTTGGCCAGATCGACGACGTCGATGGCGTAGGCGGTGGGAAAGAAGAACGTGCCAAACTTCATGCCTGCGGTTCCTTCTGTCGGATTTGACGGGGTGCTGGAGGGGGATGGTAGCGTCTGAAATCACATTATCCAGTCCGCGTGCCGGGGGCAGCCTCGGGGGCACCCTCGCGGGCAGCCTCGACAGGTCCGGTCACCAACTGTATCCCTTGCCGTTGGATCACCGGACAAGGGCTGCGAATCATGACCGTCGGCGCGATCGAACAGGTGGAACTGGAAGAGGTCGGTGCCATCCGCGTGGAGACGCGCGCCTGCCCCCTGTGCGCGACCGACAATACCGCCCGCGCCGCACGCCATGCCCGCGCCCCCTGGATCATCAAGGACTGCAGCGACTGCGGCTTCGTCTATCTGGAGAAGGCGCCGGTCTACGACGAACTGTTCCGGACCCTGGCCTGGCAGAAGAACTGGAAGCGGGAGGAGAAGCGGCGCAAGAAGGCGCGGCCTCTGAGCTACCGCGCGTCGAAGCTGACACGGTTCCGTCTGCACATGTTCCCGCGCAAGCAGGTTGATGATCTGACCATCCGCTTTGCCAGTCCGGGCAACGTGATCGATATCGGCTGCGCGGGCGGCAAGCGGCTGGCCGCCCTGCCGGACCAGTTCGTGCCTTTCGGCATCGAGATCGAGGAGGAGATCGCGGCCCAGGCCGACACGCTGTTCCGGACGAAGGGCGGCAGGGCGGTCAATGCGTCGTCGCTGGATGGTCTGAAACAGTTCGATGACGGCTTCTTCAGTGCCGCCACCCTGCGATCCTATCTGGAGCACGAGGTACAGCCGCGCGAGGTCATGACGGAGATCGCGCGGACGCTGGCCCCGGGTGGCATCGCCATCATCAAGGTGCCGAACTATTCGTCCGTCATGCGTCCGATCATGGGGCTGGAGTGGTCCGGCTTCCGGTTCCCCGACCACGTGAACTATTTCACCCCCGCCAGCCTGCGCCAGATGATCGAAGGCGTCGGCCTGACCGTTCGCCGCTTCAACTTCTTCGACCACATGCCCACATCCGACAACATGTGGATGATCGCGGAACGACGGTGAACCGGCCCCCGATTGTCATTTGCGTCCGCGTGACTGACACTCCGCCATCGTGAACCGCGACCGGTACGGGAGAATGCGATGGACGTGATCATACTCGGCAGCGGCTCACCCATGCCGCACCCCGAACGGGCGGGCCCTGCGACGCTGGTGCAGGTCGGCGGGCACCGCTATCTGTTCGACTGCGGGCGCGGCGTTCTGATGCGCGCCGCCGCAGCGGGTTTCGGGGCGCAGAACATCTCGGCCCTGTTCCTGACCCACATGCACAGCGACCACACCACCGACTTCAACGACATCATCACCACGCGCTGGGTCATGAGTCCCGGTCCGAACCCGTTGCGGGTCTTCGGGCCTGGTGGTGTCGGCACTTTCACCGAACGGACCCTGGCCGCGCTGGAGACGGACATCGGCTACCGGCTGGCGCACCATGAGGACCTGACGGAAGGTCCACGGGTCGTCCCGCGCGAACTCGAGCCCGGTGCTGTGCTGGAGGAGAATGGCGTGCGTATCCTCGCCATGCCGACGGACCACAGTCCCGTGCACCCGACACTGGGATTCAGGATCGAGGCGGAGGGCAAGGTGGTGGCGATTGCCGGTGACACGGTGCCCTGCGACGGTCTCGACGCCATCTGTCAGGACGCGGACGTCTATGTTCAGACCGTGATCCGCAGCGACCTTATCAGCCAGGCCCCCGCCCTGCGTATGCGCGACGTCATCGACTACCATTCGGACGTGGCCCAGGCGGGTGAGACGGCGCGGCGCTGCAATGTCAGGCATCTGGTCCTGAATCATTTCGTGCCCGCCCCGCCGCCGGGGCGGGAAGAGGAATGGGCCGCCGACGCCCGGGCCTGTTTCGACGGACAGATCACCGTGTCCCACGACCTGCTGAAGATCACCTGTTGAGCCGCGCACCCTTCACGGGAACCGGTTAGACTGCAGTGCATGGCAGAACGACCGACAGGCAAACTGAGAACCGGCTGGACGACGGGCGCGTGTGCGACGGCGGCCAGCAAGGCCGCGTATCAGGCGCTGCTGACCGGCAGGTTTCCTGATCCGGTCGGCATCACCCTGCCGAAAGGCCAGACGCCGGAGTTCGCGCTGGCCTATCTGGGGCGCGGTGACGGTTATGCCACCGCCGGGATCATCAAGGACGCGGGCGACGATCCGGATGTCACGCATCAGGCGCTGATCATCGCCACGGTGCGCCATGGCCCGCCGGGATCAGGGGTCCGGTTCCGGGCGGGCGACGGGGTCGGCACGGTGACCCGCCCCGGCCTGCCGCTGCCCCCCGGCGAACCGGCGATCAACCCGGTACCACGGGACATGATGCGGACCGTGATCTTCGAGGTCGCAGAGATCAGTGGCGGCAGCGGCGATGTGGAGATCGAGGTCTCGGTTCCCGGCGGTGCGGAACTGGCCAGACAGACCTGGAACGGTCGGCTGGGGATCGAGGGCGGGTTGTCGATCCTGGGCACCACGGGCATCGTCCGCCCCTTTTCGTGCTCCGCCTGGATCGCCTCCATCCATCGCGGCGTCGATGTGGCACGTGCCTGCGGCACGGCGCATGTGGCGGCGGCCACCGGTTCCACATCGGAGGCGGCAGTGATCCGCCACTATGGGCTGGAGACGTCGGCGATCCTCGACATGGGGGATTTCATTGGCGGCACACTGAAGTATCTGCGCGATCACCCTCTGCCGCGGCTGACCATCGCCGGTGGCTTCGGCAAGCTGGTCAAGTTCTCCCAGGGGGCCAATGACCTGCATTCGGGGCGCAGCCAGGTCGATCTCGCCGCCCTCGCACGGATAGCGGCTGGACTGGGCGCACCGGCTGACGTTGCCACGCGGATCGCACAGGCCAATACCGCGAAGCAGGCACTGGATCTGGCCATGGAAGCAGGCATCGAACTGGCTCCCGCCATTGCCCGGCACTGCCGGGCACGCGCACTGGAGCATCTCGCAGGCGCCCCGATCCAGGTCGATCTGATGATCACCGACAGACAGGGGCAGATCGTTGCCCACGCGCAGTGAGAATCATGGACCGCTGAATGTCCTGCTGCTGGCAGGGACGGCGGAAGCAGGCGCGCTTGACCGCGCTCTGGCCAATGATCCGCGCTTTCGGGTCACCGTATCGCTTGCGGGTGTGACACGGCAGGCGAAGGGTTTCGCGGCTAGGGTCCGCAGTGGCGGATTCGGTGGCGTGGAGGGTCTTGCGGCGTACCTGCGTGATGAGCCGATAGATGTGGTGGTCAACGCGACCCATCCCTTCGCCGCCCGGATGACGCTGACCGTCAGCGAAGTGACAGGGGACATGGCGCTGCCGATGGTGCGGCTGCTGCGTCCGCCGTGGAAGCAGCCGACGGGCGCGAAATGGATTGCCGCCGCCGATCTCGCCGATGCGGCCCAACTGCTGCCATCCGATGCAACCGGCTTCCTTGCCCTGGGCCAGCGCCATCTGTCCGCGTTTCACGGTCACCCCGCGCGACTGGTGGTGCGCACGCTGCAGGCGCCGCCCGACGGCCTGCTGCCCGATGCACGCTGGATCATCGCCCCGCCCGGCGAGTCGGTGGATGAAGAGGCCCACCTGCTGGCGGAAACCCGGACAACCCACCTGATCGCCCGCAACAGTGGCGGCAGTGCAGGCTGGGCCAAGATCGCCGCAGCGGCGGCGGCGGATCTGCCGGTCATCATGGTCACGCGCCCCGCAACTCCAACGCAACAGGCGGCGGAGACCATACCGGAAGTCCTGGCGTGGCTGGACGGATTGCAGACAGGGCGTGGCGGCTGATCAGCCGACCGTGTGGCCGTGGTTCAGCGGGCCATGCCCACTCCCCAGCCCCGGCGCGGTCAGGATCGCCTTGCGCACATACTCACGGGCGCGTGCCACGGCGTCAGGCAGCGGCATGGCCTGCGCGATACCGCAGGCGACGGCGGAGGCCATGGTGCAGCCCGTTCCGTGCGTGTGGCGGGTATCGATGCGCTGGCCGCTGTAGACGTGCCGTTCACCGTCGCGGGTCAGCAGCAGGTCAGTCAGTTCCCGCCCCTGCAGATGCCCCCCCTTCAGCAGCACGGCACGGGCTCCAGCGGCAAGCAGCTTCTCCGCCGCCCGTTCCATGTCCGCGACCGAGGTGATGGTCATGCCTGTCAGCACCTCGGCCTCCGGCAGGTTCGGTGTCAGCAGTGTCGCGCGGGGCAGCAGCAGCGACACGAGACTTCCAGTGGTGTCATCGTCGAGCAGCCGTCCACCGCCCTTGGCCACCATCACCGGGTCGATCACCGCCGGAACGCCGGCCAGGTGCGCATCCAGCGCCGCAGCCACTGTCTCAATGACCGAACGCCGATGCAGCATTCCGGTCTTGACGCAGTCGGCACCAATGTCATCGGCCACCAGAGCGATCTGCTGCGCGATGAAGGCATCCGGAATTTCCTGAATCGCATGAACCGTATGGGTGTCCTGCGCCGTCAGCGCCGTGATCGCGGTCGCCGCGTAGCCGCCAAGCGCGGTCACTGTCTTGATGTCGGCCTGGATACCCGCACCACCGCCCGAGTCGGACCCGGCGATGATCAGGACACGGCCCGGGCCCTTGCGGTCAGGCACTGGCGGAAACCGCCCTGATCGCGTCGCAGATGTCATCGACAACGTTCCCGACCAGGCCTTCGTCCTCGCCCTCCGCCATGACACGGATGACAGGTTCGGTGCCCGACTTGCGGATCAGTACACGACCGGTGCCATCCAGCCGCGCCGCGCCCTCCGCGATCGCCGCCTTCACCTGTTTCTCCTCCAGCGGTGCACCCGCACCGAAGCGGACATTCTTCAGCACCTGCGGCAGCGGATCGAACAGCGCCACCGCTTCGGAGACCGGCTTGCCCGTCTCCGCAATGGCGGCGAGCGCCTGCAGCGCGGCAAGGGTGCCGTCGCCGGTTGTCGCATAGTCGGTCAGGACGATATGGCCGGACTTCTCACCACCGACATTGTAGCCCTTCGCCCGCATCTGCTCGACGACATAGCGGTCCCCGACCTGGGTCCGGACCAGATCGAGACCGAGGCTGTTCATGTAGTGCTCCAGCCCCAGGTTCGACATGACGGTGGCAACCAGTCCGCCGCCCTTCAGCCGTTCCTTCGCCGCCCAGTGGGAGGCGATGAGGCCCATCAGCCGGTCGCCATCGACCTCCTGCCCCTTCTCGTCGACCATGATCAGACGGTCCGCGTCTCCGTCCAGCGCAATCCCGACGTCGGCGCCAAGCTTCAGCACCTTCTCCTGCAGCATTTCCGTCGCGGTGGAGCCGCATCCGGCATTGATGTTCAGCCCGTTCGGCGCGACGCCGACCGAGACCACATCGGCCTCCAGCTCCCACAGTGCCATCGGAGCGACCTTGTAGGCTGCGCCATTGGCGCAATCGACCACGACCTTCAGGCCGTTCAGGGTGCGCCCGCGCGGAAAGGTGTTCTTCACGAACTCGATGTAGCGCCCGCCCGCATCTTCCAGCCGCTTGGCGCGGCCCAGATCCTGGGAGTCGGCCAGGCCGATCTCCCGCGTGTTCTCCATTTCCGCCTCGATCTCCAGCTCGGTTTCGTCGGACAGCTTGAAACCGTCGGGACCGAACAGCTTGATGCCATTGTCCTCGAACGCGTTGTGGGAGGCGGAAATCATAACCCCCATGTCGGCGCGCAGCGACCGGGTGAGGATGGCAATGGCCGGTGTCGGCAGCGGCCCCACCATGACCACGTCCATTCCGACCGAGGTGAAGCCCGCTGCCAGCGCCGGTTCCAGCATGTAGCCTGACAGCCGGGTATCCTTGCCGATCACGACGCGATGCTTGTGGGCGCCCCGGGTAAAGATGCGCCCCGCCGCCAGACCGACAGCCAGTGCCGTCTCAGCCGTCATCGGGGCCGTGTTGGCCCTGCCCCTGATGCCGTCCGTACCAAAGAGTTTCCGCGTCATGTCCAGATCCCGGCAAATTGCTTCTTCACGTCATTTCTTCTCCCGCCCCGAGATTAGGCTGAACCGGCAGGGGCTTGTCCATGGGCAGCTGCACCCAGGACGGTCACGGCCTCCACCGTTGCACGCACGTCGTGGACCCGCAGGATGTCCGCCCCCGCCGCCGTCGCGAACAGCGCCGCCCCCAGCGATCCGCCCAGGCGGTCCCCGGCGGTCTTCACCCCGGTCAGCCAGCCAATGAAGCCCTTGCGGCTCGCTCCCACCAGCAGCGGCACGCCCAGCCCCTCGAACAGCGGCAGGTGCCGCAGCAGCGCCAGATTCTGCGGGAAGGTCTTGCCGAAACCGATGCCCGGGTCGGCGATCAGCCGTTCCTGCGGGATGCCTGCCGACACACAGGCATCGATCCGCAACCGCAGTTCGTCGAAGACATCCAGCACCACGTCTTCATAGGTCGGGTTCTGCTGCATCACCGTCGGATCGCCCTGTGAATGCATCAGCACGATATCCGCGCCGGTCGCCGCAGCGGCCCCGAGCGACGCCGGATCGTGCCCCAGCGCGCTGACGTCATTGATGATCGGTACGCCCAGTCCGGCGGCCAGGGTCATGATCCGGGCCTTGCGGGTGTCGATGGAGACCGTCAGCCCGTCGGCCAGCAGCGCCCGCAGCACCGGCTCGACCCGGCGCCATTCCTCCGCCTCCGCCACTGGCTCGGCACCGGGCCGGGTGGATTCACCCCCGACGTCGATGATCGTCGCCCCCTCCGCCGCCAGCTGCCGTCCGCGCGCGATGGCGGCATCATGTCCGGCGGCGAGGCCCCCGTCGGAGAAGCTGTCCGGCGTGACGTTGACGATACCCATGACACGGGCGGGCGTGGCCTGACGCCGTGCGGTCGCCGCCTCGATCCCCCGCAGCGCTGCCATCAGCGCCGGGCCGCTGTCGTCCGGCAAGGACGTGGCGAAGGCAACAGCACCATCCCGGCCCGTGCGCCATCGCCGCACCGTCTCCGCCCGGCTGACGATATCGACGGCCAGCAATTCGCCTGCCATGTCGCGGCGGGGCAGCGCGTAAAGCCGAGCGCCTGCCATCGCCAGATCCTCGGCCCGGCCAACCGCCTGCCATTCGCCTATGCCGGTTTCGCGTGTCATCCCATGCGCCTAGCCCAAGCAGGGCCTGTCGGCAAGCGTCCTTGGTGGTTGTCGGGGCGTCCGTTATCGGCTCTGTTGACGGCAGCCACACTTTTCAGCCGGAGCAGACACCGTGAACACGTTCGACGACCCCGCGACCCCGCAGAAGCTGGCGGAAGCCGCCGAGATCATCACCCGCAACCTCGACAAGGCGCTGGAGGAATGCGCGGAGCAGGGGCTGGACCGGGAGATATTCTCTGCCGCTGTCATGGCCACCCTGGTGCAGTCGATGCAGACCACACTGGGCTCCGCCGCCAAGGACGCGCTGCGCGACATGGTGGAGCTGCTGGGGGCGGACGGCACCGACGGCCCCGCCAACTGAGGTCACAGCCATGACGGACGGCATCCTGCTAACCCGCGACGGCGCCATTGCCACCCTCACCATCGACCGCCCACAGGCCCGCAACGCGCTGGACCCGAAGGCGGCGGCGGCGCTGGGCCGGGCCATTGCGGCGGTGGAGGCGGATGACACCATCGCCGCCGTGCTGCTGACCGGCGCGGGCGGGCGGTTCTGTGCCGGGGCCGACCTGAAACAGCTCGCCAGCGAAGGCGCGACCTATCAGGCCTGGGCCGGGAACGATGGCCCCCTCAGCCGCCCCTGCACCAAGCCGGTCATCGCGGCGGTGGAGGGTCATGCCGTCGCCGGGGGCCTGGGTGTGGCCCTCTGGGCCGATCTGCGCGTGGCCAGCGAGACAGCAGTCTTCGGCGTCTTCTGCCGTCGCTTCGGTGTGCCGATGAGCGACGGCACCCCGACCCGCCTGCCCCACGTGATCGGACGCTCCCGCGCACTGGACATGCTGCTGACCGGGCGGGAGGTCCGCATCGACGAGGCGCTGGCCATCGGCCTGGCCGACCGGCATGCGTCGGCGGGTGAGGCCCTGACTGTTGCCCGCGCGCTGGCTGAGGAGATCGTGCGCCACCCGCCGCTGGCCATGCGCGCCGACCGCGCCTCCGCCTGGGCCGCCTTCGACGGCAGCGAGGCCGAGGCCCTGAAAGCCGAGGCGGTCCGCGCCGAAACCGCCAAGCACGCCGAGGCACAGGCCGGTGCCAGCCGCTTCAGCGCCGGCGCCGGACGCAGCGGCCGCTTCCACGAGGACTGAGGCCGGGAGGCTCTTCCTCCCCCGCGACCGGGGAGGATCAAGGCGGCAGTGAATCGGCGCAGCCGAACAGCCATGACGTCGCCGCCGGGCTTGACCCGGCGGCCCAGCAGTGCCGCGCAGGCGTGGGAGACTGGGCTCGCGGATCAAGTCCGCGAGCATCGTGCCCGATGGCAACGGATGTTTGCCGACGCCCGCCATACACACAGACGTCGCCGCCGAACTTGATCCGGCGGCCCAGGAGTGCCGCACAGACGTGGGAGACTGGGCTCGCGGATCAAGTCCGCGAGCATCGTGGTTGATGGCGACGGATGTTTGCTGACACCCCCCAACACACACCGACGTCGCCGCCGGGCTTGACCCGGCGGCCCAGCAGTGCCGCACAGGCGTGGAAGACTGGACACCCGGATCAAGTCCGCGAGCATCGTGCTTGATGGCAACGGATGTTTGCTGACATCCGCCACACACACCGACGTCGCGACCGGACTTGATCCGGTGGCCCAGCAGTGCCGCACAGGCGTGGGAGACTGGGCTCGCGGATCAAGTCCGCGAGCATCGTGGTTGATGGCAAC
>Ga0209475_10000581_pt1 | contig 67840 bp, 61 predicted proteins | sample tdDd471_FD_187128 | JGI IMG/M metagenome (GOLD analysis project Ga0209475, IMG submission 187128) | Marine sediment microbial communities from the Atlantic coast under amendment with organic carbon and nitrate - tdDd47.1 (SPAdes)... | ecosystem: Environmental > Aquatic > Marine > Coastal >... | reverse complement strand
TTTGATAACCGGGAAATGTTTTAATCCCCACTTCTCGCTCATTTTCAGAGGCAAATACGGAAATACAAATGGCGGCAAAATCATTTTCAGTTACAGCACAATACCCCAGGCCTTTTTCAAAATAACTATCAAGTGTTGTCCAGGCAAATTTGATGTAGTCAACAAACTCTTTATTATCTTTGATTGAATCAACAATGTCCTGATCAATCCTCTTTATGCTGAAACCTTCAGGGATACTTTCTCTCCAGTTTTTGTTGAAACGATTTCTATTAAAATTGAAATAGGTTTTCCCTGATTTTTGAAGGTTTAAATGTGAAAATATTTCTTCTATTTTAATACTCCATTCTTCAGAGTCTGGATAAAATGCAAAAGAAGTATTGCAATTATTCTTGATACTTTCAGGGAAAAAATCGTTTTCAAGAAATTCAATTAATGATGTATTAAAATCAGTATTCTCAGAGTCTCCTGCAAGATAATAGTATGCCCAGGAATTTAGAACAAAGACACTTTCTGGATTACTGATATTATCGACAAACAAGCGTGCTTCGTTTTTAAAGTTAAAAATAGACTCAATAGCTGTATTTGCTTTGAGCCGATTAAATAGGTTCTCGGCTTTAGGGTAATCCTTTCTATCTAATTCAAATATCATATTGTTCCTTTTCTGTCTAAACAGTTACAAAAAAGATAGCAGAATATAAATCGATTGGAAAGATAAATCGCGCTGATAGTATTATTAAAGGAGTGGAGGAAATCAAATTGAAAAAAAAAGTTATAGCTTTTATTTGTCTGTTTCTGTCAGTACCTGCTTTTGCTCAATGGAAGGAACTTGAAATCCCGTCAGGAGAATCGCATTGGGCGTCTTCAGTCTTTAAAGAAACCCTGAACGGAAAAGAGGTTGTTTATGGGCCGCAGTCACTCTTTGATAAGGACAATTCAACACCTTGGGTAGAGGCTGAATCAGGTGACGGTATTGGTGAGAGTATAACCATACTTCTACAGAAAGCCCTAACCGACTTAACAATTACTAATGGGTTTGCATCTTCTACCAGGTTATTCAATCTCAATAACCGGGTAAAAACGATGGATTTAACATTAATTTCCGGTTTAACGGCACCGGGACTTGTAACTGAAAATGATTATTATCTTTATTTCGTAAAAGAGATCCCCCTGAGTAAAGGATTGATTATTGAAGATTCTTCTGAGGAGCAGAACTTATCATTCCCAATGAGTATTATGGATCAATTTGAGCTCAATCGCACAGTAGTACTTCAGTTTCAGAAAGAGTTTCCTGAATTCTTTAAAATGATACTGGTAGAATTAAATCTGGAGAAAAAAAATCAACTAGGTGATGATGATATAAAACAAATCATGGAAATTTTTGGTTTCTATTCTCTTAAATTGACTATAACTGAAGTGTATAAAGGAGATCGCTATAGCGACACATGCATTTCAGAATTACATCTCGATTTGGCAGAATTTTAAAAAAGCATATCAACAGATCATTTGATTCTCTTTTCTATTCCTTGACTTTTATATATAAACATCAGTATTATTTTCTTATTAAGGGATCAGGTGGTTTTGTTTAATTAAAATAAAACTAATCGGGCATTAGCAGCGAGTATTTCGCGGGACCCATCGAATAATTATTGAATGGAGCTCTCAACATGCGAAATACAAATTCATCAACCAATTCTAAAGAACGTTTAAAACAGGCTAACAAAACAACAGGTATCGGAGCAATTTTAAATATTGCCTTAAGTCTTGCTAAAATTATTGCCGGAATATACGGACACAGTCAGGCTATGGTCGCTGACGGGATCCACTCTCTATCAGACCTGGGTTCAGATATTGTCGTAATAATCGGTATGTTTTTAGCTTCCCGCCCGAAGGACTCGTCACACAATTACGGACATGGTAAATTTGAAACTCTTTCTGCTTTGATTATTGCTGTTTTTCTTTCAACAGTCGGTTTCGGGATTGCATATTCAGGTGTAACCACTGCAATGGGGATTTTACTGGAAGATCAGATTATAAAACCTCATATTGTAACCTTTATTGCAGCCATTATTTCTATAATTGTAAAAGAAGGTCTTTTTCGTTATACAATTAAAAAAGGTAGGAAAATAAACAGTTCTGCAGTCATTGCCAATGCCTATCATCACAGATCGGATGCATTTTCATCACTGGGAGCGGCTCTAGGTATAGGGGGCGCAATCCTATTAGGTAATAAATGGGTTATTTTAGATCCGATTGCCTGTGTAATCGTAAGCTTATTTATCATCAAAGAAGCATTTCATATTGGAAAAATCAGTATAAACGAACTTTTAGAGGTCGCATTACCGGAAGAGATTCAAGACAAGATTCTACAGATAGCAGCTTTGATACCTGAAGTGGATAAACCTCATAATTTAAAAACAAGACGAATTGGAAATATATCTGCAGTGGATCTGCATATTTTAGTAGACTCTGATACTACAGTTGAGAATGGCCATTCCATAGCTCATAAGGTCGAAGCGGCGATAAAAGAGAAATTGGGTAATGATATGATATTTTCAATCCATATAGAACCAAATCACAGGCAAATTCAGGGGAGTGAATCATGGAAAAATCAGTAGTTCTTATCACTGGTGCCAGTACAGGAATTGGATACAGTACCTCTCTGTTTCTGAGTAAAATGGGTTGGCATGTTTATGCTGGTGTCAGAAAACCGGCAGATCTGGATAAATTAAATAAGCTGGAATCTGTGACTGCTGTAATTCTGGATGTAAACAATGAACTTGAAATTGAAGAAGCTATAAATCTAATTGATAAAAATGAGGGCAGATTAGATGGTTTGGTAAATAATGCCGGGATTTCTGTCTCAGGACCATTAATGCTGTTGGATAAAAAGGACATACAAAAACAGTTTGATACAAATGTTATTGGCTTACATATGATTACAAAAGCTGCTTTCCAATTACTCAGGAAATCAAAGGGACGGATTATTAATATTTCCAGTGTGGCTGGAAAATTGAGCTTTCCTTTTATGGGTCCATACTGCATGAGTAAGCATGCAGTAGAAGCATATAGTGATGCATTAAGGAGAGAACTTTATTCTTTGGGAATTAAAGTGGTTTTAATTGAACCAGGATCTGTAAAAACTCCAATGTTTTCTAAAGGTCGTAAAGGTCGAGAGGAGGATCCGAGACTAAAGGGAACTATTTTTGAAATGATGGCTAATAATTTTATGAAAAGTGCTAATGAAGATGGCGAGAAGAATGGATTAGATCCTGTTGTTATTTCCCAATTGATCTTGAAAGGGCTTATTCATAAAAATCCAAAAGATCGTTATACGAAAACAGAAAATAACTTTAAAACATATTTAATGAGAAAGATGTCACCTAAAATATTGGATAAAATCCTTAATAAAATGATAACGAACTAATCAAGTTCCTTCTGAATCCATAGAAATAACAATCTTACCTCTGGCAAGCCCATCGTCAAGATATTTGATGGCATCAGGGGTCTTCTCAAGCGGAAATACCTTATCGACAACAGGTTTGATGTCTCCTGATTCCATCATCTTCCTGAGGATATTAAAATCCCTGTTGTTGAGATCGGCTATCTTCATTCCACCAATTTTCTTCGAAAATGGAGCAAGAGCAAACGCTTTGAAAACATAGCTCATACCTCCATGTCCACTGTTAGGGATAATCATACCATGGGCAGACAATACTCTTTTCAAGTCCGAGAAGGATCGATTCCCGGTATTATCCAGGATCAAGTCAAATCTAAGATCACTCCCGGTAAAATCATCTTTCTTGTAATCTATCACATGATCAGCACCTATAGATCTTACCATCTCGACCTTTTCCGTACTGCACAATCCTGTAACCTCTGCTCCCATGGATTTTGCAATCTGTACTGCAAATGATCCCACGCCACCGGAAGCACCGGTTATCAGGACCTTTTGACCTTTACTGATATGACCTCCATCCCTGAGTCTTTGAAGTGCAGTGATGGCCGCTGTTGGTACTGCGGCAGCTTCTACAAAACTCAAATTGGAAGGCTTCATTGCAAGTTTTTCAAAGTCCATGACTACATATTCTGCAAAAGCACTTTCTGTGGAGCCGAAGATCTCATCACCGACCTTAATTTCTGTAATATTCTTGCCAACTTCCACTATTTTACCGGCTACATCCCATCCGGGAATAAAGTCCTTTGGTTTTGGAAACCCCACAGAAAATCTGACTAGAAAGGGAGTACCTTTCAGCGAGAACAGATCCCCTGCATTGACAGAGGAGGCAATAACCTTCACAAGGACTTCATTCTCCTTGATCTTTGGTTTCTCTACTTCTTTAACTTTTAAAGCATCTGCTGACTTGTAATCATTCTGTACGATAGCTTTCATTAGATCTCTCCTTCTATGATGACTAATGATAGGAAACAGTATTGAAAATTAGTCTTCATTATATTATTGACCTCTAGAATCAGAAAAATCTACTCTAATCGTAACTGCCCTGAACAAAGTGATCAACGGGAATATGCTCAATGGGGTCAAAACATAAAACGAGTAGAGTTTTCCCTCATATCCCAGAATGATCCCGAAAATATTGAGGCTAAAAAGAGCGACTAAGATTAAGAAAAGCTCATTAAAATCCCCAATGAAACTACGATGCTTATGTTTATCAAATCCAGATAATGGCTTTTTACTGCGATAATCGCAGAATCTCTGAAATAAAAATCTGAAGAAAGCAAGCTTACTAATGAAGCGATGGCTGTCAGTACTAATATGGGAAGAAAAACGATAACCCAATTTTTTTTGTTCATAAGAAATCTATGACAATATAGAATTGTCCGCTATCCAGTGACTCAAAGTCTAAAAAATGATTGCTACTTCTTTATAATTTTCCGCTGATTTCTGTACTCTTTCGGCGTACAATTGAATTTTTTCTTAAATAAACGATTAAAGGTTGAGAGACTCTCAAAGCCCGATGAGAATGCCACATCGATAACCGAGTCATTTTGCAAAACCAATAATTCAGATACCTTTTGCAAACGGACTTCATTTATATACTCATTAATTTTTTTTCCGGTATATATATTAAATAATGAACTAAAGTAATTCGAATTGACACCAACCGTTTGTGCCAGCTCCTCTCTGGATATAGAGGCTGAATAATTCTCTCTGATAAATACAATGATTTCCTCTAGTTTATTTTCCAGTGCTGGTGAAATATTGTACTTTTGAATATTTTTAGATTCGTCTTCAATTTTTTTCAATCTGGCTAATAGACTGTCCATCTTCAATTTTTGCAATCCATCCCTTCTTGCAAAATAAATTGAAAACAGTATTGTCAGAAACAAACTACTGAATATGCTCAGAAAGCTTGGATCTATCACTGCTGTATCAAAAAATAAAAATATGGCCACATTTACAATATTGAACGAAATGATTACTGCATCAGAGAAAACTAATGCCAACTTAAAATCACGTTGCCTATTTCTAAGGATTTTTTTGAATATATAGCAAATGAAAACCAGTGCTGTTACAAGTGAAAAACCAACTAATATATGAGAAAAAGGCAAAACAATGTTGGAAAATGTCAGAAAGAATACAACAGCTGAAATACCGGCTAGAAATGGAATTATCAACAGATTGATCTTTTCAAAATGGATTTTATATATTTCCTGATAAAACAAAATCATGCTGATAAAAAACAGAGGAAGCACCATATTCCAGATAGCAATAATCGCCCTAATGGAAAAAATGGGAATGGGTGAGTAAAATGTTAAATAGCATACTATTACAATTAATAATCGAAAAGCTAATATTAGGTACTCTTTTTTCCACCTCTCATTAGCTGATTTGAATAGAAGAGAAAAGAATGTGCCTATAATTAGAGTTAATATTGATATAGGTATGATTTCAGAATTAAGCTGATATTGTTTTCTCGTACTTCTGAAATTATCTGCATCTTGTATCAATACTCTTTCTGTAATTTCTACATCCCATTCATCGTAAGTACCAGCCCTGATATACACATAGTTCGTTCCGTGGCTTATTATCCCTGATGGGATGGAATAATTTCGGGGACTATCCAAAATGCGGACCTCTTCTTCATTCAGATATCCTACCAAGTTCCCATTTATATAAACTCGATCAACCATAGATAATTTTAAAATAGAAATTCCATATAAAGTTTCATAATCCTGGTTTACAGTAAAACTCCCTTTTAACCAGACGTATTGAAATGTTTGCTTTTGTGGGTATGGAAGACTTATTGGCTTTCCAACATCAATATTAAGCCAGTCTTGTAATAAATATACATCTTCAATATTTTCATTTTGGGAGTAGAGAGCCTGCCAATTGGAAACAGAAATTGAATCATGATTTTCACTGCACGAAACAAGGAAAAATAATGCGGCAATATATATCAATCCCTTTCTATTCATCCTAAAATAATAAGTTTATTTCTATGTGCAGTCAAAATATATTTATTTGAACTTCGTGGTTCATTTTTTTACCATGAACGCTTTAATCGAAATCAAGTGTTCATGAGAGGGCTTTCTCAATTAGCAGATCCGCCAGCTGTACAGGTAACAGGTCAATAATCCTGCGGGGCAGATCGCACTTCACGAGATATGCTGTCCTGGGACGTTTTGAGTGTAGGACTTTGACGAGGATCCTCGCTATAATAAACGGATCACTGGCATTCTTGTACACCTTTGGGAGATAACTGATTCCCGCAGATAAATTTTCTTTAAAGTAAACCGAATCCATCTGTGCTTTTTTAAACATTTCCTTGGCATTTTTTGTCATTCTTGTCTTGAAAGGACCGGGCTGAATCTTCACGACCTTGATTCCCAGGAAGGAAAGCTCCCTTCTCAGAGCATCGGAATAGGCCTCCAGAGCATGTTTCGATATGGAGTAAATCCCATTGAAAGGAGCTGCTGTCTGTCTCCCTACCTCGGAACTAAAGATGACAATTCTCCCCTTTCGCCGAAGCAACAGAGGGAGGAAACGCTTGTTTACCCGATAGATACCCAGCAAATTGACTTCGAGAGCTCTTTCCAGGTCCGATATGGGAAGCTCGACTAGGGAACCTATGACGAGCATCCCCGCCATACTGACTACTGCATCAAGACTATCTGTTCTGTCTGAGATGAATTGAAAGGCTTCTTCTACAGAGTTGCTGGAGGTGATATCCATCTTCAGTGGGGTCACATCTTCATTCTTCTCATAGCAAGTGAAGACCTCATCTCTCATATCTGCTGCGAATACGTGCCAGCCCTCCCGAACAAGTTGCTCAGTCGCCACAGAACCCAGACCTCCCATTACACCGATGAGTAGAAGCTGTTTTTTTGCGGTTCTTTTTTCCATATCGGCTAATTGTAAACTCGCGATTGTGAATTAACCAGCACATTATAATACCTGAACTAAAGACTCGAAGTGAAAATCAGTGATTAATTCCATATTAGATAAAAGACATAGCATAACCGAGAATGATCCCACATTTCATTTACATCAACCTCTACCTTGCAAAGAAACTTATAAGGCTTCAATATAGATATAGGAGATGACTACTTTCATGTTAAATAATATGCACCGTATAAGAAAAATCGTCCTGACCCTGTCTCTGTTCCTGATACTGGGCAGTCAACTGGATGCACAGAACAATAGGGCAACGGAAACAGACCCCAATTCGGTTATTTTTCCCGGACCGGCTCCTTTTTCGCTTGATGCGACAAGCGCGATTTACTGTATAGATCTTCTAAAGAATAATCGGTTTATCGAAATAAAAAACGATTCCGGCAAAACTGAAATTGTTGAAGTTCATAGTGTATGGTCTTTCTTTCTCGGTCTAGACGAAAACTATCCCGCTGGACACCACCGTCGCTATGACATCATCGTGAATGATACCCCTCTGGATTGGGATAAAAGCTTTATCGAGTACGGGGGAGAGATGGTCAACCTTCACCTACTATTTCTCTACAGGAACCAGTATCCTCCCCAGGATCTCGAGTACAACAACAATCCCTGACAATGCATAAGATCAATCTTTTCTGAAAAGCGACTTTTCTTTTAAGAATGAAGCATTCATACTAATTTACGATGAAATAACCACCAAATGGATTTTCATGGAGAGCAAATGAATTTTGATAACCTGGCAAAGAATTGGGATACCGATAGAAGAATTAAAAGAGCAGAATTAATTTCAAATGAAATACAAAAAGCAGTTTGCATAGACAAAAATCAGAGAGCTTTAGAATTTGGAGCTGGTACAGGATTGATAAGCTTTAATCTTCACAATAGTCTCAAAAGCGTAGATCTTCTTGATTCGTCAAAAAGAATGATTGAAGTAGTAGAAGATAAAATCACAACTAATAAAATATCAAATATGAAGACAATTCATATAGATATTGAAACTAAACATAAATTGAGCTCAAAATACAATGTTATTTATAGCTCAATGGTTTTGCACCATATAAAGAATGTAAAATCTATAATTTCCCAATTTTCTGAAGTACTTCAAGACCATGGGGAATTATGTATCATTGATTTAAATGAAGTTGATGAAGCCTTTCACAAAGAAGAATCAGATTTTGAAGGTCATCATGGATTTAATCTCTCAGAATTAGAAAAATTATTAATGGATAATGGATTTTGTAATATAAAAACAAATACATTTTATCACTCAATTAAAAAAGTAGAATCAATTGAGATTCCTTATTCATTATTTATTATGAGTGCTAAAAAATGAGAACTTACAGATTGTTTATGTAGCTTTTGAATCGGGGTATGAAACCCACGAATCAATTTCACGGGCATTTAAAAATGAGTTTGGAGTATCACCTGTTGACTTTAGAAAAAGACTACAGAAATTGAAAGGGGTCAAAAAATTAAAAATCATAAAGGATATATATGGGTGTTATAGTTAAAACTGAAGTTATCAAAGCCGGGCAATTTGAGACTCGATCTTTACTTAGAGATTGAGTAAATATGAAAATTGATAGACTACTGGGTATTTTAATGATGCTAATAAATAAAAAGAAAGTTACTGCAAAGCAGTTATCAGAATACTTCGAAGTTTCAGTTCGTACAATTCAAAGAGACATGGATATATTAAATATGGCGGGTATCCCCTTATATGCAGACGTCGGTGTAAATGGTGGTTATCAGCTGCAGGAAAATTTCAGGTTAGAGAAGGGCTTTTTGAACAAAGATGAAGCTGGTATTCTCTTTTCTTTCCTGAAAGAGCTTAAAAGTGTGACGCCCCACTCTGAAGTGAAATCAATTTATAATAAATTTTCCAGCATAGATTACCATGAATTAGACAATAATAAATTAATTGTCAAATTGAATCCTGCTTTTAACACAAGCAGATTCAGAGATCATTTGTCGTTACTTTCAAAGGCAAGAGATAAGCAGCTGAAAATAAAAATGACTTATTACGATGTGAATTTCGATATCACAACCAGAATAATAAGCTCTTATTCATTAGTTTTAATAAGCTCTACCTGGTATGTCTATGCTTATTGTGATTTACGTTCTGATTTCAGAATGTTTAAGGTAAACAGAATCGCAGATTGTGAACTTATGGCTGAATCTTTCGAAATAAAAGAAATTCCGAAACAGCTGCCTTGGGAAACTGATAGTGGTAGCGACAGAGAAAGCGAAGAAATTATTCTGGAAATAGACAGGAATCTGCAAAATATACTTCCTGATTATTTTGAACCTTCTAACTGCCAGGTATTTGAAGACAAAATCATAGTGCATTTAAATTTTGCCATAGACGAGTGGGTATATTCTCAAATAATGGGTTTAGTACCACATGTAAAAATAATTAAGCCCGAATCTCTTAAAAAAGGTTTTGTTGAAAGGCTAAAAAAATCAATTAGAAATAATTCTCATGAATAATTTTATAACTACGACATACAGATGTCGTAGTTTTTTGTTTATGCTTACCTATCAGATATAAAGAAACAATATGATATGGAGGGGATTTAAGATGAGAAACGAAATAATAAATCAATATTCACATTTCTGGAGAACGTACCGGAGTATTTGCAAAGCTTTTGATAGGGACTCCTGGGAAAAACTGGGCTTTGGAATTACACAACCAGACAGGTTGGCATTACATATTCTACAAAGTACTATTTTCTATATTGAAGGCAAGACTCCATTTGTCTGCATTGATGGTACTTTGATAAACACCCATTCTACAGAACTGGATAAAAAGGATTTGCCGGATTTGGAGAATATTCTCTTTATTCTTGAAGATGTTGAGAAGAAAACTGAAACTTGGGTAAAGAATCTCGATTTTGATCGCAAAAATGAGGAGTTTCCCTGGACAGGAGAAAGTGCAGCCAGCGTAGTTCTCTTTGTGTTAAGGCACAGCCAGTATCATCTGGGAGAAATGAATGCCTTACTAAATGAACAATTAAATGGGAACGCTGAAGATAACTTTGCAAAACAATTATAAAGGAGAGAATAGTGGCAGAACCTTTGAAGGACAAAGACCGGTTTTTTACGACCCATTCTTTGAATACAATGATGTCAGTATTGTCCAACTACTACCGGAAGCTAGATATTGAAAAGTTCAAAACACTGATCTATGACTCAGAATGGAAAAATCGGGAGCTTAAGGAAAAAATGCATCACGTAACAGAATGCATGCACAAAGTTTTACCCGATTCATTTGACGAGTCCGTTGAAATCCTTTTAAAAGCGGCTCCGGAAATACACAAAATTAAAGGATGGGAATGCATGACATTACCTGATTATATTGAGATATATGGTCAGAAGTTTTGGGATAAATCTATGTCGGCACTAACTGAATTCACTAAGTTTGGTTCTTCCGAGTTTGGCATACGACCTTTTTTGATAAATGAACCCGAAAAAACAACGGCATTTCTTGAACGTTTAACCAATGATGAAAATGAAGAAGTCCGTCGTTTTGCCAGCGAAGGTTGCAGACCCAGACATCCCTGGGCCATGGCATTACCTGCATTTAAAAAAGATCCTTCTTTAATTCTCCCTATCCTTGAAAAATTAAAAAATGATGAGTCACTGTATGTAAGGAGAAGTGTTGCCAATAATCTAAATGATATATCTAAGGACAATCCTGCCATTGTATTGACGATAGCAGAACAATGGTATGGTAAAAATGAAAATACAGATTGGCTAGTCAAACATGCCTGCAGAACTCTTTTAAAGAGAGGTAACCGCCGTGCATTGGAGCTGTTTGGTTTTGGAAATACCAATAATCTGGAGGTTTCTGATTTCCAGTTGGATAAAGAATCAATTACTCTCGGAGAAAAGATGACTTTTACCTATTGCCTGAATGTAAAGACAGAAGAAGATACAAAGGTTCGATTAGAATATGGCATTTACTACATGAAGGCAAAGGGAGAACAAAGAAGAAAAGTATGGAAGATATCTGAAAAATCATATCAACCCGGCTCTCATATAATTGTTAAAAATCATAAGTTTGTCGACAGAACAACCAGGAAACACTATGAAGGAGAACACTGCGTTTCTATAATTGTAAATGGAGAGGAAAAGGATAAACTTGAGCTTATGTTAAAAATATAATAGATCTGATTCTCTTTCTGATTATTCCATATATCATGTTCTATGTTAAAATATTGTGTAAAATCTTCATAAAGCTAAAAAAGAGAGTTTATATGTATGAATTTCAAATTAACCAAGTTGGAAATAAAATAAGATATTTGGATTTCCCAGGTGAAAAGACACCGATTTTATTTATTCATGGATTAGGTTGTGCATCTTCTTATGATTATCCCAATGTGGTGACTCAGTCTGTTTTATCAATGCATCGCAGAATATTAGTCGATCTGATTGGTTATGGATTTAGTGATAAACCTGATGACCATGATTATTCTATCAAGAATCATGTAAAGAACCTCATTAGATTAATCGAGTATTTAGAGATCGATCGGTTATTCTTATTTGGGCACAGCATGGGTGGTGCTGTAGCAATTGATCTGGCAAATTCTATTGTTGATAAAGTGGCTGGATTAATCATTACTGAAGGGAATTTAGATGTTGGGGGTGGTTTTTACAGTCGGAAAATAGCCAATCAATCTCAAGACGATTACAAAGAAAAAGGTCATGAAAAAATAATCAGAAGAAATAAGAGTAATAATTGGTCTCTTACTTTAAAAATGTGTGCCCCGGAGTCGATTCATAAGAATTCTAGTGATTTGGTAGAGGGATGTGAACCAAGCTGGCGCAATATACTTTATTCTTTAAATATGAAAAGAGCCTTTATTTTTGGGGAGAAATCTTTACCTGATAAAGATGAAGTCGATTTAACTAACAATGGTATTCAGGTAGAAATCGTAAAAGGAGCGGGGCATAATATGGCTATTGAGAATCCCAAGGGATTGTCCCAGGCTATTTTAAATTGTTTATAGATCAGATCGTTGTGGAGTTTGGTACATCCGGTCAATATTAAAAATAGAAAAAATATATATAAAAAAGAAACAGGTTTCTCAATAAATCTTGTTACAAATAATAGATAATATATAGGAGTCATTATGAAAATATCCACTAGAATCATCATTCTTCTCCTGACTCTTTTCATATCAGCTAATCTTTTGGCTAAGGGACAGGGAGAGATTAACAAAGGCAGTGCAGATTTCAAAGAAAAGGATTTTCATTCCATCCGCAATACTCTCTCGGCCGATCTGGAAATCAGAATCAGTGAGAATTGGTCTGTTGAAGCTATCGGTGATGAGAAGAGTTTGAGACAACTCAGAATATATAAAAGAAACGGAGTATTGGTGATCCGTAGAAAATTTTCTATAAATCCATTCATCAGTTTCCAATCAGTACAGATAAAGATATCCATGCCGGGAACCGAATTGAAGGCCCTCACCCTTTCTTCATCGGGCAATGCGGAAATACTGGGACAACTAAATACAGAAGAGACGAAACTTTCAACATCTTCCAGAGGTTCAATCACAGCTGAAGGTGATGTGGAATATTTGAATGTACGCAGTTCGTCATCGGGTAACATCTCTTTTTCAGGAAACTGCCGTCAGATGAATATCAGACTCAGTTCTTCCGGAGATACCCGAATACAGGCAAACATTCTAAATCTGGAAGCAACTATCAGTGGTTCAGGCAATATCTATATCGATGGTGGCGCTGTCGAAACAACTCTGAAGATTTCCTCCAGCGGTGAGTTCTATGGTGAAAATTTTATTACCGAAGCAGCAGAGGTAACTTTGTCAAGTTCCGGTAATGTCGAGATGACTATAATGAAGAATCTCGATGCCAGACTATCGGGCAGCGGTAATCTGAACTACAAGGGGAATCCGACCATTGGAAATATCCGCGAGAGTGGCAGCGGACGGATTTTAACGCAGTAGAACTGTTGGGACCAAGTATTAAGAATCGGGGTTAAGGTCATTATTTATAGGTAAGGATATGGTAAATGTTGTCCCTTCACCGAGTACGCTGGAACATTGGATAGTCCCTTTAAATAGTTGCGTGACAATGTTATAAACAATATTCAGGCCAAGTCCGGTTCCTCCTCTATTCCTTTTTGTCGTATAAAAAGGATCGAATACCTTTGGAATCTCAGATTCGGGTATTCCTTTACCATTATCTGAAATATTCAATTCTATGGTGGAGTCAAATTCTTTCAGTGAAATTTTAATAGTTCCTTTTTCGTCCGGTTCGAAAGCATGTAAAAGAGCATTGAGAATAATGTTGGTTGTAACCTGCCAGATTGCACCGGGATAACTGTATAGTTCCAGTTTGGGATCAGCTTCAATTGATGTAGAAATCCTGGTTTTTTTTAGATTGGGTTTCAACGTCAATAATACGATTTCCATTTGCTCTTTCATATTTATCAGAGATTTTTCTTCAAGATGCTGGTCTACAGCCACTTTTTTAAAGGAGGATACAAGCTTTCCAGCCCGCTGTAAACTGCTAAGAGCTATTGATGAAGATTCCATACATTTTACAAACATGTCATCAAACTCAGATTTTTTTAAGGTCCCTTGTAAAAATTGTTTATGAACTTTTTTTGAAACTCCTTCCAGATAAGATATTGCTGTAATTCCAATTCCGATTGGAGTATTTATTTCATGGGAGATCCCAGCAACCAGAGATCCCAGATAGGCCATTTTTTCAGCTTCAACCAGTTGTTTCTGTGCCATTTGCAATTCATTTAAGGAATTGCTAAGTTCTTTTGTCCTTATTTCAACTTTATCTTCCAGATCTTTTGTCGACTCTTCCAGTCTTTCTACCATGATATTAAAATTCTCAGATAAAAGACCTATTTCATCATTGCTACTGATTTCGGCCCGGACTGAGAGGTTGTGATTTGCCATCTCTTTTGCCAGAAGCGTTAGCTTTTCCATTGGTTTTGTTATTCTGTTCGAAATAACAAAAACAATAAATATAGAAAATAAAAGATTGCCCAGAGAGAAAAGGATAAATAATCTCGTTGCATTATCAATGGATGTATAGATAGATTTTTCTTCCGTGGCAGAGATCAGAATCATTTTCCAGTCGGCCAATTTTCTGTAATAATAAAAATAAGTGATTATATCGTTCTGTAAGATTTCTAATTGTCCCTTTTTGAAACCAGTTTCTCCCGATAAATCGAGTAGACTTTCTTCTTCTCTGATAATAAATAAAGGGTCTCCCGGGGCCTGTAATTGAGTTGCAAACTGCTCAACTGATTTCCAGGATTTATCATTAAAGAAATTAGTATTGGCCAGCCCGAGATCGTTTAGAGATGAATACTCATTCTCTGCAAAGCGATATAAAGAGTCCAGTCGCAGTTGAAGTATTTCAGACTTTCTTTCTCTTAACATTTGACGGCCAATACTTGAGTAAAGAAAACCTGCCAGGATTATTGGTAAAATGATAATGGGAAGAACTGTCAGCTGGAGTTTTATTCTGAATTTCATTTATTCTCATTATTCCTTTATCAGATTCAGATAATAATCGAAATCAACTCCACTATTTTCTTTCCAGAGTCTTCCGAAACTTCCGTTGGCTAAGGAATTATTGATATATTTTTCCAGTATAGTAACAAGCGCCCTGTTATCTTTGCGAACTGCCCATCCTACTGTTACAAGATCTATTTTTATAGGAGAAACTGCCATTCCTTCAAGATTAGTCATCCCCTTTGCCATATAAACAGCAGCATCTATCAGGTAATCCGCTTTTCCAGCTTTTACAAAATCAAGAGGATCATCAGTACTTTCCATATAGGAAAATATTACAGAAAAATCCTCTTCCTCCATTAATCGGGAAATTAAAGTCTCCTGATATGAACCTGCCAGAACGGCGAGCCTTTTTCCATCAAGTTCTGTAATATCATATATCTCTTCACCAGCTCTTCCGGCCAGAACCTGTCCCATGGGCATCATCGGAACCATTGCCATTAATTTCTCCCGCCATGGGACAATAGAGAAAGGTCCTGCATATATATCAACTTCATTGAGTAGGTCTGGAGTGTAGTTTATAGTTGGATCTGTAGTTACGTCGGGGTTAAAAACACCATCCTTAGCAAAGAAGCCCGTAACATCTTCCTGTACACGAATATCTAATTGTAAGCCGAGTATCTGTGCAAGATTATTGACTAAATCGTAATCAAAACCAGTAATTGATCCATCTTCTTGAACCATATACACATCTTTTGCATTAACAGTTGCAATTGCCAGATGTCCTATTTTCCTTTTATCGTTTAGCCACGCCATTTCAGGCGGTGTAAGATCCAGCTGATGTAATTCTACACCATCAAAATCGATTAAAGAGTAGTAGTTTTCCAGACTGATAGTGTATCTCATCCTGAACAGCCCTTCTATAATACCAGTCTCATGGGCATATTTTAAGAACTTTTGAACTATTCCCGCAAGCACTGTATTTCCTTTTTGGACACTCCATGCGACATGTTCAATGTCGGCAGCAGGAAGTTCTGCTACAAGATTCGGATAATTTTTTAATGAAAGAAGCAGGTATTGCAGATCAATAACCGTGCCATCAATATCCCCCTCACTAACATCGTTAAGTAAATTTTCCTCGAAGGCAAAGGACTCTAGTTTAAAAGAGTTATTCTGCTGTTCCATTAATTTTATCATGGTATTTTCATAGGAGGTTCCGCTCCCATAACCTATCGTTTTTCCCTTCAGATCGGAAAACTGCTTTATCGGATTATCTTCTCTACTGATAAGCATTTCCCTTACAGGCAGATATGAAATCATTTCCATAATCTGCAGCCTCCAGGGAAGAACTGTTAAAAACCCTGCGCAGAGATCTGCCGTATTAAAAATATCTGGAACATATGTATAAGATGGATCTGTTTTCAATTCATCAGGAATAATCCCATCCCTGGAGAAGAGTTCTGAAAAAAGAACTGTTTTTATTTCAACTTCAAGATCTAAAAAGTCAGCAAACTCTAATATTAAGTCATATTGAAATCCGGAAAATCCTCCATCAGAATCAACTTCAAAACTTCCCGGGCTTTCATAGGATACGATATTGAGATGGTCATTCATTTTTAGTTTTTTAATATATGCCTTTTCTTCAGCAGTGAAAATCGAGGAGGAAATCTCTTCCGTAGTTAACTTAGATGGCTCTTCTTCTACTTCAACTATAGGTTTTTTATTGCATGATAAAAAATGAAGCATAAGAAGCATAGTGATACTGAATAGAAATAATTTTCTGAAATTCATATAAGAACCTCTTATCCAATTAATTATAAGCCTCTGTCCTTATTTTATCAAATCTGTATGAATCAATTTAGGTGAATTGGAGAGCATTAAGTTGTCATCAGCAATAAACTCATCTATAGTATCTCACGACGTTTTTGTGCTCTTATTTAGAAAGCAGATCTGATTTGAAAGGCAACCAACTACCATAAAGTGGATGTGGCTCAGGATTATAATACTGGGCGATGTCCTTCCCAAGAAACAATTTATAATCCATCTTCCGATTTCCCTGAATAACATAACCGGGATAATACCATTCAATACCCCGAAGCCTACAGTAATCCATAGTCTTGAGAATGAGATATTTACCAGGACTGAAACGTTTATATTCAGGATCAAAAAAATGTAGAACAGAAGCAGCGGAAATAATTCCCTCATGGAAAATCCCACAGGAAACAATCCGTTCACCATCGCGGATAATAATCGCTTTGGTGTCGTAGATATTCATCTCTTTACCAATAAAGGTTGCTTTTTCAATAGAAGAATAGCCATTAAAATCGACTGAATCCAGATATTTTTCATACAATGTATCCAGTTCGGTTCTATGGACAAAGGGATCAGCCATTTCCATCTCAAAGATTCTGTTCCTGTTTCGGATTCTGCGATGGGAGGCTCTCTCTCCGACAGAAACCACAGGATAACGAAGCCAGTGAACCCTCTTCGGGGAGGTGTTTTCATCACTATAAAGGTGGGATGTGGTGAATATGGTCTGCTCCATAGGATACCATCCCAGGGACAGTAGAATATCAAATTCTTCTCGGGTACACCCCATTGGCTTCAGTACGTCGTAATAATGCATAAGGTTATTATATAACATGATCGTTTTATTTGAAATTCATAGTAAATATCGAAGATTATGCTCAATCGTCAATCAGTTTCTGAAGATTCATTATATTTCTGATCCGGACTCCTGGATATCCCGTCCCGATGGTATTCTCTACTATCAATTCCCTAAGAACTCTGTTCAGGTGCCTGTATGTGGTGCCCAGCATTGAAGCCAGAGCCTCCTTTTCTGGAAAAACGATTATGTTTCCATCAACTGCATCGGGTTTTGAAACTACGTAAAGCGCAAGTCTCGATTTGACAGGAAGCAGATGGCCAAGTCTCAAAGCTGTTGAATCGTGTAGTTTTTTAACCAGCTCTTTACTAATGAATTGAAGAAAAAGAGGATCATTCATTCCCTCTTCTCTAACTGTCGATGTCCGTATTCCCAGAGCAATTGAGGGGCGGGTCGCAACGGCGGCAGTGATAGTAAGGTTGTTATTGATCAGCTCGACATCTCCCAACGCCGAAAATGGATGCATTATCTGCACTACCGCCAAAGTTCCGTTCGAATGGTAATGAGCACATTTTATCTGTCCTTCGACAAGCAGATAGAAATAATCCGGTATCGATTGTTCGGCGATTAATGTTTCGTAAGCTTCCAAAGGGAATATTTCAATGTGACTAAGCAATCTATCATTCAGAAAACTGTCGATATTGAACTTTTTTATATAGTGTTCGAGATTGTCTTCACTTATAGATCTCACAGACATAGATATTCTCCCCCATGGATTTTTTCATAGATGTACATCGGAATTGTAACAAAAAATTATTGCGCTTTCCTCTTAAGCTTCATCTTCACGATTGAACAGCCCCATCAATCCGATAAAAGCCGCAAAGGCAATTCCGGCAACCGGCCATACAATCCAGGTTAGGTGCCAATCCATTGACCAAAGGCTCCATCCTATATAAATGGCTGTGACAAGCGGCCAATAGAAGGCACCAAACTTTTCTGTGCGTCTGGTATCAATTCTTTTCTTTGGTGAATAGTCTCCTTCTCCAATTATAAAATTGTAGACATTGTTCTCCGCTACTGTCGGAATCAATAAATAAAGGCCCGCACCAATCATGACAAACATAAGAACCAGCATCAGAAGCAGTATCATATCAGATTCTGAAAACAAGCTAACAAGAATCAATGGAACAACACTGATGATAATCATGGAAATACATAATGAAAGTCTCTGAATATAAAAACTTTGATACTTCTCTGATTTTTCCTTAAAGACACTTCGAACACCATATGCAAGTTCAAAAAACTCCTCCTCCAAATCGATAAATCCGCTTCCATGGCGAATGCTCTGCAAAAAGAAGTTGACTCCAATAGAAACAGAAACGAGAAGCAGTACAAGACCTATTCCCGTCGCCATATTAGAGGTCAGAAACAATTGCTCACCTTCAGCTAAAGCCAGTAAAAAAAACAATGGAATTACTGAGGAGATACACAAAAGAACACCTTTTGATGTATGTTTTGACATTTCGATTTTAGTTTCCGCATATTTCGTAACGTCCTCTAAAGAGACTTTAACGATACCGGGTTCTTTATCTTCGCCAATTGTATCGACTATCTCAATTTCATCTTTCACCAGATAGTCTGTTGTAACTCCGAATAATTCTGCTAAAAGAATAATCTTATTTAAGTCAGGTATGCTTCCAGCGCTTTCCCACTTTGACACAGATTGCCTGGAGACGTTCACTTTTTCCGCAAGGTCCTCCTGGGACCATCCGACCTGTTTTCTTAGTTTAATGATTTTATCAGCTAATATCATTTTTTTATATTTCCTTTCACTATTTGATGAGATGAATATAACCGTATCGGCATTTGCATACTATCAATCTGACTTTTAAATTTGTCAACCACCAGTTGCAAATCGCAGAATTCCGATCAGAATCTACTCTTTATAGTTCTTTCTGTAATCGCTCGGAGACATTCCCGTGATTTTGGAAAAGCATAAATTGAATGTTCTTAGATTTTCAAATCCAACATCAAAAGCAATATCTATGATCTTGTACTGGTTCTTATTCAGTCGTCTGCAGGCTTCTTCAATCCGAAGTCGATTGATGTAATCTGAAATTTTTTCTCCTGTCAATCGTTTGAACATTCTGCCTAAATGATCCCCACTCAAATCAACTGAGACAGCTAAGTCATTCCTGTATAATGGCTCTGTATAGTTCTTCTCAATCAGATCTTTAACCGCTTCCACTTTAATTAAAGTTTTATCTGTCAAAACTTTCTGATGTGATTCCAGTGATTTACCCGCAATAATCTCTTCAAGTTTCTTTCGAAGTGAGTGAACAGTCTTCTCCAGCAAACGCATTTTAAATCTCACCCCACCCAACATCACCAGAACGAAACCGATACTTCGAATATGGAGAAAGTCAATCATTCCCAGCGGGATGAAATTAAACCGGCTTAACCAAAACTCCAGATAAGAGAGAAGCTGGAAACTAATAGCTATCAACATATACAAGGATGACCTGTTACCTCTGACTTCTTTCCGAAATGAAACAATGGCTGCAATCAGGAGAGGTATAACGGAAAGATAATCCAAAACAACAGCTATACCTGTAAAAATAAATCGAGTATTCAGAGGAACAAAAAACTGGAATATCAACAGTAATCCGGAAGTGAAAAGGATGATTTTTATGATCTTGTCCGTAAAGGGTGTCCGCTTATGAATTTGAAGATAATACCGGCAAAATATAAGATTCACAATGATGGTAAGAGGAAAGGCAATGCTGAATAGAACGACACTTCCCATTGGTTTTTCCGGCCAGAAAAAGTTCATAGCCAGGCCGGATTCAGAAATATGAACCAAATACCCCGTCAGAATCAGAAAGGCGAGATAGAGATAACCTCTTTCCTTGAGTGAGTAAGCTAAAAACAAAGCGTAAACAAATAATAACAATGATGCTCCGCTGGTAAGTCCATGGAGAAAATTCTCTTTATTATTCTGGCGATAATACTCATCTGCAGTCCATAATCTGATTGGTACCGTATCGATCAGCTGACTATCCATTCTCAGATAAATATCCTGTTCGCCGGGGAGCAACTCTAAGGGGAAAAGGATTTTACTATCCTGGATGACTCTAAGACTCATAGGATCTTCATAAGATCCATTCATCGATACATATGAGCCATTTCTGAAATGTATAAGATCAAACCAGGAAAAAGTATTCTTGTCTAATTCAATCACTATTTCTATGGGCTTTTCCAAAATATTGTGAAGCGGAAGTCGAAACCAGTAAGCATGACCTGTAAAATCAAGAACAGGGATTTCATCAGACGAAGGTTTGAATTTTGTGAAATTTTCTTCTTTGAGAACATCTTCAATCCCCCAATTGATAATTGACTCCTCATCAGAGTTTTTATCTCTAAGAGTTATACTATAAACTCCTATTTGTTCCCGATGGATATTTACCAGTATATTGGGGTCAGAACCCATCTTTCCTGAAAGAAGAACCTTTTGGAAATCTATTGGCAATTCCTCTAATTGTTCCAGGTTTTCGAAGATTGAACGCTCGCTTAAAATTTCTAAACTTTTTCCAATATACTTGCTTTTTCCCTGATAACCTTCCTGTCCAATCGTGATTGGATTTGCCACCAGAGGCATAGCTGAACAGATGCAAAGAATCAGAAGCCTGAGAGATGTTTGTTTTGTAGAAAAAATCTGTCTGAACATAATCTTACCAGAAGACAAAGTCTCAATAATATATTTTTGAAGAAGATAAACATTCAAAAGGAGATTAATAATGTTTAACCAATCAATAAAAAATAAGTATAAACCGTTGCTCTGGTTTTTGGTAGGCTGCGGATCATTTGTTTTCACACGCGTCGGCAATTACATTCCCTATGCTCTGCCCATTGCGGCAATATTCATTCTCAGATTTTCAAGATCCCAAAAACCCTTGAAATCCATTTTACTGCTGTCACTGGGTTTTCCATTGGCCGGCATGATGAGCCAGTTGTCCTTTCACGGTTCAAGCTTTCAGATAATCTACAGTATCATATCGCTTACAATCAAAGGTTTGGCTTTTATGATTCCATATGCTTTAGACCGCCTTCTGTACAAAAAAGTCAAAGGCTTCGGAGAAACTCTTGTATTCCCGGTTTCAGCTGTGGCCGCTTATTTTCTAATAACTACATATGTTCTGCAGGAGGGAACAGCCTATTACTACGCCTTTGTACAGTATGGAAATCTTCCTATGATGCAGCTCCTTTCCCTTGCGGGGATTTGGGGTGCGGGATTCTTCCTGCTTTGGACCGCTTCAGTAATCAACTGGATATGGGAAAGGGGTTTTGATTGGAGCCGGATCAAAGGGGGAGTAATATCCTATGTTTGTATAACATTGACCTTATTCGCCTATGGAGGATTAAAGTCATCGCCCCTTTTCTATTCTTATGAAGAGAGAACAGTGAAAGTAGCAACAATCAATTACGATAACCTTTCACCGGGAGATGTAATGAACATGTTGAAAAACAGGGAATTTACAAATTTGAGCAAATCAATTTCTATTATAAAAAACAGAGTCCATGAGGCAGCTGAAGCAGGAGCGAATATTGTTGCCCTTCAGGAATATGCCATTCTCATCCCACAGAAGCAGGAAGAATTTCTAGTTGAAGAGATGAAGAAAATCGCTCTGGAAAATAACATTTATTTTTGTGTGAATTACAGTTATCTGCCTCCGATGCAGCAGGAAAGTTATGAATATACATTCGGTTTTATTGAACTGCCCGATGAAGAAGAGGGAAGAAATAAAGCTTTGCTGATCGACGACAAGGGGGAAGTGAGAATTGAATATGTGAAGCGTCATTTGCCTCAGCTGGAAGGTAACTACATCCTTAATTCTGATTCCGACCAGTTTCCTGTAGTGGATACTCCATACGGAAGAATTGGATTGGTTATCTGTAAAGACATGGCATACTCTGGCTATATGAAGCAGGCGGCTGAAAAGAAAGCAGATATCATCATAGCGCCTTCATCAGAAGCGGCGAAAGCTCTTGCCATTACTTACAGCCAGATGCTCAGATCAGTAGAGTACGGCTTTTCTTTCATCCGGCCCTGCAATTATGGACTTTCGGTTGCAGTTGATTACCATGGCAATATATTGAGTTCCATGAACTCATTTACAACGCCAATGGATACGATGTATGCCCATGTTCCGATAAAGGGGATTTCAACCATCTACGGTCGCATAGGAGACCTCTTCGCCTGGTTGTGTTGCCTTGCTCTTCTCGGGATTATTTCATTTAGCATTATTGATAATCTAAGAAGAAATAAAGGGGTTTAAGACGTTCTCTGATTAATAGTTTATTAAGAGCAGTACGGTTAATAAGGTGCAGATTCAATCGTTCTGCCCTTATTATCAAAAAAATGAACTCCTGTAGCATAACGATACAGATGAATCTACTACTGACCTCACAATATATACATTGTAGACATTCTGAAATATTGGGAAATTACAGATTAACCAAAACTTGTTTTTATTCTTTTCTTGAACTACCTGATTTCATATGTTATCATTTTCACGTAAAAATGAAAATATTCATTCAAATAACAAATTTTTTATCATACAGGGACAAATTATGTATTTAAACAATATCATGCGGAACAATCCACAATTACTGGAGACAATCTTTGATAACCATCAGAAAGGATTAATACCTCCAAACACATGGGTAATCGATCTCGATACTATAGTGAAGAATGCTAGAATACTTTCAAATAAAGCAAAAGAGCTGGGATTAAGGACTTATTTAATGTCCAAACAACACAATAGAAATCCTTATATCAACAAACTGGCACTGGCTAATGGACTTGAAAAACTGGTGGCCGTTGATATGCAGGGCGTACTGTCAGCCAGGAGATATAACATGGCACTTGGTCATGCCGGTCATTTGAATCAGATTCCCAAACAGTTTATACCCCTTCTAATTTCTATGAAACCGGAGATTGTAACTGTTTACAATCTCGATCATGCCCAATGGATCAATGATGCGGCTGGAGAATTGAACCTTCATCAGGAGATAATGCTGAGGATCTATGATCAGGGAGATGTCTGTTTCGATGGACAGGAAGGTGGTTTCAGCCTTTCTGAAATTCCATCATTTGTTGAATCTATAAATCTATTAAAAAATGTGTCAATTACTGGAGTAACCGCTTTTCCCTGTGTAACATACAATGAAAGAGCCGATGAGAAAGTTACTCTGACATCCAATATAAAAACTCTCCATAAGGCTGTGAAGATTTTGAGAGACCTGGGACAGAACATTACACAGATCAATACTCCCGGTAATACAGCAAGCAGTACAATGTCATTATTAAAGGAAAATGGATCGACTCATGTAGAGCCTGGAAATAGTCTGATCGGGACAACTCCCGATAATGCATTCCATTCTGATACGAAAGAAAAAACAGCATTCGCTTATGTAACAGAGATTTCTCATTTCTATGATGGAACAGCTTTTGCCTATGGCGGAGGAGTCTATCATACAAATTATAGTGATAAGATCTACGGTCTGGTGGGAACCAATTATAATGATGCAAAAAATAATAAAATTGATTATGATTTCGATATAGTACAGGATATCGATTACCACATGCAGCTAAAACCATCAGACGGGCAAAGATGTAAAGTGGGAGACAGTGCCGTATTCGCTTATAGAACTCAGATGCATATGACAAGATCCTATGTACTGCCTATTTCAGGTATTTCCGGTAAAAGGGATCTCAAACTTCATTATTTATTTGATAATGCCAATAATGCCTTTGATTCAAACTATGATTCTGTTTCACCTGAACTGGTCTGCAGGGACATTGATCAATTGATTCAGAGTTATGCTTAACTTAATCAAAGTTATCAACAATAAAATCAGGAAAATGGGGATCAGTACCAGGATCACCATTTTCTATTCTATCTTATTGTTGACAACATTATTGTTCAGCGGAATTTTTTATCAGAAAATCTATTCGGAAATAATGCTGAAGAAAGTCAGTTCTGTTTCCATGCAGACTCTTCATTCGGTCAGCTCCAATATTGGATCTCTATTGAAAACGGTCAATAACTACTCCAAAATGATATTGGGAAATCCGTCAGTTCAAACAGCTCTGAAATCTGCTCAGGGCTATGAAGATGTTGATAACCAGCGACAGATTTATGAGTATATGGAAACTGTTATGAGCAGTACTTCAGAAATAGTATCTCTATATATTGTTGACAATAACGGGAATCGTTTTTTCAGAGATAAGCTCCCCAATTTTTATCAGTATTTCAATGCCGAAAGGGATAGTGAGTGGTGGGCAAAAGCACTAAGACTGAGAGGCAGTTCTTATGTTATCTTAAATGGTGGTGATGCATTCTCCAGAGATGCAAATGAAACATTTATATCCAACATTAGAATTGTTAATGATCTGGAGAGTCAGAAACCGATAGGTGCCGCAATAATAAATATATCTGAGGATATGTTCGTTAAAGCCTATTCGGAAATTGCTAAAAATTATGAAACGGAAATCATTATTGTCGATGAAAATAACCACATTGTGATTTCCAGCAATCCTTTGTTTAATAATAAAATTACAGACTTCATTAAAAATGGTGAAGATCAGAACAGTTTTTCAGAGCTTAATAAAGAGGATAATGTTCTTTATTCCTATATAAAAATCGAAGAGTACAACTGGAAAGTTCTCAGTATGATACCATATGTTGAGGTAAAACGGGAATCTCAGATCTTTATGCTCGTAACCTTTATAATCATTCTGGTTATCGCTTTATTGATTTTAACCGGTTCAATTATTATTGCCGGGATGATAACCAAGCCGATTAATATTCTTGTAAAATCCATGAAGAATATCAAGAGCGGAGTACTGGAAGAAGTTCACTTTGAGACATCAATTCACGAGTTCATTCGCCTCCGCGATGGATACAATTTAATGACTGAAGAGATTCAATCTCTTGTTATAAAAGCCATTAAAGAAGAAAAAATTAAAAGAAAAGCTGAGATGAATATTCTTCAGGCGCAGATTAAACCTCATTTTCTCTATAATACTTTTGATTCGATCAGTTCTCTTGCTTTGATGGGAAGAAATGAAGATGTATATAAAATGATGTCCGCTTTAGGCAGTTTTTATAGGATAAGTCTGAGTAAGGGAAAAGAGATTATTACCATCAAAGAAGAGCTGGAAACTGTAAAAAACTATCTCGAAATATTAAAAGTCCGGTATGAGAATCTTTTCACAGTCAGCTATTCTCTTGATTCGAAAACAACAGAGAAAACAATAGTAAAACTGGTAATGCAGCCCTTTATTGAAAATGCCCTTTATCATGGTATAAAACCAAAAGATGAACCCGGTCATATTGAAGTAAAAACTTATATGGAAAATGAAAGAATCATTTTAATGATAAAAGATGACGGTGTCGGAATTGGTCAGGAACAGTTGAATTCCATATTGAATGATTCTCCTGAATCTAATAATTCCAGTAGTTTTGGAATATGGGGAACTGTTCAGCGTTTAAAACTCTATTACAGCGAAGATAATATAGTTTCCATAAGAAGCAAAAAAGGTATTGGAACAACCGTTATAATCTCAATACCCGATAAAATGGCAGGTGAATAATGGCAGAAAGATTGAATTGTCTGATTCTCGATGATGAACTACTTCTCAGGGAATTACTAAAAAGATCTATTGGCTGGGATCATTTTCATTTAAAACTCATGGCGGAAGCATCATCAGCAATGGAAGCACTAGATTTAGTAGATACTGAACAACCGGATTTGATATTTGTCGATATCTGTATGCCCATTATGAACGGAATTGAGTTCAGTTCAATAGTATTAAATAAATATCCACACATCAAAATCATTATCCTAACAGGCCATGATGAATTCAATTATGCAAGGCAGAGCCTCAAAATTGGTGTTTCCGATTTTTTACTGAAACCGATTAATTCTTTGGAGATCAATAAAACGCTGACAAATCTATGCAGGGAAATCAGAGAAAACAAAAATAAACTAAAAGAGCATTGGTTATTGAAGAAACAACTCGATGAGAATCTTCCTCTGTTAAAAAAGCGTTTTCTGGAAGATCTGGTTTCAGGAACTTTGTCACCGGTTGAGATTAAAAATAAACTGGAATATTACAACATTAATTTCCAATCGGAAACTTTCCAGGTCTCTCTTACAGAACCCTCGACTAAGAATAAAAATGAATCGGAAGAGGAAAATTTATTTCTTCAGTTTCAGTGCATAGAGTATATCAACCAGAATCTTTACAGGCACAATGATATTCTGGCTTTTTTAGGAAACAAAAATAAAATCGTCCTTATAAATAGTAATCCTGACTTCTTTCATTCAGATTATTACGAATCAATTAAAGAGAATCTTAGTAGGAGTTTTGACTGTTCCATATCCATAGGCGTAGGGATGGAGAAGCAGGGGATTGATTACATTGCCTCCTCTTATAATGAAGCCTGTACAGCTTTGAATTATAAAGTGGTTGAAGGAAAGAACAATGTAATAAGTTATTCTGATATAAATTTAAAACCTGATGCGGAGAATAGAGATATTTCCGATTCTCTAAATGAGTTCTCTTTTTATTTAAAAGCAGGGATCTTCGACCGTTCTGTACAAGTGATTTCTGAACTTTTAGAAGAAATATGCACTAATGCGGCACCGGATCTCTCTTCCCTTCAAATACCTGCTGTGAATATTCTTTCCCGAATACTCAACATAGTAAGAGAACTGGATTTTGAAATGAAAGTATTTCAGCGAGATATAACCGAACTGTATAATCTTGTGTTTAAAATCGAGACTTTGCCGGAGATGATAAAATACTTGTCAGAACTGGCTGCTATGGTTACTGATAGGATAAATAAGAATAACTCACAGAGAACCGGTCAGCTGATAAGTGATGTAAAAAAATATCTTAAAGAAAATTATAGTAATCACGAATTATCTCAGAATATGGTTGCGGAAAAATTCCATGTTAATTCCAGTTATCTAAGCAGAAAATTTAAAGAAGATACCAGTCAGTCATTTATTGATTTTATATCGAAAATCAGACTGAAAAAAGCTATAACTTTGCTACAGGAAACTGACAAGCGAAATTATGAAATCTCTGAAGAAATAGGTATTGCCGATCCCCATTATTTCAGCATTTTTTTTAAAAAGTATATGAATATGTCTATCAGCGATTATCGGAAAGAGATTAAGTAAAAATTGTTACTATTATAGTAAAAAATGTAAATTCACTTCTCACTGTTCGTACCTGATAATAACCTCATCTAGTTCAAAAGGAGAATAAGAGATGAAAAAAATCTTACTGATTGGATTTCTGGCACTTACTGCTTCAATTCTATTTGCAGCGGGTAATCAGGATTCAGCTAATGATGCTAAGGAAGAGGTTATTACTCTTACATTATGGGATATTATGGTTAATGCTGAAGAAGAAAGAGCAATTAAACCAGCTGTTGAGCAATGGAATGCTGATAATCCCAATGTTCAAATCGTTCGTGATTCACTAGATGATGAATCATACAAAATCAAACTGAAAACAGCCATCGCCGCTAACGAAACTCCAGACCTGTTTTTTTCATGGGGTGGCGGATTTTCCAAACCTTTCGTCGATGCGGGAAAAGTCCTGCCTTTAGATGATTATATCTCGCAGGATTTACTGGATAGAACTATTGAAGGTGTCCTTGATTATGCTACTTATGATGATACTTTATACGGACTGGCTTACAGTCAGTGGGTTGGTGTTCTTTACTGCAACCAGGAAATGTTTGATCAGTACAATGTGAAAATACCTGAGACATATTCTGAACTACTCAATGCTATTGAAGTATTCAAGAATAATGGAGTTGATCCAATTGGTGTTGGTGCCAGCGAAAGATGGACTTCTATGTTTTATCACAATGTGCTTGCTTTGAGAACTGCCGGTGCTGATAAAGTGAATAGAGCTTTAGAAGGAAATGAAAACTTTACTGATGGGGATTTCCAGGAAGCTGCAGAGAAATTGAGTGAATTGGTAGAAGCAGGTGCATTTAATAATGGTTTTATGGGAATGAATTTTGATGAGTTCAAAGCTCTGTTTCTTGCAGGTAGAATTCCTATGATTTATCAGGGAGACTGGGTAGCCGGTGAATGTGAACTGGAAGACAGTCTTGTAAAAGGTAAAATTATTGCAACTCACTTCCCGGCAATTGAAGGTTCAGCTGCATCTCCAAAAGATTTCCTCGGTGGCGCTCTTGACACATTTATGGTCAGTGCCAATACAAAACATAAAGAGGAAGCGGTAAAAGCTCTTGAATTCCTCTGTGAATATCAGTCGACTGCAGGTTTCGAAGCCGGAATGGGACTTCCTGTATTTAAAGGGGAACTGGATTTCTCAAAAACCAATCCTCTTACAGCCCAGATTGTCGGTTTAGCTAAAGAGGCTACAGGATTTACTCTTGCCTGGGATACATTCTTCACAGGCCAGGATACTGAACTCCACCTGGATCTTGTGCAGGAATTGTTCGCCGGAATGATATCACCGGTTGAGTTCTCTGCTCAGATGCAGACTATCAACGAATAATTTAATATATGCCGGGCAGTACGTGATTCCTGTCCGGTTTTTAGGAGTTTATATGGATAAGGTTCTGGGAGACAAAAAGGCTATTTCAGTATTTGTTCTCCCTGCTTTCTTAGTATATGCAGCTATAGTTATTATCCCTCTCTTTATTTCTGCTTATTACAGTACATTTGAATGGGATGGTATCGGGGAAAAAATAGCAATCGGCCTGGAGAACTATAGGATTTTATTTTTTGAAGACCGCCATTTTATTAAATCAATCGGCAATTCATTAACATTGACAATTTTAACTCTTCTGATTCAGCTTCCATTGGCCATCATTCTTGCTTTGATTCTGGCAAACGGGATAAAAGGTGAGGGCTTTTACAGAACTGTTTTGTTCATCCCTGTAATGCTTTCAGCTGTTGTAATCGGCCATTTGTTCAGGAGAATTTATGAGCCGAATTTCGGTTTAATCAATGTATTCCTTAATAGTATAGGTTTAGGGAAACTGGCTAAACCATGGCTGGGTAATATGAATACTGCTCTCTATGCTGCAACTGCTCCAATCATCTGGCAATGGATCGGATACCATATGCTTTTATTATACGCTGCAGCAAAATCTGTTCCTCAGGAATTGAGAGAGGCAGCAAAGCTCGATGGAGCCAACGGTATTCAGAGAGCTTTCAAGATCGTACTGCCATTAATGACTCCTGTTATAAAAATCTGTGTAATCATGCTGATCATCGGATCTTTGAGAGAGTTTGATATGATATTTACCATGACTGGCGGAGGGCCGGCTCATGCAAGTGAAATGCCCAGTACTTTAATGATCAGTACATTATTTTCCAGATATCAGTATGGATATGGCAGCTCCATGGCTGTGTTTATTGTGATCGAATGTCTTCTTTTGACTTTGATTATCCAGAAAGTTTTTAAAACTTCTGATGTTACTTATTAAGGAGTGGAATATGAGTGATACTCTAGCAGTCAAAATGAGAAGAGAATTCTCCAATTTCAAGTTCAATCCGGGAAATATGGCAATACTTCTGTTTTTAAGTTTATTTACATTTATCCAGATATATCCATTAATATACCTGTTTCTGTTTTCATTGAAATCAAATAATGAAATTTTTCTCGGGAATGTTATGGGCCTGCCGGAAACATGGTTATGGAAGAACTATTCCAGGGTATTAGCTAATAGCGACTTACCTTTATATTTACTCAATAGCATTATTGTCACTTCGGCAACAATTCTTCTGGTTATATTGCTGGGAAGTTCAGCTGCATATGCTATACAGAGAATGAGATGGAAACTAAGCAAAGCCACGCTGGTGATATTTCTTCTGGGCATAATGGTCCCCTACCACGCCGCGTTATTGCCACTATTTGTAATCCTGAGGAATTTGAAAATACTTGATTCCTATGCTGCTTTAATAATCCCCTATGTTGCTTTTGGTCTGCCTGCGGCCATATTCATTTTTACAGGTTTTTTCAAATCAGTACCTTATGAGCTGGAAGAGTCAGCCTGTCTCGACGGCTGTTCGATATATAAAACTTTTTACTATATAATTCTCCCTATGGTGAAGCCGGCAATAGCGACGATCGCTATTTTCACATACAGAAGTGCCTGGAATGAATTAATGTTTGCAGTGTCTTTTATTAGCAAAAAGGCATTTAAGACAATTCCAATCGGTTTAATGTCTTTAAATGGCAGGTTTGTAACCGACTGGGGAGCCATTGGAGCTGCCTTGTTCATGGCGTCTTTGCCCAGTCTGCTGATTTATCTCTTTTTGAGTCAGAGAGTACAGGATAGTGTACGTGCCGGAGCAGTAAAGGGATAGAATAAATTATTTCTGATCCAATACCTTCTTCTATACAGATATTTTCTAATATCTTATCAGCTTTCGTCCTGTTACAGTTACAGAATCAATTGCTCTTTCTCTCATCAGCTGATAGAGAGCATCATGAACTAGAGATCCACGCAAAAACAGTTGATTATTGGTTTTCGGACTAGATGGAGATGAACTGGAAGAATATGATATATATCTGATAGAAAAGCGGGAGCACTGATGATAGGACTGATAGCTGGAGATATAATAGGATCTGTATATGAAAGGCATATTGCCAGTACGAAAGATTTCCCCCTATTCCATCCCTCCAGTACATATACAGATGATTCAGTTCTGGCATTGGCCGTAGCAGAAGCCATTTTATCAAATAAACCTTATGATGAACTGATCCGGGAATATGGAAGAAAATATCCCGATGCCTGTTATGGTGCGAGTTTTTACAGATGGATGAAAGAGGACAATGCCCCGCCATACAATAGCTGGGGTAATGGATCTGCAATGCGGGTTGCATCAGTTGGATATGCCTCTGATACCATTACAGAAGTGATGTCGGAAGCAAAAAAAAGTGCAGAAGTAACTCACAATCACCCTGAGGGAATTAAAGGTGCTCAAGCCATTGCCCTTTCAGTATTTCTAGCTCGCAAAAGTTATTGCAAAATCGAAATCCGAAATAAAATATCCGATCTGTTTCATTACGATATGATTCGAACAGTCGACGATATTCGGAAAACTTACCACTTTGATGTCTCATGTCAGGGATCAGTACCGGAGGCAATCATCAGCTTTCTCGATTCTAATTCTTATGAAGAAGCTATAAGAAATGCCGTATTTCTAGGAGGAGACAGTGATACAATAGGTGCTATGGCCGGTGCAATTGCAGAAGCCTATTACGGTGGTGTTCCGGAAAAAATCAAATCCAGAGTAATTCAAATACTTCCAGATGATCTTCTGGATATCCTAAATAGATTTAACAGAAAGTATATCCCAACTTCATAGAAAGGATGCTCTACTGTTTCATGGATAAGACCATTAGAGTTGAAGATGGAATCTGGAATAAAATCGATATTGAAAGAGATGGTAGTTTATATAGATTTACTAATGTTCTGCTGATGTCTCTCCATAATTTTTTATGGCCTGAGTCAGCACTTTCCGGGCATCTTTTATCGCTTTTGATCTCCATTCTTCAGAAGAGGGATAATAACCTTCAAGAAATCTGGATTTGATCTTAGCTTCATCATTATCTGATTTATATCCGTTCTGAAAACCCTGATTTTCAATAACCATATTATGCAAAGCTCTTATGGACCCCATAGTGGATTGCGTCCCTAAAGTTCCATATTCAAAGGTCATCGTCAGGTAGTATTTATCTGGTAAACTTTCACCCAGGTACGTTGCAAGGTCCCCGGTAAATGTATAAAAATCGTCGCTATCTCCCCAATCGATATGATACCCTGAAAAGATGTTCTCTATTTTTGCCTTTTTTTTCTGATCTTCAAGAGGTTTCGGAAAAAGATGGAGAACTCCATTTTCACCATAACCCGAATGCAAATCGATATTGAACACCATCTTATAAGGCTTAGCTATATTACTGATAAGAGGAGTAATAGCCTCTATTGATGGTTCAAGGGCAAAGCCTCCGAAAACAACCCCTTTTTCATAATTATACTGCCCTTGTAGAGTGGCTTGTCTCAAAGCACCCATGGAATGTTTAATAATCTTCTGAATAGCACTGACCTGAAAGGAGGAATTCCTCACACTGCTCAAGTTCACCGGTTTTGGAGGATTCAACCAGGAATCAAGGGTTATGTACCCCTGATTCACCGATTCAAACATTCTGTCGTCAATAGTACAATTCCGGTTTAAATCAACATTATTTTCTGTTACCCGTCTCTTATATTTAAAACCGAAAGGATTGATTCCGTGAATTATCAATACGCCTAGATTATCCAGGTTGAAATCCTGAATCAGCTCTCTCATAAACATCTGTTGTACAGCACTGCCGACATAACCCTCAATCCCATGTACTGCAGAGGTCAATATTAAAAGTCGATCAGGTGTTTTCCTAGCCGGAATAAAACAGTAATCAATAAATAAATCCGATTTTCCAGAATTCTCTATGGGCAAAGATGAGATCTGAATACCCTCATAATATTCTTTTAGCTTTTCAGCTTCTGATAGGAAATGGCTACGGCAGTCTTCATAGGACTCCTGAAAATAAACAAGGTTATCCGGTGATGGATTAACAGAAATGCCCTGAGGCTTGTATGTATTAAACTGAATCGTAGTAAAGATGATTAATGCAGTAAAAACTACCACGATGATGATAAGGAATCGGGAAAATATTTTTACAAATCGCTTCATGTAAGTCCCCCAAGAAACTATTACTGTCACAGTTTTAAACCGTTTCAACAATTAATTATTGCAAAAAAATTATATAATTCAATAGATCAGAGAGTATTGTTTATTAATATCTATTAACGAAGAATTTTCAAGAAAAATAGAGTTAGCAACTATTTGCATTAGAAAACACTTTGTCTTAGAATTTAGCCATGATATCCACTATATCTATTAGAAGTATTTTGGAACATAAGTTGATTTGGTTTCTCCATCTCATCACCTGTCTTGTCCTGACACTTGCATCATGCGGTTCAACTCCCTCCTCATTAAAAGAAACAGAAGAAATGGGTATAAAAATCGGTGTACTTGTTCCTCTCAGTGGTATTTTTGCTCAATACATGGAACCTTTACAAAAAGGTATCAATTCTTTTCAGCAAAGATACCTTGATTCTTCAGATTTCGAGCTGATATATTACGACAATGAAAGTGACCTTGCTAAAAGTATAGAAGGATGTGAATATCTTATAAATAAGGTTGGAGTTGATTTGATTCTCGGTCCATTGACCAGTCAAATAGCTTCCGAAATCATTCCTATTTGTGATAAGGCTGGTATTCCTATTATCCCGTTGTGGGCAACCAGGCCGGATCTGACATCACTGTCATCATCAGCTTTCAGGATTGTCTTTTCAGACCGGCACACTGGTTATCTACTGGCCAAATTCTGTGTCGAAAACCTGAATAGTACCAGAGTTGCCGTCATTTCCGGAGATCACCAGTATCAGGAAGACTGCTATAAGGGATTCACAGAGACATTCTCTCAGTTAAATGGTGGTCAAGGAGAAGTCCGTAGGATTCAATACGATAACAATCCTTCGGGAATTGCTGATCAGATTGCTGATTTCAGGCCAGATGTTGTGTATATGAACATCGTTAATGCAGTTTCCGGATCAGCCGAAAATTTCGAAGTCATCAGCGAGATAGAATCCAGAGGTTTTGATGGCGTTTATATTGGAGATATGACCTGGTCTGCAATAAACCGTGATCAATTCTACAAAACCATTAATCCTGAAATCTACTATATTAATCATTTTTCTGCCGATTCCTACGAACAGAGCAGCAGGGATTTTGCAGAATATTATAAGACCCTGACAGGCAGCACACCTGATTCTCTTGTTGCTTTGGGATACGAGACGATCAGTATTGTCCATTCATTGCCAAAAGAACGAATCATAGAAGCATTGCAAACCGGCACTTTCCAGGGACTCCTTGGGCAGATTAAATTCGATGCGAATGGTGATGCTTTTAAATCCGCTGCAATCCTACGCCATTCCGCCGATTCTGAAAATGAATATATTACGACGATCAAACCGGAGATTTTCTCCATCGAAAAATTTGAGGAACAACAGAAAGATTTCGAGACAACTGCTTTAGAGGATAGAAAACGATTGGCTGTCCTCGAGCTGGAAAATATCAATGTTGACACTGTAGAATTGGAAATCATCAGCAAATTGATAGGTAGTGCCATCACACAGACAAATCAGTATATCGTTATAGAGGAAAGCCATCGAGATGAGATTCTCGGTGAATGGGAGACATCGTTAACAGGCATCACCGAAGAGCAAGCTCCTTTCGAGATCGGCAACCTTCTTCAAGCCCGGAATGTAATAACCGGTAGTGTTGCCAGAAGCACCTCAAGAATCATCGTGAATTTGAGCTTTTTAGACATTGAAACGGGTGTGACACTTTACTCATCTTTTAAAATTTACAATTCCTTCGATATTCTACTGGAAGATTGTAGGAATCTCACTTATGAATTACTGGAACAGGATATCTGAAAATCTACCTCCTCCAGATACAGAAATCGGAGGAGGATGTTTATTATTTTATTCTTCTGAAACCGGCGGATTCCCAGATTCGATGACCTCGGTATCCATCATTTTCTTAAGCTCTCTGCGACGCCGTCGATCTCCTCTTTTTCCGCTTTCATTACTACCACCGGAAGGGAAGCTCTTAAAGAGAATAGAACTCAGAACCAGTAGCCCCCAGGCCTGCCAGTAAGTAACTTGCTGCAAACCGAAGATTTCCGGCATAAGCCAGTTCCACAGAAGCATGACAACCCATCCGAATAAAAATATCAGACCGATAAAACCTATTGCCATTAGAAAACCCAGGAAGAACTTCATCCCCAGTCTCCGTTCCTCCCACCAGGAATCATGATCTGCTCCCGGATTCTTTCTCTTCTCTTTCTCCCAATCCTTCTGAAATTCTTTCTTAATTTCCTCTTTTATTTCATTTTTTATCTCATCCATCATCTTCTTTCCTCCGTAAAAATCTTCTCTTTCTCCAAATCAGTCACCGATCCAGTGCTTAAGGGTCCGCGAGAGGTTCTTCACCGCATAGCGTTTCCTCGCTTTCAGGGTGTCGATACTCTCTCCTGTGGATTTTGCAAGTTCGGCGAATGTCTTTCCTCCGAACACCTGCGCTTCCACGACCTTCCGCTGGTCGACGGGAAGGGACTTAATAGCTTCGTCCAAAGCTTCCACCATACAACGACGAACATACGCATCGAGGGGATCCAATCCTACTCCGGCTATTACCTCTCGAAGAGTTTCCTCTGCAACATTGGTTTCCCCAGCCTTTTTCCGGACATTCTCATGCCGCCAGGCATCGATTAAACGCCTGGAGACCAATGTGTTCAGCCAAGCTGGCAGATTAATAATATTCGCCAACCGGTCCAGCTTTCCCCAGGTTTCAGTGTAGACATCGTGTATCAGATCCTCTGTGTCCTCCAGAGATTTACCTGCTGCACGAACCCTGGCCATCAATTTGGGCCTCTCGGCCTCGTATGCCCTGGAGAGTCGTTCCTGTGAATCTTGATTGTACAATCGTTCTTCTTTATTCATCGCAACCTATATGACGTATGATTTTGATTCCGGGTGTAAAATTCTGATTTTTTTTCTAAATAATAATCGGCCAATAATCGGGAGGGGACGAAGTGAATGTTTTTTTCTCTCCATTCACCATTGGGATTGTTGTTTTAAAACTGTGCAAAGCCTGATTACTTATAACAAGATTAGTCCATTCATCGATTGTTATTGTATTATTTATAAATTTTAAGAATAAACTGTCATCGAGTCCATAAATTTTATCTCCCACAACAGGATACCCCAATGAACAGATTGTAGCCCTGATCTGGTGCGTTCTGCCTGTAAATATTTTACATTTTAACAATGAGTATTTATCGGTGTATTTGATTGTAGTAAAAGATGAATGAGAAAACTCCCTTTCTGGATCTCCAGCACGTTCTTCCTGAACTGCATTAACATCACGAATGAATTTCCTCTTTTTTCTGATTTTACTATTACTGTCTTTTATCAGCCAACCTCTTGCATCGATATCATCTTTCAATAACCCATGAACTAAAACCAGATACTCTTTTTCAATTTCCCGTTCCCTCATTTTGCTAAAATAAAATGATGCACTCTCTATATTCTTAGCTATGAGCAATATGCCTGAAGTTTCTCTGTCCAGTCGATTGACCAGTGAGATATACTTATATTTCTGCTTAAGTATGTACCAAAGTGTATTTTCAAAATAAATACCTCCTGGATGGCATGGGAGATCTGGTGGTTTATTTATTACGAGGAGGTCACTATCTTCATAGACTGCGTTGTAGTCTCTATTGATATGGGGTTCAATTACTGGTTCGGGATAGTACGTTATTATGTCCCCTTTGCATAAAACTGTTTCAGGATCAATCTTACAATTATTTATTTTAATTCTTTCATCATTTATTTTCTGTGCCCATTTTTCCATGGAAAGATATGTGTACCGGGCTGCTATCCATGGGAGTAATATCAAACCATTTTCATGCGTCTGTATTATGATTTCCTGTTTTCTATCCAACTAGGTTATTATCTCCTTCTCAAACATTGCTATAGAGATAAGTAATATTTTTGTCCTGGAGAATCTCGATTTCATGATATTAGTATATGATACTGCTAATCTTAATGCAGTAGATATTGATGCAGCTGTACGTACTTTAATAAAAAAGTAGACAGCTGCAATGACATAAATAATCTAACTATATTGAATCCAGAGCTCTTCTAAGATCACTTATAATATCTGCAGGATCCTCTACTCCACAGGATATTCGACAGGTTGAAGCTTTTATATCTGCTAGTTTTCGTCCTTCTTCCCCCTGTTGTTGATGAGTGGAAATAGCATTTAAAGTTGCGACTGTTTTAACCCGGCCGAGGTCTGTAGCTCTCCAGATCATATCGAGGTTGTCGTAAAACTTCCTGGCATTCTTTGAATCGTCAGATCTGCTTTCTTTGACTTCAATAGAAAGCATATGGCCGAACAAAGGTTCGCCGTTATCAACAAGTCTCATATATTTTTCTGCTAACTCTTTATCTGCAAAACTATCCAGTCCCGGATAATTAACTTTCTCAACTTTTGGATGTTCTTCGAGGAATTTTGCAACTATCATAGTTGTTCGACTCATCTGAGCAACTCTCATACGCAGAGTTCGCATATCATTGAGTATCAAAATCGCAGCCATTGGATTTATATTGGGACCATTATCCCTGAATGGCCAGAATTTTGTCCAAGTCGCAAAGTCTGCTCGCATATCATCACTGCCCACTTTACAGGGAATATTTTTTTTAGCTATCAGCAATCCGCAAATTGAGGTTCCGCTGGCTCCCATTACTTTAGAAGCCGAGTGAACCACAATATCCGCACCATTTGTAAGTGGTCTTGTCAGTGCGGGAGAAGCACAGGTAGAATCAACTATAAGAGGAATACCAAACTTGTGTGCCAAATCGGCTACTTTCTCAATATCGAATATGGACAAAGATGGGTTTGATGGAAATTCCCCATATACAAAACGGGTGTTTTCATCAACTTTTGATTCCCAATCATCAATATTAGTCGGATCTGTTACCCATCGAACTTCAACACCCTCCTCTTCTTTACGCCGAACAGAAAACTGCTGAAATGTTCCACCGTAAACCTTTGCAGAAGTGACAATATTGGGATTTGGATAACGGGAGTCTTTCACAAGAAAAGGATCAGTTGCTGTTCTTATGGCAGACATTCCACTGGAAGTAGCAATGGCGCCAGCTTCAATAGATGTGCCGTATGTTTCCAGTAATGCCGCAGTTTCTTCAAGGAAATAAGATGAAGGATTGGCAATTCTTGAATAACACCAATTGGGCATTTCATAAGCCAGTCCCGCTTCCATTTCCGCACTGTTATGATAAGCCTGAGCCGGACTCAGATAAACAGGTTCCATAATTGAGCCATTGTTGTATTCCAAAGCCTGTTGAAGATCATATAAACCATGAGTGGCAACTGTATCAAACTTCCATTTTTTAGCTCTGTCGACCCTCCTCTGGCGATCCTTGACCATATCCTGTCCCTTATCTACCCAATAAGCTTTTTCCTGAATATCATGCCCTTTATCATTCTTCATTCTTAACTCCTTCCAGATTGTATGCTGTTTCATTTTTGACTGTGGAAAGTACGACCATAGTTTTCAGATTCCCCACATGAGGCAATGCAGTCAGCTTGTGGAGAACAAGATCTTCAAATGCTGAAATATCTTTTACTGCTATTTTAAGTAAAAAGTCTGCATCTCCCGTAACATGATGGCATTCCATAATCTCATCAACACTCTTAATAGCATCAAAAAAACTGGAGACTGATTCTCTCGAATGTTTCAACAATTTAACTTCAACAAAAGTGTGCAAACCAACTCCGACAGAAGAAGGTTCCACCAGGGCAACATATTTTCTGATAACACCATTGTTTTCCAATTTCTTCACCCGCTCCAGTGTTGGAGGTGGAGAAATGTTGATCTTCTTGGCAAGTGCAACATTCGTCATATTTCCATCATGCTGTAAATGCTTTAGTATCTCCAAATCAATTTTATCTAAACTCATAATATTATACCGCTCTTTTATATTTATAAATTATATTATACTCCATTTTACAATTTAATAGTAACTTTATAAGTTTTGTGGACAAATTGATGATCCGTTTAATAGAGTTTATTTCCTGAAGAGTAATATTCAAGTTGCAAATAGAATAGTTCCGTGCTCAAATTAAGTGTGGAAAAAGAAAGAATATCCAGAGTTTATCGAAGTAAAAATGAAGCAGAAAAAGCTTACACCAAGATGAGCAGGACATATGATCTCTTTGCGGGAACTTTCGAAGCCAGGTACAGTGATATGGCGTTAAAGTACCTGGATATAAAAACAGGAGAGCACGTTCTAGAGATTGGATTTGGAACCGGCTGCAATCTTAGCAAGATGGCAAAATCTGTCGGTGATACAGGTAAAATCTATGGTATAGATCTCTCTTCAGGTATGTTGGGAGTGGCAGAGAAAAGACTCAGCAGAACAGGACTGCTGGACAGGGTGGAATTAATATGCGGAGATGCAGCAAAGATTCCCTATGATTCAGGTAATTTTGATGCCGTTTTTATTAGCTTTACACTCGAGCTTTTTGATACACCTGAAATCCCGGTTGTTCTCAATGAGATTAAACGCGTTCTAAAACCAAATGGAAGGTTTGGAATTATAAGTATGTCAAAAGAGAGTAGAACTACACCATTAATAAAATTATACGAATGGGCTCACAGAAAATTTCCCCAATATGCCGATTGCAGACCTATTTACGTTGAACAATCAGTCCGAGATGCAGGCTTTACAATTTCTTTTAGTGAGACACATAAACTGTCAGGCCTACCTGTCAAAATAGTACTTGCCCAATGAAAATACATAAGAAAACAGACTTTCAGCATACTATCAGGCAACTCAATATTGATACAGAATATGTAATAATCAAGCCGAACTGGGTTTGTAATCAGATTGGAAGATATACTGATGCTACATTGCTTGAATGGTTATTTGAAGTACTGCCTCAAAAGAAAATACTAATTGAAAGTTATACTCCCTGGCGTGGACTTGAATATACAAGCGGTGAAAACGATTGTCTCGAAACTGATTTAGAGAAAGGTAAAAATTACTGGGATTTTTATAAACAACAGGATCAAAACTTTTTAAAAGAAACCCAAATAGATCAAGTTATGAAGAAAAATGAAGTTGAATATCTGAATATAACCAATGAAGTTTGGGACAACAAATGTGTAAATCCTGATCTAATTGAAAGGGAATTTATCAAGAAATATAAATCCATTTTTTGGAAAGAACTCTTTTCATATATTCCCAGGGAACTTTATGATAAAAAGAATAAGGCAACTTTCATCAGTTTTTCGAAAATCAAAACAGAAAACAGTTTAAAGAAAATATTTGTTTCAGGTGTAATAAAAAACTTATTCGGATTAATCCCCCACCCTTCGCGATATCAGCCCTTTCACGGTATGAACCATGAAATGGTTCATCAATCTATTGTGGACATTTTTTGTCTCTATGATTCTCTGTTTGCAAAGAAAGTCTGGATAAGCGAAGGGATACATTCCATTGTTCGGAATAATGTTTGTGATAATGAATATATCGAAAAAGACAAAGCATTGTTTTTTTCAGGAACAGATCCTATCGAAGTTGATTCGGCAATATGCGGTTATTACAATATAAATGCCAATGATATTGAATATTTGAATTTGATAAAAAGAAATATAAAGTAACAAGTTCAACTTCAGTGTTTTATTCAGTACTTATCCGAAAGTCGTTTTTGCCGGATACCTTGACTTCATACATGGCTGAATCTGCTTTTTTCAATAATTCTTCTACTGAATCATCATGGGGCGGTTTTGATATTTTGATCCCAAGACTCCCCTGGATTTCAGCGATGCCCTCGTGGAGATCGTATTCAATAGACAAATTTTTCAGTATTTTCCGGGCAAGGATACTGCAGTTCTCAGCATTTTGAACCTGTGTTAAAAGAATAACAAATTCATCTCCTCCGATTCTCGAAACGATGTCTGATGTTCTGACACTATCAATCAATCTGAGAGCGACCATTTTCAGCAACTGGTCACCGGCTTTATGTCCGAGAGAATCATTAACGGCTTTGAAGCCATCGAGATCTATATAGATCAATGCAAAAGTATACTCATATCTTTGGGACTGTATAATATTGGTATTAATCTGTTCATATAAATATCTTCTGTTTGGTAAATTCGTCAGAGGATCATAAAGTGCAAGTTCTTTTAACTCATCTTGAAGTTTATTTCTCTGTATAACAATTTTTGACAAAATATATGCCAGTATAATATCGATGAATAGTATAAATAACCCTATAAACCGGAGGTTTTTCAATATCAGAAACCAGTTGACTCCTATTTCTTCACAAGAGATCGTATTTAATAAAATCCACGATTCATCGCTTTCCTCATCTGTTTCGGGAAAAGGAGAGATCGTCATGGAAGTAATTAAACTTGTTCCTGTCATTATCTGATTGAATGAATGATTTGATATTTGCTCCCAAATTTCAGGAGATTGAATTGCATAGTTATGGTCTCTCCTTTCATGGAACATAAAACCCCATTCTTCTTCCCGGTCTATGTTAAAAATCCAGAAACCATCTGTATTGAGAAGAGAAAACGATCCCGGTTCATTAAGAGTTGCATCGTGTAAATCCTCTAGTAGAGTATTTCCAAGGTAATTTAATATGATTATTCCCTTTTTGATATTTTGGCTATCAAAAACAGGTGTCGCGAAACGAATCATCGGCTTAAAAGGTTCTTCAATATGATCCAATTCCATATTCAGATCAAAAGGAGAGATATAAATTCCTTTATATTTACAGGACATTGTTTCGGAAAAATAATATCTATCGGATTTATTCTGAAGAAGATCTCTACTGACAACAACAGGATCTCCTCTATTATAATTAATACGGACAACTTCCTGTCCTCGCTCATCTATGTAACGGATTTGATCGTATACTTTTCTGCTTTTGGTAAATTCATAAAATTCATTCTCTATTAGAACTCTTTCAGCTTCATTATTAAATTCTCTATAACTTAGGAGCTCATTCAGTTGGGGAAGAAACAATATATCTGATCTTATATTATCAAAGTGGCTCAACATAAGATTCTTTTGATATTCCAATTGAATCCTGGACTTTTCTTTTATGTTTTTTATCTTGTTATATCTATCAAATTGCAGAAATAGAGCTGCAATTGCAACAGTAGTAAAAGCTAATATTAAAAGATATATCAAAAAAAGTCGTATATTGTATTTTCTATTGCTCATGATATTTGAATTATACATGATATTGCCCTAAAAAAACATCTATCCCCAGGCAGCGAGTTCTTTCAGTCTGTTTATTATCGGAAGATGTTGTGTGCACTCGCCCTCACATAGACCACAGGCTGTACAATCTGACGCTGTACCTTTTTTACCGGCTAAAATGCCCCACTCATAGGCATCGCCCATCATGTTTTTCATCTCATTATCACTCTTGTGAAATACATTCTTTTCGTTATATACCTGCATAAAGCTCGGAATAGCAATACCCTGGGGACACATATCGCAATAACCGCAACCGGTGCAGGCTTCATTCATTGAGGTCCCGACTTTCTCGCGGATTTCATTTATTTTCTCCTCTGTGAAAGGTTGAGCTTTATCTGCAATTCTACAGGCGATATCAATGTGTTCTTTTGTTGTAAAACCATTTAATGCTATTGTTATCTGAGGACAGGAAATGACAAAACGCAAGGCTGCTTCAGTTGCTGTTTCTTCACCTTCTGTTAAAAAATTCAATTCTTTTTCATGAGTTGGAATGGAACCGCCACCAAGGGGATTCATAGCTACAACACCATAGCCCATTTCAGAAGCCGTTTCAACACCTTCCCAACGATAGGGAAAGTTCAGAATATTTACTCCAAGCAGAATCCCGTCAATCTTTCCTTCTTCCAGGATATTTTTTACTTCGTTTCCTGTCTGATGAGATGATAGGACTATATGATCAATCAATCCCTCTTTCTTGCACTGTAGGAGTCCTTCGTACTGTCCTCCCGGCTTCATGGCAAGCTCATAGTGATCCATCTTTCGAACACACCAGATATGATAGAAATCTATTTTTTTTACACCTAATCTTCTAATGGATTTTTTAACAGCTCTTATAGCTTTTTCCGCAGTATCAAATGTTGTAGGCATTCCCTTAGTTGATACATAATACTGTCCGGGCATATTTTTGAAAGCTTCACCGAAAATATCTTCACTTTTATCACCACAATAGCCAGGTGCGGTATCAAAATAGTTGATGCCTTTGCTATTTGCATATTTTATTAATTCCGCATTTTCCTCATTGGATTTACTCTCATCAAAGCGCATACCGCCAAATCCAACTGCCGATACTTTTTTTCCTGTTTTCCCATAAGTCTTATATAACATAATCATTTCCTCTCACATGCAAAAATCAGATCTAAATGTACAACCTGAAGAGAACTCCAAGTCAAGACCTATATCTTACAATTTTATAAATAAATATTTCTCCAATTGGAAATTTTGATTACAAATTCCCGAATTCACTGTCATAATCAATTAACTATATAAAAATTCTGAACTATTCAATTATTAGAATCTATCAGGGAGTGATTTATACATTATCATGGACCGGTCCGAAAAAAAGAATAACAGCCGATTTCAGAAACGAATACTTCATTTGAATATTATTTCTGTTGTGGTTCTGGCCGTTGTTCTTACGTCATTTATCACTTTTATTTATATAAGAGGAAGTGCAATTCAGTTTGAAGAGCAGAAAAAACTGCTCTCAGAGAGAATTATTGATCAGAAGAAATTTTATTTAAAAGAAATAATCTCAATGTGCATCCAGGATATAGATTCAAATAGAGAATCGTACATAAGAGAAATTCTCGCGATACAAAAGCAATTGAAAGAATCGGGATATGAGGTCTCTATAGAGCAGTTATACGACGAGAAAACTCTTATGGAGAGAATTACTATAGATATTCGCAATCTCAGACTGGCGGATAATGGATACGTATGGGTTAATGAAGTCCTCAACTATGAAGGTGGAGAAAACTATGCGATTCGAAGAATTCATCCAAACCTGATTGAAACGGAAAATTCATTTTTATCGACAACAATGGAAGATATAAAGGGCAATACTCCCTACCTCACTGAGCTGAATGGAATAAACAAAAACGGCTCAATATTTTTTACATATTGGTTTAAGAAAATGGACAGCGATAAAATTGTTGAAAAGTTATCATATGCTCAGCATTATGAAGATTTTAATTGGATAATTGCAGCGGGAGTCTATCTTGATGATATTGAGCTGATCATAAAAAGCGAAGAGTATAAGATTCACGAATCCCTAAAAAGAACGACTTTGATTTCCCTGACGATTAGTTTCCTCATCACAATAATCGCTACAATGATTGCTATTCTAATAAGCGGACGGATGAAAAAAATCTTTAATTACTATGAGGAAAAAGTAAAAAAACGGGAATATTCTCTTGAATCCTTAGTAGAAGAAAGAACAGAAGAAATCAAAACTTCAAAAGCTCTGTACCAGAATCTCTATAACAATTCACCTGATATGTATTTTACTGCTTCAGCCCTGACTGGAATTATTGAAATGTGTAATAAAACATTAACCGGGATATATAATTCAGATGAAAACAAACTAATTGGAATGTCCTTCTACAATTTGTTCTCACCTGATGAGAAAGAAAAGATAGATTATGCGTTGAAGACCTTTGAATCTGATGGATTCGCAGAACATATTGAACTTAATCTTATGTTATCTAAAACGGATTCCCTGCCGGTAACCATGAACATAAGAGCTCTCGAAGGATCAGTAAAACCATATAATCTTTTTCAGGCCAATCTTCGGGATATAACAGAGTTAGTTGCAATCCATTATGAAAATGTCGAGTTGGAAAGACAGATAATGAGTTCTCAGAAAATGGAAGCTGTAGGAACACTGGCAGCGGGAATTGCGCACGATTTTAATAATCTTCTCGGCGCTATAATGAGCTCTGCTCAATTACTGCAGCGCCGCATTGGAAAAGATGATGATAAAACCTCTCAATTTACAGAAGTAATCATGCAGGCATCACGGCAGGCTGCAGATTTGATAAAGAAATTAATGACCTTTACCCGAAAAGAAAAGAATGTATCCAAATCAATAGATCTCTTTGAATTAATTGAAGCCACTATAGTCATGCTTTCAAGAACTATTGATAAAAAGGTCTCTATTGTATTTAAGCATGAAGCAGAACAATACAAGATAATCGGAAATTATTCGGCAATACAAAGTGTCCTGATTAACCTGAGCATCAATGCCAGCCAGGCAATGCCCAATGGTGGAAAAATAAAAATAAAGACAGAGAACATACTTCTGACAGATATAGAATGTGAAAAAATCAAATATAATATATCCCCTGGATCATTTATCCGGATCACCGTATCAGATTCAGGAGAAGGGATCTCTTCAGATATTATCAGTAAGATTTTCGAACCTTTTTTTACTACAAAAGAAATTGGAAAAGGTACTGGGTTCGGGCTATCGACAGCTTTTCGAACAATCGAAAAACACAAGGGTGTCATAAATGTTCAAAGTGAAGTCGGAATAGGTTCTGCATTTCAGATTCTTCTTCCCACAACCGATGAAATATCATTGCCAATAGGGACAAAAAGCAAACTCATAGAGGGAAAAGGGAAAATACTCATTGTTGATGATGAAAAGCTTATTCGAGATTCTCTTCAGAACCTATTGAACTCTATGGGATACGAAGTGTTAACAGCAGAAAATGGACAACAGGCTTTATCGATTTACAGCCAGTGCCATAAAGATATAGATATAGTTCTTCTAGACATGATAATGCCGGAAATGAATGGCAGCGACACATTCTATGAAATGAAGAAGATCAATGAGGACTGCAAAGTAATAGTTTCTTCAGGTTTTACAGACAGTGCAAATATCGAAGAGCTCAAAGAATCCGATTTATCGGGAATTATTAATAAACCATACAATGATTATGAACTCAGTCAGCTGATCCATCAGGTTTTGACAGTCAACTGACTGCTGGATTAATACAGAAAAGGTATAATCCGGAATTTCACCTTTGCGACATATTCGTCCCATAACTTCCCGTATTTAACAGTACAACGCTTATCATCTGAATATTGTCTGGTAAATAATAAAGCTACATAATAAAGTGGATATAACCATCCCCATATATTTGCCGGAAATCCAACACTGAGCACTATTCCTACAGCCATTAGAATCTCTCCCAAATAGTTGATATGTCTGCTTGCTCCCCAGAATCCATTCACAAGAAGTGTTTTCTCTCCATCCGTCACTACTTCCGGTTTAATTCCGAGAAATATCTTTTCCGGTTTCGTTTTAAAATAAAACTTCTGCATATTCGCCCCTCTAGCTAACATCCATCCTGAAATAAATATCACTGAATATGCAATCATCAGCCAAAGAGGTGTTTCGGGATTGGGAAGATGTGCCGTTGTAAAAAGAGGAATCGTATAAAAAAAGGGATAAAAGACCAGACATCCCCACCCGAGTTTGAAACCCACATTCTCTGCAAAAAAATCATATGTATAGAGATGGACCTCTTCAAAAGTCAGATAATCGAAAACAAAATATGTGATCATTGCAGCATTGAGCAATACACCGGGAGAAGATAGATTCCCAAAGGTGATGTAGTGATGAGATGCAAAACTGAGAATATTCAGCTCAAGCATAACTGCACCGATCAGATAAAGCCACATTTTGGCATCAATTTGACCACCTCTATATTGGGGGTTTTCAAGTCTGCCAAAAAAAAGATCAATAATAAGACCTTTGCCCTTAGAAGGAAATGGAAGAACAATAGCAAGTGAGAAAATCACTCCGATTGTAAAAGCGCCGGCAAGACTGTAGTAGCGTACCGAATAAAGCCATCCAAAAGGAACAATATTCAAAAATCCCAAAACTGCCCAGATTATTATGGAACAGATCAGGACGAGTCTGCCGTTTAAACGGTATGTGAGTTTCTCTCCTGTTTTTGCATGACTTACATAACCGATAACTTTTCGGCTCGGCACGATGAGGTGGAGAAGAGTGATAAATGCATAGATAATAAATGGTGTTGCAAATCCCAATAATGTTTTCATGATAAATCCTTTGTATTATTATACATTATATTGATGGCAGTCTTTTTAGGGACTAATCTTGTTAAAATAAAATTGAAAAAATTATTCAGTAAACCGGGAATATGGATTGGCCCTTTCCCCAATGATGATAAAGCCTGCCCGGCGACTACTGAAGCATCAAGAATTCCCGGAGCCTCTTTCCGGTTTTGTGCCTGCTGATAACCGGGAGTTCTGACTGCTCCGGCGCAACAGGCCAGAATATCAATATTGTTGCCTTTCATCTCTTTCCACAACCCTTCTGCCAGAATGGTATTAAATGCCTTAGTCGCTGCATATGTCGATATTTTCGGACTTCCCTGAAATCCCGACAATGAAGACATCAATATAATTCCACCCTTTTCCCGCAAGATCATCTTTTCAGACATCAGCTTAATCATAAGTAAAGGTGCTTTGACATTGACATCTGCAATCTTCAGGATCTGATCCAGAGCTATATCCTGAAAATTACCGATAGGTGCAGAAGCTGCATTATAAACCAGCAAACCGATTTCCAGATCAAGACTGGAGATATAATCACTCAATTGGTGCAATTCTCCCAAATCCTGGGAATGAATGATTATCTGAATTCCGTATTTTTCCCGAAGATCAGCAGAGAGCTTTTGTAGTTTCTCCTCTCTACGGGCGATGAGAATGAGGTCAATTCCCTGTTGTGCAATTGTTTTTGCAAATGCTGCGCCTAATCCTTCTGAAGCACCGGCGACAATGGCCCATGGACCATATCTCTTATTAAAGTCTTTCAAAACGGTCATATGGCTCCCCAGAAATCCAGAGTTTCTTTCAAAGTCGCCTTAAAATCAGTAACTCCTGTATCGATAATAATTGTCTCCAGGTTGGAGACTTCAGATAAGCCGATCAGATTTTCCTGTTGCTGTATAAAGTGTTCCAGAATTTCATTATTCGTTCTGCCGAATCTCTGTATATAATTCATCCACTGGGCATCTCGTCCGGTAAAGAGTCTTTTTCCCAGTTCTTCTGGTCCTGTGATAAGAAGACACAATTTACAATTGAGTTTTTTCAGGCGGGAATCAATGGCAGAAACATCATGCCAATTCATATGTTCATACTGATACACATGGGTTAAATGGAAGCGTTCCAGAATATAGGGAATCCGCATATTTATCTGATTGTTCCGACACCAGTCCATCTCTTCAAGAGGCCGGTTCACATTTTCCAGGTAGCTTGTATGGTTATCGAGCAATCTAAGATTATCAGAAACATCCAGTCCCTCTTCTCTGCTTTTCTTTTCCAGGACTCGCTGAGTCTGATGTTCCGATAATACAATTGATGAAAGATAGGATTTCTCCACGAAGCGCTTCGATCGTACCAGCGACTCTAAAAGAGCTGTTTTACCTGTTCCGCTAATTCCCTCGATGAGTAATCCAGAAAGATTCCAATTATTATCCATTATGTATAATCCATATGGTGAGTATCGCCGAAACTCTGAAGAGAAAATTCCCCGTCAGAGTAGAGAAACTTGGAAAAAGATCCATTATTGATCGCAAAAGCATGGATACCGGACTCCATAGTAAACCCAAGGTGATGAGCAAAAAAATAACCGACAACTCCGCCATGAGTGAAAAGTGCTATTGTTTTTCCCGCATTACCATAAGCAACTTCCTTCAAGGTTTTGGTTATTCTATCAATTAATTCTCTATGAGTTTCTCCCTTGGGGATTCGGAAATCAGGGTCCTGCCCCCGATAGTTCGAAAAAATCTCTGGATATTGTCTTTCAGCTTCTTTGAAACCTATCCCTTGAAATATCCCGAAATGACGTTCCCGCAAACCTTTATGGAGTTGGATTTCTTTATCCAATTCACAACAGGCAATTTCAGCAGTTTCTACAGATCTTCCCAAATCGCTGGAATAAACGACATCCGGTTTGATCTGATTGATTCGTGTCCCGACCAGCCTGGCTTGTTCACGACCAGCAGGAGTCAAAGGGGTATCCATCTGTCCCTGATATATTTTCTGAGTATTCCCGACTGTCTGTCCGTGACGGATCAAAAATAAAGTTGTCTGACCTGTTCCCATATCAATTAACTTCTTTTCTTGTAATTTTGATAACTATTCCTGAATCAGTGGGGTCGACACAGCGAAGAAATTCTGTAGTGATCCCGTCTTTATTTATCTCTTTCACATAAGGAGTATCTTTGTAAGTCCAGAGCATATTTCCTCCTAATCTCAGGACCTGATAAGCTTCATTTATGCTGGTGACCATCCATGGACACAATTTTCCCGACTCTTCGGGATATTTAAAGATCTGTCCCTGTTTAAAACTATCAGTTCCATCGCCCCGGTACATCCAGGCGCATATTCTTTCTTTAGCCAGATCATCGGGATAAATGATTTTGCCCTCACTATCTTTTTGCAGGTTTCCGCCATTTCCTTCAAATATCTGAACTTCGAATTTATATGGTCCCATATATGCTCCTTTTTTAGAATTTCATAAAATGAAGAAATCATGTTTTAATAAAGTATATCTAGTTTGTTTGAAAATAAAATCAGAATTTAAGGAGAATTCTATGGAATTTGCTCTTACAACCCCCGCCCTGCTATTTCCAGCTATCTCATTGCTATTGCTGGCATATACCAACAGATACCTGACTCTTGCCGGACTGATTCGCGACCTATGCGATAGACAGTTAAATAATTCTGATGGTTTTATCGTCGGACAGATCAAAAACTTAAGGCAGAGGATTTACCTGATCCGGAATATGCAGCTATTTGGCGTTGTCAGTTTTTTTCTTTGTGTCGTCACAATGCTTTTGTTATTTCTTGGGCAGACTCTTCCTGGTGAGATAACCTTTGCCTCAAGTCTGGGCTGCTTACTGGTTTCATTGGGAATGTCTATCAAAGAGATAAGTATTTCTGTCGGGGCTTTGGAGATTCAGCTGAACAGTTGTGAGAAAAAGAGAAATAATTGATAATTTATACTGATTTTGAGAAACATCAACTGCCTTTAATTGAACATCTCTGGAATGAGAATTGTAAACTTCACAATAAAACATCCCTCTATTTTGAAAAGGAATTTGATCCGTCAATATTTCGGAAAAGATTAACTGCCTGGGATATTATTGATATTTTCAGGTTTACAGTAGCACAGGTAAACTCAGAAATTATCGGTTATTGCATATCTTCAGTACAAAGGGAAAAAGGCTTAATTGAGTCTCTTTATATAAATCCAACATACAGGAGACAAGGTGTCGGGAGAACACTTATTGAAAGTCACATTAGCTGGTTCAAGAGATATAAGTGCAGTGAAATAGAAGTAACGACTGTTTTCGGGAATGAGGATGCGATTGAATTTTACAAATCAATCGGCATACTTCCCAAAACCATAACGATGAGATTATCTGATAAATGTACGAACGATAATTGATGGCAGCAGCACGAGTAATGCTACACATAAATAAATAAAAACCATTTTAATCTCCTTATAAAAGCCAGAACTTTTATATTTACACATCAGTGTATTTTGTAAAAATAAACATTATATGAAAAGTAAAAAAGATCATAGAGAAAATTTGACATATTGTGAATATTAATGTAAATTGAATTAGACCATTCGGTCTAGACCACTTAGTTTACATTGGGGTTTATATGGAAAAGAAGATATGTATTATAACCGGAGCCAATTCCGGCATAGGAAAACAAGCTGTAATTCAGATTCTAAACGAGGGTTATCATGTAATAATGGCCTGCAGAAGTGAAAAAAGAGGAACTGAGGCTTTGAAGTCAATTGAATCAATGAATTCATCTTATTCTGCTGAACTAATGATTGTAGATATGGGTCTTCAGAAATCAATAAGAGAGTTTGCTGAAAAAGTTAAAGCGAAATATAAAAAAATAGATGTGCTGATCCATAACGCAGCTGTTTTCAATGTCACCCAAAAAACTCAGGAAAAAAATTCAGAGGGAATTGAAACGCTTTGGGCTGTTAATCATCTGGGACCGGTATTGCTGACAGAATTACTTTTGGACCAGCTTAAAGCCAGTAAAAATGGGCGGGTTATCACCATTTCATCTCAAGGCCTGGTAGCTATGCCAACACTGAAAATAGACCTCGATGATCCCGAGTTCAATACTAAAAAATTCAATGTCGTCAAAGCTTATTATCAGTCAAAACGGGCACAGGTAATGTATAGCTACTGGCTTGCAGAGAAACTGAAAGATACGAATGTAACTGTAAACAGTATAAGAGTAACCGCTGTTCAGATAGATATCAGCCGGCATCCCGATCTTTCGGCATTTTCCAAATGGGTGTATTCCATTAAATCCAAAATGTCTCTTACAGCAGAGAAGATGGCTGAAACATATAGCTATCTCGCGGTCTCCCATGAAGTATCAAAAGTGACAGGAAAATATTTCAATGAAAAGAATGAAGAAGTAAAATCCAATAAATACACTTACAGCAGTGAAAACATCAAAGCTGTCATGGATCTAACAAAGAAATATATAGCTGAACTTTAAGGATTTATATAATAATGCCAAAAAAGAAAATTGATGACAATATCGTGTTTAATGCCGCTCTCAATGAGTTCACAGAAAGGAGTTTTGATGAGGCTTCGCTTAACACAATAATAAAAAATGGAAACATTAGCAAAGGATCATTTTATTATCGTTTCGAAAATAAATACTCTCTCTACCTCTATCTTCTAAAGAGCTGCAATCAAAAAAAATGGGAATATATCAATTCTGAAATGGATGCCCCGAAAATCGAGGAGAATCGTGAAAACATATTTGATCTATTTCTATATCAGGCTGAGATAGGGATGAAATTTGCATATAAATATCCCAGATACCACCAATTGAGCAAGATGTTTTCAAAAGAAAAAGGGACTCCTCTCTATAGTAGAATCCTCATAGATCTCGGTAATTCCAGCGACAATCAATTGGAGTCAATGATTCAGACAGCATATAATCGGGGGGATATTAACAAAGACCTATCTCTTGAATTTGTCACAAAGGTAATAAGTCATCTATTTGCCTCTTTCGATGAGATATTCTTTGAGAAAAAAGAATTTGAGTTAAAAGAAGTCATGGATAATCTCCGTCAATTTGTAGATTTTATGCGCCGGGGACTTGAATAGGGAAATCATTTATTAATTCTGCTTATGCAACAGGAAAATCCATAGTAAAATCTCCTCAAGGTGGCAAGTTGATGAAAACCATACTCTATGATGAAAAAGGTATATTAAACTTCCAGATGTTCGGTATTGGAATACCGGCTTTAAAGTCAAGAAAAACGAAAACACTCGATGCGCTGCTCAATGATAAATATTTAAATGAAACAAAAGAACAATGGCTGGTAAAAGAGAACCCCTATAAAATAGAAAGGATCGATCTCGAGAGAATTCATTCAGAAAATTACAGCTCCGCACTTTTTTCAGACAGACTTGAAGAGAAAATGAAAGAAGCTTTTGAACTGGTTAATCCCGATGGAACCTTAAACAGATATAATCCGGGAATTGCTGAAGCTCCACTTACTGAATTATTCCAGCAGGTAATGAATATGTCTGCGGGAACCTATTTCTCCGCCAGAACCGCTCTGGAAAAAGGATTCTGTTATTACATGGGTGGTGGAATGCATCATGGACATAAAAACTTCGGCCATGGTTTCTGTCCTACAAATGATATTATGGCCACTGCTGCCAGAATCATTCATGAAAAAAGAGCCAGGTCTATATGGATAATTGATGTAGATGCCCATAAAGGTGATGGAACTGCAGAGATTGCAGACGGATATGAGTCTGTTAAAACATTGAGCGTTCACATGGCTGAGGGCTGGCCTCTCGATGATCCGGAATACGACGAGGGAGGGAATTTCAATCCAGCCTACTTTCCATCAGATATTGATATTGCAATAAAAAAAGGTGAAGAAAATACTTATATAAACAGAATGGAAAAAGGCCTGAAAGAACTCGAAAGGCTGAATGGTAAAAACGAAAGACCTGACCTCGCTATTATTCTGCTCGGTGTTGACCCTTATGAAAAAGATGAATTGCAATCAACTGAAAGTCTGAAACTATCAGAAAAACAGATGCTTCAAAGAGATCAGTCAATATACAAATTTTTAAATGATAGAAATATTCCATCAGCATATACGATGGCTGGTGGATATGGCCGGTATTCCTGGGAAGCACATTACAACTTTCTATCTTGGGTTCTGAAAAATGGATGACAAGATTCATACTCTTATAAATCATTATAAAATGACTCCCCTTCCTGTTGAAGGTACACTTTTCTCACAAACATATCTGACAGATGAAGGAACGGCGATAATCGGCCTATATTGCAATGAACCATACAGCGTTTCTCTTTTTCACAGATTAACAGTTGATGAGATCTGGCATTTTTACGGGGGAGATCCCTTGAACTTGATACTCTTATATCCCGACGGATCGACTAAAGATATAATTATGGGAAATAATCCTCTGGAAAAACAATTGGTACAGTTTACAGTTCCCGCAGGAGTATGGCAGGCCGGTCATGTCTTGGATGGCGGGAAATATTCTTTATACGGATGCACCATGGCGCCGGGGTTTTCTGTTGATAAATTTGAAGGCGGACCAAAAAGCGAACTTTTAAAAACCTATCCTCACAGAAAAAGGGAGATACAGCTGTATGGGTGCGATGAAAACCAGCTGTTAATGACTGATGAATAAATATATTGATACTAAAATTGATGGTTTTCAACTCAAATTTGCAGATAGAGAAAACATACCTCATATATTATCCTTCATAAAAGGAATGGCGGTTTATGAAAAACTGGCTCATGAGTTTGCAGCAACTGAAGAATTGCTCGAAGAACATCTCTTCGGAGAGGGAAAATCTGCAGAAGTGATCATCGGGTATTTTGAGGAAAAACCCGTATCCATGGCACTTTTTTACAAGAGCTTTTCCACATTTCTGGCCAAACCGGGAATCTATCTTGAAGATCTGTTTGTCATTGAAGAGATGCGGGGGAAAGGTTTCGGGAAAGCCATGCTCTCTTATCTTGCTGTTCTGACTGAAGAAAGGAATTTCGGCAGACTTGAGTGGTCTGTTCTCGACTGGAATAAACCTGCTGTAGAGTTTTATAGATCCATAGGCGCCGAGCCGATGAAAGGATGGACTATACAGAGAATGGCAGGACAGGCATTATCTGATTTGGGTAAATATGCTGCAGATTGAAACTGGCTGTATCACTGATAATCACTCTTCAGAAAACATAATGATAAAATGCGGATTTACCAAAGAGGGATATAAGAAAAGACATCAGTGTCTAGAAGGAAAATGGAGAGACCGTGTGGAATACGGCCTGTTTAAAGAGGATTATAAAAATAATGGGAATTAGATTGAGAGAGACAAAAGAAACTGATATCTCCTTTGTATCAGATGCGGAAAGAGATCCATCAAACAGTCTCTATGTAGATCAGTGGGATTTCTCAAAACACAGAGACTCGTTACTGGAAAGTGATATAAAACACATTATTATTGAAAGAGAAGAAGATCATCAACCGATCGGTTATGTCATTATGGCGGGGTTCTCCGGCAGACACAAATCAGCTGAACTAAAACGCCTTGTTATTACTGAAAAGGGAAAAGGACACGGGAAAGAAGCCTTATCACTCATTCAGAAAATGATATTTGAAGAATTAAAGTTTCACAGATTGTGGCTTGATGTGAGAGATCATAATGAAAAAGCAATAGAGTTATATAAAAAAAAGGGATTTTCCATAGAAGGACACCTGAGAGAATGTGTTTATGTTGAAGATCACCATGAATCCATTTACATTATGGGAATGTTAAGACATGAATATATAGATAGACAAACCCACTGAAACAGACAGTAATGGTGTGATAATCGAAAAATCGATAAAGTATGCCTCGACAGCGGATATAAAATATCACAGCAGTACTGGAAAAAAAGATCGGCGAGCCGACCTTTTTTTATGAAAGACTATTGGGGAGAGGGAGAACACCAATTGATTTGGATATTCCATATAAGAGATGCTCCCTCAAAAATAATTACATTGATAAATCCCGACCTTTATTAAACTTGTTAAAGAGTATTAAAGATAAAGTAGTTAAAACTGCCAGGATTGCCGCAAGAGCGGCTGCAACACCGTAATTCCCCCTTAGAACCTGGGTATAAACTTCTACCGTTAATGTTCTTGTTTTACCGGTATAGAGTAAAATAGCCGAAGCCAATTCCGAAATCATAGTGATCCACGATAAAATTGCTCCGGAAATAATACCGGCAGACATCATGGGAATGGTAATTTTCCAGAATGTTTTTATATTACTGGCTCCCAGTGACAGAGAGGCCTCTTCAATGGTTATGGGAATCTGCTGTAAAGTCGCCACACTGGAACGGATGGTATAGGGTAAACGTCTAATTATCAGCGCGATAACCATAATCGTCATACTGCCTGTTAAAACCATTGGCGGACGACTGAATGTATTTGCCAGGGCTATACCGACGACAATACCGGGAACAATATAAGGGATCATGGAAACTGTATCGATTGCGGCTGTAATCTTGGATCTTTTCCTCACTACCAGATAGGCAATAAATACGGCAAAGGTTAAAACAAAGGCTAAAGCAGTCAATGGTATAACAATTGTATTTCTAATGGCATTGCCCATCTTGGAAAAAGCTATGACATAATTATTTAAGGAATAACCACTGGTAAATACGGTACCGTTTACATTTCTGAATGATGTGTAAATGACGTACACCTGGGGCGCAATGGAAAGAGAAATCAAAGCATAAGCATAGATATGTAATAAGATATTTCTAATGCCCTCCATTTGAACCGGTCTTATCTTATTGATACTGTTCATTGTAAAGGCTTTTTTATTGGCAATATATCTCTGAGCTAAAAAGATTATCAGAGTGAGGATTATCGCTATTATGGCAATACTAGCAGCAAAACTATTGTTTCCACCCAATTCAGACATATAGGCATCGTAAATGGTTACAGGAAATGTACGATATCCCTCTCCAATAAGCATTGGTGTACCAAAGTCGCTGAAACACCTCATAAAGACAAGTAGCGCGCCGGCCAGAACAGTTGGAAAAATCAACGGTACAACAACCTTGAAAAATCTTTTAGCTCCGGAACAGCCCAGGTTCTGAGAAGCTTCAAGCAGAGAGTTGTCCACATTGGATAAGGCACCCGAAACATATAGGAAAATAAGAGGATAGAGCTGCAATGACAACACGAGCAAAATCCCTTTAAATCCATAAATATCCGGCATGACAATTCCGAATATCCCTTCAAAAAACTGTGTTACAACTCCATTTCTGCCCAGTAATAATATCCAGGAATATGCTCCAACAAAGGGGGCGGACATACTGGAAAGAATAATCAGTATTCTTAAAGTCTTCGAACCTCTGATTTTGAATCGAGCGAAAAAATAGGCCAGTGTGGTACCTAACGCCACTGCAATAGCAGTGACGGAAACAGTAACTTTAAATGAGTTCAACAAAGTGGAATAATAGTATTTTTTTCCGAAAAACCTCTGAAAATTCTCTATAGTGAACTGACCCGTATCTCTATCGATGAAGGACTCCGACAGCAGTACGAACAGAGGTATGATCAAAAAAATCGTATATAAGATTAATAAACTTAAGGTTGATGTAGACCACAAATTTACTTTTGATTTTTTAATTCTCATGAGCAATCACCAGATTTTTCGAACCATCTTCAGTATAGACATTTACTTTATCTGTATTTATGGTCAAATAAACTTCAGTTCCCGGTTCAATGAGATTGTCAATCATACTTTCTTTTATTACTTCCACTAACTGCTTATTGGGCATTTCTATAAAAAAATGAGTATTCAATCCTAAGAAAACAGTATCTTTTACAACGGCTTTAATGGTGTTTTTATCATCGGTCAGCATAAATTCTTCCGGACGGATGGAAACTTTGACCTGACCTTTATAATCCAGACCTTTTATCCGGACTTTGTGACCCAACACATCGACTTCGTCTTTATTACAATCAGATGTAATAAGATTCGTCCGCCCTATAAAACTGGCGACAAATTCATTTACTGGGCGATGATAAATAGACTGAGGTGTGCCGATCTGCTGAATCTCACCCAGGTTCATAACTGCAATTCTATCGCTGATAGCCATGGCTTCTTCCTGGTCATGGGTGACGTAAACTGTGGTGATCCCGACTTCCTTTTGTATGTCCCTTATGGCCTGACGCATTTCAAGACGAAGTTTTGCATCCAGGTTCGATAGTGGTTCATCCATTAAAAGCACATCCGGTGCGATCACCAGAGCTCTTGCCAGAGCAACTCTCTGCTGCTGACCACCCGATAGATTTTCCGGCATCCTGTCTCTATATTCATAGATCTGCATCAGCTGCAGAAATTTATCGGCCATAGGACCGATTTCTTTTTTATTGTAGTCACGGTTATTTAAACCGAACTCCACATTTGCCCTTACTGTTAAATGGGGAAATATAGCATAATTCTGAAAAACCATACCGATGTTTCTCTTGCTTGGGTCCAGATCATTGATGATATTCTCATCAAAATGAAATTCCCCGCCTTCAATTGTGTTAAAACCGGCAATCATTCTTAATAGAGTTGTTTTTCCACATCCCGATGGACCAAGTAATGTAAAAAACTCTCCATCTTTAATTTGCACACTCAGGTCCGGAATAATGACATTATCTCCGTATTTTTTTAAGGCATTCTTTATGTCTATCGATACGCTCATTTACTATTTTTCCTTTTTAACATAATCGGGGTTGCTGCAAAGGTCTGAAACCTCTGTTTGGCCCCTCATCCCCAACCCTTCTCCCATGGGTCTGGTCGAAAGCAAGCTTCCTGCTCGACTCTGCAACCTTAGGAGAAGGGAGTTAGAACCCTCTCCCTTTGGGAGAGGGCAGGGTGAGGGTATAGAGAGGATACGGTTTTCCTCTTCTGCTACAGCCCCATTATTAATAACTTTTAGTTAGTCCAGGCTTGTGAACATTTCAATATAGCGGTCTACAATTTTCTGTTTGTTAGCAGAAACGTATGCAGTGTCTTCTACTTTTACATTTATCTGATCGATAGGTTTCATGTAGTCTGCTGTTTGAACACCGTCATAAACGGGTCTGTTAGTCAGTGTCATGCCATATACATCCTGAACTTCTTTGGAAGTAATAAAATCCATAAATAATTTTGCTGCTTCGGGATGTTTCGCGCCTTTGATAATTGCAGAACCGGCCGGTAGGAATACAACGCCTTCTTCCATGTAAATAACTTCTACGTCAGCGCCGTCGTTGATCAAAGTCAGACAAGGGTCTTCATAAGATAATCCGATTGTGTATTCACCGTCTCTAACACCTTTCCAGACTCCTGAACTTGAACCTAATACTTTTAAGTTTTTGAACATGTCTGTTACTTTTGCCCAGGCAGCATCATTTTCATATCCACCAAAGTCAATTAACATATTTGTTAAATGAGCAAATGAACTTGATGATTTAGCAGGGTCACCAGATACTATCTGACCTTCCAACTGAGCTCCGTATGTAATAATATCTTCATAACCGGTAATAGTAACACCTGGTAATTTTTCTGCTAATTTAGTTTTGTTAATAACAATAACACTTCCGTCAAGGGTATTTTTGGTTACATAACCACTTTCATTTCGAAATGCTTCAACTAATTTGGAATCGTTTTTGCTGACATAATCTGCCCATAAATCTCTTTGCGCCAGGATCGTCGCATAGCTACCGCCGTACATAACATCACCCTGTGGATCATGTTTTTCAGATTCGATACGTTTAAGACATTCACCGGTACCGGCTGAAATAATTTCTACTTCGATGCCATATTTCTCTTCGAATGGTTTTTCTACAGCATTGAGAAGACCTTCAGAGTTTGGTGAATAAACAACCAATTTCTTTTCTTCCATCTGCTCTTCGCCTGCTTCAGCAGAATCCTGAGATCCAGTAGCAGCGACATTGAAACTTACCAGCATAAATACTGCCGCAGCCATCATTAAAAATCTTTTCATTTCTAACTCCCTTAGTTAAGTGATAAATAATGTTATCACCACTATCGGCTGGACGATATACCACGAAAAGATAGACTTTAGATGAAAAAAAGCCAATTTAGAGTAATTAGTGATTTTTTTGGACTAGTTCAGTAACAGAATACCCGGTATAGCTCTTAAATTTTGCACAAAAGTACTTATAGTCACTAAACCCGACCATCTTCGCTATTTTGTAAATAGGTAATTCATTGAGGCTCATAAATTGAATTGATTTATATATTCGATAGTGATTCAAAGTTGTATTGAATCTAAGATCATGCTCTTTCAGTTTGTTTTTAATAGAGGAAATACTATAGTTTAATTCCTTTGCGGCGTCATTTAAAACTATTTTCTCCATGTAATTTTCTTTAATAAACGAAATGATTGATTGTAGTAATGCATCTTCAGCATGGATATCTTTATATACTTTTGTTAAATCCTGAATTTGATATTTAGCATTGTTTAACAATTTTTTATCATTAAGATTGGCAATTGCTTTTTCTAACGAAATCTCCAGCAACTGATGATCTAAAGGTTTAACCAAATATTCTGTAACTCCATAGGTAATTGCTTTTTTTGCATACTCAAAATCACTATGGCCACTAAGAATAATAAATTCATACTTTTTTTTATCTTCTATCTTACTGATCATTTCCAGCCCGCTCATAAGCGGCATTTTTATATCAGTAATAATAATATCTACATGATTATCAGTTAAATACTTTAAACAGGAAACCGGATTATCAAAATCCGCTGCAATTTTTAAGTTTAAACTCTGAAAGTCAAAACTAAAGATTAATCCTTTTCGAATAATATCTTCATCTTCACAAATAATTACATTATACATAAGTTTTCAGCTTCTTTTTAAAGGTGATTTCAAAGACAGTGCCTTCCTTGTCCCGCCAGACATTCAACAATGCATCGGGATACAGGATCATAAACCGCCTTAAAACATTATGAACACCAATATGATTTGTGGGATTCTTTTTCTGTTTACAAATTTGATTAATCTCGTTAATAATTTCATCGGTCATACTGGATCCATTGTCGCGTACTCTAATGTAACACAGGTTATCGATCATTTCAGTCGTTATATCTATGCATAAATGTAAACTATCTGTAAATCCGTATTTTATACTATTACTGACCAGGGGCTGAATAGCAAGCTTGGGAATCAAAACGTCTTTGACCTCATCCGAAGTAGTAATTGAATATGTTAATTTGTCTGTAAACCTAAATTTGTATAGTTCCAGATATGTATTAATATAAGTCAGATCGTTTTCCACTGATGAATAGTTGATATCATTGGAAATTGAATACCTTAAAATCGCAGTTAAATCTAAAATATATTTTTCGGTTCCTTTAACATCGTACTGCATTGAATAACGGATTGTTTCTAAAGAATTATATAAAAAATGGGGATTAAACTGAGCGTCGAGCTTTCTTTTTTCAAAAATAATATTTGTTTCACTTAATTCTTTATTTAATGTAATTTCAGAATTTAAATGTTCTAACATCTCATTTACGTTTATCGCCAGGCTTCTAAAGTCATCATCAAGGTTTTCATTAATTCTATGATCCAGATTACCCTTTGACACAGTATTCGTATCGGCGATAATGGACTCAAAACTCTGGGCGTTTTCCTTTGCAATCTTTTTAATAATTTTATTTGAGAAAGCTACGACAACAAGTAATATTACAAGCAATAGAGAGAACACGATTAAATAGGACCTGCTCAGACTAATATTTTTTTCGAGAAAGTAGATAGAATAAAAATCCTTTTCAACTCTGGTGACATGATAATTGGTAGTATCGATTGTATAATTTTTAGCATATTTGAAATTCAGGCTTTTCTCTAATAGCTTGTAATTGTTAGTAGCGATGATTCCATCAAATCTGTCAGTTATAACATAGTCGCCGGTATTTGGTAATAAAGCATAAACCAGATCGCTTATATCAATTGAATACATATCAAAGCCAATAAGTTCTGCATTCTTGTATAAACCGCCATAATAAATCAAACTTGCCGTATGAGTCTTAAAGCTCGGGTATAAAATATACTTTATGGGGGACTTATCTCTAACCCGATCCCTGATAATATTTAAATATATTATGTATTGCGGCATCAGGTGATAAGATTCCTGATAAACAGGATTTGCATTCATATCATAAACATCATAGTCATAGCGCACATTGATCGTGCGGGAAAATGAATAGTCGGTACTTGAAACAAGTTTTCTACTGACATGATTATCTTGTATTGCTTGTATGTACTCATCATCAGAATTATGCGAACTAATTTGCGAGGCAATTTTATCAGTTAAATTTATAAAGGATTCATTTACAAATTCTATACTATGATTTTTATTCATATTATTGTTCACTAAATTAACAATTACCGTTACAGATACAAATAAAAACACAATAACCATAATTAATTTAGTAGAAAAAACCATAAATTCTTTACGTAATTTGGCTTGAAAATTCATACACTAAGTAAAACTGATATACTTTTTCTTTGCAAGGTTCCGGATATGAAAAATATCTTAGATATACACATCTTCGCGGACAGTAAAATCATCTTTGAGATAAGATTTTAAATCCGATTTCAGAAAATTGGACGCACCTTCTACACTGGAAAAAACTGAAAAATAGAAATTCGGTTGGATTTGATCACGAAAAATCAGCAGCTTAGCTGTATCCACTGAGCGATTGACCAATAGAGCTGTTCTTCCAGTTGTTTTACTATTTTCCTTAAGGTATTCAGCAGCGACTTTCAGCTCATCAATAGTGAGTGCAATTTTGGCATTGCGAAAATCTGTGACATATGAATGATTATCAGAAAACATTGGATCATTTTTTGTGCAGAGAAACATCTCTTTGAGATCATTTACAGTGATAGTACCAGTTAATCTTTGTATAATAATCCCTTCTGAAGGAAGTATACAGTAATCATACATATGTTTGTTTTCCTAAATTTAAGTTACATCTAAAAGCAAGTATTTTAATTATTATGTAAAAGATTAAACCTGTATATAGGAATAATTCCTATATGTTACTGGCAAAATCAGTTGATTTTACGATTTTCATTCCCTTTGAAGACAATTCTTCCAGAAAAAATTTAGAAATGCCTGATATTGGGTCAACAGATGAACAACAGTCTTCGAGAAGAACCAGCTTCTCTATATTCTCATCACCGATTTGTTGAGCCAGCTGCCGAACAGTATTAGCAACACAATAGTCCAGAGCCTGCCCGGCGATAAGTATCATATGAGATTCATTCAGCTTTTCAACAAGATCAATGTGCATTTTAGTTGTTTCGTCATCACTTTGGGGAATTTCCGCCTCTAAGGCACCATAATGTTCTGTACCGGGATTGCTCCCTTTATATATTTTATCAGCAATAGCTCTGTTGGTGATTTCCCAATCGCTGAGAGCATTAAAAACATCGGTCTGGATTTGAGTGCCCCATGAACCGATCAGGCAATGAGGGGGCCAGATGCACAAAGAGTATTTCCCTTTGAGTGCAAGTGCAGTGACATAGTCCTCTCCATGTTTCCTGTCTTCTTCTTTGGAAGTGACCCACCTACGGCATTTTACATCATCTACAGAAATTATAGTGAATGGCTCTGGATGATTTCCCAAGGGATTCAACCAGTACATCGGATGAGCTATATCGTACTGATGATGTGAATCGAGAGTAATATGTATATTGTTAATGACAGATGACTGCTTGTTAATAAAATCTGCCAACCTCGAACTATCTGCTTCAGCCCCCTGAACATAGAGAGCTCCCCGGGGATCACAAAAATCATTCTGTGTATCAATAATAAGCAAATCAATCGTTTTCATATGGTATCTCCCGAATTTTCTGGTTCATTTATTTCCTTTGTTCTACTATTATTCTAATTATGTTTAAAAAGAAAACGACTTATTTTTATATATTTTTTTTATTGATTACAATTTCTTTGACTGCAGATGATTATCGATTCGAAGAAGCATCGTCCTGGATAAAAACCATCGGGATCCCCTCTTACGAACAGAAAAGAGAAGATATAATAAACGGTGAATATTATCTGCTCTCGGATATGCAAGTCCGCACTGACGGTAATGCATTTTACAATCACTATGCTATTTTACTTGCAAACAGTACAGGACTGGAAAACAATTCCCAGATCAGCATTGACTTCGATCCCGGTTATGAAGAACTGATCATCCATAATATCAGTGTAATCCGTGATGGTCGTAAAATAGATAAAGGTGAGAATGCCATAACCTCCGTTATTCAAAAAGAAAATGAATTGGAGAAACTTTTGTACAACGGCACTAAAACTTTTTTTGCCATCCTTTCAGATATCAGAGTGAACGACATCCTGGAAATATCATATACTATCGAGGAAATAGATCCTCTCTTCCCATACTATTCAGACCGTTTCTACCTCGAGTGGGCTGTTCCCGTAAAAAAATTATACAGGCGAATTGTGACAGATGATGATCTTACTTATAAATTCAACAATCGCGAAATTACTCCCGAATCAGACCGGGGAGGCGAGTATATCTGGGAAGACTCGGATATTCCGGCCATTGAATACGATGAATATGTTCCCTATTGGTTTGATGCACATAATTATTTAGAAGTCAGTCAGTTTACAAGTTGGAAACAAGTCAGCTCCCTTATTGCCGGATTTTATGAAACATTGCAATTATCAGATGAACAGGCTTTGTATATCTATTCTCTATATCCCGGGATAAATGAGCAAAGCAGCAATAAATCAATTATTGAAACCCTGCTCAACATTGTGCAGGAAGATATACGATATATGGGAATAGAGATTGGACGGGGATCATATATCCCCACAGCTCCCTATGATGTCTTCACCAGAAAATTCGGAGACTGTAAAGATAAGTCACTATTATTATCGCGATTACTAAATTACAAAAACATTGAAGCTTATCCTGTTCTTGTTCACAATTCAGCCGGTAAAGATCTTATCAATGTTCTACCAAGTCCTTACCAGTTCAACCATGTTATAGTTAAAATCATACATGACAATGAAATCTTCTGGATTGATCCTACATTCACATATCAGGAGGGATCTCTTGAAAACATTAGTGAAGCGCCATATGAATACGGTCTGGTGATTTCAGATTCAGGAAATGATCTGGAGAAAATAGAACCGCGTTTTTCAGGTCGGAATATCGTGATAAATGAAACATTTACACTGCCTTCAGAAATAAATGATATAGGAACTTATACAATAGAAACAGGTTATTACAATGAAGATGCCGATTATATGCGCTCTTATCTATCAAATTCTCCACCGGCAAAAGTTGCTGAAGAGTTATCTGAATATATGGAATATTATTATGATGGTTTAGAAATCTCTGAAGAGATTCAATACAATGATGATTTAGAAAACAATATAATCACCCTGACAGAATATTATGAGATTCCCAAGATCTGGCAGTATTCCAATGACGAAGATAATTACCAGTTCATTTATTCGCCTTACGAAATCTATAACTACACAACAGAAGTGGAGAATCCCGACAGGACAATGCCATTCAATCTTATTCATCCCATCAGTATTAGTCAGAATGTAACAGTCATTCTTCCTGAAGAATGGAACATTTCACCTGTAGAGGAAAAGTTTGAAACAGATCATTATCGATACAAACGGACAATAGAAAATGAAAAGAAAAAGCTGAATCTGTATTACGATTATACTTCTCTTGAAGATTCCGTACCTTCCGAGGATTTCATTGAATATAATGACTCTCTCAAAGAACTGGGAGAAACTATCGATTATGCGGTTTACTGGAATCCTGAAATAATCGATGCAGAAAAGGACGGATCTTCAAAAGCGGGAGTCATTACAGCACCTATCATTATTGCTGCCTATCTGATTTATTATTTTGTCAAACGGAGAAAAACCATTAATCAAATTCATTGACAGCTACTGATCTCTCTTCCTATGATTAATCTTTAAAGTAAAAAATAAGTGAGGATAAAATATGTCTTATGATCTGATTATAAAAAACGGAACTCTTGTTACCGCCTCGTCAACATATAAAGCTGATATTGGAATTACTAAAGGGAGAATCTCTGCGATTGCTGAAGACCTCAAAGGCGAGAATGTTATAGATGCGACAGGGAAACTTGTCACTCCAGGAGCTATAGACACCCACGTTCATCTGGAAATGCCCATTGGCAAATTCACTTCAACCGATGATTTTTACAGCGGAACGAAAGCCGCTGCTTTCGGTGGAACAACCACAATAATTGATTTTGTGGAAACAGGGAAAAATCAGACCATGATTGAAGCTTTAAATGAGAGAAAAGCCAAAGCAGAGAGCCGGTCCATTATTGACTTCGGCCTCCATATGACAATAGGTCCCGATGATATGGAAAAACTTGACCAGGTGCAGGACGCATATAATGCGGGATGCAGAAGTTTCAAGATATACATGGCATATGGCATGAAACTCAACGACGGACAGATTCTCAGAGCATTCGAAGCCATAGGTGAAACAGGAGGACTGCCAATTGTACATGCAGAGAACTGGGATGCCATAACCACTTTGATTGATAAAAATATCAGCGAAGGAAATACAAGCCCTGAATGGCACACTAAAAGCCGTCCGGCAATCCTCGAAGCAGAAGCTGTGGGAAGAGTCATTGACCTGGCAACTTATGTGGGTGTTCCTGTTCACATATTCCATATATCCTGCCCAGAAGCTATTGAAAGAGTAAAAAATGCCAGAATTCAGGGCCACTTCGTAACAGCTGAAACCTGCCCTCAATACCTCTATTTAACCGATGAAGTTTTTGAAGAAGAAGGTGTCGAAGGTGCTCTGCCAATCTGCTCTCCCCCTATCCGCGGAATTATAGATCAACTCGAACTATGGGAATATCTGAGCAGTGAATCATTTCACACGATATCCAGTGACCACTGTCCTTTCACAAGAGAGGAAAAAGCAAGCGGATTAAGTGCCTTTAATACAGTGCCCGGAGGAGTGCCCTCTATTGAAATGAGATTCCCCTCAATCTATTCCAAAGGTGTAAGAGGAGGATTTATAACTGAAAATCAATGGGTTGATTTATGCTGCACCACTCCCGCCTGGTTATTTGGCCTGGAAAATAAAGGAGACATTCAAGTTGGAAAAGACGCCGACCTGGTTATCTTTGATCCGAAAAAAGAAAAACAACTATCTGAAGACAGCCTACATGAAGAAGCGGGATGGACTCCCTATAAAAACATGAAAATTACCGGTTGGCCAGAAGTGACGATAAGCCGTGGAGAAATCATTGTAAAAGATGGGCAATGTCCCGCTGAAAAAGGACGGGGACAGTTTGTATAAACCATGGTAGAATAATCGCAATTAATTGTGGATCGCATTTAAAGTGTTCGTAATTATATCTGCGATTCGGTAAAATAGAAAATGTAAAAAAAGAAAGGAAAAAAGATGGCAGAAAAATCAAGGATTATTTACACCAAAACCGATGAAGCGCCGGCATTGGCGACAAGTTCATTATTACCTATCGTCCGCGCTTTTGTAAAAGATGCGGATATTGAAGTGGAAACAAGAGATATATCTCTTGCAGGAAGAATCATTTCACAGTTTCCCGAGAGGCTGAATGAAAACCAGATAATCACCGATGATCTCTCTGAACTGGGAGAAATGGTAAAAGATTCCAAAGCAAACATTATCAAACTTCCCAATATCAGTGCCTCTATTCCACAGATCAAGGCAACAGTAGCTGAACTACAGGCGAAAGGGTATGACCTCCCCGATTATCCTGAAGATCCCCAGACAGATGAAGATAAGGCAATTAAAAACAAATACGATATTGCAAAAGGCAGTGCCGTAAATCCCGTGCTCAGAGAAGGAAATTCTGATAGAAGAGCTCCGGGCGCGGTTAAACACTATGCTCAGAAAAATCCACATTCCATGGGAAAATGGTCTTCCGACTCAAAGTCCCATGTTGCCAGTATGAGCTCCGGCGATTTTTACGGAAGTGAAAAATCAGTAGAAATTGCCAAAGCCGGCACTGTCAAAATAGAATTTACAGATACCAATGGTAAAAGAAGTGTTCTGAAAGAAAAAACGACTCTGAAAACCGGTGAAATAATCGACGCGGCTGTAATGAGTAAAAAATCTCTCAGAGATTTTCTGGCTGGTGAAATTGAAGATGCCAAGGCAAAAGATGTCCTTTTCTCAGTACACCTGAAAGCCACAATGATGAAAGTCTCCGATCCGATAATTTTCGGTCATGTGGTCACAGTTTTCTATAAAGAACTATTTGATAAATACGGATCGCTTTTCAGTGAACTGGGAATTGATGCC